>Ga0105243_10002158_pt1 | contig 16626 bp, 16 predicted proteins | sample KBSM34metaG_FD_81525 | JGI IMG/M metagenome (GOLD analysis project Ga0105243, IMG submission 81525) | Miscanthus rhizosphere microbial communities from Kellogg Biological Station, Michigan, USA - KBS M3-4 metaG | ecosystem: Host-associated > Plants > Roots > Rhizosphere > Soil | place... | reverse complement strand
CTCCGACGCCGGGCCATTGCCGGACACGACGGCCATCAGCTTCTCCCAGTCGGGCTCCGTGTACGACCACGTGCCGTCGTCGAGACGGCGGAGCTTCGGGTCGGGAAGCGTGAGGCCGAGCTCCCACACCTGCGGCACGTAGCCCTCGAGGAACTGCTGCCGGGCCTCCTCGTTCGCCTGGCTCTTGATCCGCCAGCCGATCATCGGGTCCTCGTCGGCCGGGATCGGGTTGCCGTGGAACATCATGAGCGGCTCCCACCAGCGGTCGAGCGCCTCCTGGACGAGCGCGCGCTGCTCCGGAGTGCCCGTGACGAGGGTCAGCACCACGTCCCGGCCGTGGAGGATGTGGAACGACTCCTCCCAGCAGATCTTCCGCATGATCCGCGCGTACGGCGCATACGAGCACTTGAGCAGCGCCTTCTGCGAGATGATCGCGGCCGCGTCGACCAGCCACGCGATGACACCCACGTCGCCCCAGCTGCGAGTCGGGTAGTGGAACACGTTGTGGAACTTCGACCGGCCCGCGACGAGATCGTCGAGGGCTGCCTCCCGTGGCTTGCCGAGATCCTCGACGATGCGGTAGAGAAGCTGCGCGTGACCCGCCTCGTCCTGGATCTTCGCGGTGAGGGCGAGCTTTCGCTGGAGCGTCGGTGCCCGGAGGATCCAGTCCCGCTCCGGCAGGATCCCCATGAGCTCGGAGTTGGCGTGCATCTCGACGAACTTCAGGAGCCTTGCGCGGTACTCGTCCGGCATCCAGTCGCCCGCCTCGACGAGCCCTCCCGACTGGACGTGCTCGAGGAACTCCGCGGTCCGGGTGTCCATGCCCACGATGCTACCGAACGATCGGTAGCATCGCGAGATGGCGGCGAGCGGCTCGAGGCGCGACGAGCTGGTGCAGGTTGCGGCCCGGCTCTTCGCCGAGCGGGGCTACCACGGGACCTCGATGGCCGACCTCGCGGCAGCCATGGGCGTGCAGAAGGGGTCGCTCTACTCGCTGACCGGCTCCAAGCAGGACCTCCTCGTCGTGATCACGCGGGACGGAGCGGCATCGTTCCACGTGGCGCTCGACGAGGTGCCCGAGGAGGCCGAGCCGCTCGAGCGGATCCGGCTCGCGCTGCGCGCGCATCTCGGCGTCGTCTCGGCGCAGGTCAGCGCGGCGACGGTCTTCACGCGCGAATGGCGCTTCCTCGAGGAGCCCGAGCGGTCGCGCTTCCGGGCCGAGCGGCGGCGCTACGAGGCCCGCTGGGGCGAGCTGCTACGGGAGGCCGCCGAGCGCGGGGCGCTTCGCTCCGACCTCGACGTCGAGGCAGCCGTCCTGCTCCTCCTCTCGGCCGCGAACTGGGCGTACACGTGGATCCGCCCGGGTGTGGCGACCGACGAGCTCGCGGATCGCTTCTTCGCCACGCTGATCGACGGGATCAGGGGGTACGCGACCCGGCCGACGTAGGGTTGCCGCCGTGCGGACTGTCCTGATCGTCAACCCGCGGGCGAGCAAGGTCTCCGCCGACGTCGTCGACCGCGTGACGGCCGTCATTCCCGGGGATGTCGTCGTGGTCCGGACGGGCGCCCCGGGCGAGGCGACGGCGATCGCACGCGAGCACGAGGCCTCCGCGGACGCGATGTACGTCCTGGGCGGCGACGGGACGTACAACGAGGTGCTGAACGGTGTCAGCGGCTCGGTGCCGCTCGGGTTCCTGCCGGGAGGGGGCACGAGCGTGTTGCCGCGCGCGCTCGGCCTCGGCCGGGATCCGGTCGCTGCCGCGCGCGCTGCTGCGGGCGGCGTTGCGCGGCCGATCGGACTCGGAAGGGTCGACGGACGACGCTTCTCGTTCAACGCCGGGATCGGCTTCGATGCCGAGCTCGTGCGGCGGATCGACGCGCACGGCCGGGCGGCCGACGGGAGGCGACCGGGGGACGCCGCCTTCGTGCGCGCCGCGGTCGGCATCGTCGCGGCGCGCCGCGGCAGATTTGCCGAGGCGCTCGAGCTCGAGGGAGTGGGACGGGCGGCGTTCGTCCTCGTGGCGAACTGCGACCCGTACACGTACGCCGGCCGCCTGCCGGTCCGCATCGCCCGCAGCGCCTCCTTCGATGCGGGACTCGACGTCGTAGCGCCCGTGGCCGTTCGACCCGTGGGGCTGCCGCGACTCCTGCTCTCGCTCGCGCGTGGCGCTGGGGGGCGGCCCGGCCTGAGGGTTCTGCACGACGTCGATCGGCTGGTGGTGCGCTGCGATCGGCCGATGCCGCTCCAGGTGGACGGCGAGGACCTCGGGGACGTGGAGCAGGTCGAGTTCGCATCGGAGCCGCGCGCCGTGATCGCGCTCGTCCCCGGCTGAGCGTCAGCTCTCAGCGGCGTGCGCGAGAGCCGAAGAGATCGACCCAGCGGCGGCCGATCGCCTTCGCGAACTGCGCCTCGAGCATGCGGAAGTGGTCGTCGAGGACCTCGTCGAGGGCGTCCTCGTCGCGGCCGCGCATCGCGGCGATCTGACGGCGATGGACGTCGAGCGTCTGCCGGTCGTACGGCACCCCGCCGCTGTAGGCATCGCGGATCGGGGCGAGACCCCGGCCGACGCCGCGCATCGCAGCCTGGATCGTCTCGTTCCGGCAGCTCCGCACGAGCGCGCGGTGGAACATCGCGTCCGCCCGCATGACGCTCGGCCGCTCGCCGAGGTGCCGCTCGAGCAGCTCCACGGTCCGTTCGAGCTCGACGAGGTCCGGCGCGGTCGCGACGCGCATCGCCTCCTGGGCGACCGCCCGTTCGAGCACGCGTCGCGCGCGCAGGACGTCGATCGCCGCCGCCTCCTCGAGCTTGACCGCGGTGAAGATCGCGACCGACGGGACGAGGTCGGTGACGACGAAGATCCCGCCGGACTTGCCACGGCGGACCTCGACGAGGCCGGAGAGCTCGAGAACGCGAAGCGCCTGGCGGAGCGTCGGCTTCGAGATGCCGAGCCGCTCTGCGAGCACGCTCTCGTTCGGGAGCTTGTCGCCGGTTCGCAGTCCGGCCTGCTCGATCGCCTCCGTGAGGTGCTCGATCGCCGACTCGAAGGTCCGTGTCGTGCGGACGGGCTCGACGTCGAACGTTGCGTCAACCGACATGACGCGTGGAGTTTCGCAGGATCCCGACGAGGAACGCGAGTCCGCGGCCGGACGACGATCGGTGTCAGACACCGATGTGCGTCGAGGCACGTTGCGACTTCGTGCCGATGTCCCCACAGCGCTCTCCGCGAGTTGCGAGCGTCGTCTCGTTCGTCCAGTGGTCATCTCGCTGTCGTAGGCCACAGCGGCCCCGCAGCGGTGTCTGGCATCGAACACGCCTCCCCGTGCGACGCTGCCCCCCGGCTCGACCGCGCCCAGCACTTGACAGCAAAACAGCAACCTTGTTTCACTTCAGGTGTGCACGGCACCATCGTGGAGCAAGGGCTGTCGCGGGTCATCGGGGTCGACGGGAAGCCCGACCGCCGGCTCGCCGACCTCGACGGCGACGCGCTGCTCGCGCTCCATCGCTCGCTCGTCCAGCTGCGCACGTACGACGAGCGATCAGTTGTGTATCACCGCCAGGGCCGGATCGGCACGTACGCCATCTTCCGCGGCCACGAGGCGATCCAGGCGGGGGCGGTCCACGCACTCGAGCGGCGCGATTGGGTCTTCCCGAGCTACCGCGAGTCGGCGATCGGGATCCTCCGCGGCCTGCCGCCCGCGACGATCCTCCAGTGGTGGCGCGGGCACCCGTCCGGCTGGTGGAGCCCCGACGAGGTGAACGTCGCGTCGATCTGCGTCCCGATCGCGACGCACGTCCCGCACGCCGCCGGGCTCGCATGGGGGATGCGTCTCAGGGGGTCGGACGCCGTCGCGCTCGCGCTGTTCGGCGACGGGGCCACGTCCGAAGGCTCCTTCCACGAGGGCGCCAACGTCGCCGCGGTCACCGGGGCGCCGCTCGTGCTGCTCTGCAACAACAACCAGTGGGCCATCTCGACCCCGCTCAGCGCGCAGACCGCGGCGGCGCGGCTTGCCGACAAGGCGGTCGGGTACGGGATGCCCGGCGTGCGCGTGGACGGCCGTGACGTTCTCGCCGTGTACGAGGCCGTCCGCGACGCTGTCGCGCGGGCCCGCGCCGGCGGCGGCCCGACGTTCATCGAGGCTGTCACCTACCGCGCGGCGCCCCACGCGACGGCCGACGACCCGAGCCTCTACATCGATCCGGCCCGGGTTGCGAGCGAGGAGGGGCGCGACTGCGTCGCGGTGTTCGAGGGCTATCTCCGCCGGCTCGGCCTGGTCGACGACGAGATCATCGCGGCGGTTCGCGACGAAGCGCTCGCGACGATGCGCAAGGCGATCGAGGCTGCGGAGAGCGAGCCGCCCGCGGAGCGCGCCCTCGTCTTCGCGCACGCGTACGCCGATCCGCCCGCGTCGCTCGCTCGCGACCTGCACGAGCTCGACCGGGTGCACGGGTGAGCGCCACGGCCGTCGCGACGCGCGAGCTGCTCCTCGTCGAGGCGGTGAACGACGCACTCCACGTCGAGCTCGCGCGGGACGACTCCGTGATGGTGATCGGCGAGGACGTCGGGCGCCTCGGCGGCGTCTTTCGCGCGACGGCGGGCCTGCGCGACCGGTTCGGACCGGACCGGTGCGTCGACACGCCGCTCTCGGAAGCGGGAATCCTCGGCGCCGCCGTCGGACTGTGCATGGCCGGGTGGCGTCCCGTCGTCGAGATGCAGTACGACGCGTTCTCCTATCCGTGCCTCGATCAGCTGATCACGCACGTCGGCCGCTACCGGTGGCGCACCGGCGGGCGCATGGGGTTCCCGCTCGTCGTCCGGATGCCCTACGGCGGCGGCGTCCGCGCACCGGAGCTCCACGACGACTCGCCCGAGACGTACTACGTGCACACCCCCGGCGTGAAGGTGGCCGTCCCGGCGACGCCCGCCGACGCGAAGGGACTGCTCGCCGCCGCGATTCGCGACCCCGATCCGGTTGTGGTCCTCGAGCCGAAGCTCGTGTACCGGACGTCGCGCGGGACGGTGCCCGAGGGCGACCACATCGTGCCGCTCGGCCGCGCGCGCGTCGTGCGCGCGGGCACGGACGCGACGCTCGTCGGCTGGGGGGCGATGGTCGGCGTCTGCGAGCGCGCCGCCGACGCGCTCGCCGGCGAGGCGTCGGTCGAGGTCCTCGACCTGCGCACGCTCAAGCCGCTCGACGAGGAGGCGGTGCTCGACTCCGTCCGCCGGACGGGGCGTTGTGTCGTCGTCCAGGAGGCGCCCCGTACCTGCGGGTTCGCGTCGGAGGTGGCGGCGTTGCTCGCCGAGCGGTCGATCCTCGACCTCCACGGGCCCGTGCTCCGCGTGACCGGCTACGACGTCCCGTACCCGTACTGGCAGCTCGAGGACTGGTACATGCCCTCGGTCGAGCGTGTCGTGGACGCGATTCGCAGGGCTCTCGCGTTCTGACTACCCTCCGCCGCGTGGCCTACGAGTTCCGGCTCCCCGACCTGGGCGAGGGCCTCACCGAAGCGGAGATCGCGCGCTGGCTCGTGGCCGTGGGGGACGACATCGGTGAGGATCAGCCGCTCGTCGAGGTTCAGACCGACAAGACGACGGTCGAGATCCCGTCGCCGCGGGCGGGGACGGTGCTGAAGATCCTCGTCGACGAGGGCGTCGTCGCGACGGTGGGTGCGGTGCTCGTCGTGATCGGCGAGGAGGGCGAGCAGCTCCTCCGAGCCGTCGATTCCGGGACGGCCGCGAGCCGCGAGTCCCCGCGGGAGCCGCTCGTGGCGGTCGTCCCGACCGACCCGGCGGCGGCCGTGCGCGCGACGCCCGCCGTCCGCCAGCTCGCGCGAGAGCTCGGGGTGGAGCTGGTCGGGCTCCCGGGAAGCGGCCCGAGCGGGCGCATCGTGGAGGCGGACGTCCGCGGCGCGGCGACCACGGCGATTGCGGCGCAGGAGGGTCGGCGCGTGCCCGTCAGGGGCATCCGGCGCGCGATCGTCGAGCAGGTATCCCGCGCGCATCGCGAGGTGCCCGCCGTGACCTTCGTCGAGGAATGCGACCTCACCGGTATCGACCTCGCCCGCCTCCTGCCACTCTCGATCCACGCGGCCGCCGGCGCGCTCGGACACTATCCGGAGCTGAACGCCCGTCTCGAAGGAGACGAGATCGTCCTCCTCGAGCGGATCGACGTCGGCATCGCCGTCCAGACCGACGAGGGGCTCGTGGTCCCCGTCGTACGCGGCTGCGAGAGCCTCTCGGTCGACGCGATCGCCGCCGAGGTCGGCCGGCTCGCGCACGAGGCCCGGGACGGTCGGCTCACGGCGGACGAGCTCCGGGACTCCACGTTCACGGTCACGAGCGCCGGCAAGCTCGGCGGCGTGTTCGTGACACCGCTCGTGAACCATCCGGAGGTCGCGATCCTCGGCCTGCACCGGGCCGTTGAGCGCCCCGTCGTCCGCGCCGGGCAGGTCGTCGTCCGCCGGGTGGGCAACGTCTCGGTCAGCTTCGATCACCGCGTGGTCGACGGGGCGCGGGCCGCCGCGTTCTGCCTCGACGTGATCGAGCGGCTGCAATCCGGCCAGCCCCCCGGCGCGTAGGTCCCGTCGAACACGTCGTCGAACGAAGGGGAGAACGATGCGAGGCAGGCTGCTTGTCGCACTGTTCGTGCTCGGCCTGATCGGTGTGGGGGCCGCCGTCGCTGGCGCCAACCGCAACTGGAGCGTCCACGCGAACGGCGGCCAGGAGGTGCCCGCGCGCGACTCACGGGGCCAGGCGCAGGCGATCTTCCATCTCTCGCAAGACGGGAGCGAGCTCGAGTACAAGCTCGTCGCCGCGAACATCGAGAACGTCTTCATGGCCCACATCCACATGCAGACACCGGGCGTGAACGGCCCGATCGTCGTGTGGCTCTACCCGTCGACCACGCCGTCCCCCGGGCCGTTCGGCGCCGGGCGCACGGCCGGTGTCCTGGCCGAGGGCGTCATCACGAGCGCCAACCTCGTCGGCCCTCTCGCCGGGCATCCGCTCGGCGACCTCGTCGACGCGATGAGCACCGGGCGCGCGTACGTCAACCTCCACACGAACGACGGTGTCGACGGCGTGGACACCGGCCCGGGCGACTTCCCGGGCGGGGAGATCCGCGCCGACATCCGCTAGGTCGTACGGCACCACGGGGGGTACGGGGCGGTCGGCAGCCGCCCCGTACAATCCCCGTGTGGGCGACTGGTACGAGATCGGCGTCACGCTCGGCCTCGGCGTCGCTGCGGGGCTCCTGCTCGCCGGGCTGCTCGCCGCCTGGCGATACGGCCTCCTGACCTCCGTCCTGGGGGCGCTTGCGATCGGTGCGCTCGCGGGCCTGCTCGTCAAGGGCTGGATCGGGCTGCCGGGCGCGCTCGTCGGCGGGCTGATCGGGGCCCTGTCCGCCTCGCTCGTCGCGCGCGGGGCGCTGCGACGCGGCGCGACGCCGGGGGGCACCGCCTTCCTCGTGGGCAGCGCGTCGATCGTGGTCGCGGTGCTCGCCCTCGTGCCGATCCTCGGGTACGTGTCCGCGATCGTCGTCCCCGCGGCCGCCGCCCGCCGCGTGCGGCAGGAGCCCGAGCGCCACGCCGGGCTGCGCACGCTCGCAAAGTGATCTCGCCGTGACCCGCAAGCTCGTCCTCGTCGTCATCGACGGTCTCACCCCGACGATGCTCGAGGCGTCGCTCGGAACCGCCGGCGTGCCGACACTGACCGCGCTCGCCGAGCACGGCACCCTCGGCCGCGCGACCTCGACGTTCCCCTCGCTGACTCCGGTCTGCCTCTCGTCGATCGCGACGGGAGCGCATCCCGACGTGCACGAGATCCCCCACCTCGTCTGGTGGCATCGAGGAGAGCGGCGGCTCGTCGAGTACGGCTCGTCGTTCGGCGCCGCGCGCGCCGCCGGCCTCGGGCGGACGCTCCGGGACACGCTCGTCGGCATGAACGCCGAGCACCTCGGTCGCGGCGCGGTGACGATGTTCGAGGCGCTCGCCGACGCCGGGATCCGCACGGCCGCGGTCAACTTCACCGCGTACCGCGGCCGGACTCGCCATCGGCCCGCCGTCCCGTTCCTCGGTCCGGTGCTGGGGCCGGAGCGGTTCTACTTCTACAACCTGTTCCGGAGCGAGCGCACCGGCGCGCCGCTCTCGTTCCGGAACCGCCCCGCCGGGTCGATCGACTCGTACGCGGCCGCTGTCGGGCGCTGGCTCGTCACCCGCGACGGCTTCGACTTCCTCCTCCTGTATCTCTCCGACTACGACTACGCCTCCCACGCGGCCGGTCCCGACACGGCACACGTCGTCCTCGAGCGGTGCGACGACGCGATCGGCGGGCTCGTTCGCGCCGCCGGCGGTCTGGACGAGTTCCTCGACCGCTACGCCGTGATCGTCGTGTCCGACCACGGGCAGACGTCGGTATCCCAGGTCGCGCGGCTCGGAGACAGGCTGCGGCACGAGCCGGGGACGCTTGTCGCGGCGTCGAACCGCGCGGCGCACGTCTACCGGATCGGTGCGGACGCGCCGTCGACGCGGACGCTCGCGGGGCGGCTCGACGGCGAGCCGTCCGTCGAGGTCGCCCTGTTCCACGAGGACGGGGCGCTCGTCGCGCGGCGCGACGGCGCAGAGCTCCGGCTGGATGGGGACGGGTCCATCGACGGCGACGCGGCGATCCTCGACCATCCCGACGCGGTCGTCCGCGCGACCGCAGCGCTTCGATGCCCGAACGCCGGGGACGTGGTCGTGTCGGCGACGGAGGGGTGGGAGTTCGAGGATCTCGGGCGCCGCCACCACCGCGGCGGCGGCTCTCACGGCTCCCTCGTCGCGGGCGACTCGCTCGTCCCCGTCCTCATGCACGGCGTCGCCGGTCCGGCCCCAACCGGCATCGTCGACGTTGCGCCGACCGTGCTCGCGCATTTCGGCGTCGCCGCGCCGGCCTACGCGATGCGGCGCGCCGCGTGACCGGGCGGAACGGGCCCGACTGGGAGTCGCGCCGCGCACGGATGGTCGATCGCCAGCTCCGGCGTCGTGGGATCGCGGACGAGCGCGTGCTCGATGCGATGGGTCGCGTGCCGCGCGAGGTCTTCGTCCCGGTGGAGCTCGAGTACGCGGCGTACGACGACGCCGCGCTGCCGATCGGCGAGGACCAGACGATCTCGCAACCCTTCATCGTCGCGACGATGTGCGAGCTGCTCGCGCTCCGGGGCGAGGAGGCGGTGCTCGATGTCGGAACCGGCTCGGGGTACGCCGCCGCCGTCCTCGATGCACTCGCGGCCCGCGTCCTCTCGATCGAGCGGATCCCCGTCCTCGCCGCCCGCGCGCGGCGCGCGCTCGAGCTGACGGGCCATCGAGACGTCGAGGTGCGGATCGGCGACGGGGCCGGCGGAGCCCCCGACCGTGCGCCGTTCGACGCGATCTCGGTCGCCGCGGCGACCGCGCGCGTCCCGGAGGCGCTGTACGAGCAGCTCGCGGACGGTGGCCGGATGGTGCTTCCGCGCGGCGGCGCGGCCGGGCAGCGGCTCGTCCGCATCGAGCGCACCGCGGCCGGCCCCGTCGAGACGGCGTCGCTTCCCTGCCGCTTCGTTCCTCTCGTGTGACCGGTGCCCGCCCGCGCGTCGCGCCGGAACGACCGCTACGCTCGGCCGGCGAGATGGACGAGGGTACGGTGACCACAGGACGCGACCTCCCCCGCGGCAGGGTCGACGCGGCGCTCCGCAGCCGGGCGAACTGGGAGCAGCTCGTCAAGTTCTGCGTCGTCGGCGCATCGGGATACGTCGTCAATCTCGGGGTCTACACGCTGCTGCTCGAGGCCACCGGACTCCACTACGTCCCGGCGGCGATCGGCTCGTTCGTCGTGGCGGTGACGAACAACTACGTGTGGAACCGGGTCTGGACGTTCCGCGGGCAGCGCGGCCACGTCGTGTACCAGGGCCTGCGGTTCCTCGTCGTCTCGACGATCGCGCTCGCCGCGAACCTCGTCGTCCTCCATGCCCTCGTACAGGCCGGCCTCGGCGAGGTCGTCTCGCAGGCGCTCGCGATCATGCTCGTCACGCCGGTCAACTTCGTCGGCAACAAGCTGTGGTCGTTCCGCCACCGCCACCGCTGACGCGCGTCCCGTGAGGCGCCTGGCGGTCCTCCTCGCCGCGACCGTACTCGTCGGCGCGTCCCCCGCCGCAGCGGACGCCGTCATGCCCACCGCCCCGGTGTACGACGCGGTCGGCCACCTCGTCGAATCGCCTTTCGCCCCGTCCGCCGAACCGGCGCGCCTCACGGAGGCCCGTGTCGTGCGTGCGTTCCTCGCGGTGCCGAAGGTCGCCGGCTGGCTCGACCGCTACGCACCCGATCCGCAGACCGACGCCACGTTCGCCCGCCGCGATCGAACCTGGACGGTGCACGTCTGGTCGGGCGAGGCGGGCGAGATCGCTACCGGGAAGGTCGCGGACGCCGACGGGCGCGTGCTCGACGCCTGGACCGGCCCCCAGGTGGCGTGGAAGATGGCGCGTGGGCGACCGGGCGCGTTCGGGGGAAAGCTCATCACGTCGTGGCCCGTCTGGCTCGCGCTGTCGGCGATCTTCCTGCTCGGCCTCGCTGACCTGCGCCGACCGCTCTCGCTCCGGACGCTCGACCTGCTCGTTCTCCTCTCCTTCGGCGTCTCACTCGCCTTCTTCAACCGCGGGGACGTGTTCCAGGGCGCGGCCCTCGCGGTTCTGCCGCTCGCCTACCTGCTGGCCAGGACCGCGTGGATCGGCTTTCGCGCGACGCCCCGCGCAGGGCCGGCGGCGACCTGGCCGATCTGGGCGCTAGCCGTCGTCACCGTGTTTCTCGTCGGCTTCCGGATGGGCCTCGACGTCGACCAGAAGCGGACGGTGATCGACGTCGGGTACGCGGGGGTGATCGGAGCCGACCGCATCCTCGACGGCCGGATCCCGTACGGGACGATGCCGGTGACGGACGACCGTGCGCCGTGCGGTGCGGCCGACACCGACGGGCAGGTCCGGGACCGGATCCAGTCGAACGGCCGCTGCGAGTCGGCCAACCCGCGCGGGGACACCTACGGCCCTGTTGCCTATCTCGCCTACGTCCCGGCGGTGCTCTCCTTCGGCTGGAGCGGCAAGTGGGACGAGCTGCCGGCCGCGCACGCCACGGCGATCGCATTCGACCTCCTCGCGCTCGCGGGCCTCGCCGTCGTCGGCGCCCGCCTCGGGGGCGCGCGTCTCGCCGCAACGCTCGCGTTCGGATGGGCCGCCTTCCCGTTCACGGCCTACGCGCTGCTGTCGAACACGAACGACGCGATCATGCCCGCGCTCCTCGTATGGGGCTTCCTCCTCGCCTCCTCGCCCGTCGCGCGAGGGACGGCCACCGCACTCGCGGCGTGGACGAAGTTCGCGACCCTGATCGTCGTGCCGCTCTGGCTGACCTACCCGACGGGCATTCGTCTACGCCAGGCTGTGCGGTTCAGCGCCGCCTTCCTCCTGGCGACGGTCCTCGCCTTCGCGATCCTCCTGCTCGATCCCTCTCTCGGCGACGCGCTCCGCACCTTCTGGGACCGGACGCTCGCGTTCCAGCTCGACCGGGAATCGCCGTTCTCGCTCTGGGGCTGGGGCCAGTACCACGCACGCGGGATCCCGGATCTCGCGTCGCTCCAGGTCGTCGTCCAGGTGTGCGCGATCGTCCTGGCGGGCGTCGTCGCGGTGCTTCCGCGCACGAAGGGCCCATTGGAGCTCGCGGCGCTGACGGCGGCGTTGCTCCTCGCCTTCGAGCTCTCGTTGACGCACTGGTCGTACCTCTACCTCCCGTGGGTCGTGCCGTTCGTGCTGCTCGCGCTGTTCCTCCCGCGCAGCGGGCCGCCTGCCAAGCCCGAGGCTCCGGAGACGACGGAGGCGGCTCCGCCGGAGATGGCGGGCGTCTCCTGAGGCGGCGCCTCCCGCCGGGCGACGCGCTCGTCGCGTCAGGCGTGTTCGTCCTCGCCGCCGCCGTCGCGACCGTCGTCTGGCAGGTCAGCGGCCGCGCGGTGACCGACATCCCGCTCTACCGGACCTACGGCGAGTGGATGGCGCGCGGCCTCGTTCCCTACCGCGACTTCGCGTTCGAGTATCCGCCCGGCGCGCTGCCCGCCCTCGTCCTGCCGGCGCTCGTCACGGACTCGGTCGCCGCGTACCGCGTCGTGTTCGCCGCCGAGATGGCGATTGCCGGTGCGATGGGCGTGCTCCTGCTCGCCGCGGCCCTGGACGTGCTCCGTCGGACGAGGGCCGAGCGACGGCTCACGCTCTCCGTCGTCGCGCTCGTCCCGCTTCTCCTCGGCGGGGTGATCCTGACGCGGTTCGATCTTGTCCCGGCGGCGCTCGTCACCGGCGCACTCCTCCTCGTGCTGACCGGCCGTTTGCGGGGGGGCGCGGTTGTGGTCGGGATCGGGATCGCGGTGAAGCTCTACCCGGCCGTCCTCGTGCCGCTCCTCGCCGTCGCCGGCTGGCGCGCCCGTGGCCGGCGCGAGCTCGTCGCCGTTGTCTCGCTGGCCGCCGTGCCGGTCGCCGTCGCGTACCTGCCGTTCGTGTTGGTGGCGCCGGACGCGGTACTCCACTCGATCGGCCGCCAGCTCGGCCGGCCCCTCCAGATCGAGAGCCTCGGCGCCGGGGCCCTCCTCGCTCTCCACCATGCGGCGGGCACGCCGCTCGGCTGGGCGTCGGGGAGCGGCTCGCAGAACCTCACCGGCTCGGCAGCTGCGTCGCTCGCTGTCGCGCAGGGCATCGCCCAGGCGGCGGCGGTCGTGCTCGTCTGGGTGTCGTTCGGGCGCGGGCCCGTGACGGGCCAGCGCCTTCTCCGGCACGCGGCGGGCGCGGTCGTCGCCTTCGTCGCGCTGAGCAAGGTGCTCTCCCCCCAGTTCCTCGTGTGGCTCGTGCTGCTCGTGCCACTCGTCGGCGGCTCACGAGGCCGCAGGGCTCTCTGGCTGCTGACGGGTGCATGCGCCCTGACCGCCGTCTGGTTCCCCACGCGCTACTGGGACCTGGTCAAGGAGTTCGACCCGCTCTCCTCGTGGCTCGTGCTCGCCCGCGGCATCCTTCTCCTCGCGTTGCTCGCGGTCCTCATGTGGCCGGCGGCCACGGAGCCCGGACCGGCTCGATCGCGCTCGCCCGCCCCGTCGCCGGGTCGCACGTGACGAGGGCGCCCTCGAGGCGCACGCCGTCGGACGCGGTCTCGAAGCGCACGGGCATACCGGTGCGCATGCGCCGGATCGCCAGCTCGGATTGCACGCCGATGACGCTGTCGTGGGGCCCGGTCATGCCGACGTCCGTCAGGGCTGCGGTCCCTCCCGGAAGGATCCGGGCGTCGGACGTCTGGACGTGCGTATGCGTGCCGAGCACCGCCGTGACGCGCCCGTCGAGCCACGCGGCGAGCGCGACCTTCTCGCTCGTCGCCTCGGCGTGGACGTCGACGAGAACCACGGACGCCGATGCACGAGCCTCCTCCACGAGGTCGTCGACGATCTCCCACATGCTGCGCGCCGGCTCGAGGTAGAGCGATCCGAGGACGTTGATGACCGCGACCGGCGTGCCGTCGCGGGCCTCGACGACCGTCGATCCGCGGCCGGGCGCTGCGTCGTGGAAGTTCGCGGGTCGGACGACCGATGACGACGACGCGAGATACGGGCCGATCTCCTCCCGCCGCCACGTGTGGTTCCCCAGCGTCACCGCGTCGGCGCCGGCGGCCAGCAGCCGCTCCGCGAGCCGTGGCGTGATGCCGAGGCCGTTCGCGATGTTCTCGCCGTTGACGACGCACGCGTCGATCTCGAGGCGCTCGCGGAGCGCCGGGAGCAGCCCTTCGACCGCGTCGCGGCCGGGACGTCCGACGACGTCCCCGACGAACAGCAGGCGCACGGCTAGGGCAGGGAGCCCGGGGAGGGGTAGACGGAGATCGAGACGTTGTTGCCCCCGTCCGACGCGTGCGCCGCCAGCGCCTGCTTTTCGACCGTCGCGACGTCGACGGCGGTACCGAGCTTCGACGACGCGGCGAGCACGGGCGTCCCGACGGCGATCGACGGGTCGGGCCGGACGTTCAGCACGGAGACCATCACCGACGGCGACTCGGACGGGCGCATGTCGATGCGGCTGCCGACGCGCTTGCCGCCGATCACGAGGTCGCTGACGGCCACCACCGTCCCCTTCACCGGCGCGTAGACGTCCGTCCCCGGCGCCGTCCCCACGTCGAGGACGTTCGTCCCGGCCGGCCCGCCCTCGAGCTGGTACCAGCGGGGAGAGTCGCGTCCGCTGCCCGCGATGTGCCGCCAGAGCCGCTCGAGCAGGCCGGCATTCGCCTGGCGCCCGACCGGCTGGAGCGACAGCGAGCCGTCGTTCGACCCGTGGAACCCGATCGCCGTAAGGGCGCCCGCCGCGACGGGGAGCTGGATGCGGAGGTTGCCGATCGACGCCAGTACCTGCGGCCGCGGGCGGATGGCGGACGCGTCGGCCAGCGAGATCGTCTCGATCGCGATCGGCGCCCCGCCCCCTGACGAGCCGCTCGAGCCGAAGGCGGTGAAGAGCAGCGTGACCACCCCGAGCACGGAGAGCACGGAGAGGAGAACGAGACGGCGTGCGCGCCGTTGTGCACGCCGCCTGCGGTCACGCAGGCGCGCGGCTTGCCGGGAGCGCGGCGAGGCCATTGCTGCCACGGTAGCGCACGTGGAAGCGCTTCTCCCGGCCGCGGGGCACCCCGTGCCGCCGGGCTACCATCGCGGCGTGACCCAGACGACGACGATCCGGATCCCGCGCTGGGTCCAGCTCGTCGGGCTCCCGCTGCTCCTCCTCTTCGCGTTCCTGCTCGCGCGGACACTCGGGCATGTGCTGTTCCTGTTCCTCACGGCTGCGGTGATCGCGTTCACGCTCAATCCGCTCGTCCGCGACCTCACGCGCCTCAGGCTGCCGCGCGGCGGCGCCGTGGCAGTCGTGTCGGTGGTCTTCGCGACCGCCTTCGTCGCGCTGCTCGTCGCCCTCGGCACCGTCGTCGTCTCGCAGACGCGCTCTGCCGCCGACCGGGTCGACAACTACTTCTCCGACGAGAGCCCGGTAACCGGCAAGACGGGTGCCGAGGCAGCCGTCGATCGCCTGCAGCAGTGGCTCGACGACCACGGTCTCGAGCGGATCCAGCTCGAGCAGCAGCTCAACGACCTGAACGACTCCGTCGGGGCGGGCGACGTCTCCGGCTACGCCCAGGACGCCATCTCGTTCGCCCAGGGCGCGGCGATCTCGGTGATCCTCTTCCTGTTCTCCGTGGTCCTCGTCGTGGTGATCGCGATCTACATGCTGCTCGACATGCCGCGCCTCGAGAATGCGATCGACCGGCGCTTTCCGCCCGCGGGCGGGTTGCCATTGACGCAGCGGATCGAGCGTGCCCTGTGGGGCTACGTCAAGGGGCAGGCGATCCTCTCGTTCGTGATCGGCTCGAGCGCCGGGATCGGGATGTGGATCCTCGGTACGACGGGCCTCGTCGAGGGCGCAGAGCGCTACGCGCTGCTCTTCGGGCTCTGGACGGCCTTCGTCGAGGTCATCCCCTACATCGGGCCCTGGCTCTCCGCCATCCCGCCGGCCGTCTACGCGCTCGTGGTCGACCCGGTCGGCGTTCTGTGGGTCGCCGCGCTCTTCGTCTTCATCTACCAGATCGAGGGCCACGTGGTGGTGCCGAACGTCATGGCGAGCGCGCTCCGGCTCCACCCGCTGCTCGTGATCTTCGGGCTGCTCGCGGGTGGCGCGCTGTACGGCATCCCCGGCGTGCTCGTCGCGCTGCCGACGATGGCCGCCGGCCGGGCCATCTGGGAGTTCTTCGGCGAGCGCATCGAGCTCGACGCGTGGGAGGGCGAGCCGGAGCAGCCGGTCGACGTGGGGATCGAGCTCGAACCGCCCCGTCGGGCGGCCGGCTCGTAGCACACGCGCGCCCGGCGAGGCCCGCGGCGCATACCCTGTCCGGATGAGCTTCCCCGCCACACGGCTTCGGCGGCTCCGGCGCACCGACGCGCTGCGCGCGCTCGTCCGTGAGACGTCGCTCTCGCTCGACGACGTCGTGATGCCGCTCTTCGCCTGCCCGGGCGAGGGCATCGTCCGGCCGGTCGCAGGCCTTTCGGGGATCGCCCAGCGCTCGGTCGACGAGCTCGCGCGCGAGGCGGGCGAGCTCGCACGGCTCGGCGTCCGGGCGGTCCTCCTGTTCGGGATCCCGGAGTCGAAGGACGCGGAGGGGTCCGGCGCGTGGGACGACGACGGCATCGTCCAGCGCGCGCTCCGTGCGCTTCGCGCCGAGGCGCCGGGCTTGACGCTCCTGACCGACGTGTGCCTCTGCGAGTACACCGACCACGGGCATTGCGGCCTGCTCGACGGGGATACGGTTGCCAACGACGAGACGCTCGACGTGCTCGCGCGGACCGCTGTCAGCCACGTGGAGGCGGGCGCCGACGCCGTGTGCCCGAGCGACATGATGGACGGGCGCGTGGGCGCGCTCCGGGCCGCGCTGCCCGACACGCCGATCGTCTCGTACGCGGCGAAGTACGCCTCGGCCTTCTACGGCCCGTTCCGCGAGGTCGCGGAGTCCACGCCGTCGTTCGGCGACCGGCGCGGGTATCAGATGGACCCCGCCAACGGGCGCGAGGCGCTGCG
>Ga0105243_10002154_pt1 | contig 16631 bp, 13 predicted proteins | sample KBSM34metaG_FD_81525 | JGI IMG/M metagenome (GOLD analysis project Ga0105243, IMG submission 81525) | Miscanthus rhizosphere microbial communities from Kellogg Biological Station, Michigan, USA - KBS M3-4 metaG | ecosystem: Host-associated > Plants > Roots > Rhizosphere > Soil | place... | reverse complement strand
TCGTGGTCGACGCGTCCGGCTCGATGGCAGCGCGGGACCGGCTCTCCGCGGTCACCGGCGCCGTCGTCTCGCTGCTGCGCGACGCCTACCAGCGCCGCGACAAGGTCGCGGTGATCACGGTGCGGGGCGCCGCCGCCGACCTGGTGTTGCCGCCCACCTCGTCCGTCGACGTCGCCGTCCGGCGGCTGCGCTCGCTGCGTACCGGCGGTAAATCCCCACTGGCGCAAGGATTCCTGAAGGCCCGCGAGGTGGTGTTGCGGGAGAAGGTGCGCGACCCCCAGCGTCGGGCGATGGTGGTCGCGCTGACCGACGGCCGCGCGACCGGTGGGACCGACCCGGTCCATCGGGCGCGGGTGGCCGCGACCCTGCTCGCGGGCGAGTCGGTGGCCTCGGTGGTGGTGGACTGCGAATCCGGCATGGTGCGGCTGGGCCTGGCCCGCGACCTGGCGACCGCGCTGCGGGGCGCCTACATCCGGCTCGGCGAGCTCTCGGCGGAGCAGGTGGCCGGTGTGGTCCGGGCCGGTACCTCGAAGCTCGCGGCCTAGAACGGAAAGAGGAGTAAGAGACGATGCCCAAGGGTGTACCGCTTCCCGAGAACGTCCCCGACGACGGCCTGACCACCCGGCAGCGCCGCAACGCGCCGGTGCTGGCCGTGCACACGGGTCCCGGCAAGGGGAAGTCGACCGCAGCGTTCGGGATGGCGCTGCGAGCCTGGAACCAGGGCTTCGACATCGGGGTGTTCCAGTTCGTCAAGAGCGCGAAGTGGAAGGTCGGCGAGGAGTCGGCGTTCCGCGCGCTCGGTGAGCTGCACGAGTCCACCGGCGTCGGCGGACCGGTGCAGTGGCACAAGATGGGCGAGGGCTGGTCCTGGACCCGCAAGAAGGGCGAGGACGAGGACCACGCCCGCGTCGCGTTGGACGGCTGGCGCGAGGTGGCCCGCCGGATCGCCAACGAGGAGCACAAGTTCTACGTCCTCGACGAGTTCACCTACCCACTCAAGTGGGGCTGGGTGGACGTCGACGAGGTGGTCGAGGTGCTGGCTGCGCGGCCGGGGAACCAGCACGTGGTGATCACCGGCAGGGATGCGCCGCAGGCCCTGATCGATGCCGCCGACCTCGTCACCGAGATGACCAAGATCAAGCACCCCATGGACGCCGGACGCAAGGGCCAGCGGGGCATCGAGTGGTGAACACCGTTCCGGCGGTCGTCATTGCGGCACCTGCATCCGGCAGTGGAAAGACCACCGTCGCAACGGGTCTGATCGGCGCCCTACGTGCGGCCGGTGATCGGGTGGCGCCGTTCAAGGTGGGGCCCGACTACATCGACCCGGGCTATCACGGCCTCGCCGCGGGCCGCGTCGGCCGCAACCTGGACCCGGTGCTGGTCGGCGCGGACCGGATCGGATCGCTGTACAGGCACGGCAGCGCGGGCTGCGACATCGCCGTCGTCGAGGGCGTGATGGGCCTGTTCGACGGCAAGATCGCGGACCCGGCGCCCGAGGGCGCCGCGGAGGGGTCGACGGCCCAGGTCGCCGGGTTGCTCGGCGCCCCGGTCGTTCTCGTCGTGGACGCCCGCGGCCACAGCCAGTCGCTGGCCGCGGTGCTGCACGGCTTCGCGACCTTCGACAGCGGTGTCCGGATCGGCGGGGTGATCCTGAACCGGGTCGGCAGCGAGCGGCACGAGCAGGTGCTGCGCCAGGCCTGTGACCGGGTCGGGGTGCCGGTGCTCGGGGTGGTGCCCCGGCTCGCGGAGCTGGCGGTGCCCTCGCGGCATCTCGGACTGATCACCGCCGTCGAGCACGGCCGGGCGGCCACCGACGCGGTGGACGCGATGACCGAGCTGATCGCGCGGCACGTGGACCTGCCCGCCGTGCGGGCGCTGGCCCGCTCGAGCGTCGGCGTGCCGGCCTGGAATGCCGCGGACGAGGCCGGTACGGACGCGCCGGGACCCGATCCCGTGGTGGCGCTGGCCGGTGGCTCGGCGTTCACCTTCGGCTATGCCGAGCATCGCGAACTGCTGGAGGCGGCGGGCGCGCGGGTGTGCACCTTCGACCCCGCCGTCGAGCAGCTTCCCGAGGGCGCGGCCGCGTTGGTGCTGCCGGGCGGGTTCCCGGAGGAGCACGCGCCCGAGTTGGCGGCGAACATCCCGCTGCTCACCACCGTCCGCGAACTGGCGCGCCGCGGGATGCCGATCCATGCCGAGTGCGCGGGCCTGCTGTACCTGGCGCGTCGCCTCGACGGGCACCCGATGGCGGGGGTGATCGGGGTGGACGCGGAGTTCGGTAAATCGCTGACGCTCGGCTACCGGGAGGCCGTCGCGCTGGGGGAGTCGGTGCTGTTCGAACCGGGGACGAGGGTGGTCGGTCACGAGTTCCACCGGACCCGGCTCGATTCGACCTCGGTGGACGGCTGGGCCCCGGCCTGGGGCTGGCGGGCGGCGGGAACCTCGACGCGGGAGGGCTTCGCGGGCGGCGGCGTGCACGCCTCCTACCTGCACACCCATCCCGCGGGGAACCCGGCCTCCGTGCGCCGGTTCGTCTCCGCGGCAAGAGATTTCGAGGCGTCCAATGGGTGATCTGGTGGTGGGCATCGGTGCCCGCGACGGGGTGGACCCCGACACCGTGTTGGCCGCGATCAGCGCCGTCGTCGACGACCCGACCGAGCTGCACGCGCTGGCCACCCTCGAACGCAAGGCCACCGAGTCCTCGATCGCCATTGCGGCGGCCGAGCTGGGTGTACCGGTGCTCGGGTTCACGGCCGACGAACTCTCTGCCGTGGACGTGCCGACACCGTCAGGACGGGTCGCGGCCGAGGTCGGGACGCCGAGCGTCGCCGAGGCCGCGGCGGTCCTCGGCGCGGGCGGCGGCGACCTGCTGGTGCGCAAACGCGCCCGCAATGGCGTCACCGTTGCCGTCGCCCGTAATGTTTGGTAGCCCGAAGACCCCCGATACCCCAGTCAAGGAGCACGAAGTGCCAGCAGCGGCCGGAGACGAGCCCAACTACCTCGTAGGGCTCAACCTGACCGATCGACGGGTGGTCGTCGTGGGCGGCGGCACCGTCGCACAGCGGCGCCTGGGCCTGCTCGTGGCCTGCGGGGCGAGGGTGCACGTGGTCAGCCGCGCCGTCACCCCCGCCGTCGAGGCGATGGCCACCGGCGGCCAGATCACCATCGACCTGCGCGCGTACGCCGACGGCGACCTGGACGGCGCCTGGTACGCCATCGCCTGCACCGACGAGCCGGACACCAACGCCGCCGTCGTCGCCGAGGCGGAGCGCAGCCGCATCTTCTGCGTCCGCGCGGACAGTGCCCGCAACGGCACCGCCGTCACCCCCGCGAGCGCGTCCTTCGACGGGCTCGAGCTCGGTGTGCTGGCGGGCGGCGACCACCGCCGCTCGGCCGCGGTGCGCACCGCGCTGGTCGAGGCCCTGCAGTCCGGTGGCGTGGTGGACGTCGCCGAGCCGCACGTGCCCGGCGTCGCGCTGGTCGGCGGCGGACCCGGCGACCCGGATCTGATCACCGTCCGCGGCCGCAGGCTGCTGGCCCGGGCCGACGTCGTCGTCGCGGACCGGCTGGCGCCGCCCGAGCTGCTCGCCGAGCTCGGCCCCCAGGTCGAGGTCATCGATGCGGCGAAGATCCCGTACGGCCGCGCGATGGCGCAGGAGGCGATCAACGCCGCGCTGATCGACGGCTACAAGGCCGGCAAGTTCGTGGTCCGGCTCAAGGGCGGCGACCCGTACGTGTTCGGCCGCGGCTTCGAGGAGCTGCAGGCCTGCGCGGCCGCCGGGGTGCCGGTCACCGTGGTGCCGGGCATCACCAGCGCGATCGCCGTGCCGTCCGCGGCCGGGATCCCGGTGACCCACCGCGGCGTCACCCACGAGTTCGTGGTCGTCAGCGGGCACATCGCCCCGGACCACCCCGATTCGCTGGTGGACTGGTCGGCCCTGGCGAAGCTGCGCGGCACCCTGGTGCTGCTGATGGCGGTGGAGCGGATCGAGAAGTTCGCCGCCGTGCTCACCGAGGGCGGTAGGCCGGCCGAGACCCCGGTGACCGTGATCCAGGAGGGCACCACGCGTTCTCAGCGGGTGCTGCGAGCCGATCTGGCGACCGTCGCGGCCCGGGTCCGCGAGGAGAACATCCGCCCGCCCGCGATCGTCGTGATCGGGCCGGTCGCGGGCCTGACCGCCGACGCGCAGTAACCTGGGCGACCGTGCCTGACTCCACTGTCGTGAAGTACCCCGTGACCACGCGAGCCTTCGGTCTCGCCATCGTCGTCCTCGGCGGTATGCAGCTGATGATGGTGCTCGACGGGACCGTCGCCTCGCTGGCCCTGGCCCGGATCCAGCAGGATCTCGACCTGAGCGACGCGGGCCGGAACTGGGTGATCACGTCCTACGCGCTGACCTACGGCGGCCTGATGCTGCTCGGCGGACGGCTCGGCGACGCCTTCGGGCGCAAGCGGGTCTTCATCGGCGGCGTGGTGCTGTTCACGGTGGCCTCGCTCGTCTGCGGACTCGCCACCGGTGAGGTCTCGCTGATCGCGGCGCGGGCGCTGCAGGGCGTGGGTGCGGCGATCGCGTCGCCGACCGCGCTTGCCCTGGTGGCGACGACATTCGCGCCCGGCCCGGTCCGCAACCAGGCGATCGCGATCTTCGCGGCCATGACCGGCATCGGTTCCGTGACCGGACTGATCGTCGGCGGCGCACTGACCGAGGTGTCCTGGCGCTGGATCTTCCTGATCAACGTGCCGATCGGGCTGCTGATCATCGGCCTCGCCATTCCCTCGCTGGTGGAGACCGGCGCCGAGCGGCTCAAGCTGGACGTGCCGGGTGCGGTGCTCGCGACCCTGGGCTGCACCGGCGTGGTCTTCGGGTTCACCGAGGGCGCGGAGATGGGCTGGACGAGCCCGCCGGTGATCGCGGCGCTGGCCGTGGGGCTGGGCATGCTGGCGGCGTTCCTGCTGGTCGAGCGCAGGGCGGAGAACCCGCTGCTGCCGTTCTCGCTGTTCCGCAACGGGAACCGGGTGGCCACCTTCATCGCGATCGCGCTGGTGGGCGCGGTGATGTTCAGCCTGGCGCCGTTCGTGGCGCTGTACGTGCAGGACATCCTCGGCTACAGCCCGCTCGCCGCGGGCATGGCGTTCGTGCCGTTCGCCTTCGGCCTCGGCGCCGCCGCATTCGTGGCGTCCAAGCTCGCGGTCCGCGTCCAGCCCCGGTGGCTGATCGTCGCCGGCACCGTCCTGACCACGCTGGGCCTGCTGTACGGCTCCACGCTGGACACCTCGGCGACCTACATGGGCAACCTGTTCATGCTGGTGGTCGGCGTCGGATTCGGTGTCGGCCTCGCGGTGGTGCCGCTGCCGCTGTGCGCGATCGCCGGGGTCGGGCAGCACGAGATCGGCCCGCTGTCCGCGATCGCCCAGGTGGCTCAGGTGCTCTTCGGCCCGATCGGGCTGGCGATCGTCGGCGCGATGGCCACGTCCAAGACGCTCTCGCTCGGCGGCACCTCCGGGGTGGCGTCGACCATGAACGCGGACCAGCTGTTCGCGCTCAGCGAGGGCTATACGACGGCCCTGCTCGGCTGCGCGATCTTCGCCGCCCTCGCCGCCGTCGTGGCCCTGTTCATCCGGTTCACCCCGCAGCAGGTCGCACAGGCGCAGGCCGCGGAGAAGGCGGCGCAGGAGTCCTAGCGGTGCCGGAGGCCGCACCTGTCCCGCTCCGCCTGTGGCGACCGTCCAGTATGGTGCGACGAACAGGCAATGACGGGGGACAGGACCTGCAATGACGGCTGAGCCGCGAGAATCGGCAATGCCCACGAAGGCGCGCAGTCGGTGGCGTATCGCCCTGGGGGTGGTGACCATCGTCCTCGGAATCGTGGTGGCGATCGTCGTCGGAGCGCTGGCGGTGGGCCTGGTGGCGCTCGCGGTTGACATCCCGGCGCTGTTCCTCGGAGCGGGATTGGCCGGCGCCGTCGCCGTCTGTTTTCTGGTGAGCTGGTGGGGTTTTCGGCTGACGGGGGCGCGTCGTGCGAAGGTGGGTGCGGCCGGACTGAGCGTGGTGATCGGCGTGGCCGTCGCCGCGCTGGCAGCATCGACGATCCTCAGTCCGTTCCCTGCTCAGCCGGACTCCGCGGTGCCGTCGGACGTCCAGTACTGGGACCTGCCGACCGGTTCGCGCATCGCCTACGTCCACGCCCCGGCCGCCGCACTCCCGACCCCGAAGCCGCCGGTGATCTTCGTGCACGGCGGACCGGGAACACCCGGCGAGGGAATACCGGTCGGCGGCGCCGAACTCGCCGCCCAGGGGTTCGACGTGTACGCGTATGACCAAGTGGGGGCGGGCCGTTCGACCCGACTCGACGATGTCACCGACTACACCGTGCAGCGCCAGGTGGCCGATCTCGAAGCGATACGGCAAGAACTCGGTGCCGAGCAACTCGTCCTGGTCGGACGGTCCTGGGGCGGATCGCTGACGGCGCAGTACATCGCTGCGCACCCCGATCGCGTCGCGAAAGCCGTCTTCGTCGCGCCAGGAGCGATCTGGCCGACGGCATTTCCCGACGGCGTCGGCGAACCCTGGCACGAGATGGATCCCGCCCAGCAGGCACGCTACGACGAACTGATGGGCAACCCGCGCATTCTCGCCCAATCGCTGTTGATGGGCGTGAATCCCCAAGCCGCACATGCGTTCGTCCCCGACGCCGAGGCCGACTCGTGGATGCACGAGGTCGCCCTCACCGGCCGCGACGGGGCCTCGTGCTCACGCGAGGTCACCACGCCGCCGCACGACAATCTGCAGGGGTTCTACGTCAATCAGATGACGACGGCCGATTTCGGCTCCATCCCGGATCCCAGGCCTGCGCTCACGAACGCGCGGGTTCCCGTCCTGGTCATGGCGGCCCAATGCGACTTCCTGCGCTGGCCGGTCTCACGCGAGTACCGAGACACCTTCCCCCACTCCACGCTGGTCGACATCCAGGGTGCCGGCCACGGGGTCTCGACGGACCAACCGGAGATCTACACAGGCTTGCTGGAGACGTTCCTGAACGATCAGCCGCTCCCGCTCCCCGCCTATACATCCATGGACCCTCCGCCCGGACGATGGACCAACTGACGGAGCGTTCGTGATCGGATACGCGACATACTCAGCGTGTGACCGCCCTCGAGGAGTACCGCCGGAGGCTCGAGCCCCGTCTTCCGCGGATTCGCGACATCGCGCTGCTGGCGGCGACGATCTTCGTCCTTGTCGGGCGGTTCGTGCAGGCGGGCGACCATTCGGCGCAAGCATTCTGGTTGTCGGCGATTTCGGTCGCCGCCGCCACGACGCTGTGGTGGCGCCGCCGGTATCCGATCGCGATCACGTGCGTCGGCATTCTCGTGTGTGCTCTGTCCGGGTCGAATCTGATGATGCTCGTCGCGATCTGCACCCTTGCGGTTCGCCGCCGGGACCGATGGCTCTGGATCCTGGCGGTGGCCGGGGCGCTGACGGACGCCGTGTCCGAGTCTTTCCGGCGTACCGCGGAGGACTATCCGACCGTGCTGGGCTCGGCATTGTTCGCGATCGCCGCCTTCGCCGTTCTCGGCGCCTATATCGGCCTGCGCCGCGCCTATCTGGACGGACTTCACGATCGCGTCCGTCAGGCGGAAGCCGAACGCGAGGCACGAGCGGCCCAGGCTCGGCTGGCCGAACGCAGCCGCATCGCCCGCGAGATGCACGACGTGGTGGCGCACAAGGTCTCGTTGATCGCACTGCACGCCGGCGCCTTGCAGGTGACCCGCGCACCGGATGCCGACCGCGTACACCGCAGCGCGACGCTGATCGCCGACACCGCCCGCGGTGCGCTCGAGGATCTGCGCGGCGTGCTGGGCGTGCTCCGGGACTCGTCCGACGAACCCGCGCCGGAACCGCCGCAGCCGCTGCTGCGGGACATTCCCGCGCTCATCGCCGCGTCGCGTGCCGCGGGCGTCCCGATCGCGGAGGACATCCGCGCGGACCTGGACCGTCCGGCACCCTCCGTGCTGGCGCACGCGGCCTTCCGCGTGACCCAGGAGGCGCTGACGAACATCCACAAGCACGCGGCGGGCGCCGCCACCACGATCGCGATCGACGGCGCACCCGGCGACCGTCTGAGCATCGAGATCGTCAATGCGGCGCCGGCAGAATCCTCGGCGACCACGACCCTGGGCGGGTCCGGAGCGGGACTGGAGGGGTTGAGCGAGCGCGTCATGGTCGCCGCGGGAACGTTCGAGCACGGGCCCACCGCCGACGGCGGCTTCCGGGTGTTCGCAAGCTTGCCGTGGCCCAGCCGTCAGCCGGACTCGCCGAGCAGCTGAGCGTCACGCGCCACCAGCGCCGCCTGGACCCGGTTCGAGACGTCAAGAGCGGTGAGAATTCGACTGACGTGCGCCTTCACCGTGCTTTCGCGCATCGACAGCCTCTCCGCGATGTCGGCGTTGGAGTCCCCACGCGCGACCCGCTCGAGGACCTGCGTCTCGCGCGGGGTGAGGCGCGCGATGCGCTCTGCCGCGGCCTGGGCGGACTCGGCTGTCTGTTGGTGGAATCGGTCGATGAGCGCCCGCGCCGCGCCGGGATGCAACATCGACCCGCCCGCCGCGACGACGTGGACCGCTCGGAGAATCTCCGCGGGAGGTGTCTCCTTGAGCAGGAATCCGTCTGCCCCTGCCGCGAGCGCCGAATACACGTGCTGGTCCAGATCGAACGTGGTGAGCACCAGGATGCGCGGACGGGACGGCAGTGCCGCGATCCGGCGCGTCGCCTCGATCCCGTCCATCGTCGGCATCCGGATGTCCATCAGCACCACGTCGATGTCACGGGACCGAACAACTCGCACCGCATCGGCGCCGTCCGACGCGTGCGCGACCACGGACAGTTGGTCGTCGGTGGCGAGCATGTCGGCCAACCCCTGGCGCACGAACGGATCGTCGTCGACGACGAGGATGGAGATCACGTTGCGAATGTACCCGCGGAATCGGCTTCGGCATCGACTGTTTCGACCGATCGCCGGTGGTACCACCTACTTTCGTCGGGGGTGCCGGTGGCCGGATTGCCGATGCGGCGCACCGTGCCGCGCCCGCACTGTGGGGACATGATGAACTTTGCCGCCAGGATCTCTCCGACACGATTCGGCGGCCACGCGCTGTTTGCCGCCGAGGCCGGTCGTGATCTGCGGACGACGGGCGCGATCGCGCCGAGCAGTGCACGGCTGGCACGTGCGCTGACGGAGTCGATCGCCCGTTCCACCGATACCGCGCTGTCGATCCTCGAGGTCGGTGCGGGGACGGGTGCGCTGAGCCGGGCGATCGCGGCCCGCATCGGCCCGGACGACACCTTGACCTGTGTCGAACGGAACCCGCGACTCGCCGCGTACCTCCGAGCGGAGATCGGTGTCGATCCGGCTCTCCGCGCCTGCGCGGAGCGGATCGTGATCCGCCAGGCCGACATCGTCGGACTCCCGGCGGCCGAAAAGTACGACGTCATCGTGGTCGGACTCCCGTTCGCGAACTTCACCGAGAACGAGACGCGTGCGATCTGCGAAGCCCTGGACGGGGTACTCAAGCCCGGCGGCTGCATCACCTACTTCTCGTATCTCGGCGGTGCGGCGGTCGACCGGTTTTTCGGGGAACGGCACCGTCGGCACCGCCGAGGCAGCGCACGGGCGCTCGCCGAGTTCCGCGCACGCTTCCGCCAGGATCGCGTCAAGGTCTGGACCAACCTGCCGCCCGCCTACGCCTGGACGCTCACGAAACCGGGAGTGGCCCAACCCGATCCCCATGTCGGTGCCGGGAATCCGCACACCAAACCGATCACCGCGTAAGGGAGTCGGGGGTGTGGCGTACGGGAGTGCTCACCGATCGGACCGACGCTCCGGCGGTCTGGTGGTTTCTCGCGGCGATGGTGGTGACGGTCATCGGGACGTGGGGATTCGGCTTGGCGATCTGGCGCTATGTCTCGGCGCGGACATCGCACACGAGATCGGTGCTATGGGGGGCCGGCTTCGTGATGTGGGCCGGGGGAGTGTGGTTGCTCTTCCATAAGGCGGCGAGCCTGGGGTCCGGCGGCGCTGTCATCGTCGCAGTCGCCACGGGCCTGTGGAGCTGCGCATATATCAGGCCCCGCCGCCCACCCCCTGTCATGCGGTACTCCTTTCGGGAGTAGGAGACGCGCAGCCGCCGCAACCCGCCGACCGTCGCGACGGAAAGTCGCTCGACACCGCCGGTAGTGTCCGAATGGTGCTGTTCACACTGACCGCGACCGCGACTGGCGGCTTCCCGGATGCGTCGGACCTCGGCTACCTCCTGCACAAGCATCCCGATCGGGTGCAGACGTTCGAGTTGTCGGTGGGGACCGCGACCGTGCTCTATCCTGAGTCCTCGCAGTCGAGCTGCACCGTGGCGATGATCCTCGACGTCGATCCAGTCGATTTGGCGCGCAGCAAGTTCCGGCGGGGCAGTGACGGTTTCGCGTTGGGGCAGTACGTCAACGACCGACCGTATGCCGGGTCGTCGATGCTGGCGGTGGCGATCTCGCGAGTGTTCAAATCGGCCCTCGCCGGGACGCTTGCATCGCGCCAGGAACTTCCGCTGACGGCCCTTCCGCTACGGGTCACCATTCCGGCGATGCCGGCCAGGGGCGGCGCAGACCTGCCGGGCCGGCTCTTCGGGCCACTCGGCTGGGACGTCATCGCGGAGCCGCTCCCGCTGGACGAGACCATTCCGCAGTGGGGTGACTCGGCATATGTGAGCCTGACGCTCGTCGGCACGCAGACGTTGTCCGCGGCGCTGCGACACCTCTATGTCCTGCTGCCGGTGCTCGATGACGTCAAGCACTACTGGGTCGGCGAGGAGGAGGCCGACAAGTTGGTTCGGATGGCGGGTGAGTGGCTGAGCGGCCACCCGGAAGCCGAGCTGATCGCCTCGCGCTACCTCGCGCACCGACGTGAGCTGGTGGCGTCCGTCGTCGATCGGCTGGTCGAGGACGCAACCACGGAAACAGGTGATGTGCCGGCGGTCAACGCCGGCCTCGCGAACCGGCGTCAGGACGCGGTGATCGCGACGCTCGAGGACCTCGGTGTTGCGCGGGTGGTCGATGTCGGCTGCGGTGAGGGAAAGATGTTGCGGGAGCTGCTCGCCCGGCCTGCCTTCACCAAGATCGTCGGCGTCGATGTCAGCGACAGCGCGCTGCGTAAGGCGGAACGCAGGCTCGGGCTGGCCGAGCTGTCGGACCGTCAGCGGGAGCGGATCTCGGTGCTCCAGTCGTCGGCCACCTACCGAGATCCACGCCTGAGGGGGTATGACGCGGTGGTGTTGATGGAGGTGGTCGAGCACGTCGACGAGTCGCGGCTGCCGGCGCTGGTGCGGTCGGTGTTCGCCGACATGCACCCGCGGGTGGTCCTGGTGACCACGCCCAACGCCGAGTACAACGTGCTGTATCCGAATCTCGAGCCGGGCACCTTCCGGCATCCCGACCACCGATTCGAGTTCAGCCGAACGCAATTCGAGGCCTGGGCAGCAGAGGTCACGTCCGCACACGACTATGACGTGAGCTTCACGGGGATCGGCGATGTCGACGGAACCCTTGGCGCGCCCACCCAGATGGCCGTGTTCATCCGACGGGAGGTTTCGGCATGAGTGTTCTCGAGATACCCGAGCCGTCGTTGGTGGTGCTCATCGGGATCAGCGGGTCGGGGAAGTCGACCTTCGCGGCCGAGCATTTCGGCGCGTACGAGGTGATCTCGAGCGATCACTGTCGCGGATTGGTCAGTGACGACCCGAATTCGAAGGAGGCCACCGTCGATGCGTTCGAGGTCCTCGAGTTCATCGCCACCAAGCGAATGCGCGCCGGGAAGCTGACCGTCATCGACGCGACGAGCGTCCAGCCTGCGGCCCGCAAGAAACTGATCGACCTCGCCCGCTCCCAGGATGTGCTGCCCGTGGCGATCGTGCTGAACCTGCCCGAGCAGGTCTGCGCCGAGCGCAACGCTGCCCGGGGGGACCGAGGGTTCGATCGCAGCGTCCTGCGACGTCAACACCAGCAGCTCTCGCGGTCGATGCGCGGGTTGGCTCGTGAGGGTTTCCGCACGGTCCACGTCCTCGATGGGGTCGAGGACGTGGCGTCGGCGCGGATCGTCCGGCAGCCGTTGCGGAGCGACCGTCGCGATCTGCCCGGGCCGTTCGACGTGATCGGGGACATCCACGGCTGCCTCGGCGAGCTCGAAACCCTGTTGGGTGCCCTGGGATACACGGTGCGGCGGGACGAGCAGGGTAGGCCGGTGGATGCACTTCCGCCTGCCGGGCGCACCGCGGTGTTCGTGGGCGACTACGTGGACCGTGGCCCCGACTCGCCGGGTGTGCTGAGGCTGGTGATGGGTATGGCCGCGGCCGGTCACGCGCTGGCACTGCCGGGCAACCACGAGAACAAGCTCGTGAAGGCGCTGCGCGGCCAGAAGGTCAACGCCACTCATGGTCTCGACCGCACCCTCGAGCAGCTCGCGTCCGAGTCCGAGGAGTTCCGCCGCGCCGTCGCGGACTTCTGCGACGGGCTGGTCGCGCATCTCGTCCTCGACGACGGGCGGCTGGTCGTCGCCCACGCGGGCCTGAAGGAGGAGTACCACAATCGCGCGTCCGGTCGGGTGCGCAGTTTCGCGCTCTACGGCGAGACCACCGGTGAGACGGACGAATTCGGTTTGCCGGTCCGCTACCCGTGGGCAGAGGACTATCGCGGCGACGCGATGGTGCTGTACGGGCACACGCCGGTGCCGGATGTGCGGTGGCTCAACAACACGGCCTGCCTCGACACCGGGTGCGTCTTCGGCGGCGCGCTCACGGCGATGCGCTACCCCGAGCGCGAGGTGGTCTCCGTTCCGGCCGATCGGGAGTGGTATCCGCCGGCCAAGCCGCTGCACATGCCGGAGCCCGATCCGCAGGCCCTCGACATCGAGGACATTCTCCGGGTCGGGGGAGTGGATACCGCGCTGCGCGGACGGATCACGATTCGGCCCGAGAACGCGGCGGGTGCGCTCGAGGTGATGAGCCGATGGGCGGTGGCGCCGCAGTGGCTGCACTACCTGCCGCCGACGATGGCGCCGTGCGCGACCTCGTCGCGACCCGGTCTCCTCGAGCATCCAGCCGAAGCCTTCGCCGAGTACCGAAAAGCGGGGGTGAGCGAGGTGATCTGCGAGGAGAAGCACATGGGTTCGCGGGCGATCGTGATGGTGTGCCGCGATGCCTCGGTGGCGGCCGCGCGATTCGGCGTCACGGACGGCCTGTCCGGGATGGTGCACACCCGAACCGGTCGGCGCATGTTCGACGAGGAACAGACCGAGCGCCTGGTGACCCTCGTCGCGGAGGCCGTCGGGGACGCCGGGCTGTGGGAGGAGCTCGGCACCGACTGGATGCTCCTGGACGCGGAGCTGCTGCCGTGGTCAGCGAAGTCCGAGGGGCTGCTCCGGTCGCAGTACGCCGCGGTGGGTGCGGCCGCGCGCGCCGACCTGGCGGGCCGTAGATCGGTGCTCGAGGCCTCGGCGGAGCGCGGACTCGACGTCGGGGATCTCCTCGAGCGGGTGAACAGCAGGGCGGCCGACGTCGCGCGCTACACCGATGCCTACCGGCGATATGTCTGGCCGACCGACGGCCTGGACGGCGTGCGGGTGGCGCCGTTCCAGGTCTTGGCCACCGAGGGCGCCGGTCACAGCGATCGCGATCACGGCTGGCACCTGGCGATCGCGGACCGGCTCGTGGCGGCGGCACCGACCCTGTTCACCACGACCCGGCGCGTCGTCGTCGACACCGGCTCGCCGGAGTCGGAGGCCGCGGGCATCGCCTGGTGGGACGAGCTGACCGGCGCAGGCGGCGAGGGCATGGTGGTCAAACCGCTCGCCAACGGGGCGCAGGCAGGCGCTCGTCGCGTTCAGCCCGGCATCAAGGTGCGTGGCCGCGAATACCTGCGACTGATCTACGGTCCGCACTACACCGAGAAGGAGAACCTGGAGCGGCTGCGCAACCGAAACCTGGGGCACAAGCAGTCGATGGCGCTGCGCGAGTACGCGCTGGGCATGGAGGCGGTCGACCGACTGGTCAGGGCCGATCCGCTGTGGCGGATCCACCAGGCGGTGTTCGCCGTGCTCGCCCTGGAGTCGGAGGCGGTCGATCCCCGGCTGTGAGCCGCCTTCCGCACCTGTGAGCGATGTGTACCCCCATCGGGGTGAAACACGCGCACGGGCGCCGGAGGCGCCTACGTCAGGATGATCAGTTCCCGCTGGGAGGCGATCTCGACTCGCAGCCCGGCCTTGGCCGCGACCTTGGCGACGCCCTTGACGTCGGACGGCTCCGCACGGGAGACGACCAGCGCGCGGGCGAGCAGGCCCTTGTGGTGCTTGTTGAAGTGGCTGACCACCGAGCGGCTGCCGTCCGGCTTCTCGGTGAGCACGGTGGCGATCACCGCACCCGGCACCGGGCCGAGCTGCTGGTAGGTGCCCGAGCGCAGGTCCACCACCAGGCCGTCGGCCTCCGCCTCGAGAGCCGAGGTCAGCTCGGGCTTCCAGACCGACTGCAGGGTGCCCATCCCGGGCAGCTTCGAGCCGCCGGAGAGCCGGTAGGCCGGGATCGGATCGCCCGCGCGGACCACGCCGAACAGTGCGGAGCCGACCGCGAGGCGGGTCAGCGCCTTCGCCTTCTGCACGCGGGTGAACGACTTCGCGTCGAGGGCGTCGAACAGCACCCCCGTGTAGCGTTCCAGGGCCGGTCGCGTCGGCGAGGTCCACAGCGCCGCGTTGCGCGCGATCTCGTCGGACTGCCCCGCGCTCAGCCCCAGCGCGAGGCTCGACGCCTCGGCGTCGGCGGCCAGCTCGACGAGCGCGTTCACCAGCACCTCGCGGGTCGCGGTGAGCTTGGGCAGCGACAGCTCGCCCAGGTCGAGGGGGGCGCCCTTGCCGCCGTCGGACTTGGTCTCGGAGGGGGGAAGCAGCACCAGCACGAGCGGTAACGGTACCGGGCGGGCCGCGCACTGAGGGACCGGGCGGCACCGCCGCCGTGGCGTTCCGACTATCCTGATACCCCGTGATCACCCGCCTGTCTCAGCTGTTCCTTCGCACGCTCCGCGACGACCCGTCCGACGCCGAGGTCGCCAGCCACAAGCTGCTCGTCCGCGCCGGCTACGTGCGGCGCATCGCGCCGGGCGTCTACTCCTGGCTGCCGCTGGGCCTCCGAGTGATGCGCGAGGTCGAGCGGGTCGTCCGCGAGGAGATGGATGCCATTGGCGCGCAGGAGATCCTGCTGCCCGCCCTGCTCCCGCGCGAGCCCTACGAGACGTCGAACCGCTGGACCGAGTACGGCGCCAGCCTGTTCCGGCTCAAGGACCGCAAGGGCAACGACTACATGCTCGGCCCCACCCACGAGGAGCTGTTCGCGCTCACCGTGAAGGGCGAGTACAACTCGTACAAGGACTTCCCGGTCACCCTGTACCAGGTGCAGACCAAGTACCGCGACGAGGAGCGTCCGCGTGCGGGCATCCTGCGCGGCCGCGAGTTCGTGATGAAGGACTCCTACTCCTTCGATCTCACCGACGAGGGCCTGGAGGCGTCCTACCAGGCGCACCGCGACGCCTACGAGCGCATCCTGCAGCGGCTCGGCGTCAAGTACGTCATCGTCTCCGCGACCTCGGGCGCGATGGGCGGCAGCGCCTCGGAGGAGTTCCTGGCCGAGAGCCCGATCGGTGAGGACACCTACGTCCGGTGCATCGAGTCCGGTTACGCCGCCAACGTCGAGGCGGTCAAGACCCTCGCTCCCGCGGCGATCCCGTTCGACGGGCAGCCCGAGGCCAAGGTGTACGACACCCCGGACACCCCGACCATCGAGTCTTTGGTCGACTGGGCCAACGGCGCCGACCTCGGAAAAGCGGTCACCGCCGCGGACACGCTGAAGAACATCATGGTCAAGACCCGCGTGCCCGGCGGTGAGTGGGAACTGCTCGCCATCGGCATCCCGGGCGACCGTGAGGTCGACGAGAAGCGCCTCGAGGCCTCGCTGGATTCTGCTAAAGACGCGGTGATCACCGAGACCGACTTCAAGAACAACCCGTTCCTGGTCAAGGGCTATATCGGCCCGAAGGCGCTGCAGGCCCACGGCGTCCGTTACCTCGTCGATCCCAGGGTCGTCGACGGCACCAGCTGGATCACCGGCGCCGACGAGGAGGGCAAGCACGTCGTGGGCCTCGTCGCCGGCCGCGACTTCACCCCGGACGGCACCATCGAAGCCGCCGAGGTGCGCGACGGCGATCCCTCGCCCGACGGTGCCGGGCCGCTGGTCGCCGCCCGCGGCATCGAGGTGGGCCACGTGTTCCAGCTCGGCCGCAAGTACACCGACGCGTTCGGCGTCGACGTGCTCGGCGAGAACGGCAAGCCGGTCCGCCCGACCATGGGCTCCTACGGCATCGGCGTCTCGCGGCTGGTCGCGGTGATGGCCGAGCAGCAGCACGACGACAAGGGGCTGCGCTGGCCGGCCGAGGTGTCGCCCGCCAACGTGCACCTGGTGATCGCGAACAAGGACGATGCGGCCCGCGAGGGCGCCGAGGCGCTCGCCGCGGAGCTGGACCGCGCCGGACTGTCGGTGATCCTCGACG
>Ga0105243_10002149_pt1 | contig 16652 bp, 16 predicted proteins | sample KBSM34metaG_FD_81525 | JGI IMG/M metagenome (GOLD analysis project Ga0105243, IMG submission 81525) | Miscanthus rhizosphere microbial communities from Kellogg Biological Station, Michigan, USA - KBS M3-4 metaG | ecosystem: Host-associated > Plants > Roots > Rhizosphere > Soil | place... | reverse complement strand
GATATCTTGAATCTGCGCGCCAGCCCGACTCGTCTGGCATCGGGAGTCGTGCTCGAAGCGAAACTCGATCGCGGTCGCGGTGCCGTGGCAACCGTGCTGGTCCAACAGGGCACGCTCAAGATCCACGAGCCGTTTATTGTCGGACAGATTTCGGGCAAGGTTCGCGCGATGTTCAACGATCGCGGCGAGCCAATCACCGAGGCTGGACCGGCAACACCTGTCGAGGTGCTCGGTGCGCAAGGCGTGCCGCAGGCCGGGGAGAGTTTTCAGGTAGTTTCGGATATCACCAAGGCGCAATCGATATCACAGCACCGGCAGATGTTGAGTCGTCAGGCAACGCTGCTGCAGACGACCAAACGCGGTATCGAAGCGTTGGGTGAGAGTGAAGTCAAGGAACTGCTGGTCATCATCAAGGCCGACGTGCAGGGTTCAGTCGAAGTTTTGAAATCGACTTTGCAAAAACTTTCCACCGATCGCGTGAAGGTGAAAGTGATTCGATCCGGTGTAGGTGCAATCACCGAGTCGGACGTTCTGCTCGGTTCTGCGACGCAGGCGGGATCGTCTTCGTCAGCAGTCGTGATCATCGGCTTCAACGTGCGACCTGAAGCACGCGCGGCTGATGTTGCGAAACAGGAATCGGTCGACATTCGTCTCCATTCGATCATTTACAAGGTTGAGGAAGAGATTCGTGCGGCAATGATCGGAATGCTGGAGGCAATCGAGAAGGAGAAGATCCTCGGCAAGGCGGCGGTCAGAGAAGTGTTCCGCGTTCCGCGCGCAGGCACGGTTGCCGGGTGTATGGTTATCGATGGTTTAGTACGTCGCAACGCACGGGCGCGACTGATTCGCGACGGCGTTGTGAGTTGGGAAGGCAATATTGCGTCGTTGCGACGATTCAAGGATGACGTTTCAGAAGTTCGCGAAGGCTTCGAATGTGGTATCAGTCTGGAAAACTTCAACGATGTGAAAGTTGGAGATCAGATTGAAGCGTACATTGTCGAGCGCGTCGCAGCGACTGAACTGTAAGTGCAATGCATCGGAGTGAACGAACAGCAGACACACTGAAGGAAGAGATTGCTCAGATTGTCGGTTACGAACTGGAAGACCCACGATTAACGATGGTAACAGTTACTGACGTTCGGCTCTCGGCTGACAAACGTGCTGCACGCGTATACGTCACGGTGGCAGGTGACGAAAACGAGCACAAAGAGGCACTCGCGGCTTTGAAGCACGCGGCGCCGTACGTGAGAAAGCAACTGGGGCTCTCCTTGAATCTCCCGCGCACACCTGAGATTCACTTTGTACGCGATCGCGTTGAAGAAGAAGGCGAACGCGTCGATCAACTGCTACAGAAGATCGAACAGGAATGGGAAAGCCAGGGAAAGGAAAGTGGTAGTTAGAGGATGCTTAGTCAAGTAGTCGAGCTGATCGAGGCAAAACGTCGTTTCGCGATCACCTCGCACATTCGTCCCGATGGTGACAGTCTGGGATCGTCACTTGGTCTTTACTGGTTATTGCGCGCGCTCGATAAAGACGTCGAAGTGATCATGCGCGATCCAGTGCCACACGCTTATCAACAATTACCCGGCGCCGGTGACGTACGCGTCACTCCGGCTGTCGATCCTTCTTATCACGCAGTGTTCGTGATCGAGTGTTCGGATATTACCAGGCCGGGCCTCGCCGATCTCGAAAAGCAGTTCGTGGTCAACATCGATCACCATTCCACGACCGCACTTTTCGGTAGTATCAATTGGATTGATTCCACCGCATCTGCAGTTGGCGAGATGATCTACAACCTCTGCAAAGCCACTGGCGTGCGAGTTACCAAAGAGATCGCCGAGTGCGTCTACACTGCGCTGATCACGGACACCGGCTCGTTTCATTACTCAAACACGACGGAGCGCACGTTCAAAGTCGCGTCCGAGCTCGTGCGAACGGGTGTGAAGCCCGCGAAGACCGCTGAAGCAGTGTTTGCGAGTTATCCGTGGAGTCGAATTCAGTTGATGGGCGCGATTCTCTCGACAGCTCGCAGAGACGACTCGGGTCGGGTCGCGTGTATGCGCCAGACGCTCGACATGCAGAAGCAGGCCCACGCCTCGGATGAAGACGCGGACGGGTTTGTTAACTATCCGTTGACGGTAGGCGAAGTCGAAGCAGTTGCGTTGCTCAAAGAGTGCGAACCCGGAATTTATCGCACCAGTCTGAGATCGAAAGGCGACGTCAACGTTGCCAAAGTCGCGGAGAAATTTGGCGGCGGTGGCCATCGCAATGCAGCCGGCTGCACCCTCCGCGGATCGTGGGAAGAAGCAGAGACGACTATTGTCGGGTTGCTGCAGGACGCCGTGAAACGCGCCAACGGCGCACGCGATATCACTGAAGACGCGTTAATCGAACGATAGCCACAAAAGCACATAAGACACAAAAAGCACAAAATGATTGCTGATGTTCTTTGTGCTTTTTGTGCTTTATGTGCTTTTGTGGCTTCTTGTGGTTATGAAAGAGAAAAAATATAAGTGGCGCCGTGGCGATTATCAGGAGACGACGCGCGGGCTGCTGATGGTCCATACAGGCAACGGCAAGGGCAAAACTACCTGCGCGCTCGGTCTGATGATGCGTGCCGCTGGGCGTGGCTTGAACTGCTGCATGATTCAATTCATGAAGTCGCGCAACGATCGTTACGGCGAACACGTCTCCGCGGAAAAACTCGGCATTGAAGTCCACACGATGGGCGATGGTTTTACGTGGGATACCAAAAACCCCGAACAGGACATCAAGACTGCTCGCGAAACGTGGGCACTCTGCGTCGAGAAACTGCGCTCCGGTGATTACGACATGTTGGTCTTTGACGAGTTGGTTTATGTATTGAGCTACAAGATGCTGCCAGTCGATGAGGTAGTGGAAGAACTGCGCGCTGTTCGCGCGTCGCAACCTGCTCTGCACATTGTCGTTACCGGCAGGGACGCTCCACCCGAGCTCATCGAAGCCGCCGACCTCGTCACCGAGATGACCGAGATCAAGCACCCCTTCAACCAGGGGATTCGCGCGCAACAGGGCATCGAATTCTGATTTGTGTTAACCTTCCCCGCATCCTATGGCCTGGTTCAGCAAGAAAACCAAACGCATCGAGGCCGTTCCTCCCGAAGAGCGCGTAGTAAAGACTGAAAACGTCTTCGTTAAGTGCGAAGGGTGTGAAACGCACCTGTTCAAAGGTGAGCTCGACGATGGCCTGCAGGTGTGCAAGAACTGCGGCTATCACTTTCGCATCGGTGCGCGCGAACGTTTGCGATTGCTCTTTGACGAGGGCAAGTTTGAAGAGCTCGACACCGAAGTGATCTCGATTGACCCGCTCAAGTTTTTCGACAGCAAGCCTTATTCAGAACGACTAACACAGGCGCGAGACTCTTCCGGTCTGCCCGAGGCGGTTATCAACGGGCGCGGCACTGTCGGCGATCACCCAGTCGTTGCCGCTGCGATGGATATGACGTTCATCGGCGGTTCGATGGGTTCCGCTGTTGGTGAAAAAGTCACCCGCGTGATCGAACGGGCGATGAGAGAGCACAGTGCGGTGGTGATCTTTTCTGCTTCCGGCGGCGCGCGCATGCAGGAAGGCACGCTCTCGCTGATGCAGATGGCGAAGATCTCCGCGGCGCTCGCGGCACTCGACGAAGCACGTTTGCCATTCATTTCTGTTTTGACTGATCCAACCACGGGCGGCGTCACCGCGAGTTTCGCGATGCTGGGCGACGTGATCATCGCCGAACCAAAAGCACTCATCGGCTTTGCCGGTCCACGCGTGATCGAACAAACCATCCGTCAAAAACTCCCGAAAGACTTTCAAAAATCCGAGTTCCTTCTCGATCACGGAATGATCGACGAGATTGTCGATCGTCGTGAGCTGCGCAGCTACATCACCCTGCTGCTGAACTTCATGATGAACCCCGAGATCCACGGCGAGTCCGATATCGAACGCGCTCGTCGAGCCGCTTCGAGAAAGTAGTTTCACGCAAAGACGCAAAGACTGACACGAGACGCAAAGAAGAATTATGATGACCTTTGCGGCTTACGTTTTATCTTTGCGCCTTTGCGTGAAACCCCGATGGACTTCAATATCGCCGTTAAATATCTTTTCGATCTCGGACACGAAACTCTGGCAATCAAGCTCGGTTTGCGCAATACCGAACTATTGCTCGCGGCTCTCGATAATCCCGAACGCGCGTTTCCTTCAGTTCAAATTGCCGGCACAAATGGTAAAGGTTCGACGGCCGTGATGCTGGATTCGATCTGTCGCGCGGCCGGCATCAGGAGTGGTCTTTACACTTCGCCTCACCTAGTCTCCATCACGGAGCGAATCAAAGTCTCCGACGTTGAAATCACTCGTGAAGATTTTGCAGCTTGCGCAACTGTGGTGCGTGACGTTTCCCAACAACTCGTCACGGATAAACAGATCGAGGCGCTGCCCACCTTCTTCGAGCACATAACTGCGATTGCGCTACTCGCCTTTCGCAACGCTCGCGTCGAGCTCGCCATCCTTGAAACAGGACTCGGAGGGCGGCTGGACTCCACCACTGCGGCAAACGCGCGCATCGTCGGCATCACATCGATCGCTATCGATCATGAAGAATATCTCGGCAACACGATCGAGAGTATTGCAGCCGAAAAAGCCGCAATCATTAGACCTGGCGTGCGCGCGGTGATTGCGAGACAGCCCCAACCTGCAGCACTCAACGTATTGCTGAATCGCTGCGAACAGATGGGCGTGACACCAATTCTCGCCGACTCACATATGACTGACGGCCTTGTTCTCGGACTTCGTGGACAACATCAGAAAGACAACGCCGCGATGGCAATCGGTCTGGCTGAGTTACTAAGAACGGAAGGTTTCGCGATATCAGACGCCGCAATCGTCGACGGCCTCAAGACTGTTACGCATGCTGGCAGACTCGAACTAATCCCTCACAAACCGTCATTCCTGATTGACGGCGCACACAATCCCGCCGGCGCCCAGTCGTTGCGAAATTACCTGGACCAGTTCGCACAGCGGCCGTTGACTTTGGTTTTTGGAGCAATGCGTGATAAGCAACTGGAGCAAATGGGTGAGATTCTGTTTCCGGTAGCAGACACCCTGGTTCTGACTACGATCGATAACCCGCGCAGTGCGTCGACTGAAGCGCTGCAAACGATTGCCAGCCGCTTCGCGAAAGGAACTGTTCTGGCGAGTGCGTCGAGTTCCGAGGCTTTACAAATCGCGCTCACGAGTACACCCTCGGAAGGACTCATTTGCATGGCCGGATCGCTTTACCTGGCGGGCGAAATGCGTCCGCTGATCCTTAGCCTGAGTTTAGGAGAATCATGAGTACGCCACACAAGGAACTACCGAAGATAATCAGTAGTGAAAAAGTATTTGAAGGCCGCGTATTTAACGTCACAGTCGATACGGTGAGTGAAGGTGAACACACGTATAAACGTGAAGTGGTCCATCACACGGGCAGTGCTGTGATAATTCCAGTTCACGACGACGGCACTGTTGTTCTTGTCAGGCAGTACCGGCATCCGGCGGTTCGTTACCTGCTCGAGGCCCCCGCCGGCACGCTCGCGCACGGTGAACGACCCGAGGTCGGCGCGGCGCGCGAACTACAGGAGGAACTCGGACTGACAGCCTCACGACTTGAGAAACTTGCGGAGTTCTTTGTGTCGCCGGGATTTCTCGAAGAGAAGATGTGGGTGTTTCTCGCGACCGATTTTTCAGAAGGAAAACAGAATCTTGATGACGACGAGTTTCTGGATCTCGTGCGTTTGCCGATCACCGAAGCACTCGAGATGATCACCAGCGGTGAGATCCAGGATGCGAAGACGATCATCGGGCTGATGCTCGCCGCACCGCGCGTGGGATCACCGATGCTGGCGACGGATTACCCGGCAGTTTGATCAGACTGTCTGTGTAATCTGTGGATGAAGTAGCTCAATTTAGGTAAACTCATCGAGTGTTCACTGAAGAACCTACCCAACAAGTAACGCCGCTAACTGAAGAGTACGCAGAGCCGCCCGCAGTACCGGCCGTCGCGGAAGTTCAGCCCCCTGCAAAACCAGGAAAAAAAGAATGGTGGACGGCGTGGATGGACGTTGGGATCGCAGTAGCCACGTGGTTTGTAAGCGTACTCTTTCTCCTGTTCGTCCCTGTTATTTACGCGCTTCCTTACATGATCTATCGGATCGTCAAGGCGGGTGCGCCTTCGCCGGAAGCGCTTGTATCCGACAAGATGCTGATCTTCTTCTCGGTAGCCGGAATTCTTCCGACGCACTTGCTCACGTTTGTGCTGATCTGGGCAGTCGTCAGCTACGCTGGCCGGCGTCCATTCTGGAAAAATATCGAGTTCGACTGGCCGCCAAACTCCAGTCACGCGATGACAACGCTGCTGAGCATTGTTATCGCCATCGTTCTGTTTAGCCTCGCATTTCTGATCACAATGCTCTACGGCGAACGCAAGACTGATCTCGACCTGATGATCGAGAGTTCAATTTACACGCGTTTTGCGACTGCTTTTGTAGCGGTGGTCACTGCACCACTCGTTGAAGAGCTGATCTACAGGGGCCTGATTTACAAAGCACTCGAAAAGGCCGCAGGGGTTGCGGTCGCGGTCGTGATCGTGTCGCTTTTATTTGCGGGTGTACACGTTTTTCAATACCGAAACAATCTCGCTGTGATTGCAGTAATCACGCTCTTGAGCATCACACTGACCGTGGCTCGTGCGGTCTCGGGCAAGGTGCTCCCGGCGTTTATCATCCACCTCGTCTTCAACGGTATTCAATCAGTTCTCATCGTGTTGGGAGCCTTCGTCGGTAAAGATCTCCTCAAGTAAAGCCGGATGAACGGGTACGACGTCGTCGTTGTCGGAGGCGGTATTGGCGGACTAACCGTTGGTGCGTTGCTGTCTGCACGCGATCTGAACGTGTGTCTTCTGGAACGGCAGTCGCAGGTTGGTGGGTGTATTGCGCGCGTCGAGTTCTCCGGTTATGACTTCGAGCCGGGCATGGGACTATACACTTCGTTTGGTCGTGGTGAAATTTACGAGAGACTTTTCTCACAGTTGCCAATCGAGGTTCCGGAAGTGTCGTTGCGGCAGTCGCCTTACATACTGCGCCGGGTTGATGGATCCGATACTCCGGTTTCGACCACAGATCTCTACTCGATTGCCGGTGGACCAGCTACTTTGGCTGAGCGTCTGGCTGAATCAATCAAACTCAGCGGCGGCAAGGTGCGGCTGGATACTCCAGTGCTGCGTCTTGCTTACGACGAATCAGGACATGCGATCGGAATCGATCTGTTGAGCGGCGAAAGAGTTTTAGCCAGGAAGGCCATCGTTAGCAATCTCACGATTTGGGACACGTATGGAAAGCTCGTTGGACTGAACCGCTCGCCGCCTGAAATTAAGAAACAACTCAATACACGCCAGGGCACAGGCGTCTATGTCATTTATGCTGTGATGGAAGAGGCGGCAGTCGCACGCCTTCCGGCACTGTGCATGCGCGTGGAAGACAGTGAAGGGGAATTCACTCTTGCTGTGGCGGCCGCCTCAAATGGTAAGTGTCCAGTTACATTCACTACTCAAACCGATGTGGATTCCTGGTTCACCTACCAGTCGAGTGAGGAAGACTACGACGAATGGGATCAGGCCGCCCTCGAGCAATTCTGGAAACGTATACACGCGACGCTGCCCGAACTTGGCGCGGACATTGAGATCATCGAGACCGCCAACCCGCGCACGTATTACGACCAGACGCGTAGAAAACTCGGCATGGTGCTCGGAATCGAGGGCCAGCCCGTTCAATCTCACGAAACGTCTTTGCCGAATCTTTTTATGATTGGGGATACGGTGAGTGCGGCGGCGCGGATGGATAGCGTGGTGGAGGCGGCGATCGAGCTGGCGGAGCATATTTAGTTAGACAGGATTTCAGGATTATCAAGATTGACAGAATAAATTGTCCACTGTATACATGCACTAGACAATATGTTTGTTACGGTTGATGAGAGAGACGCACGACCGCTCTACCAGCAGCTCGTGGATGAGATTAAGACCCTGATTGCGCGTGGCGAGCTTGAGGCGGGGACATTGCTGCCGCCCGTCCGGCAGGTGGCTTCCGATCTTGGGGTTAACCTCAACACAGTCGCTTTCGCCTATCGCCGCCTGCAGAAAGAGGGATTGATTCGGGTCCGGCACGGCTCGGGCGCCGTTGTCATCTCGCAAACCCTCAAAGAAAAGCCCGACGACCGCCTGCGCGCCCAGTTAAGGACCGCCCTCACCCAGCTAATCCTTGCCGGACTAAAAGCGCCGGAAATCAAGGCCCTAATCAACGAAGAATTAGACGAGCTCAGTTTAAAACAAAAAGCACAAAGCAGCCTCCGCTGACTTTGTGCTCTTGTGCCTCCTAATAGCTACTTTTTATTGATCTGGCCGCATCGGATTGACGGTTTCCTTTCGCGGCGTCCTGTCAGGCGACCGATCTCGACCACCACCAAATCCGCCGCTTGGTGGCTCCATTCTCGGTCTTGGACCTTCGGATGGCCGCGGAGTATATCCGCCCCCACCTCCACCTGACGGATAAGTACCGCCGCCGGACGTCGAACCGCCGGAAGTCGAACCGCCCGAGGGATGAGTCTGACCACTGCCACTGGATCCTGAATTTGGCACGTAACCATTGCTGCTTCCTCTTGGACGATAAGCAGGCGGATAGTAAAGGGTCGTGTTGTACGAGCCATACGGCGAGCCCCAGCCATAAAAGAATGGCAGGAACGTGTAACAACGAGCGTTTGCATTGTAGAACCATATACCATTCCTGCTGGCAAACGGATCGCGCGAGAACGGATCCCAGGTAGCGAACGCCGAGTTCAGCCTCCGACCGTCGATACGGTCGTTGGCTTTCGCCAACATTTTGCCGCGTTCTTTACTCCAGATGTCTACCTCTTCACTTTCGCTGGCCTTTTTCTCTGCTTTGGTGAGTTTCGCGACTGACACGTTGGTGGCGTTGAAAATTACCTTATTGCCACCTTTTACCTTTGTGTGTGGCGAATCACTGAGAATGACGCGACCTTTTCGAACAATCAGCTCTGTGGCGTTTTCCGGAACAACATTCAACCGGTAGAGACCTTGTCTCACGATCGCGAGCTTTGTGTGCGGAGTGCTGATGTTTATGTTCAGGTCGAGATCGTCGGCGCCCGTGGCTTCGACAATCGCAGTTCCTCGCAACAGGCGAACTTCCAGGTTCTCGAGCGTATTGTTTGAGAGTTCGACTTCAGAGTCGCCTCCCAAACGCAAGTAAGAGCCCGGATTGAGGAGGATCTCGACGCGCCCGTCAAACGCCGTACGGACATGGTCGCCGGCGTCCAAATCGTCAGTAATCACCAATTGCTGCCAGTCAGATTCACCACGGGAATGAACACTCGCCTGCCCGGTAATGGCATTGATCCCGCCTGCCTTGGCCGAAATCACGAACTTTTCTCGATTTCGGCTTTGAGCAAAGCCGACAATCGCACAACACACAATGAGGGACACGGAAACAGTGGACAATACAAGGAGGCTGGAAGCTTTTCTCATCGAAATACCCTCCGATTCGCAATTCAAGAATTGTGGGGCGGGCGGCGCTAGTCTCCTGAGCATTATAGTCGGCTCGCGAACATTTACAAGCGTTTCAGACACGGATGCGCGCAGATTATTTTTTGCGGATGAATACGGATGGGACTCAATCCCGTAAATCCATGGTTCCTATTCGGTTTTTCGCGTAGTAACCGCGTTTGGTGCGGGCAAAAAGATCCGAACGTTTGGTGAGCATTACTTCAACCGAGCGCCATTTTCCGTCGAGGGATTTATTGAACGGTTTGTAGCCGATGCTGTAGACGGTGCTGAGGTCACGGACTACCTGCGCATACACCGCGTCGAGATCGCTCAAACGCGCGGCTTTGTACATCGGCGTGCCGCAAACGTTTGCGATCTGGGCAAGTTGATCGCGTGCCTGCGCGTAAGCCTCGCGAGGAGTGTGATACTTCTTCACGTTCTCAGCTTCGGTATCGAGGTAAATCGGAAAAACAATACTTTCAGAGGTTCTGATCTTTTCCAGTAATCCCTCAAAAGGTAGTTTCGAACCTGGACCAGCAACACCCGGAATCGCGTTATCAACTCCGTCAGTCATCACCACGATCGCGCTGCGGCGCAATCCCGATCCTTGCGTCACCAGGTCGTGTAAAACCCAATCCATCGAATCCCAGAAGTTCGTGCCTCCGACGGCGTCGTCCATCTCGTCGATGGTCTTTTTCAATTTCTTACGGTCCAAGCTGAAGGTCGAATAGAGCGCCGGTTGATCGGTGAAAGTCACGAGTGCGATTCGATCCACATCACGAGCCGCATCCACGAATCGTTTTGCGGAGTTTCGAATCATCTTCAGATTTTTCGAATTGGAACCGGAAAGGTCGAGAAGGAGGACGAGATCGAACGGCGTGTCGGCGGCGGCGAAAAAGGTGATCTCCTGCGGTATGCCGTCCTCGAGAACGAGGAAATCTTTCGGCTCCAGTAACGGCGGCGGATTGTTGGGAGCAAATCCGAGAACGCTTACTTTCAAATCAACCAGATCCGAATCGATGCGAATCGTTTCGACCGGATCCTGGCCCAGCGCTATGCTACTGAAAATAAACAGGGCCAGGACGGTTTTCACGCAAAGACGCAAAGGGACAAAGAGGTTTTCTTTTGCCCCTTTGCGTCTTTGCGTGAAATCAGTTCGCATAATAACCACGTTTGCCGCGCGGCACTGCATTAGTGCGTTCGACTTTGATCCGAATCGCGCGCCATCGTCCATCGCGTGTGCTGTTTGACGGGCGATAAGCCAAACTGTACATCGTTCCCAGATCTGCAACGACTTGTTCGTAAGCACCGGCGAGATCGGTCAGCCGCTCGACTTCGTAAAAAACACCGCCACCTGCGTCAGCCATTTCCTTCATGCGATCGTGACCCATATCGAAGGCTTCGGGCTGGGTGTCGAGCGGGCTCATCGCTTCATACTCAGTGTTCAGCCACAAGGTGTACAAGACACCGTCGAACTCCTGAACGTTTCGCAATGTCTCCTGGTAGCTGCGCTTCGAGCCTACTTGTCCACTGATACCGGGAATTGTTCCATCAAGACCGTCGCTCATCAAGACGATGGCCGATCGTCTCGATTTCTTCGACTCCTTCAACACCTCATCCATCGCAAAGTTGGTTGCATCGTAGAGCTTTGTATCGCCGCGAGCAGTGTCGATGGTTTCGATTCGCTGTCGCAGCAGTTCGCGGTCAGCCGTCAACGTCGAAACGACGGTTGCTTCACCGGCAAAAGTGATCACGCCAATTCGATCTGCCGGTCTTGCCGCCTGAACAAAGCGCAATGCCGCGGCGCGAATGAGTTTTACGACTTCCCGCGTCGAGCCGGAGAGATCTATTAATAGAATCAGATCAAATGGCGCTGAAGACGATTCAAACTGCACGATGCGCTGCTCGTCACCATCCTCGAAGAGTTTGAAATCCGATTGGCCCAAGCCGACGAGTCCACGGTTAGTGCCGCGATCGATAACACTGATGTTGAGTGTTACCAGTTGCGAATCGACGCGTATGACGTCGCCTTCACTGATGTCGCCGCCGACACTTGCATCCGCGGGAGTTCCTGCCGGACGTTTTGGATTCTCGGCGCCGATTAGTTCAGGTGGCTTTGGAGTGGAGTTTGTCGTGACGTCAGCAACCGGCGCGTACGTCAAAAGAATCTCACCGCTGTCTGTTTGTATATCGATCTTCCTGCCACCACTCCCGATCCGTGTTTGGAACGGCGGAGTTTCTATGGTTAGTGTGCCGCTGAGCGATGATTTGATGGTGCCCCTCGAAGACCGGGCTGTGATGTCGGCATTTTCAGGGACTTTGATTTTGAGATGGATTGGCACTACCGGATCGATAGGCCGGCGCACGACTGAGATCGTGAGCAACGACCCGCGATTGTCGATAATTATCGGAGAGCGGGTCAATCGCTGAGAACCATCGCCTCCGATGATTGCAGAGACGGCGACCTGGTTGCTGCTCCAGACTTCGGCGCTGACGTTGCCGAAGTCATTGCGAACTTTTAGCTGGCCGCCGGCAGGCAAGTCGATGCGAATTTCATCGTCGGCGTAGGCTGTCGTTGGGGAGAAGGCTGCCAGAAATAGAAGGCCCAGAAGGGCCTTTTGAACCTTCAAGAACATAACAATCTCGAACGGGATGATAGCAAAAGGGGAGCAATAGGTCCTATAGGAGTCATAGGACCTATCTCAGGGCTCGATTAGATCCAGCATCGACGTTTCGTCTCGGGCGGGTTCTGCAGGAAGCTGCGGCTTGGGCGCGCCGGCGAGGTCCGAGATCTTCAGCAACAAATTGTTTTGATTTGTCGCATACGGCAAGGCTGTTTCAATGTCCACTACACCGTCTCTGATGAAGTGCTCGATCACGGTGTCGAAAGTCTGCATTCCTTCCTGATCGCCCTGCTCCATCGCATCGATCAGCGACTTCCCTTCCGTTTCACCCTTCTCGATATATTCGCGCGTGCGCATCGTCGATTTGAGAATCTCGATCGCGGCAACTCTTCCCTTCCCGTCTGACAACGGAATCAGTCGTTGCGAAACGATGAAGCGAAACGACTGCGCGATACGCGTCCTGATTGCTTTTTCTTCGTTCTTGGGAAAGACGCCGATGATACGGTCGACTGTCTTTGAGGCGTCGATGGTGTGCAAGGTCGACAACACGAGGTGGCCGGTTTCAGCCGCTTCGAGAGCAACTTCGATGGTTTCACGGTCGCGCATTTCGCCGACCAGGATCACTTTCGGCGCCTGCCGGAGTGCCGCGCGCAGAGCTACTGCAAAGCTTGGTGTGTCGGAGTGCAGCTCACGCTGGTGAATCGTCGAGTTCTTGTGCGTGTGCAAAAACTCGATTGGATCCTCGATCGTAACGATGTGGTAGTAGTGCGTTTCATTAATCAGATCGATGATCGCCGCGAGTGTCGAGCTCTTACCGCTGCCGGTTGGTCCAGTAACCAGCGCGATACCGTTCTTGATATCAACTATCTCTTTCAGTTGTTCAGGTAGATTGAAATCATCAAACCGTGGCGGTCGCATCGGAATAACGCGCATGACGATGGCGTGTGTGCCGCGTTGTTTGAAGATATTGACGCGAAAACGAGCATCACCTGGCGCGCTGAACGAAAGGTCGGCGGAACCGGACTTTTCGAGACTTTCGATAGGTGTCGTCTGATTGCCGATGATCAGCTTGGCAATTCCCGCTGTGTGGGCCGGCGTCAACTTCTCCAGTCCAGCGATACGAACCGGGACCAGTTTTCCCGCCAATTCGATCTGTGGCGGCCGGCCCGGGCTGAAAATCAGGTCGCTCACTTTGTCTGAGGCCCGCAGCATTTCACGCAAGACGGCGATGAAGTTGGGTGGTGGAGGCGACGGTGGTTGAGTTGTTGAGGTATTTGGTTGTTCGCTGCTCATTTTGGAACTTTTCAGTTGGCTCGTGCGTCAAATCAGCGACAAGTTTCGCTAATGAATTTAGTTCAGGAAGAACAAACTACTTTCAAGTTGCGTACATCCAATGTTCGTTCTGTGAAAGCACGTGGGCCGAAAAATTGAACCGTGCTACGAAATTGAAAAGAAAGGCGCTGGAAACATGGCAACATACAGAGATCCTGTGCGATGCTTTGCACCACTTGAAGTAATCGAGCGCCTGCTGGAAATTCGAGTTGAAGCAGGCCACTCGCCTGCCGTCTATCTGCTTTCCCCCGATGATTTGGCAGACTACCTCGATGCATACGGTTTTGATGTTTATGCATTGTCGGAGGCGGAAGCTGAGTTTCACTTTGGCGACTATCGTGCACCACTCGCACCGGGCGGAGATCACGCCCACTGCTCGCTGACCGCACACTAGCATCACAAATAGTTCGACGAATGGCAACGCGGGAGATCGAAAAGTCTCCCGCGTTTTAGTTTTTCAAATCCATCGGACTTACAATTATTGGGCGTCACCGGACGTACTGTAGGGGCGGCCCTCCGTGGCCGCCCGGCGTCGAACGCGATCTTGGGAAAAATGCCCGTATAGATCTGTGCTGGTGCGATTAGAGCGTGGCCGTCTAGCGAGTTACCGAGATCGAGTTCCACGCCGGGCGGCCACGGAGGGCCGCCCCTACAGTACGTTCCGAAATTTAATTTTTATCCTTCAGTGCTTTGATGACGAAGAAGGTGACGTCGTCGTTGGCTCCGGCATTGGCGGTCCACTCCAAAACCGCCATCTCCAGACTCGCAATCAACTCGCGCGCAGGGCGCTCATAATTCTGCTTCACCGCCTCGGCGAGACGTTCGCGCCCAAATTCAACTCCCTCCGGATTCGACGCCTCCGTCACTCCATCAGTATAAAGGACCAGCACGTCACCGGCTCTAAGCCTCAAGTGATGCTGGTGATACCGCGTCTCCGGAAACATTCCGAGAGGCTGTTCGCCATACTCGATGAAACGCGTTTCGCGGATGGCATTAATGAGCAAGGGCGGATTGTGACCAGCGTTCGAATACGCGAGCAGCCCGTTCGACGCATCCAGGATTCCGTAGAACGCTGTCACGAATTGATTTCTCTCTATTGACTCCCACAACAGGTAATTCACCTTAGCCATAGAGATATTTGGCGCATAGCCAATGTGGGTTGCAGCTCGCAGACTGGCTCTCAAGAAAGACATCAGAATCGCCGCCGGCACGCCTTTGCCAGACACGTCTGCAATGACGAATCCGATTTCATCCTCATGGATCTTGACCCAGTCGTAGTAGTCGCCCGAAACCTCTTCGGTTGGAAAGTTGTACGCACTGACGTCGTAACCCGGCAACTCCGGATCTGTTGCGGGCAGCAACTCAAGTTGGACCTGGCGGGCCACTTCCAACTGACTTTCCAGTCTCTGCTTCTCGATCAACTGCTCGTGCAGCATCACCTTCTCGATGATGATCGCCACCTGCGACGCAAGCAGCATCAGCACTTCCAGATCGTCGTTCGAATACGCGTTGAGATCGTCGCTCTCGAGATCGAAGACACCGATTACTTCGTCGTTCGAAATGATCGGCGCCACCATTTCCGATCGCGTTCGGTCGCGGGCGTTTATGTAAACCGGATCGTTGCGGACGTCATGCGAAATAATCGGCGCGCCGCTCAGCGCCACATTGCCGATAAAACCTTCGCCGAGTTTCAGGTGCAGATCCGAAAGCTCATCGATGTCGTAGCCTCGCACCGCCTCAGATTTGAAGGTGCAGGGTTCCTCACCTTCGGGAATCAGTTCCGGGTCGAGACACTGCACGACAAAAATTCCGGCGGCATCGTACGGAATCAACGAGTCGAGCGTGTCCATCACCAGGTTCAGCACTTCCTGGAGATCGAGGGAACGACTGATCTTTTTTGTAATGTCGAGCAGCAAGCGCAGCTTGTCGGTAGTCGACAAGCCATGCGCTGCGATTTCTTTCAAACGTTCAGTCATCAGACAACTCTTATATGTTTGAACTCGCGCCAGAGATGAGTCACTTTCATACGATACTCAACCAGCTCACGGCTAACACGAAAGTGTAATCCAATCTCCTGCGAAGTCTTCCCCTGCAGCAGCATTTTCTTCAATGACGCATAGGGAACCAAGCTCGCGGCGCCGACGGCGTATGCCTCTTCTTCGTCGGCCTTGCGGTAGTCGCGGTTCATTACCTTACCACGTTCGTCCCTGGTTACGATCGAGAGGCGGTTGGGTTGGTGGCCCAAAAACACGTGACAAATCTCTTCCATGAGGGTCGCATTGGTTCGCGAACGGCCGTGCGTGGGATTAAGTATCACCAATTTCATGCCGTTAGGCAGGGTACAAGCGCCGCCTGACCAGCTTTCAGACGCGTTTCCGAGCAGGTGTTCGCGAGCAGTCTGGCTCAAGCCTGCAACTTCATCGAACCGGATTACGATTAGATTTGCAAAGCGTGCGAGGTCGAATGGATTGAGTGGTTGATCGATGCGGGCGCGGGCGAAGTCGCGCAGGCCGAGAGCTTTCAACTCAAAATTTCGCCACTTTTCACCTGGAGGTAGATCGCCCAGTAGCACTTGGAAAGTATACCGGATTCAGCGCCGTGGTCTAACGTCAGCTAGCGTCGGCCTAGCGCCGCTTCTTCGAGCCACTCTTGCTGAACTGAGTGTAAGCAACTCGAAACAGCTCTGAGAGTGCCGCGGCCGTTTCAGGCGTAAGATTCCGATCCGCGCGGAGGTGAGCTTCGACAATCTCGGGAGTCGGTTCCTGTGGATAATAAACGACGGCTTGCGATTCTTCGGTCTTTGGATCGCGACCGCTGAGGATTCTTTCCATCGGGACGTCGAGCCACCCGGTGAGACGTGCGATGTTGTCTGCGTCAGGTTTGCCGGTGCCGTTTTCGATACGTGAAAGAGTCGAGGCGGAAACAGATGTTTCGCTCGCGACATCGCGCAGGCTCAGTCCCAGCTCTTCGCGTCTGCGCTTGACGGCGCGTCCGAGCTCTTCGGTGTTCACGAGACCTTTGGTTGGACGTACGTTGCGTTTCATGTGCGTAAACGTAGCACAGGAAGGTTTTAGACGCAAGACTTTGT
>Ga0105243_10002146_pt1 | contig 16669 bp, 16 predicted proteins | sample KBSM34metaG_FD_81525 | JGI IMG/M metagenome (GOLD analysis project Ga0105243, IMG submission 81525) | Miscanthus rhizosphere microbial communities from Kellogg Biological Station, Michigan, USA - KBS M3-4 metaG | ecosystem: Host-associated > Plants > Roots > Rhizosphere > Soil | place... | reverse complement strand
CTTGTCCTTTTGTCATGGACGATGTCCTTTTCCAGTACGTCAGAAATTTTCGAAAACCGCATCGCCCTGCTCCTTTAAGCAGCGATTTGAGCCCTGCCGGTCGGATGGGTCGTGACCGGCGATACCCATAGAATAGAAATTAAATCGGCGCTGAAAAGCTGTTTTTAGAGTAATTAGTCGAAAAAAGCAGTTATGCCCTGTAAATCAGAAAAGGCTGTGGGATAAGTAACCGTAACGTCTTGTTTCATTGAGACGCTGTCGCCGTGCTATCAATGATTTTTGCAAAATCGGCGAACCGATTAAGCTAGCGGGCATCTGTTACTAGTCCGTAGCGTTTGGCCGAAGGCTTGTCCGAACCGTAATTTCTGATCCAGTACGTGCCAGGAACGGCGCGGGATTGTCCACGACAGGTTGTATTTATGCACCGCAGGAATTTGCTCAAAGCGTCCATGGCCATTGCGGCCTATACCGGTCTTTCGGCCACGGGCCTGCTGGCCTCCCGCGCCTGGGCCGCCTCTGGCGGTGCCGCCGACGGTGAGGCCCAGGCCTTCGACTTCGAAACGCTGAAGCGCCAGGCCAAGCAACTGGCCGGCAACGCCTATCAGGACACCAAACAGGTGCTACCGCCAACCCTGGCGACCATGACCCCGCAGAATTTCAATGCGATCCGCTACGACGGCGAGCATTCGTTGTGGAAAGAGAACAAGGGTCAGTTCGATGTGCAGTTCTTCCACGTCGGCATGGGTTTTCGCCAACCGGTGCGCATGTACAGCGTCGATCCCAAGACTCGCACAGCCCGCGAGGTGCACTTCCGCCCTCAACTGTTCAACTATGAAAACACTTCGGTCGACACCCAGCAGCTCAAGGGCGACCTGGGTTTTGCCGGCTTCAAGCTGTTCAAGGCGCCGGAGCTGGATCGCCATGACGTGGTGTCCTTCCTCGGCGCCAGCTATTTCCGTGCGGTGGATGCCACTGGCCAATATGGCCTCTCCGCCCGAGGTCTGGCCATCGACACCTACGCCAAGAAGCGCGAAGAATTCCCTGACTTCACCAAATTCTGGTTCGAGACCCCGGACCAGAACGCGACCCGCTTCGTGGTCTACGCCCTGCTCGACTCGCCGAGCGCGACCGGCGCCTATCGCTTCGACATCGATTGCCAGGCCGAACGCGTGGTGATGGAGGTCGACGCCCACGTCAACGCTCGTACCGCCATCGAACAACTGGGCATCGCGCCGATGACCAGCATGTTCAGCTGCGGCACCCACGAGCGCCGGATGTGCGACACCATCCACCCGCAGATCCATGACTCGGATCGCCTGGCCATGTGGCGCGGCAACGGCGAGTGGATCTGCCGTCCGCTGAACAACCCGGCAACCCTGCAATTCAACGCCTTCGCCGACACCGATCCGAAAGGCTTCGGTCTGGTGCAGACCGACCACGAATTCGCCAACTACCAGGACACCGTCGACTGGTACAGCAAGCGCCCAAGCCTGTGGGTAGAACCTACAACCGCGTGGGGCGAAGGCTCTATCGATCTGCTGGAAATTCCTACAACCGGCGAAACCCTCGACAACATCGTTGCGTTCTGGACGCCGAAAAAACCGGTAGCTGCCGGTGACTCGCTGAACTACGGCTACAAGCTCTATTGGAGCGCCTTGCCGCCGGTCGGCACGCCCCTGGCGCGAGTGCATGCCACCCGTTCCGGCATGGGTGGATTCGTCGAAGGCTGGGCACCGGGTGAGCACTATCCGCCGGTCTGGGCCCGTCGTTTCGCTGTGGACTTCACCGGTGGCGGTCTGGATCGCCTGCCGCAGGGCACCGGGATCGAGCCGGTGGTCACCTGCTCCAACGGCAAGGTGCAGGATTTCAGCGTGCTGGTGCTGGATGACATCAAGGGTTACCGGATCCTGTTCGACTGGTACCCGACCAATGACAGCGTCGAGCCGGTTGAGCTGCGTCTGTTCATCCGCACCAACGACCGCACGCTAAGCGAGACCTGGTTGTACCAGTACTTCCCGCCTGCGCCGGACAAGCGCAAGTACCCTTGATGTTTTGAGGCGCCTGCCCGGGCCTCTTCGCGAGCAAGCCCGCTCCCACCTTGGATCTGGTTCGATCACACAGTGTGTGACCGACACGGAGCCAGGGTGGGAGCGGGCTTGCTCGCGAAAGCGTCAGAATATTCAACATCGGATTGAAGGCACTGCGTCAGGTCAGTGGGCAATACAGATGAATGTCTTTGGGCTCTTGATCAAACAACTCAGGATCCGGGTGATCAACCAACCGGCAGCCTTGGCGCTGATAGAACTCCACGGTATTGCGCGACTCGGTCGCCGAGACATACAACGCCTCGGCGCCGACCTCTCGGCCATGCGCGCAGGCCAAGGCGAACAACCGCCCGCCCAATCCCTGCCCGCGCCAGGCACGGCTGATGTGCAGGAACTTCAACTGCCGCATCATAAGGCCCTGATTGTGAATAACCCGGTTATCCACAACCACTGCCGCCACCAGTGTCTCACCATCGAAAAGTCCGTGTAGCCACCCGCCGCTGCGCCAGCATTTTTCCAATACCCGCGCATTTTCCTCAGCTTCCCCTTCGGGCCATCCGCGCATGTCAAAACGCGCCGGATACAGAACCAGCTCACCGTTTTCCACGCGATAGCACTCCTCAACCAACTCACTGCGGTCGATCAGCGCCAGCAGCGGCAAATCCGATTCAGTCAGCGCTCGTTCGATCAACATTGCGGCTCATTCCTTTGCAATTTCCGGACAGCGGGCAAGAAAAAACCCGCCGTTTCAATGGCGGGTTTTATAGGCGTTGCGACCGGTCGGAATCAATCCCGCAGATCAGACTCGTGAATCGGCTGATCCCGATGGGTCGCACGTTGATACTGCGCCGGCCACACGGCTTTGCGCCCGCCCAGGTCATCGTCGGCATGCAATGGCCAATACGGATCACGCAGCAGCTCACGGGCGAGGAAGATGATATCGGCCTGGCAGGTTCTCAGGATGTGCTCGGCCTGAGCCGGCTCGGTAATCATTCCCACGGTGCCGGTGGCGATACCTGATTCCTTGCGCACCCGCTCGGCAAAACGCGTTTGATAACCCGGCCCCACGGGGATTTCCGCGTTGACCGCCGTACCGCCCGAAGACACGTCGATCAAATCAGCCCCCAAGGCTTTCAGGCGTCGCGCCAGCTCCACGGTTTCATCCGGATTCCAGCCGTCCTCGACCCAATCGGTAGCCGACAAACGCACAAACACCGGCAGTTCCTCAGGCCACACTGCGCGCACCGCCTCGGTCACTTGCAGCACGAGACGAATGCGGTTTTCAAACGAGCCGCCGTACTGATCACGACGCTGATTACTCAGCGGCGAAAGAAACTGATGCAGCAGATAACCGTGCGCCGCATGCACCTCGACCACACTGAAACCGGCAGTCAGCGCTCGTTTGGCCGCTGCCACGAAGTCCTGAACAACTTGGGCGATCTGCCCCTCATCCAGTTGTTTCGGTTGCGTGTGTTGCGGGTCAAAGGCAATCGGCGACGGCCCGACCGGCGTCCAGCCACCGTCATCCGGTTTGACGCTGCCATGTTTGCCGATCCACGGCCGGTGGGTACTGGCCTTGCGCCCGGCGTGGGCCAGTTGAATGCCGGCCACTGCGCCCTGTGCGTTGATGAAACGGGTGATGCGTTGCAGCGGTGCGATCTGTTCGTCGTTCCACAGGCCCAGGTCTTCGGCGGTGATCCGCCCGTCGGCCGTGATCGCCGTGGCTTCGGTAAAGACCAGACCTGCGCCCCCTACTGCACGGCTGCCGAGGTGCACCAGATGCCAGTCGTTGGCCAGGCCATCGACGCTGGAGTACTGGCACATGGGCGACACGGCGATGCGGTTGGGCAAGGTCAGTTGGCGAAGGGTAAAGGGTTCAAGCAGCAGACTCATGGGGCACCTCTCAAATCAGTGGGCAGGCTCCAGGGTTCTGTTTGAAAAGTCGACGAGTGACAGGAAAAAGGTACAGCACCCGCCCCCGCGGGCAAAAAATTCGACAAGACGTCACAAGGCCAATCAAGCAGTGCTTAGAGCCTAGTCGACATCCGGGGATGAGGGAGGGTTCAGAGTGATTCTGTGTGTGTAAGTCCGCTTGCTCGCGAAGGGATCAGCGCGGTTCGATGTGGGCAATCATCAGTTGCACGGTTTCATTGCCGCGAAACTCGTTGAGATCGAGTTTGTAGGCCAGTTCGACCCATTTGATCGTCGGGTTCGGCCAGATATCGCGATCAATCCCGAAGGCGATGCCATCAAGCTTCACCGAACCACATTCGGTTTTCAGCACCACTTTCAGGTGCCGCTCACCCACTACGCGCTGCTCGACCAACTGGAACACGCCGTGAAACAGCGGCTCCGGAAAATGCTGGCCCCATGGCCCGGCATGACGCAGGGCGCGAGCCAGTTCCAGATGAAATTCCTCGACTGCCAGCGTGCCGTCCGACAGCAGGCGCCCGGTCAGGTCTTCTTCGCGAAGCTGCCTGCGCACTTCGGCATCGAAAGCCTCGGCAAACAACGGAAAATGCTCCTGCGGCAAGGTCAGACCGGCCGCCATCGCGTGGCCGCCGTACTTGCTGATCAGGTCCGGATGCTGCGCTGCCACCACGCTCAATGCATCGCGAATATGAAAGCCCTGCACCGAACGCCCCGAGCCCTTGAGCAAACCGTCGCCGGCATCGGCGAAGGCGATGGTCGGGCGGAAATAGCGCTCTTTCATCCGCGACGCCAGAATACCGATGACACCCTGATGCCATTCCGGATCGAACAGGCACAACCCGAACGGCATCGACTCGACCGGCAAGTCCTTGAGCTGGGCCAGCGCCTCGCGCTGCATGCCTTGCTCGATGGATTTGCGATCCTGGTTCATGCCGTCCAGTTGCGCGGCCATTTCCCGGGCCAGCGCAGCGTCGTGGGTCAGCAGGCACTCGATCCCGAGGCTCATGTCATCCAGACGCCCTGCCGCGTTAAGGCGCGGGCCGACGATGAAACCGAGGTCGGTAGACGTAATGCGCGAAGCCTCACGCTTGGCCACTTCCAGGATCGCCTTGATCCCCGGCCGCGCACGTCCGGCGCGAATCCGCTCCAGGCCCTGGTGCACCAGAATCCGGTTGTTGGCATCCAGCGGCACCACGTCGGCAACGCTGCCCAGCGCCACCAGATCCAGCAGTTCGCCGATGTTCGGTTGAGGCTTGCTCTCGTACCAGCCGAGGCTGCGCAGGCGCGCACGCAAGGCCATCAACACATAGAAAATCACCCCGACACCGGCCAGCGCCTTGCTCGGGAACTCGCAGCCGGGCTGGTTCGGATTGACCAGTGCATCGGCTTGCGGCAATTCATCGCCGGGCAAGTGGTGGTCGGTAATCAAGACCTTCAAACCGTGACGTTTCGCTGCAGCAACGCCTTCGACGCTGGAAATACCGTTGTCGACGGTGATCAACAGTTGCGGCTCGCGGGTCATCGCGACTTCGACAATTTCCGGGGTCAGGCCGTAGCCGTATTCGAAGCGGTTGGGCACCAGATAATCGACATGCGCTGCGCCCAACAGGCGCAAGCCGAGCACGCCGACGGTGCTGGCCGTCGCGCCATCGGCGTCGAAGTCACCGACAATCAGGATCCGCTGACGCTGCTCCAGCGCCGTCACCAGCAGGTCCACCGCCGCATCGATCCCTTTGAGCTGCTGGAACGGAATCAACCGCGCCAGGCTCTTGTCCAGCTCCGCCTCGGACTGCACGCCTCGCGCCGCGTACAGGCGAGTCAGCAGCGGTGGCAGGTCACCGAGAAACGGCAGAGTGGCAGGCAACGGGCGAGGATCGATACGCATGGGGTGACAGGAACTTCTCTTGGATACGTGGGATTTTTCGGGAGTAAAGCGGACTTAACCGCGCTCGCCTTGCAGCCAGGTGAGCTGGACTTCGTGCTGGCCACGGTCGTCGGTGACGAAGATCGTGCCTTCGCTGATCATCACGTCCCACTTGATGACGCGGGGCATGTCCTTGGCCAGGGTTTCCAGCACTTCCTGCGGAACAGCGGCGATGTTGACGTTCTTCAGGTTTTTGATCGCCGGGATCACCTTGCCTTCCCAGACGCGCAGGCTGCCGTAGGCCAGCAAGCTGGTGCGTTCGGTGCGACGGGAGCACCAGGTCAGACGATCAGCGTCAGGCTGGCCGACTTCGATCCAGTGCAGGACACGGTCGTCCAGGCTCTTTTCCCACAAGGCAGGTTCGTCCACGTCCGACAGACCACGACCGAACGACAGTTGCTCGTTGTACCAGAGCGCGTAGGCCAACAGGCGTACGGTCATGCGTTCTTCGGTTTCCGAAGGGTGACGGGCGATGGTCTGCTTCACGTTCTCGTAGACGCTGCGGTCGAGGTCGGTGAGGTTCAGTTCGAATTTGTAGGTAGTGGACGGCTGGGCCATGAACGGGCTTCTTGATACGAGGAAAGTCGGCAAGTCTAACCGATGCTGTAGGCAATCCACGAATTGATGGCGATCAACCTTGCGCGACTGACAGCCGGCTATGTTAAAACGCTGTATCCGCTCAGCCTTGTCCTACAGGATCTCGCATGCCGTTCGCCAACAAACCGCTCAGCGGTCTGAAAGTCATTGAATTGGGTACTTTGATTGCCGGGCCGTTTGCCTCGCGCATTTGCGGCGAGTTCGGTGCCGAAGTGATCAAGATCGAATCGCCGGACGGCGGCGATCCGCTGCGCAAGTGGCGCAAGCTCTATGAAGGCACTTCGTTGTGGTGGTTCGTTCAGGCGCGCAACAAAAAGTCCCTGACGCTGAACCTCAAACACCCCGACGGTCTGGCGATCCTGAAAAAACTGCTGGGTGAAGCCGACATCCTGATCGAGAACTTCCGCCCCGGCGTGCTGGAAAAACTCGGCCTGAGCTGGGAAACCCTGCACGTGCTGAACCCGAAACTGGTGATGGTGCGCCTGTCCGGCTTCGGCCAGACCGGACCGATGAAGGATCAGCCAGGTTTCGGTGCAGTCGGCGAATCCATGGGCGGCCTGCGCTATATCACTGGTTTCGAGGACCGGCCACCGGTGCGCACCGGAATTTCCATCGGCGATTCGATTGCGGCTTTGTGGGGTGTGATCGGCGCATTGATGGCTTTGCGTCATCGCGAGGTCAACGGCGGCCTCGGCCAGGTGGTCGATGTGGCACTGTACGAAGCGATCTTCGCCATGATGGAAAGCATGGTGCCGGAGTTCGATGTGTTCGGCTTCATTCGCGAACGCACCGGCAACATCATGCCGGGCATCACGCCCTCCTCGATCCACACCAGCGCCGACGGCAAACATGTGCAGATCGGCGCCAACGGCGATGCGATCTTCAAGCGTTTCATGTTGATCATCGGCCGTGAGGATCTGGCCAATGACCCGACGCTGGCCAGCAATGACGGGCGCGACACCCGCCGCGACGAGCTGTACGGCGTGATCGACCGCTGGGTCAATTCGCTGCCGCTGCAAACCGTGCTGGATCTGCTGAACCAGGCCGAAGTGCCGGCCAGCCGGATCTTCAGCGCCGAAGACATGTTCAACGATCCGCAGTACCTGGCCCGGGAAATGTTCCTGCACGCCAAACTGCCGGACGGCAAACCTTTCAAGATGCCCGGCATCGTGCCGAAACTCTCTGAAACACCCGGCACGTCCGAATGGGTCGGACCGCAGCTCGGTGAACACAATGCGCAGGTACTCCACGATCTTGGCTACGACGAGAAGCAGATCGCCCGGCTGCGCGAAGACGGAGCCATCTGAGCTGAAGCGCCTGATGCCCTCGGCCTCGAACCGCGCCCACCATTGGTGGACCTGGCGGTTGTTCGGCCTGCTGTTCCTGCTGGTGCTGCCGGCGTGGGCGCAGGCCAAACCGACGTTGATCTGGCTGCTGCGCGACCTGCCGCCGCTGACGATCTTCGAAGGCCCGAAAAAGGGTTTGGGCGTTATCGATCAATTGATGCCGATGCTGATTGCCGGCATGCCGCAATACGAACACACCTTGATGCGAGTCAATCGCGCCCGTGGCATTCAAATGCTGCATGAACATCCCTTCGCCTGCGATCCGTCGCTGGTCTGGAACAAGGAACGGGCACAGTGGATCGCCTTCTCCATTCCCGCGTTTCGCGCGGTCAGCAATGGGCTGGTGGTGCGTCAGAGAGATCGAGAAGTGCTGGAGCCGTTTCTGGTCGACGATGAAGTCGACCTGTCGGCATTTCTGGCCAACGGCGAGCGAAAAGTCGGCGTGGTAGCCGAGCGCAGCTATGGCGAGTACATCGACGCATTGCTGCGCCAGGCGCCGCATGGTGCGTTGACACCCCATTACGGTAACGACGCACTCAGCAGCCTGTTGTCGATGCAGCGCCTGGGGCGTTTACAGGTGGTCCTGGGTTACTGGCCGGAAATCCGTTATCAGGCGCGGCAGGCCGAGATAGCCGAGGACGAGTTGCTGTTTTTTCCGATTCGCGGCACGGACAAGTACCTGTCCGGCCATGTCGGCTGTACCGACACTACGGCGGGTCGACAGGCGATCACTGAGATCAATCAACTGTTGCGCACCCTGCCCCACGAGCATCTTGACCGGCTCTACGCCGACTGGCTTGACCCCGAGAGGCGTCAGGACTATCTGGAACAGGCGCGGATTTTCTTCCAGCAACAAGCCACGCAGTGAAATCCGGGCAAAAAGAAACCCCGAGAAGTGGGGAGACGACTCGGGGTTAAACGTGGTCTGTATCAAAGACCCGTAGCAGCAAGCGACAAGCACCGGAGCACAATGCTTGCTCCTGCTGTTACGGGGTCTGACTGATCTGGGTGCAGGAAGGTTCCCACAAAAGATAAATCAGTTTCAGAGGGTCGGGTGCTTGTCGCGGGCTGCGTTTCGCAACGCGGCGATGACACAGGGTTCCAGCCGGCCTTCGGCAATCAGGATGTCACGGTGCAAGCCGTCAACCACATCCGTGAGTTGGCGTTTGTCGTTCAATTGCGCCTGATTGAATTCTCGCTCCACCACGATCGCGCCGCTGCCGTTCTTCAAGGTCACCAGGCATTCGCCGTGGCGCCCCCGAGGGGTCAACGTCACCTGATACGGGCTCAGAGCCTCACCGAGCAATAGACTGATACTTTCCATCTCGATCTCCACTCAATAGTCCGAAAACACAGTGTCTGGGGCGTATTCACAATAAATGACCACCGCCCCGAGAGGAAAGTTCTGCCAGCCGCCGGCCTCTCCCGGAGCGTCACCGGCCTATCGGAGCATGCAGGTTGAAGATGACAGAAAAATAACCAGGGGCTCAGGCGTCGACGGAGTGCCGGGGAAGCGCCATGTAAGTATCCAGCAGTGACCTCATCAATACCGCCGAGACCGGGGTGTGCAGGCAGCCAAGCAAGGTGATCCGCTGCTCGTCCAGCAAGGTTTCCAGATCCTCCAGCAGACTGGGTGCCACGGCGCCCAGCAGAATCATCGCCCGCGCGTCCTGCCGGTCGGCCAGATACCGGATCAGCGCTAACCCGTCACCGCTCTGCAATTGTGGATTGCACAGGGTGATGTCGACGGCCCCGCGACGCTCCAATGAGCGCTTTGCCGAACCCAGCGACGGCGCCGTCAACACATCGTAGATACCGATGGCGTTGAGCATCTGGTGCAACGCCATCAGCTGGAACGGATTGGGTTCTAGAATCAGGATCTTGAGCGAGCGCATGGGACGACCTCTGGAGCGACAATCGCGGATTCACGCCGCAGTGGCCTGTCACTCTAGGGCAGTCGTCCTAAGCCTCCCATCAGAAAAGGAATCGCGGCTTATAGGACTTTTCCCATCTTCAATGCAGACATCGACACCCGCTCTCTTTCCGCCGCTGGGTGATGTCCGTCCAGCCTCCGAGCAGGCCACGCAACTTTCCATCGGCGCTGTAAAACGGCACCGTCCACTGATAGATCTGACGAGGCCCGCCCTTGAACAACAGCTGCCGCTTGCTGAAGCGCGTTTTACGGGTGCCCAGCTGCGCCATGAATTCGTCGTGCAGCATCAATGCCGTGGCCTGTGGAAGCGCATCGAACTCGAACAGCATCCGGCCCTTCACCTGCTCCTGCCGGACTGACAGCGCATCTTCATAACTGCGGTTGCACATGATCAACCGGCCCTGCAGATCACGAACGAACACGGGGTCAGGCATCGCATCGATCAATGCATGTTGAAAGGCCAGTTGATCACCCAGATCCTGCTCGACCGCGCGTCGCTGTTTTATTTCAGCCGCCAGCCGGCGGTTCCACAGCAAGGGCAATAGTCCGAACAAGCCGAGCCCGCCCATCGCCCAGCACCCCCACTTGATCAGGAGCGAGCCGATCGAAGGTGCCGGCGCAGGAGAAACGCCATCCAGCCATTTCAAGCGCATGGCACGCAGCTCTGCCGCGGAGAAAGCGCCCAATGCCTTATTGAGGATGCTCACCAGCTCAGGCAGCCCTTTGCGTACCGCCAGATGATCGGCCTCCCACTTGCCCTCCACGAGCCCCCCGACCCTGAGCAGGCCGGAGGGAAACAGCTGAGCGCCGATCTCGTTTTCGATGGTGGCGTAGGCCTCGCCACTCTCGACCAGCGCCCGCGCCTCGGCATAGGTCTTGACCGAACGGATCTGGATCAAAGGGTAGTCGCGTCGAATGCTGTCCTCCAGCGCATGGCGGGCCGGCAACACCAGCACCCGCCTGGCCAGCGCTTCGAGCGACTGTATCGCCGGTTCGCCCGAAAGACCGACGAACACCCAGCCGGCACCGCCGAACGCGTGACTGAAATCCAGAAACGCCTTGCGTTCTTCGTTCATTGCCAGCGTCGTGCTGATGTCGGCCTCGCCACTCTGGAGCCGTTCCAGCATGTGATCGGTGGAAAACGACTCCTGATGGACGAACTGCAGTCCGGTCATGGCGCTGATGTGTTTGAGCACATCGTTGTTCAAACCGCTCCACTGGCCATGCTCGTCCTGAAACAGATACAACGGGTATTGCACCGACGCGACGGTCACCCGGGGGTTATCCCGAATCCACTGACGCTCACGCTCATCCAGCTCGATGAGCTGAACCGTCTCCACCGCATCGGCATGCTTCGCCAGATGGGCAGCTTCGGTCCATTGCGACAACCCGAAGCCCCCCAATAAAAACAACCAGCACAGGGCTGGTTTCAATCCTGAAAAAAACCGCATTGCCACATCCTTCGTCATCGACTCGCCCGTCCTTCGTGGGCGAAACGCGCGCAGTGTGGCATGCAAAAACAAGAAAGCCCGTCAGGAGACGGGCTTCAAAATGTGACAGCTTTGCGAGCTTAAAGAGGCTTGCCGCGGTTGCCATGCTGGCTGACAAAGGCCTGCACGGCTTTGAGCTCGTTCGGCAGCACAGTGCAGCGCTCTTCTCTCTCAAACAAATCAGAAAGATGTGCAGGTAGTTCGAGAGCTTTTCCTACACCGGCTTTCTCCACTGCGTCCGGGAACTTGACCGGATGCGCCGTGCCCAGAATCACCATCGGGATGTCCAGGCTGCGGCGGCATTCGCGGGCGGCTTTCACGCCGATGGCGGTGTGTGGATCCAGCACCTCACCGGTCTGCTCGTAGACTTCGGCGATGGTTTCGCAGGTTTGCGCATCGTCGACGGCCAGCGAATCGAACAGCTTGCGTGCTTCGGTCCAGCGTTCCTGTTCGACGCTGAAACCGCCGCCCTGTTTGAACGAATCCATCAGACCGGCAATCGCCGCACCGTTGCGACCGTGCAGGTCGAACAGCAGGCGTTCGAAGTTGGACGAGACCATGATGTCCATCGATGGCGACAGCGTGGCGTGCAGGGTTTCCTTGACGTACTGGTTGCCGCTCATGAAGCGATGCAGGATGTCGTTGCGGTTGGTGGCGACAATCAGTTGATTGATCGGCAGGCCCATGTTGCGCGCCAGGTAGCCGGCGAAGATATCGCCGAAGTTGCCGGTCGGCACAGAGAACGACACCGAACGCGCCGGGCCACCCAATTGCAGGGCTGCGTGGAAGTAGTAAACGATCTGCGCCATGATCCGCGCCCAGTTGATCGAGTTCACTGCAACCAGACGGGTGCCCTTGAGGAAGCTCTGGTCGGCGAAGCTGGCCTTGACCATTTCCTGGCAGTCGTCGAAGTTGCCTTCAATGGCAATGTTGTGGATGTTCTCACCGACAATGGTGGTCATCTGCCGACGCTGCACTTCGGACACACGGTTGTGCGGGTGCAGGATGAAGATGTCGACGTTTTCGCAGTGCTTGCAGCCTTCGATGGCGGCCGAACCGGTATCACCGGAGGTGGCACCGACGATCACCACGCGCTCGTCGCGCTTTTCCAGCACGTAGTCGAGCAGACGGCCGAGCAGTTGCAGGGCAAAGTCCTTGAACGCCAGGGTCGGGCCGTGGAACAGCTCCAGCACCCATTCGTTGCCGTTCAGCTGACGCAGCGGCGCAACGGCGTTGTGCGAAAACACACCATAGGTCTCTTCAAGAATCTTTTTGAAATCGGCGTCAGGAATGCTGCCGGTGACGAACGGGCGCATGACGCGAAAGGCCAGCTCGTGATACGGCAGGCCGGCCCAGGAAGCGATTTCTTCCTGGGTGAAACGTGGCAGGTTTTCCGGGACGTACAGACCGCCGTCGGTGGCGAGACCGGCCAGCAGGACGTCTTCGAAATTCAGGGCCGGTGCCTGGCCGCGGGTACTGATGTAACGCATGACTGACTCCAATGGACAGTGTTCACGACACCGGCCCCGCTGGCGGGGCCGGTGAAGGAGATCGGCTTAGTTCAAGTGCTCGACGCGGATCCGCACAACCGGACCGACCACACCCGCCAGCGCTTCGAGGGCGGCGATCGCATCGTTGATGTGCTGTTCCAGCACGCGGTGGGTCAGCAGGATCATCGGCACCAGGCCGTCGTGTTCCTCGACTTCCTTCTGCATGATCGACTCGATGTTGATGCCGCGCTCCGAGAGGATGCTCGCCACCTGAGCGAGTACGCCCGGGTGGTCCTTGGCCTGAATGCGCAGGTAGTAGGCGCTTTCGCAGGCTTCGATCGGCAGAATCGGATGGGCCGACAGCGAGTCCGGCTGGAAGGCCAGGTGCGGCACGCGGTTTTCCGGATCGCTGGTCATGGCGCGAACCACGTCCACCAGATCGGCGATCACCGACGAAGCGGTCGGCTCCATGCCGGCGCCAGCGCCGTAGAACAGGGTCGAACCGGCAGCGTCACCGTTGACCATCACCGCGTTCATCACGCCGTTGACGTTGGCGATCAGACGATCGGCAGGGATCAGCGTCGGGTGTACGCGCAACTCGATGCCGGCCGCCGTGCTGCGTGCCACGCCCAGGTGCTTGATGCGGTAACCCAGCGCTTCGGCATAGTTCACGTCGGCGGTAGTCAGCTTGGTGATGCCTTCGGTGTAGGCCTTGTCGAACTGCAGCGGGACACCGAATGCGATGGACGCCAGGATTGTCAGCTTGTGCGCGGCGTCGATGCCTTCGACATCGAAGGTCGGATCGGCTTCGGCGTAGCCCAGCGCTTGCGCCTCGGCCAGCACGTCCTCGAAGGTGCGACCCTTCTCGCGCATTTCGGTGAGGATGAAGTTGCCGGTGCCGTTGATGATGCCGGCGACCCAGTTGATACGGTTGGCAGACAGGCCTTCACGGATCGCCTTGATCACCGGAATGCCGCCGGCTACCGCCGCTTCGAATGCCACGATCACGCCTTTCTCGCGGGCCTTGGCGAAAATTTCATTACCGTGAACGGCAATCAGAGCCTTGTTCGCGGTGACCACATGCTTGCCATTCTCGATGGCCTTGAGTACCAGCTCGCGGGCAACGGTGTAGCCGCCCATCAGCTCTATGACGATGTCGATCTCAGGGTTCGTGGCCACTTCGAAGACATCGTTGGTAATCGCAATACCGGTCGTCTGGAACTGAGGCTTTGGCGTGCGCATGGCAATTTGTGCCACTTCGATTCCACGCCCGGCACGACGAGCAATTTCCTCGGCGTTGCGCTGAAGTACGTTGAAGGTACCGCCACCGACGGTCCCTAACCCACAGATGCCTACTTTGACCGGTTTCACTGTGAACTCCCCATAAAACGGCCGACGCGAGGCCGGCCGTGAAAACAACCGCGCAATCGCGGCTCTCTATTGATGGCCCGGCCATGTTGCCGCCGGGCCACGCTCGTCACGCCTGCGCGTGACGATGCGAATTACTTCGCGCCCAGCGCCAGTTTGGCGACTTGTGGCGCAGGCTGGTAGCCCGGAATGACTTGTCCGTCAGCCAAAACGATGGCCGGCGTGCCGTTCACGCCAATCGACTGACCGAGGGCGAACTGCCTGGAAACCGGGTTATCGCACTTGGCGGCCTTGATTTCCTTGCCATCGACCATTTTGTCCATGGCGGCTTTCTTGTCTTTCGAGCACCACACGGCTTGCAGCTGTTCGTCACCCGGCGAGCCCAGCCCCTGACGCGGGAACGCCACGTAACGCACTTCGATGCCGCGCTTGTTCAGCTCCGGCACTTCGGCGTGCAACTTGTGGCAATACGGGCACGTGGTGTCGGTGAATACGGTGATGTGCGACTTGGTTTCACCCACGGCCGGATAGACGACGGTCTCGGCGACCGGAATCCCGTTGATCAGTTTGGAAATGCCCAGTCGTTCGGTTTTCTCGGTCAGGTTGACCGGTTTGCCGTCCTTGAGCTGGAACATGTTGCCCTGAACGATGTACTGGCCGTCGGCGCTGGCGTAGAGCACACGGCTGCCCTTGAGCTTGACTTCGTAAAGGCCCGGCAGCGGGCTGGCGGTGATGGTGTCCACCGGAACGTCGAGCTGGAGGTTTTCCAGGCTCTGGCGGATGGCTTTGTCAGCCGCGTCATCGGCGACGGCAAAGGTGCTGACCAACGCAATGGCTGCGGCGGCGAAAATCTGGGTCAGACGCATGAGAACTCCTGAAGGCGGACAAATGGAACGATCAGAACGCCCGTGCCGGAACACCGGGTCATAACCGTCCATCGTGCAAACCGGCAAAGCCTACCACATAAGGCTCGCGTGACCGAATGCGCCTGTCGCAAGACAGAATGCGCTCAGCCTCGCGGGTGATGTTTGGCATGCAGATCCTGCAATCGCGCCCGGGCGACGTGAGTGTAGATCTGTGTGGTCGACAGGTCGCTGTGACCCAGCAACATCTGCACCACCCGCAAGTCGGCGCCATGGTTGAGCAAGTGTGTGGCAAACGCGTGACGCAGAGTATGCGGCGACAGCGACTTGCCGATCCCGGCGACCTTGGCCTGATGCTTGATGCGGTGCCAGAAGGTCTGGCGAGTCATCTGTTCGCCGCGCTGGCTGGGAAACAACACATCGCTGGGGCGCCCGCCGAGCAGCTCGCCGCGGCCATCGCGCAGGTAACGCTCAACCCAGACAATCGCTTCCTCGCCCATCGGCACCAGCCGTTCCTTGCTGCCCTTGCCCATTACCCGCAACACGCCCTGACGCAGGTTGACCTGTTCCAGGGTCAGGCTGATCAGCTCGGTCACGCGCAGGCCGCAGGCATAAGGACTTCGAGCATGGCGCGGTCACGCTGGCCGATGGCTTCACTCAGGTCTGGAGCCTTGAGCAACGCTTCGACGTCGGCTTCCGAAAGGGATTTGGGCAATGGCCGACCGAGTTGCGGCATATCCACGCGCAAGGTCGGATCGACCGAAATCAGTTTTTCCCGCAACAGGTAGCGATAAAAGCCACGCACACCGGAGAGGAATCGCGCGGTGGAACGGGGTTTGTAGTTTTGTTCCAGACGCCAGGCCAGGTGATCGAGGATCAACTCACGACCGGCGTTGATCAGCTCGAGATTTTTCTCCTGCAGCCAGCCGTTGAACAATGCGAGATCACTGCGATAGGCGTCGCGAGTATTGTCGGAAAGACCTTTTTCCAACCATAAGGCGTCGAGAAACTGGTCAATCAGCGGGTGGTCGATGGCGGACATAAAAGCTCAGGCAAGACAGGGAGGCGGACAGTCTTTCATAGCCCGCCCACTCACGAAACCGTCAGGCGGCAAAACCTGGCAACACCGGCACCGGGCGCTTGTCGTCATCAATCGCGACGAAGCTGAACTGCCCGTGAATCGCCTTTTCGCGACCATCGCAGCTCATGCTTTCAACGAAGACCTCCACCTCGACCTTGAGGCTGGTATTACCGACTTTAATCACTCGACCGACCAGTTCGACGATGGAACCGGCAGCAATCGCGTGATTGAAGTCGATGCGATCGGTCGACACCGTCACCAGCGGCAAACGGCAAAACCGTGTGGCGGTGATGAAGGACACTTCGTCCATCCAGGCCAGCGCAGTGCCGCCGAACAGGGTGTTGTGGTGGTTGATCGTCGGCGGGAAAACAGCCTTGGTCACGCGGGTCACCGAGAGTTCGGTACGGCGTTCGATTTCTTGCTCGCGAGATGTCATGGGTACGGCCTGAAGCAATCGTGCAGTGGATAAATGGCGGACAACAAAAAAGCAGCCCGTAGGCTGCTTTTTTCTGCATCGGAAGCTGGACTTAAGCCAGTTTTTCCTTGATGCGAGCTGCTTTACCCGACAGGTCGCGCAGGTAGTACAGCTTGGCTTTACGT
>Ga0105243_10002142_pt1 | contig 16689 bp, 15 predicted proteins | sample KBSM34metaG_FD_81525 | JGI IMG/M metagenome (GOLD analysis project Ga0105243, IMG submission 81525) | Miscanthus rhizosphere microbial communities from Kellogg Biological Station, Michigan, USA - KBS M3-4 metaG | ecosystem: Host-associated > Plants > Roots > Rhizosphere > Soil | place... | reverse complement strand
CTCGAAGGGCTGGGCCATCGCATCGGCGCGCTGGTGTTCCAGCTGAGCCCGATTCCCGGCCACCTGCTGGCCGACCAGCCCACGCTGCTGGCGCGCATCGCCGAGATGCTCGACTCGCTGTCCGACCTCGCATCGGTCGCGCCCGATGCGGTGATCGCCGTCGAAGTGCGCGACCCGCAGCTGCTGAACCCCGCCTTCGCCGAGATGCTGCGCAGCGTGCGTGCCACCTTCTGCATGGGCCTGCACGCCAAGATGCCCCCCATCGAGGAGCAGTTGCCGATGCTGCGTGCGCTGTGGCCCGGTCCGCTGGTGTGCCGCTGGAACCTGCACCGCCGCCATGGCCGCTTCGGCTACGAGGGCGCAGAAAAGCTCTACGGCCCCTTCGACAAGATCGTCGATCCCGATCCCGAGACGCGCGCGGCGCTGGCCAAGGTGATCGCGGGAACCACGCGCGCGGGCCAGAACGCTTTCGTCACCGTGAGCAACAACGCAGAAGGCTGCGCGCCGCTGACCATCGCCCAACTGGCACGCGACCTCATCGGCCTGCCGTCGCGCTAGCCGATGTACTGCTTGGCGGCGACCGTCATCTCGACTTCGACCGTCGCATTCTTCGGCAGTGCATACACGCCGACCGCCGTGCGCACGTGCACGCCGGCCTCGCCGAACACACGGTGCAAGAGGTCGGAAGCGGCATCGGCCACTTCGCTCTGCTGCGTGAAGTCGGCCGTGCATTGCACGAACACGCCCACGCGCAAGACCTTCTCGATGGCATCGAGCGAACCGAAGGCCCTGCGCAGCAGCGCCAGGCTGCGCAGCGTGCAGATCTGCGCGCCTTCGCGGGCCTTGTCGAGCGACACTGTGTCGCCGACGCGGCCGGTGACCACCACCGTGGTGCCCACGCGCGGCACCTGGCCGCTGAGGTAGACCGTGCGGCCGTCGCGCACGAGCGGCACGTAGTGGCCGCCGGCAATGATCTCGCCGTCGAAGCTGTGGCCCAGCTCCGCGGCAATCTGGTCGGCGATCTGGTCCCGGGTCTTTTCTGCTGTCATGGCGCTTCCGTGAAAGGGAGGTTCATTGTCGCCAGCCCTCTCACCGCGCAACAGATACAGAGACTGCAGATCAGCGGCAGAACAGATCAGCCCTCGAACGCGAGAAACACCCGCCCGCCCTCGATCTTCACCGGGTAGCTGCGCAGGTCTTCGGTGAGCGGCGCGCACATCGCCTTGCCCGTGCGCACGTCGAAGCGCCCCTGGTGCAGCGGGCATTCGATTTCGTGGCCCTCGAGAAAACCATCGCACAGCCGCGCATGGCCGTGCGTGCAGATGTTGTCCGTGGCGTGGATGCCGTCCTCGGTGCCGTAGAGGGCGATGTCGCGCCCCTGCACCTCGATGCCCACCACGTCGTCGGAGGGAATGTCGTCGACGGCCGCGGCGTCGACCCAGGTCATGGTGCTCATGGTCGCTTTCAGATGGGATAGATGATGGAGTTCGGGATCATTTCGCTGTCGAACACGCACAGGCGCGACGCGAACTTCAGGCCTTCAGGTGTGGGCACCACGGTGTCGATGTAGCGGCCGACGTTGAACACCGTCGAAGGCCCGTCGAGCTTGGTGCGGAACACCGCGTAGTTGGCCTCGCTGTGGATCGTGCCGTCTTCGTCGACCTTGTGCACCAGTGGCAGGCCAACGACGTGGCGCTGGTAGTACGGATCGTGGAACAGCGTCTCCTTGATGCCGTAGACCCGGTCTTCCAGCATGCCCCGGCTCTCGAACGAGAGCGTGGCCAGGGGCAGATTGCGCTCGTGGTTTTCACGCGGCTGAAGGCGGTAGCTGCATTGCTCCGTGAAGAACGCGGGCCACAGGTCCCAGTGACCGGAATCGACCGCGTGGGCATAGGCCGCATAGAGGCGCGAGAGCTCCAGGTAGGCGTTGGCGTCGAGGTTCTTCATGCTTCCATCACCTCGCGCCAGTAGCGGTACATGCCGCGAATCAGTGTCTCCGTCACCATGTGGTCGGTGTTCTCCACCTCGCGCCCGCCGAGTTCGGCCAGCGTGCGATGGAAGGGCTTCTGCTCGAAGCCTTCCTGCGAGAACTCGATGACTTCGCCGTCATCGGCCGAGACGAAACCCGCGGGGCCGAACAGGTTGGCCTGGCGCAGTCGCCGTTGCGTCATCTCCTCTGTGTCGTCCTCGAAGCCGAAATGCGTCCAGACGAAATCGAAGGCCTCGTGTCCCACGGGCTGGATGTGCCGGGTCGAGACGCTGTTGACCTGCTGCTGGAGGATCAGGCTGGGGAACAGCGTCATCATCACCGCGGTCGGCCCGCCCCACCAGGGCTCGGGCACGATGTCGAGAAAGCGTGGGTCCTTCAGCTGCATGCTCTCCTTGAAGCTCGACACCTGCGTGACCTGGGCCGCCTTGCCGCCGGTGCCGCGCGTGGAGATCATCGCGGCGTGGCGGCCGTGCGCGTCCATCTTCAGTTCCGACCTGTTGTCGGCGCGCCAGAGCCCGAAGGTCACGAACCAGGTGTGCAGCAGGCCCGGGTGGTACGGGTCCTTGATGTTCTCCTGCATCAGCTTCCAGTTGCCTGGAATGCGCTGACGGCTGTAGCCGAGGATGGTGAGCTTGCGGCCATCGAACAGGCGGTCGAAGTAATGCAGGATGTCGGGCCCGAGAAAGTCCTCGAGCGACTCGATGCCGTGGTCGAACGATGCGAACACCACGCCGCCGCGCGAGGCCACCTTGAGCCTGGTCAGGCCGTGCTCCTCGGTCTTGAAGTCGGCCGGCATGCCGCCGTTGACCTTGCCGTCCTGCTTCACGCCGCGGCGGAATGGCACGCCCTGCAGGTCGCCCTTGAGCGTGTAGTTCCACTGGTGGTAGGGGCAGACGAACTCCTTGCGGTTGCCATGGCGCTCGCGGCAGAACTGCATGCCGCGATGCGCGCAGACGTTCTCGAAGACGTGGATCACGCCCTCTTCGTCGCGCGACATGACGACCGAACGCTCGCCGATGGCAGTGCGCTTGAAATCGCCGGGGTTCGGAATCTCGGCTTCCAGACCGACGTAGCACCAGTGCTTTTCGTAGAAGAAGCGCTGCAGTTCCTTCTTGTGCAGCGCCTCGTCGGTATAGGCCATGAAGGGAATGCGACTGCTCTTTTCGCTTTCCCATTTCAATTCGATAGGGAACACGGTTTGCGTGGTCATCGCGGGTCTCCTTTTTTCTCGTGGTTTCTTGCTTCAGATGCCTTGCAGGTAGAAGGCATCGGCGTGGATCTGCTCGGTCGCGAGGCCGCGGCCACGCACCAGCTGGGTCACGGCCTCGACCATCGGCGGCGAGCCGCACAGGTAGGCGCGCCAGCCATCGAGGTTGCCCGGCCAGTCGGCGCGGATGGCATCGGTGATGAGGCCCACGCGCTGGTTGTTCCTCGCGGGGCCGGTGACGACCACCACGTGCACATTCAGCCCCGGATGCTGCGCCTGCAGTTCGCGCAGCTCGCCCAGGCCGTAGACGTCGGCATCGGAGCGCACGCCCAGGTAGAGGTGGACAGGCTGTGTCAGCCCGGTCGCTACGGCGCCGCGCACGATCGAGAGGATGGGCGCCAGCCCCGTGCCGCCCGCCGCGCAGAGCATGGGCCCGCGGTGTTTGGTGCGCAGGTAGGCGGTACCCAGCGGCCCGCTCACGCGCACCGAATCGCCAACGCGCAGCTGCTCGAAGATGTGCGCCGTGACCCGCCCGCCGGGCACCCTGCGCACGTGGAATTCAAGCTCGGCGTCGCGGCTCAGTCCGGCCATGGAATACGGCCGCGCCAGATCAGGCGCGAACTGCAGCTGCGCATACTGCCCCGGGGAAAACTCCAGCGGCTTGTTCGGCTTGAGGCGCAGGCGGCGGATGTCGTGCGTGAGCACGTCGATGCCGGTGACCGTCGCCTTCAGGATGCGCGCCGGATGCACCACCACTTCGTCGGGCTCCGGAATCTCGATGGCGCAGCTTTCGGTCAGCGTGCTCTGGCAGGCCAGCACGTAGCGCTCGCCCTGCCCGTCCGGTCGGATCGCGTCCTGGCCGCCGTCAAGCAGCTGGCCCGACACTACTTTGCAGCGGCAGGTGCCGCAGCGTCCCGACATGCAGCTGTACGACACCGGCACATGGTGTTCCCGCAGCACTTCGAGCAGGTTCGCGCCGGGGCGAACCTCGAGGGTGCGGGCAAGGGGGTGAATGTGAAGGTCCATCGTGGGGTTCTCTTGCGCCGGTGTGGATCCGGCTTGTCTCCGGGACCGATGATGCTTGGCCCCTGTCGATTGACCAATAGAATTTGGTGAATCATCTGCATCACTGTGCTGAATAAAGGTGCGCCATGCAACTCAAGGACATCGACCTCAACCTGCTGCTGGTGTTCGACCGCATGCTGGCCGAAAAGCGCGTGTCGGCCGTGGCTGAATCTCTCGGGCTTTCGCAGCCGGCCATCAGCAATGCCTTGGCGCGGCTGCGCAAGCTGCTGGGCGACGAACTGTTCCTGCGCACCGCGCGCGGCATGGAGCCCACACCCTTCGCGCTGCAACTGGCCGAACCGGTGGCCTACGCCATGGGCGCGCTGCACACGGCGCTCAACCAGCAGGTGGTGTTCGACCCCGCCACGAGCACGCGCGGATTCACGCTCGCCATGACAGACATCGGCGAGATCTACTTCACGCCGAGGCTGATGGAGGCGCTGTCGGTGGCGGCGCCGGGCGTGACGATCAGCACGCTGCGCAACAACACCGCGACCAACCTGCGCGACGAGTTGGAGGCCGGCCACGTCGACATCGCCATCGGCCTGCTGCCGCAGCTGAAAGCGGGCGTGTTCCAGCGCCGGCTGTTCCTGCAGCGGTACGTGTGCCTGTTCTCGAACGCGCATCCGCTCGCGCACAAGCGCAGCGTTTCGCTCAAGGACTTCAGCGCGGCCGACCACGTGCAGGTGCTGGCTGCCGGCACCGGCCACGGCAAGGCAGACGACGTGATGGCGGCACAGGGCATCCAGCGGCGCATCCGGCTCAAGGTGCCGCACTTCGTGGCCATCGGCCACATCCTGCGATCGAGCAAGATGATCGCGACCGTGCCCGAACGACTCGCGCAGAGCATCGCCGAGCCGTTCGGACTGGTCTGGCGCCCACATCCGGTGGCGCTGCCGCAAATCGCGATCAACCTGTTCTGGCACGCGAAGGCGCATCGCGATCCGGGCAACCAGTGGCTGCGCGGGCTGTTGTTCGACAACTTCGCCGATGGTGACTAGATGAGGCCTCTGTTTTCGCGCGCTTGATTTGCGTCGCGCTCGTGGCTACCGCCAGGTCGGCGATGGTCACGTCCTCCGTCTCGCCCGAACGGTGCGACACCACCGCTGAGTAGCCCGAATGTTCGGCCAAGGCGATGGCTGCCAGCGTCTCTTGCCTAGAGTTGTGCGACGTGAAGCAGGTTGGTGGTTCCCGCCTTGCCGAAGGGCATGCCGGCCGCGATGACGATCGCGTCGCCCGCGCGTCCGTAGCCTTCGGCCTGCGTCGTGCTGCGTCCTGTCGAGACCATCTCGTCGACGTTCTTCACGTCGCCGTTCAGGTGGACGGTGTGCACGCCCCAGGCGAGCGCCAGGCGGCGCGCGATGTCGCGATTCGGCGTGAGGCTCAGCACCGGCGCCTTCGGTCGCTCGCGCGCCGCCCGCAGGCTGGTCCAGCCCGAGCGCGTGTAGGTCACCATCGCTACCACCGGCAGCAATGCCGCCACCTGCCGCAATGACACGCAAATGGCGTCGGCGACCGTCGGGTCGCGGGCGTCCAGCGAGGCATCGAGCACGTCGCGGTAGTGCGGGTCGCGCTCGACCTCCGTGATGATGCGGTCCATCGTCGCCACCGCCTCGATCGGGTAGTGGCCGGAGGCCGATTCGGCCGACAGCATCACCGCGTCTGCGCCGTCGTAGACGGCAGTGGCCACGTCCGACGCCTCAGCACGCGTTGGCACGGGCGACTGGGTCATCGATTCGAGCATCTGCGTGGCGACAATCACCGGCTTGCCGGCGCGCCGGCATTCGCGCACGATGCGTTTCTGGATGCGCGGCACCTGCTCCGCCGGCAGTTCCACGCCGAGGTCGCCGCGCGCAACCATCACGGCGTCGCACAGCGCGACGACGGCGGCCAGCGACTCGATCGCGGCGGGCTTCTCGAGCTTGGCCATCACGCCCGCGCGGCCCTGCACGATCTCGCGCAGTTCCCGCATGTCCTCCGGGCGCTGCACGAACGACAGCGCGACCCAGTCGACGCCGAGCGTCAACCCGAAGTCGAGATCGCGCCGGTCCTTATCAGTCAACGCCGAGATCGGGAGCAGCACGTCGGGCACGTTGACCCCCTTGCGTTCCGACAGGGCACCACCGGCGATGACGCGCGTGGCCGCGAAGTCGGTTCCGCAGGCCTCGACGCGCAGGCGGATCTTGCCGTCGTCGATCAGCAGGTCGGTGTCCGGTTTCAGCGCGGCGAAGATCTCCGGATGCGGCAAGCTCACGCGCCGCTCATCGCCCGGCGCGGGATCGAGGTCGAGGCGGAACGCGGCGCCCGCCCCCAGGCGGATCGGACCGGCGGCGAAGGTGCCGACGCGCAGCTTCGGCCCTTGCAGGTCGAGCAGCACGCCGATCGGTCGGCCGGTCTCGAGCTCGACGCGGCGGATGAGTTCCAGCCGTTCCTGGTGCTGGGCGTGGGTACCGTGGCTGAAGTTCAGGCGGAAGACGTCAGCGCCGGCGTCGAACAGGGCGCGGATGGTGGCGAGGTCGGAGCTCGCGGGGCCGAGCGTGGCGACGATCTTGGCGTGGCGAAGGCGGCGCATGGTGTCCTCGGAGGTGTTACCAGACCACTCACAAGCCGCGTGCGCCCGACGCGAGGAAGCCGCCATCGACTGGCATCGCGATGCCCGTCACGTAGCGCGCGTCTTCCGACACCAGGTACACCACGGCCGAAGCGATTTCGCCGCAGGTGCCGTACCGGTTCATCGGGATCGCCTTCGAGTACTCGGCCCGGAACTGCGCGGTATGCAGCACCTGCGTCATTGGCGTGTCGACGGGACCCGGTGCCACCGCATTGGCGGTGATGCCGTGCTCGGCCAGTTCCACGGCCATCTGCCGCGTCAGCGCGATGACGGCACCCTTGGACGTGCCGTAGGCCGTGCGCCCGCTGCCCACGGCGCGCATACCAGCGACAGAGGCGATGTTGACAATACGGCCCCAGCCCTGCTTCACCATCAGACGTGCCGCCGCCTGCGCGCACAGCAGCGTGCCGGTCACGTTGACGTTCATCGTCGCGACGAAGTTGTCGAGCGGGAAGTCGATGAAGGGGAAGACCTTCGCGATGCCGGCAGAGTTGACGAGGATGTCGCAGCGCCCGTGCTCGCGCTCGACCTGCTCGAACGCAGTGGCGATGGCCTCGGGCTTGCCGACGTCCAGCCGCAGCGCACTGGCCCGGCCGCCGGCAGCGCTGAGTTCGCGCGCCGTCGCCGTCGCCGCATCGACATCGAGGTCGGCCACGAGGACGTGGTGGCCGAGGGCCGCCAGGCGGGCGCACACCTCCGCGCCGATGCCCTTGGCGCCGCCGGTGACGAGCGCGACGCGTGATTCGGAATTGGTAGTCATGTCGGGTACCGATAAGAAGGGTTCAAAGGAAGCCGATCGAGATCCACGGCACCGCCGCGACGATCACGAGGCCGACGAACAAGGCCAGCATGTAGGCGCCGATCGGCCGGATGCCGGCATCGGGGTTGACGCGGCCGATCGCGCAGGCGGCGTAGTAGCCCACACCGAAGGGCGGCGCGAACAGGCCGAGGCCCATCGCGAGGATGACCACCATCGAGTAGTGCACCTCGTGGATGCCCACCGCCCGGGCGATCGGAAACAGCAGCGGGCCGAACAGCACGATGGCGGGGATGCCCTCGAGCACGCTGCCCAGCACGATGAAGGCGACGATCGACACCGCCATGAAGCCAGCGGCACCGCCGGGAAGCGCGCGCATCGCCTGGCTCAGCGTGTTCGAGAAGCCCGATTGCGTCAGTCCCCAGGCCATCGCGGTGGCCGCACCAATGATCAGCAGGATCGAGCCCGACAGGCTGGCGGTGTCCACGAGCATCGGATAGACCCGCTTCCAGTCGAACTGCCGGTAGATCAGCAGGCCGGCGAGCACGCCGTAGGCGATGCCGATGGTCGAGACCTCCGTGGCAGTCGCGACACCTTCCACCACAGCGGCGCGGATGATGAACGGCAGCGCGATGGCCGGGAGCGCAATCAGAAACGCCCGACCGATTTCACGCCGGCTGGCGCGCTGCACGCCGCTCAGGTCTTCACGCCGATAACGGGCCCACACCACCGCCATCAGCGTTACGGCCAGCACAAGGCCTGGCAGCAGGCCGCCGGTGAACAACGCGGCGATCGACACGCCGGTGACCGAGCCGATCGTGATCAGCACAATGGACGGCGGAATGGTCTCGGTCTGCGCCCCGGTGGCCGACAGCAGCGCGACCAGGTCGCCTTCCTTGGCGCCGCGCTTCTTCATCTCGGGGAACAGCACCGGTGCCACGGCCGCCATGTCGGCCGCCTTCGAACCCGAGATGCCGGAGACGAGGTACATCGCGCCGAGCAACACGTAGTGCAGGCCCCCGCGCACGTGACCCAGCAGGCTGGCGAGGAAGGCCACCATCGCACGCGCCATCCCGGTCATCTCGATCAGCTGGCCGAGAAAGACGAACAGCGGCACCGACAGCAGGATCAGGTGGCTGACGCCTTCATCCATGCGACCGACGACGATCAGAACGGGCGTGTTCGTCGTCAACATCACATAGCCAAGCGTTGCAAGGCCGAAGGCGAAGGCAATCGGCACGCCGGCGAACACCGCCCCAGCGACGACGATCACGAAGAAGACCACCAGATTGGCGTTGCCGAGTTGTCGCCACACCGGCTGAAGCAGCGTCATCAAGACCATGATGGCGACGACCAGCCCGACGGCTGCCGCCACCTGGCGGGGCCGGCCCACAGCGGCCAGCCGCAAAATGGCCAGCAGTGCCATCGCCCCGAAGCCGGTGGCCATCGCGGCCACGCGCCAGGAGTTCTGCAGGTCCAGCGCCGGCGTGCGCATCATCGCCTCCTCCACCGCGTACTCATACGCATGCGGCAGCACGAGGAGCAGGAACGCCAGCGCCGCGGCGGTGGCGAGCACGTCGAGGAAGGCGCGCATTTCGGGCGCGAGCTTGCCCACCACGGCCGTCATGCGCATGTGCTCGCCGCGCTGGAAGGCGACCGCAGAGCCCAGCATCGCCAGCCACAGGAAGAGGATCGAGGCGACCTCGTCTGACCAGATCAACGGGTGGTGGAACACGTAGCGCGCGACCACGCCGGCCAGAAGCACGGCGATTTCGGCGGCCACCAGCAGCGCAACGGGCAGGCCGAGCAGGCGGCCCAGCCCTTGATGGGCGCGCTGCGCCCAGGCTGCGACGACGCCGCGCTGCAGGTCGTCTTCGGACATTGGGGCGGCGTGCATGTCGGTCAGCCCAGCTTGCCGGTGTGCTTCTCGAGCAAAGCCCAGGCCTCATCGCCATACTTCTTCTTCCACTCGTTGTAGAAGCCCGATGCAATAAGCCGCTCCCGAAAAGGCCCGACCTTCGGGTCGTTGAAGGTCAGCCCCTTGGACGCCAGCTCGGGCCGTAGCGAGGCGTCGAGCTTCGCGCCATCGGCGCGCATGTCGAGCGCGGCCTGGTTCAGGTGCTTGGCAATGATGGGCCGCGCCTTCTCGGGGATGCGGTCCCAGACCTTTTGGTTCGTCATGCACCAATAGCCATCCCACATATGGTTGGTCATGGAGCAGTACTTTTGCACCTCGTAGAGCTTCGCGATCGAGATGATCGCCAAAGGGTTCTCCTGACCATCGACCACCTTCGTCTGCAGAGACGAATAGGTCTCCGCGAAGTTGATGGAAGCGGGTGCGGCGCCGAGGTGCTTGAACAGCGAGGTCCACAGAGGGCTCACCGGCACGCGAATCTTCAGGCCCTTGAGGTCGTCGGGCGTGTTGATCGGCCGCACGCTGTTGGTGATCTGCCGGAAGCCGGAGCTCCACACGGTGTCCATCGCCATCAGGCCGACCTTGGGAAACTGCGCGCGCAGGAACTTGCCGAGATCGCCGTCCAGCGCCTTGTGGACGGCCTCGTCGTTCGCCCAAGCGAATCCCAGGCCCCACATCGAGGAGACGGGCACGAGCTGCGACAGCACGTTCACGCCGGAGACGGTGAAGAACTCGAGCCCGCCGGCGCGCAGCTGCGAGAGCATGTCGGCGTCGTTGCCGAGTTGGTTGTTCGGGAAGACGTTGATCTGGACCTGGCCCCCCGTGTCTTTCAGGATGCGCTCGGCGGCCTCCATCGCACGCACGTTGAGTGGATGCGTCGCCGGCAGGTTAGTCCCGAACTTGTAGGTAAATTCGGCTGCGCGAGCGAAGCGCGGCAGCACCAATGCCGGTGCACTGATCAGTGCGGCACCGGTCACGAGGGCGCGGCGGCGGTCAATCGAAGTCATGGTTGAGTCTCCTGTTGTTTATGGAAGTGAGGGGCGAGCGTCGGCCGTACCACGCAGCGCCTTGACGAAGTAGTCGGGCTGGCCCATCTGGCCGCCCTTGAGCGCAATTTCGAGCTGTGCCAGATGCGGCTCGCGCGAGATGGCGCGGCACAGCGGTGCACCTGGTGCCAGGCGAGCGACGACACGCAGCGCCTGCGGTGCCAGTCGCTGCGTGACATGGCTGGAGGTATCGCCGCCCGACAGCAGCAGGCGCTTCAGGGGATGCGCGCGCAGCAGCGCATCGACGAGGTCGCCGAAGCGGTGCCCTAGCAGGCGGCCGCCTTCATGGCGGGACTGCTCTCGGCTCATGCCTTGCTCTGCGAGCGCGGACAGCATCGCTTCGATGCGCGGGTCCTTCGGGCCGCGCGCGCTGTGCAGCATCACGCTGTGGCCGGCGCGCAGCGCCAGCAAGGCTTGTTCGACGAGGCGGGCGAGTTCCGCTGCGGGGTCGTTCGCGGCGACCAACGCGGCGGCGTCCACCGGCAACTCGACGAAGCCCGCGTCAACGGCCGCGTCGATCTGCAACGCGCTCAGCGGCGAAGCGCTGCCTGAGACCGCCAGTACCTGGGGGACGCCGTCGAAGCGGTCATGCGTGGTCGGGATGGCCGGCAGGGCGCCGGTCTCGCGCCACCACTGCGTCAGCGCGTACTCGAGACCCGAACCGCCGATGCAGAACAAGGGCGTCTGGCGGCCCTGAGCCAGACCAGCGAGCAGCCGGCCGGTCTCGGTCAGGTGCTCGGTCGTGGTGCCGTCCAGCAGCACCGCGCCGCCCGACGTGGCGTCGACCACGCGCTGCAGCTCGCCCGCCATCGCAGCGCGGTCGAGTGCGAGCTGCGGCAGCGTGAAGCCGGTGACGGGCATCGCGGTCTGCGCTCCGAGGTGGCGCGCCAGGTCCGCCTCGTGCATCGGCGTCACGGGATGCACGCTCATGATCGGGTGGCGATCGATGCGATGCACACGGCCGTCGGTGCCGGAGCGCGCAAACAGATTGCCGAAGGCGCAGTAGCGGCCGAGCGCCGGGGTGGCGGCCACGATGGGAATCGCGATGTCACCGAAGGCCGTGCGCGACAGGTCCATTACCCGCCCGATGCTGCCAATGGCCGGCGAGCTGTCGAAGGTCGAGCAGACCTTGTAGTGCACCAGCGGCACAGGCAGGCAGGACATCGCTGCGAGCACGGGTGCGAGCTGCGCGTCCATCTCGGCCGGCGACATCGCGCGGCTCGCGCCCGCCACGCCGATCGCGTCGAACGGTCCGAACTCGAGCAGCGTCTGCTCGTCGGGCACGTCAAGGAACAGCGCGCAGTTCAGACCGGCAAAGGCCAGTACCTCGAGCGCATCGGTGGACCCGGTGAAATCGTCACCATAGAAGGCGAGCTTCATGCGAGCCTCTACAGATTGCCGAAATGAACCAGCGCGCGTTGCAGCGCGGGGTGCGATTCGGCGTAGCGGTCCAGGCTGACGCCGGCCACGGCCGCCTCCCAGCCTTCACGCATGCTGGCCATGCCGGCGGCGATGCCGTCGGGGTGGCCGATGATTCCGCCGCCCGCGAGGTGCATCAGGTCGACCGCACCCAGCGCGCCGTACAGGTCGGGTGCGAGGCCGGCCCACTGGCCGGATGAAAACACCGGCAGCAGCGGCTGCAGACCGGCCCAGGGCGTCAGGCAGGCCTTCGCGGAGGCGATCACCGAGTCGTCCGGCTCCCAGAACTTGCTGCGAATGCCGTTGACGTGCAGCTGATCCACGCCCGCCAGGCGCCAGAGCTTCTGGTAGGCCTGGAACGAGAAGCCGAGCCCGCCATGGCGCGTGAACGCGCCCCAGCCGTTGCGATGGCCATGGATTGGCAACTGCGAGTGGCGGCGGAGGTGTTCGACGGCGCTGAATCCGACCCAGTTGATGCTCACCATCACGCAGCTGCCGCCTGCGGTGAGCACAGCGTCGTGGCGGCGCAGCATCTCGTCGACCGAACCTGAGATGTTGATCGCGTACATCGGCATGCGACCGAGGCGATCGGCATGGCGCTGCAACACCGGCATGACGGCCCGCAGGCGCCCGTCGAACGGCGCGTACGGCGGGTCGGCGATCAGTTCGTCGTCCTTGATGAAGTCGATGCCGGCTGCACAGAGGCTGTCGACCAGTTCGGCTGTCTGTGCGGGCGTGAGGCCGATGCTCGGCTTGATGATGGTGCCGATCAACGGCCGGCCGTGGACTCCGGCGAGACGCCGAGTGCCGGGGATGCCGAAGGCGGGGCCGGCGAACTGCGCGGCGTAGTCAGGGGCGAGATCGAGGTCGAGCAGGCGCAGGCCGGTGACTTCACCGAGCTCGTACAGGTTGCCCGCGATGGTGGCCAGCAGGCTCGACAGATTGGCACCGACGTTGGCTACGGGGAACGCGATCTCAATCTCCGCGCGGTGGAAGACGCCGCCGTGCGGATGCCGATCGACATAGGCGCTCGGAAGCGTCGGCTGAAGCCCGGGGGTGAGCGGCTTGATGCCGACGATCCGCGCGCGGGAGCGCTCTTTCAGTTCATCGGTCTCGCCGGGCAGCGAGAGGAAGGTGCCGCTGGACTGTTCACCGGCGATCACCTGCGCGATCTTTTCGGAGGCGACCGAGCTTTCGACGAAATAGCGGGCGGTGAACTCTTGACGCGGGCCGATGTGGTTCATGTGGCTGTGAGCTTATGTCTTTGATGGATCAAAGAATATGCGTCCCATCCGAGTGAAGCAAACGATATAATTTCTAAATGCTGTGATGAAATCTCACAATACGCACGGATTGACCCTAAGCCGGGAGAGCACACATGAACTCGCCACTTCGCCTGTCGCTGAATGCCTTGCGTGCCTTCGAAGCGACGGCGCGCCTGCGCAGCTTCAGCGCGGCGGCCGCGGAGCTGTCGGTCACGCACGGCGCCGTGAGCCGACACATCCGCATGCTGGAGGACTCGGTGGGGCTAGCCCTGCTGAAACGCAACGCGCAAGGCGCCGTGCCGACGTTGGAAGGTCAGCGACTGGCTGATGGGCTTTCCACGGCCTTCAGCCTGATTCAGTCGAGCGTGGAACAACTGACGCCGGGGCCGCTGACCTTGGCGTGTTCGGAGTCGATCATGATGTATTGGCTCCTGCCTCGACTGAACCGCTTCAAGGACGCCCATCCGGAGATCGAGCTTCGCTTCAACATGAGCCACGGCCCGGTCGACTTTGCGCGCGACAACGTCAGCGTGGCAATCCGCCTGTCGTCGATCGAGGCGCCCAAGGATGCCGTGCGAGCCGACGTGGCGCCCGAGTGGGTGGGACCGGTGTGTTCACCGGAGTACCTCCGCAAGACGCGCATCGAGTCGATGAGCGATTTGGCACGCGCCCGGCTCATGGCTTCGCGCACAAGGCCGAGCGCCTGGGACGACTGGGCTCGTTGCACTACTCAGGCTGACATGGAGTTGCGCGTCGATGAGTCGTTCGACCACTTCTATCTGCTGATCCAAGGAGCGCGCTGCGGACTGGGACTCGCCAACGTGCCGCGGATGCTTGTGCGTGATGACCTGACCAGCGGCACGCTCGTTGCGCCGCTAGGCTTCGTGCGCGGCCCCAACCGGCTTTCGATCTGGATTGCGCCTCACCTCAGTCGCCGGCCGGATGCGGTCAAGCTGGTCGACTGGCTGCACGACGAACTGCGGGCGACAGAGCCTTGACTCGGCGTACTTCACTACGCATTGGTGTCGATCGCGGTAAGCATGTCGACGCTTCTAAGAGCCAGTGTTTCGATAACGCAAGCGCGCAAGCGATAGTCCCCGAAGGGACCTGATTTCACTCCCACTCGATCGTCGCCGGCGGCTTGCTCGACACGTCGTACGTCACGCGGTTGATGCCACGCACCTCGTTGATGATCCGCCCCGACACCTTCTTGAGCAGCGCGTAGGGCAGCTCTGCCCAGTCGGCGGTCATGAAGTCACTGGTCTGCACGGCGCGAAGCGCCACCACGTAGTCATAGGTGCGACCGTCGCCCATCACGCCCACGCTCTTCACTGGCAGGAACACGGTAAAAGCCTGGCTCGTGAGGTCGTACCAGGTCTTGCCCGTTTCGGCGTCGGTGAAGTTTCGCAGCTCTTCGATGAAGATCGCGTCGGCGCGGCGCAGCAGGTCGGCGTATTCCTTCTTCACTTCACCGAGGATGCGCACGCCCAAGCCCGGGCCGGGGAACGGATGGCGATACACCATCTCGGGCGGCAGGCCGAGCGCCACGCCGAGTTCGCGCACTTCGTCCTTGAACAGGTCGCGCAGCGGTTCGAGCAGCTTCAGGCCCAACTGCTCGGGCAGGCCGCCCACGTTGTGATGGCTCTTGATGGTGACGGCCTTCTTGCTCTTGGCGCCGCCCGACTCGATGACGTCGGGGTAGATGGTGCCCTGCGCGAGGAAGGTCGCGCCCTTGTGGCCGCCATCGCCGGCCTTGAGCTTGGCGGCTTCCTGCTTGAACACGGTGACGAACTCGCCGCCGATGATCTTGCGCTTGGCTTCGGGGTCGCTCACGCCGGCGAGCTTGCCGAGGAACAGGTCGCTGGCATCCACGCGAATCACCTTCGCATGCAGCTTGCCTTCGAACATCTCCATGACCATGTCGCCCTCGTTCAGGCGCAGAAGGCCGTGGTCGACGAACACGCAGGTGAGCTGGTCGCCGATGGCGCGGTGGATCAGCGCAGCGGCCACGCTCGAATCGACGCCGCCTGAGAGGCCAAGGATGACTTCTTCATCGCCCACCTGCTCGCGGATCTTCTCGACCGCTTCAGCGATGTGATCACGCATGACCCAGTCGGGCTTGGCTTCGCAGATGCCGAGCACGAAGCGCTCGATGATCGCCTTGCCCTGCACCGTGTGCGTCACTTCGGGGTGGAACTGCAGCGCGTAGTAGCGGCGCGCCTCGTCGGCCATGCCGGCGATGGGGCAGCTGTCGGTGCTGGCCATGAGCTTGAAGCCCGGAGGCAGTTCGGTGACCTTGTCGCCATGGCTCATCCACACGTTGAGCATGCCGTGGCCTTCGGGCGTGGTGAAGTCCGAGATGTCTTTCAGCAGCGCGGTGTGGCCATGGGCGCGCACGGCCGCAAAGCCGAACTCGCGCTTGTGGCCGCCTTCGACCTTGCCGCCGAGCTGATGCGCCATGGTCTGCATGCCGTAGCAGATGCCGAACACGGGCACGCCGAGGTCGAATACGGCTTGCGGGCACTTGTCGGTGGTTTCTTCGTACACGCTGGCATGGCTGCCCGACAGGATCACGCCCTTGAGATGGCCGTCGGCCGCGTATTCGCGCACCCATTCGTCGGTGACGTCGCAGGGATGCACCTCGCTGAGCACATGGGCTTCGCGCACGCGGCGTGCAATCAGTTGCGTGACTTGCGAGCCGAAGTCGAGGATGAGGATCTTGTCGTGTTGCATGGGCGTTGGGACTCAGAGCGTTGAAATGTCGAACAGCTTCACGCCCGCCTGGGGCGCTGCCTGGATGAGTTGCTCGTCGAAGGTGGCGAGCGGGAGATTGAGCGACTTGGCGAGCCAGAGGTAGCCGGCGTCGTAGAGCGACACGCCAACGTCGATGGCCACGGCGAGCACGGCCTTGTGCTGTGCGGGCGCGAGTTCGTGCAGTTCGACGCGGTGACGGATGGCGTCGAGCACGCTCCACAGCCCTTCGACTGCCGACGTCGGAATGCGGCCGCTGCGCACGCCGTTGGCGAGGATGTTGGCGCACTCCCATTGCCAGGCATTCGGTGCCTGCGGCTCGACCTCGTCGCGGCGGATGGCGGCGTAGAGCTTGCGGGTGTGTTCGCTGGCCATGTCGGGCAGCAGCCAGGCGGAGGTCACCGAGGCGTCCATGACGAAGGCTGTCACGATTGGCGCCCTTCGTCGAGCAATACGCGCAGTGGCAGACCCGGCTGGATGGCGGCGTGCAGCGCATCGATCTGCCCGAGTTCGCGCTCGATCTGCTCGTCGGTGATGACCGGCTTGCGGCGCACCGGCAGCATGCGCACGACTTCCTTGCCGTGGCGGGTGATGCGAACCTCCTCGCCCTTTTCGACCAGGTCGATCAGGGCCGAGAAGTTGTTCTTGGCTTCAGCGATGCCG
>Ga0105243_10002134_pt1 | contig 16721 bp, 12 predicted proteins | sample KBSM34metaG_FD_81525 | JGI IMG/M metagenome (GOLD analysis project Ga0105243, IMG submission 81525) | Miscanthus rhizosphere microbial communities from Kellogg Biological Station, Michigan, USA - KBS M3-4 metaG | ecosystem: Host-associated > Plants > Roots > Rhizosphere > Soil | place... | reverse complement strand
TTTCGTTCAGCCGGTCTTCAACATGGTAGTCACCCTCACGGATCCAGCGGTTCCGGGCAACTCGGCGGGAGTGGAGTTGAAGGGCGTCAAGCTTCAAAACTGGTCCTACTCGATGCCGGAAGAAGACTTCGTCATGGAGAACGTCACGTTCAAGGCGCTCACTATTCGAGTGGCAGACCGCGACGCTCCTGCCGGTGGTGGCGAGCCGGTGGCGCAGAATCCCAGCTTCCCGGGTAGCGCGGCAGCCTAACACGCGAGGTTAGGATGACGCTCACTACCGAAGAAATATTGGCCGGGGAGACTCTTACCCACGAGGCAGAAATTCCCGTGGAACTGTTGGGCACGAACGGCAATACACCAACAGAACCACGGGTAACCCTGCGGCCGCTCACCGTTCGCGACTTGCAACGCATTAGCAAAGCGGCGCGCGAAGACGAAGGCTTGTCAGCCTCGCTCATCATTCAACAAGCGTTGGTTGAGCCCTCTCTGAACCTGGAACAAGTGGCGCGGCTGCCGGCGGGTCTGGCCCGTTTTCTCGTCGAACGCATCAACGCGATCAGCGGTATCAGCACGTCGCGCGATGCGCTCGCGGAATTAGTCCAGGCCCCTCTGGCAAAAGCATGCTTTGTGCTCGCGCGTGAGTTTGGTTGGACGCCGGAACAGGTAAGCGGCATGACCATTGGTCAGATCCTGCTCTACCTCGAGATGGCCCATGGAAATGGTGAAGCCGGATGATTCGCACCCTTGATTCCTCGCAATGTCTCACGACCCTCAGCGGCGGACGCGCGCCCGGCTGCTGGCGTCAGGACTTGTCGCGCGAGACCTGGAGGCTCACGGGAATTCGGCGTGGCAGTCGTTGGATTGAAGATCTGTTGGACTTCGATCTCAGGTTATCTGACCAACCACTGCTTGGTCGAACGCTGGCGGCTTTGATGACCCAGGGTGTCGCGCCTCAAGCGCTGCAGGCCGAACCGACGCCATCGCGAGCGAAATTCAGCGAGCCGGCACCTTTCCGACAACGTGAGCTAAAGACACCGGCAGAGGCGGGCACTCAGCGTTCCTCTGCGGCTCCAGAGGGTGTGAAAGATCCCATGCGAGGCTCGGCGCCTCGGTCAAACCTTCCTGGCTCAATGCAACACGTGATGGAACTATCACCTCGGGTCGATGCGCCATTGCTGCGAAGGTTAGCGGCGGCAAGTGAGCTGCTTCTGAAAGAGGACTCTGCCAGGCGAACGGATGGACTTGTCGAAGGAGCAAATGACCGTGACGCGATCGCGAGTCCAGCGCAATTGAGTTCAGCGAGAAAGCGGCTGAAGGACCATCTCGTCCAGGGCTCGACTCCTCTTAGAAAGACACAGTTGCCGTCCGCTTCGGTTGAACCTCGTGCTTCAGTCGTGCCTGTCTCTCAGTTCGAGAACATAACGCTCGCACAACGGGCAGCTCAAAGAGCTGAGATGGCGTTGCGGCGAGATTTATCAGTTACGCGTAATTTATCTCAGACGTCTACGCCAAAAGATACGAGCGATCGGTCCACGTCGCTATCGCTTGCCGATAACTGGTCCATACCACTTAATGGCCCAAACGCTTCAACTGAACTTCTCGTCCGGTTTGCAAACTTGAGTGTGCTGGCCGAGCGCGGCAGTCGCCGCAACTCAGAAAGAGAAATAACCCAGCGAACCTCCTCGGGCACCGGCACAGCGCAACCGTCCGCGAAACCACCATCAGATAGCAGGTTAAATAGAAGTGTTCCCTCTACGGCCCATCGACCGATCGACCACGCTCACTCGCAGCTTCTGCAACAGTCTTCATGGTCCATGCCAACAAATGAGTCGTGGCCCGCGCCGGAAGATGAGGTGTTCGAGCGTCCCGCCTTCTCAACGTTAGCTGAACCACTTCGCTCAACTGCGAACGATGCTGAACAGGCGTTCCTTCAAGCCGCCGCAGATCAGCAAACTGCTTCTTCGCAGAGGCAAACAACGACGCCTTCTATCGCACCTCCGTCATTAACGCAATCGCTGCTTCCCTTGCATCCGCCGCGCACGAGTGGCGAAGAGGTTCTACCGGTTGCCGTAATAACTGCCCAACGCGACGCGCGGTCTGATGAAGTAACAGCGCGCGGAGAAGATCTCACCCTGCTGGCATCCCGAATCGAACGCATCCTCAATGACGAGGCGCGCCGGCATGGCATTGACGTTTAGACCAGGAAGGCACGCCACGAAGATTGAATGGAAAGGTCAAATCCCATGCGCCCGATGCTCGATGGTCTTGAGTTACCGCAGGTACAAGAAATCTGTACTTACGACCGGCGCTCACTTGCCGAACACAAGCCGCCGGGAATGTCCGGCAATCTCTTGCAGAACCTGGGCCGGCGTCCAACGCGCCTGGCGTTGTGGGGCGTGGCGACCGGTCCGGGCGCGTTGGCCTTCACGCAGCAGCTCGACGAGAAATTTCGGGCGGCTAAGGCGGTGCCCTTCACGGCTGACATCTCGAAAGACTCGGAGATCGAGCTGATGTTGATTGACGATCTGAAACTACAGGAGCTCGCCGGCAAACCCGAACGGTTTAGTTACGTGATCACGCTCCGCGAATTCATTAAACCGGTCGAACCGGAAGCAGCACCGTCGATCGATTCCGACGTTTTGGGCGACGCATTGGGCCAACTGAGTAACCTGACAAGTGGCTTCGAGATCCTCGGACAACTCTCAGACGTTATCGCCCGACTCGCCAAGCTCACTGAAGAACTGCAACAACAATCGACTCGGTTGTAGACCAGCTGCGGCAACAATTTTTCATGGAGGCGAAGAAATGGCAGACACAGATAACAAGCTCAAGGAGCTAAAAACTGCGCTGGACCAGGTTTTGACTTTTCTCAAAAACCCCGCCGTGGTCACAGCCCTCGGGCAGATTCCGGACAGCATCAAGAAACCCGTTCTGGACGGGCTCAAGAAAGTCCTGGATGTGATCAAGAAAGCTCTCGATGAGTTGAAGAAAAACCTGTCCGCGGTAACGACGGTCAAGGATCTGCTCAAAGTAATCAACGATCTGTTGACGGCCGCGGAAGGACTGGCGCCGGGCGAGAAAGCGACCCTCGATAGCGTCAAGACGATCGTGAAAACGTTAAGCGATCTGCCGGGTGAGCAGGAAATCAAAGACATACTCGACACGATCGAGCAGATCATCGCAAAGCTGAATAGTTTGTGAGGAAGCTGAGAGAGTAACCCACCATGCCACGACCAATGCTCGACGGCGTCGAGCTCGAACAGGTGCAGAAGGTCGAAGCTGAGGACCAGGAGGTTCTCGCTCAACATGGTGTGCCAGCCCTCGAGGGTGATTTCCTCCAGGACTTAGGGCGGCGCGTTACTCGTGTGATCCTGACGTGCGTGGTCACCGGGCGCGAAGCAGGCAACCAGCTCAAGGTCCTGCGTGAGAAGTTCCGCGGCGCCACGCCTGTACCCTTCGTCGCCGATATTGCGACTGCCACGAAAGTGGACAAGGTGCTAATCGAAGAGATGGGCGTGCGCGAACTGGCAGGCAAGCCGGAACGCTTTGAGTATGAGTTAACGCTCCGCGAGTTCATTCCGGCTCCGAAACCCGAGCAAGAGGAACCTCCACCGCCGCCACCACCGCCGCCAGATCCTGAAGTTGAAACGGGCACGCTGGTTGTCGAAGTCATCGTCGAAGGTCAGCCCAACTTCGATTTCAGCAAGGTGTCGGTGACTGCTGAAAAGATCAACGAAGATGGATCAAGACCCTCACAGCTTCTGGTGAATCGCGCGGCCAACGTCTGGACGGAACAAAGAATGACGTTGGGCCAGTTCACGGTGAAGGCAGTGGTAACTGATCCACCACCAATGTCCGGATCCGCCGACGCAACGGTCCGCGCGGGACAAACAACGAAGGTGACGATCACCCTGCGCGTCGGTACGGCCATCGCTAAAGCCTTCATCATCCACTTTCGTTTCGACAGGGCTTTCGTCGAGCCTTGCATGCGGGAAGTACTTGGGCAGGTATTCCAGCACGCGGACGACCATCCTGACGAGAAAATCCTGCTGGTCGGACATACGGATCTGACGGGACCCCCTGACTACAATCAAGCACTATCGGAGCGTCGCGCGCGGGCTGTTTTTGCATCGATCACTTTTGGTACCTCGCCGGCTTTGCGAGCTGCGGCTATAGAAGACTGGGACAACCTGAGAAAAGGACCTCCGAGAAGTGGACTCAATGATGGCTGGTCCACACGCGAGTATCAATACATGCTTCAGGATCTGGAGTTCTACGTTGGAAACATAGACGAAGATCATGGACCAGCTACCGACGCCGCTGTGCGGACCTTCCAGCGAGACAAGGGCTTGCCGCAAACCGGAGTGGTGAACGACACAACTTGGAGGGCGTTGGTTGAGGCATACCTTGTAGCCGGTTCGCTCGCCATTCCAGAAAGCCGGTTTCTGCCCAACGTGAATGCTGAAACGGGATGTAATGGTGGAATTCTCAAGTGGTTGGGTTGTGGCGAAACGGATCCAGTTAAGAATACTCAAGAGGCCTGGCGGCCTAATCGCCGCGTCGAGATTTTATTCCTTATTGCAGACAAGCTGCCCTGTCCAGTTCCGAAACCGGTAACGTTTGATAAACCTGTTCCAGGTGCTGTGAATACTCAGTGGTGTCTTGGACCCGACACCGGACCCGACCGCCATTGCTTCATCGCTCGTGATAAAGCGCAACCCAATAAATTCCTGGTACAGCCGGCTAACCCTGACAAGGTCACCGTAAAAGGCACGATCACCCGGGATGACGGCACGCCGGTTCCCAATCAAAAGTATTTACTGATCGCACCGGATGGCGAGTTTCTGCACACAGATGCCAATGGCAAGACGGGTGCGGGGGAGGGTCCGAGCGGTCGTGGCATTCCGAATGTAACCGATCAGGAGGGGAGATTCAGCTACGCACCTCAGACACCCGTTGGGATCTACATTTTGGAGATGTTGAAAAAGAGGGACGAGACGATTCTGGGCAGGGACAAGAAGGAATCCCCTCCAGAAGCAATCGGAAATATCGTGTGTTTCGAGTTGCAGGTTTCCAATCAGGAAGGCGTATGAGCGGTCTGTTAACACAAGAGAATCGCATTGAGATTGAGCCTCCGTTGGTTGGTATCCTCGCGGAAACAAGCACCAGCGAAATCGATGCCGTGATCCAACAGAGTCGCGTAGCACCAGCGCCGGTCCTGGGCAGTATCAGGTCAACTTCACCATTCGTCATGGTGCCGAAGCCTTACACCTCGCCGGGCATGGTCGAAATTACTTTGGGAGTGGACTCGAGCTTTAGCCGGACGGGCATACTTACGCCCTCGGGCAACGTTGGCGTGATACAGATTCTCACGCCGAGTGGAACCGTGCTTCAATTCAACGGCCAGGACAACGAGTTTTCGGGGTTGCAATTGCAGGCCGGCGTACGCCTGTTTGCCAGAGGGGTTAGAGCGAGCGGTGTCTTAAACGACTTTACGCTTACTCTTGATCTGGCTGTCGGTCCAACGCCGATTGGTCCACCCGCTAGCATCTCACTCACTGCGGTCGACCTTACTCTTGATATCTGCGTGCCGCGAACGTCTTCCGGAATCGACCCGCCTGCGTTACCGCAGCCAACATCATCTACGCCACCGGCCGCGGCTACAGATAAATGGTTTGGCGGACGATTGGTGAACCAACAGGACACGATACTGTCGCAGGAGCGGGCAATGCTGATCGTGCGGCAACCGCGGCCTGCTACTTTTAATGGACGTCTCCAGTTACGTGGAGTGGCGGTTACCGGAATAACTATTGGAGCGCTGAGTAACAAGGCGCAGTTGTTTGCGACGGAGACGCCAAATCTTCTTCAGCTACCTCTACGTAACCCACATGAGTTCAGCGGAGTACCCGCGAACGGCCTCAGATTTTTTGCTCAGGGTCTTGTTCCCAGCGGAGTGGCAGCACGAGATATGGGATTCCAGCTCGGCTTTGCCGGCGGCGAGCCCGATGGCGACCGCGTGGCGGTGACGGTGGGTGTGGCTCCTGTGATCGAACTCGCTTCATCTGCCGTTGTGGTTAAGAAACCTGGGGTGAACCCAGCACGAAAGACAGTCACCCTCCGAACCAGCTCGACCTTCGGCGGCACCGGTACGCTCAGCAGATCGGATAATACTGCAGTGATTAAATTGTTCAGATCTGATGGCAGCGAACTCACCTTCGGCACCAATCCGGTTTTTACCGATCTTGAACTTCAGGCGGGCGTCCCACTGGCTGCCGAAGGCGTTGCAGCCAGCGGTCGCCTTGATGATTACCAGCTCACGCTCACGCTGACATCGACCGGTATCGTGCCGGCCGGCAATCCTATAAACGCACGAATGACCGCAGTGGAGCTAACGCTTGATGTGGCCCTGAGTAGAACAGCTGCAGGTGTCGAACCTCCCGTGATGCCGCAACCTCCCGCAGTGACTCCAACACCAGGCACAGGTACCGATAAGATCAATCTGGGGCGCTTCGTTCAGGTTCGCGATCCAGGTTTCAGCCATGAACGCGCCATGCTCATCGTTCGTCCCCCGAATCCCGCTGCGTTCGCCGGTACTCTCGTGCTTACGCCGATCAACGCACAGGTGCAGGCATTCACTGCGGAGGTTCCCGCCACCGGACAAACTGCTATCACGCCAATCCCGTTTCCGATTCCTCGTCCAATCCCGCCAAACGGAATGCGGCTATTCGTCGAGGCCACCGGCCCGAGTACGGCCGTACGCAATACTGGCTTTAGGTTGGGAATCCAGGGCCTTGAGGTAGAGGCCGACAAGGTTACGATGACCGCCGTTCAACTCGAGGCCGCTTTGCCAACTGCTCTTGGTCCCGTAGCCAGCACTTTTGTGCGATTCGGTTTGTGGGATCAGGCGTTTGATGCGGCCACCGGTAACCTTCTCACTGGGGCGACAGATGCCACGCACTTTATTGGAGCCGACTCAAGACGGCTTTTCTTCGTCGTAAGGGATCCCAATGCCCGAGGGACACCGCAACTGGAATGGCGCACGCTGAAGGCTGACGGAACTGATGATGATGCGCCGGCGGGGCAACAGTTGCAGCTCATCGAGACGCCTCCAAACTCCCATGTGTTTCTTTCGCCGGCTGCCCTTCTGGTAACCGATGATAATGATCAACAAGTGACCGGCACCACATTGAGCGCCGCTGCCATTGCCGCTTTGAGACCGCGTATGCGCAAGGTATTAGTCGACGACACGCACCCCCTCGATGGCAGATTGAGCGCCACCTACACTCCTGCTGCCGGGCAACGTATGCGTACTTCCGCAGTGTGGTTCCAGCGTTCACCAGAAGAGCGTAAGCGCATCCGGGTGCATTTGGTGAATGTCAGACGTGCGGCAGGTGGGACCGGTATTTTGCTCGGCGGGCGAAGGGATACGATTAAATCCGTCTTTCATTCAATTTATGCGCGCTGTGGAATCGTAGTTGAATTCGAGGAGTTCTTCCTGGATCCTCCCGCCTCCTGCATCGGGTGGTCCACCCGTTATCCCGCGAGTCTGATCGCTGCCAATCCGGCGGTGGAGGGAGCGCTGGCGGCGGCTGGCGGAAACATCCAGCCTTCGACTTCAATGTCTGACATATGTAACGCTGTCCGCCTGCGAGCAGGTTTCAATGCTCAGGACATCTACGTCGTCTATGTCGACCGCATTTATAGAGCGCCGGTTCCAGCGCCATCGCCAACAGCTCTGTTAGTGCAAGGGGTTGGCGGACAGGCATTCGCCGACGCATTTACGGTCGCTGGTTCAACCGCACTGAGCTTTGTCTTTGTCGGGGTCAATTCTGGCATCACCGACTTTGCGGATACCCATGAGGCCACACATCTCACCACGAACGTTGCTGGCAACATTGCCTTAGGTCACTTCGACCTCGGGGCCTTGGGGGCCGTTGCTCCCGGGAATATCGATGGCAAGAATCTTATGCACAGATTCTTTCTGAATAGTGGCTTGGGAATCGGAAATCCGAAGCGACTGTGGAACGATGCGAGAGCGAACACTAGTCAAGGTTTTACCAATGCTGCACAGGTTGATGCGATTCGAGGCTCACGTTATGTGCGGCCTTTTTAGAAGAAGCGTCTGAAGAACGAAATAGAGAGAAGAGGTTATGCCCGAGATTCCGCCTAAAGTTAAAGCCTACTTGGTTTCACCGAACGTACTGGCCAGGGAACAGCTTCGTCAAAGCTATCCCGACCTGGAGCAAGTGATGAGTGACCCGCAAACTCGAAAAGCTATCGTCGATTGGCTCACGAGTGATGATGCCTGGGTCGAAGCCAACGCCAGTTTTGCAATGCGCTGTTTGGAATTTCTGCTCGAAAACGCATCTGAAGAAGACGCGACGGTCGTAAAGACCTTTCTTCTTCATCCTGATCCTCTGGTGCGATTGCGCGCGTTCGAATTCCTGTTGACCCTCTATTTTCCGGACAAGAATCGCGAAGCAATGTTCTTGTTACTCCACAGTATGCTTTTCGATTCGGATGACCCGGTGCGAGTGGTCGGGGCTTCATACATTGATCGAGCCAACGCGATCGGGGAGCTCAGGCAATTTCTTCAGCGGTGGATCAAGGTAGCGATTAGCCGCGGCTGGGAAAATACCCGGAGCTATGAATTAGTTGGACAACTGCTGGCCCGTTGACCGGAATGAAAGTAGACCCATGCTTAAACCAGCTTACAAACTAACCATCGCCAACAAGGTCGTCGATACCACCGACGAGCCGAAGGCGAGCACTGTCGTTGATCTCAACGTCGCGCTGGATCTCGACGTCCCTGCCGACAGCTTCACGCTCGTCTTCGGTAACGTCGGCACGTTCAAACCCGCGCGCGATGACGAGACGAAAGTCGAACTCGGATACGCCGACAACGGCGGCTTCACTCAGGTGATCAAGGGAAAGGTCGTCACCGTTGAGCCGAACTCGACCACCACGCGCGTGACAGGTTTCAGCGGCGCAGACGCTTTGCTCCGCACCTTTGTCAACCAAACTTACGAAAGCAAAACGGCGGGCGCGATCGTCCGCGACCTGGCTGACAAAGCCGGACTCGATGTCGCCACCGCCGAAGACGGGATCAACTTTCCTGCTTACGTCATCGATGGCCGGCGAAGTGTCTACCTCCACCTGCACGACCTCGCAGAGTTGTGCGGGTTCGACGTCTACATCAATCCCGACGGCGAGTTGGTTTTCGAAAAGTTTCTGAACGGCAAGACGGTCCACGTATTCGAGCACGCAAAGCACGTCGTCGCTATCGACGTACACCGAACGCCACCGCTGGCCGGCAAGGTTGAAGCCTGGGGCGAAAGCCCCGTCGGCAGCCAGGGCGAAGATTCATGGGCCTGGGTAACGACGGATTTCGCCGGTTCGAGAGGGAGCGCCGGATCGGGAGCGTTGCTGTTGCGCGAGCGTCCGGCTTTGCGAACGAAGGAAGCAGCGCGGACCGCCGCGAATGCCGCACTGACCAATATTCAACGTCGAACACTGCGAGGGCAGGTACTCACCATTGGACGGCCCGAAGTGAAACTGGGCGACTCGATTCGCTTTCGCGGCCTGGCTGATGAATCACTTAACACTCTTTTTCAGGTGCGCAGTGTTGCGCATCGCATCACTAAGGTTGGTGGATTCACGACCACTGTCGGCTTCCGCGCGATCCAGACCGCATAAGCCGTGAGGAATAGAACGTGAGCACGATTATAAACACCATCCAGGAGATCATCCGGCAGGAGATGCGCAGCTTGCGCGTAGCGGACCTCGGTCTGGTTGAGGAGGTATATCCGCACAGCGGCAGCAGCGACATCGACAACTACGGCTGTGACGTGCGTTTGAAGAACAGCGGCCTGCTGCTGAAGCGCGTGCCAACCGCGATCGGCCACATCGGAACGGCCGCGATTCCCAACAAGGGCGATCTCGTGTTGCTCGCTTTTGATAAGGCCGACGTCAATCAACCGATCATTATCGGCCGGCTCTACAACGAGAAGCAGCGCCCACCGCTGAACACTCCCGACGAAGTTATCTTTCGTTTGCCGCTCGCCGAGGCCGATGACAAAACGATCAAAGCGGCGATCAGAAATCATCAATCGCAATCACCGCCACGCGAACTGATCTTCGAGATGCCGCCAAAGATCACTGTGCGCGTCACCGACGGAACCGTACGGGCGACCGCCGGCAAAACGGAAATGAAACTGGACCAGCCCGGCGGCAGCGGCGGCACCGTAACGATCTTCGCCGGACGATCCAAGATAACGATGAATCAGGACGGCGACGTCACGGTTGAAGGCGCCGCCGATATGACTTTCAAAGCGACCGGCGATCTGAAGATGGAAGGGCGCAACGTGAAGATCGAAGGTCAGTTGAATGCCGAGGTTAAAGCCGGGATGCAGGCCACGTTGAAAGCAAGCATGGGCGCAACCGTGGATGGCGGACTGTCCGCCAAAGTAAAAGGCGCGACCGTGGCAGTTAACGGAATCACGTCGTTTTCACCAGCGTAGGTTTTGCAAGACGTCAGGAGAGGAAATGCCTGGACCACCTGTAAGCATTGGCACAATGGTAATGGTCAGTCCCGGAGCATCAGGGCCGCCCGATACCGGCACGATCATCGCCGTTTTGCCACCATTCATCATGGCGAACGGATTGCCCCTGGCAACGAGCGGTTCGATCTGCATGATGGTCAACTCGGTCTGGGGATTTCCCTATCCGCTGGTGATCGGCTCGCCGGCGAGCACAGGCGTAAGCGTTGGCGGACGAGGGCTGGTGCGAATGGGCGACAATATTCCGAGCCCACCCGGAATCCTGACCATACTTGGACCACCGGCTGCGCCTTTCATTACGGATCAATCGCCGCCTTGAGGAGAAGAAGATGGCTGACTCATTCGATCGCTTTGGCGTCGACCTTCGCTTGCTGCGCGATCTGGAAAAACAGAACAGCCGGAACCCCGGGAACGATCTGAAAATCAGGTCGCGCCAGGAAACACTCGGCACGGACCTCGAGATATTGTCCCGTGTTGACAATCTCAGTCAGGCGCTGTTGTTGCGATTTCTGACAGAGGTGGGCGAACTGACGGTTCTCGGCCATCCCGATTACGGCTCGAGATTGTTTGAGTTGATCGGTGAATTGAACAGCGAGACGAATCGCAATCGAGCGAAGCTCTTCGTCCTGGAAGCGCTTCAGGCTGAACCTCGCGTCAGGGAAATTCGACAGGTGACCGTGACACAGAACCAGGCCGATCGAACGCGCATGGACATCAAGGTGGCGCTTCTCCCTGTCGACAGCGATACGTTACTCAATCTGGTCTTTCCCTTTTTCCTTGAGGGAGGTACCCAGGCGTGAATACTGATACCGTCAATCTGATCGAACGTCCTTATCCGGAGATCGTCGACGACTTGCTCACGGCGCTGGTCGGAGGCGTAGTCAATGAACCAATCATCTTCGACGTTAAGGCGGATCTCTATCCGTTGGCCCAACCTGCTCGTGACGTGCGAGGCGTAACCGGCACCATCGATGCCGAGGACAAACCCGACGGAGTTCACCACACGTTCCTCAAACAAGTCGATTTTATCTTTGACCCGGACAAGAGTGCCGTGGTCTGGCAAGACGGTGCAAAGAAGCCAAAGGATGAAACCACTTTCTACGTCGACTACTTTCTGACCACCAGCCGTTCACCGCTGACTGATATCAACGTTGGCAGCGTCACGCGAACGTTGAGCGAAGCGATTGGCCGCGAGATCACTATGGTCTACCAGCAGATCAACCTCGCCTACCTGTCGGGATTCATCGACACGGCGAAGGGCAAGGCGCTCGACTTTGTGGTGTCGATTCTCGGCGTGACTCGCAAAACGAAGGAGTTTGCCGTCGGACAGGTGACTTTCTTCCGCGATCCGTCGATCGAAGGCAACATCACGATCCCTCAGGGTACGGAAGTCTCGACCACAAAAGGCGAAGCGGTATTTGAGACAACCGAACCTCGCACGCTGCAACGCGGTCAGGCGCGGATCGATGCACCAATTCGCGCCGGACTCAAGTTCAAAGGCGACGACGGCAAGGTCGAAGCCGGAAAGATCACAAACCTGACGCAGGTCATCGCCGGGATTTCGCGGATCACTAATTTCGATCCGACGGTCCTCGCTGCCGAGGATGAAAGCGACGAGGACTTACGCCTGCGAGCTAAGGCCGCCGTGCATGGTCTCGGCAAAGCAACGATTCTGGCTTTGACCAAGGCCGTTTCTGACAGCCGCGGCAAAGTGAAGGAGATCTCAGATCCGAACACTGGAATCGGACGAGTAACGCCAGGTACGGTCACGCTTTTTGTCGAGACCGAACCGGCGCGATTCCAGGGCGTGGAAGCCGCCGTCAACGACACGCGTGCGGCCGGAGTTCTGGCTACCGTCGTGGCGCGCTTTGTCTTCGTCAAGCCTCGCATTGTGGCGAAGATCCCTTCAGGCACGACAGCCGCCGGCAAGAACAAGTTTGCCGGAGAGATCATCACCGCTCTTCAGCAACACTTCGAAAAACTGGGCGCGGCTAAACCCGTGACTGGCAACGCCCTGCTAGAGGCGATCACAACCGTGAAAGGTGTGACCGAGCCGACCATCGTAGACGTTCGAACCAGTCGTGCTGACGTAGGCCAACCGGGAACGAATCCGCTGGTTGAGGCGCTGGTCGTCAAACTCGCGAATGTAAATCCGTCTGATACAGACGCTCTGCGCAAAGCAGTCAAGGAGACCATCGACGCCGAGGCGCCGGCGCAAGCTCCCGGCGGCCGACCCGATCCCGACCGCAGTCTGGTTCAGGGAGTTGACACCAGCGGACTAAGAGCCAGCGGTACACGGGCCACAGATGGTGAGATCGAAACCGGCAAATTCATCATCGTGCCGCCCGCGGAATTCTCTCTGGTGCTGGATATGGAACCGGCCGACATCGTCTTTAGCGAGAGCTGATATGCCGACCAAAACGGATCGCATTCTTAGCTATCTGCCGCACACGTTTCAAAGCGCGCCGCGAGCAAAGGTCCTCTATCCGGTGGTGGACGCCTTCGGGAATGAGCTGCTGCTGGGAGAGAACAGTCTCGCGGAGATCATGCTCTCACACTGGGTAGACTTCGCCGATAAAAACGCCGAGCGGATCAATGACCTCGAGAAACTTGCAGCGCTCTACGCCCTTGCGCCGCGTCGCGACGAGGATGGCCTGGATCTCGAAACTGTCGAGGAGTTTCGCGAACATCTCAAGCGCTACGTGCGAACTTTTCTCGAGGGCACGGTGACGGTGCAAGGAGTCCTGCGCATCACCGCGGAGGCACTTGCGTTACGCATTGCCCACGAGACTGAAGAACTCGATCGCTGGTGGACTCGCCTGCGCGACGAAGTAGTGAATGTCGAGGCAAGCCTGGATGACGCGACCGCCTTGCTTAACTTTGATCGCACGTTTGCAGCGGGCGCTTCCGAGCGCGCGGCTAAGGTTACCGGCACTGTCGACCTGAGTGGTGGAATTGAATTGACTGGTCCTTCAGTCCTGCGATTCAAAGTGGATGGTGGTGGTCAGCAAACAATCGACTTTCCCGAAGGCAGCACTCTTCCGACCAGGCTTATGCTCCCAAGAATTGTAGAAATCATAAACCAGCCGCCACGACGATTGATCGCAAGTCACAACGGCCGATTTCTAACACTCGCTTCAACTAAGCCTGGTCCAACCAGCAGCATCGAGTTATTGGACGGACCTAATGACATCGGTTCACGTCTACTCGGCCTGGCGTCGCGCGCTTATCGCGGCACACCTGCCACTGCCGCGCAGGTAGTTGGAGACAAGGATCTCAGTCATGGTGCGGACTTGAGTGCAGCAAAGTTTTTGCGCATCGAGATTGACGGCCAGAAAACAGCAGAGATCGATTGTGCCGGCTCGAACGCTGCGAACACGAGTCTGGTTGAAATTGGCGAGGCCATCAACCGCGCCTTCGGCTTTGCGATTGCTACTGACGACGGCAAGCATCTAATTCTGACGTCGCCCACGAAGGGATTTAAAAGCGGCGTCTCTATACTGCCGCCTGCCGCACAGAATGCTGCCGAGATCATTTTTGGCGCCGCCACGGTCTTTCGATCGGGACGCGACGATCAACCGGCGCGCGTTAACAGCGTCAGAGATCTGCGCGGTGGGATTGACCTGAGCGAGCGAGCCAATCTGCGGCTACGCATTGATGGAGGCGCGGCTGTGCAGATCAACTGCGCCGGCGTCGATCCTGCCAAAACGCAACGCATCGAGATCGTCGCAGCGATCAACGACACGCTGAAAACCGAAGTCGCCAATGTAACCGAGCGTGGCGTTAGTTTGACTTCACCTACCGCGGGTACAGCGAGCCAGATCGTATTCGAATCCGAGGAGACCGGCGATGCCGCGCCGGATATCTTCGGAATCGTGCCGTTGAACTTCCTGGGTAGTGGTCCTGCCACTGCGAGAATCACTGCGACACCACGACTCACCAGGGCGAGGGGCATCAATCCGTGGGCAGCAGACTTACTGTTGCTCGCGGTCGATGGCGGACCGCCAGTTGAGATCAACTTGCGTCGCGCGGCTAAACCGTTTGGAAGGCTCGACGCAGTGTCCGTCGAAGACTTCCTGGAAGTGCGCCAATCGATCGTACTCGATGATTTGGTGAAGTTGATCAATCAATCGCTCAACGCACCTGTGGCGGCAACCGACGGCGATCGTCTGTTGCTCAGTTCTCCAACAACGGGCAGTGCAGGCAGTCTCGAGATCAAGTCTTCAGAGAACACTGTACGAAGGCGTTTCGTCACACGGGCCATCGTGACTGACGAGGCAACACCTAACGTTTTCGGGTTTAACTTTAAAGAAGCCCGCGGGGATGCCGCTACGAAAGCGCGCCTTGCAGGCACACGCGACTTGAGCCAGAGCATCGATTTGAGTAAGACGCGCTTGCTACGGCTCAAGATCGACACGTTTCCCGTGAGCGAGATCGACTGCGCCGGACCACGCCCGCGCGCCACGACGCTCGACGAGATCGTCGGCAAGATCAACGAAGCACTTGGAGCTATAACGCCCTTACTCAACGAGGTCGCCTCTCATGACGGAAAGCACCTCTTGCTGACGTCTACATCGTCCGGCGCTGACAGCCGCATTGCCTTCGAGACTCCACTCGGTGCTTTGGAAGCGCTGTTCGAAATTGAACCTGAAACTTTTCATGGAAGCGACGAAACTCAGGTGAAGTTTACCGGCACCGTGGACCTGAGCGCTGGAATCGATCTTGATCCCAATGCCGCTATCAAACTCAGTTTCGATGACAAGGCATCGGTAGAGATTTCGCTGGCTGGCCCGGCCCCAAATCACAAATCGATCCTCGAAATCAACACCAAGATCAATGAAGCGCTTCAGACGGTGCGCGCCAGCACTGACGGCACGCACATTGTGTTGACGTCGGAAAAGAAAGGACCTGAGAGCAAGCTCATCTTTGCGGTTCCGGCCGGTCACGATGTAACCAAAGAGATCTTCGGCATCACCGCGCCGCGAGCGTATCAGGGAGATCCCGCCACTCCTGCGCGCATAGCCGGCAAACGCGAGTTGGCGGCAAACACTGATCTGCGGGCCTCACGTTTTCTCAATCTCACGATTGATGGCAATTCACACGAGATCGATTGCGCCGCCAGGGCGCCGAAACCGGAAGCCGCAACGCTGCCTGAGATCGTCGACTCGATTAACGCTGCACTCAAACAGGCCGGGCTGGCTAAGGATGTGGCGTCTCCCGATGGGAAGCACCTGATTCTCACTTCGCCCACTACCGGCGCAGCTTCACAGCTCAGTGTTGGACCATACGCGGCAGGCGATGCTCGTAAGACCCTACTCGGTGAAACCGAACCCGTCACCAGTGGCAGCGCACCGACACCGGCCAGCATCACCGGCGAAGCCACCTTGTTGGCGCCTGTAAATCTCAGCAAGCGAAGCTTATTGCGGATCGCAGTAGACAATGGTCGCCCGCGAGATATCGACGTCGCAGGCGCCATTCCAGCAAGGACGTTTCTCGACGAGATAGTCGGCAAGATTAACGCCGTCTTTCCCGATCTGGCCTCAGCCACTGACGACGACAAACTGAAACTCACGTCGCCCGCGCCTGGCGAAGAAAGCCGTTTATCGGTGTTGCCGTTGCGATACCTCGAAGTCGTTGAATACGCAATCGAGCAGGCGACACCAGTCACTTTTTCAGCACGGCATCGAGACGACAAAGTTATTGCCAACGAAGGTGCGGCAGACACACACGTCGAGATCCGGCTAAGCGCGCCACAAGGTACGGTTGGACCAACCATCGTAAACGAAGCTATCGGTTGGTCGGTGCGACTCTTCAAGGTCATTGAAGTCGGTGAATCGATTTCGTTGAGGCGTAACGTGGCAGGAGAGCTCGATGCCGAGATCATCAGCCCTGACGGATCGAGGAGCACAGTTCCCGGTTCACAGATTCTGGTCGGACCACTGGGCGCTCAAGTCTGGGTTCCCTTCGAGAACACGTGGCAACTCGTCAACGATGTAGAGCACCCGGCGGAGCTTCAGCTCAACAACCCGAAGGCCTCGTCGATTGTCTTGTTACGCGCGCGGGAACCTGAAAGCAAAGTCGAGGTGCAGGTTGCCGAGAGTGATCTGACGCGCGTCGATCCGGCACCTGAGCCGGACGGCACGACCGTGAGTCTTCAAGGAC
>Ga0105243_10002128_pt1 | contig 16741 bp, 18 predicted proteins | sample KBSM34metaG_FD_81525 | JGI IMG/M metagenome (GOLD analysis project Ga0105243, IMG submission 81525) | Miscanthus rhizosphere microbial communities from Kellogg Biological Station, Michigan, USA - KBS M3-4 metaG | ecosystem: Host-associated > Plants > Roots > Rhizosphere > Soil | place... | reverse complement strand
CGCCCATCGTCTCGATCGGGACGATCTCCATCCCTTCGACTTCGCGCGGGACCCAGAGCATCGTCAGCCCCTCGTGCTTGTTCTCGGTCTTGGTCGTGCGGCAGACGACGAGGACGTGGTCGGCGATGTGGGCGTTGGAGATGAAGACCTTCTGGCCGTTGATGACGAAGCCGCCGTCGACGCGCTCGGCCTTGGTGGTCAGCGAGCCGACGTCGGAGCCGGCCTCGGGCTCGGTCATCGCGATCGCCTCGACCGAGCCGGAGGCGATGCCACCGAGAATCTCCTGCTTCTGCTCCTCGGTGCCGAAGCGCTGGGTGGCACCGGCGACGATCAGCGTCGTCGCATAGCCGCCGATCGGCGCGAGCCCGCGGGAGCTCTCCTCCATGAACAGGCAGGCGTCGAGCATCGACCCGCCGGAGCCGCCGTACTCCTCCGGAATGGTCACGCCGAGCCACCCCAGCTCCGCCATCTGGTTGTAGATGTCGAAGTTGTGGTGCTCGCGGTAGCCGTCGGTCAGCCGCTCGCGCTGGTCCTGCGTCCCGCACTCCCGGTCGCAGAAATCCCGGATCGCGTCGACGAAATCCTTCTGCTCGTCGCTGAGGGCGAAGTTCACGAGCGGCAGCCTACAGGCGCCTAAGGGGTAAACGGGTCAAGTACTTCGACGCCGGTCGCCTCTACATCGGTCACATTGCGGGTGACCAACGCCAGACCTAAGACCCGTGCAGTCGCGGCCAGCAAGCCGTCGACGACAGGCAGAGGGTCAGGGACGTTCATCCTCCCCCACTCCTCAGTGATCGCGCGGTCGATCGGGATGACGCGATCGGCGTGGGCCTCGCTCACCAGAGTGAGCCAGCGATCCAGGGCGGCCGCCGAATCAAGATCGCGGCGGCGCACGCTCTCGATCCCGCGGCGGATCTCCCCGATCGTCAGGACGCTGAGGAAAATCTCCTCCTCGCCGACATCGGCGAACCAAGCGGTGACATTCGTGTCGGCTCGCTTTCCCTTGCGCAGCTCGGAAATGATGTTGGTATCGAGCAGGTAGCTCAAAGCTCGACCGGGCGGCCGCGGTCCTCGGGGCGCTCGAAGTCGCGGTCCTCGCCGACGTCGGGCATCTCCAGCAGAAGCGCCTTGAGGGACTTGGCCGAGCCTTTGCCGCGGAGAGCCTCGCGGAGGATCTGTCGGTGTTCCTCCTCGGCCGATCGGCCGTGGCGCGCGGCGCGGATCTTCAACTCGCGCACGACATCGCTCTCTATGTCTCGTACCAGTAGCTGCGCCACAGTGATAGCAATGATAGCGACCACCCGGGAGCGCATCGGAATTCCCACCATTCGTAGGCGATCCCTTAGAAGCCCGGAACGAGACTCGAACTCGTGACCCCTTCCTTACCATGGAAGTGCTCTACCAACTGAGCTATCCGGGCGGGTCCGGCCCCCTGTGAAGCCGGTCGCTCAGGATGATTCTAGACGGTGGCCGGGGATCAGCGACGGCCCCAGGGAATCGCCACCGCCAGTTTCCAGACGCCCTCGACCTGGCGCAGGACCATGGTGGGCGTCAGGGCTCGGGTGAAGGGCTCCCCTTCTGAGCCGGCGGAGCTCATCACCCAGCGCTCGCTGCCCAGGGCGACCTCGCCGGCGAGGACGATCGAGCTCTCCTGGACCTCGATCTTCGAGCCGGCGGCGATCATCTGGTGGAGGATCGGCCTGATCTCCTCGCGGCCACGGACGACAGTCGAATCCGGGGTGAGCAGGCAGGCGTCTTTGGCGAAGCAGGAGGTCGCCGCCTCGAGGTCGCCGCGGCTGATCGATGCGGCGAGGGCGCGCGTGCTCTCCCCGGGAGTGCGCGCGCCCTCGCGAACCGCAGTTGCCATGGCCTAGAGGAACTTCGAGGGCTGCAAGCGGCAGTAGCGGAATTCGTAATCGAGCACCTGGTTGTTCGCCTGCTTGGCGGTGCTGATCAGCCGCACGACCATCTTCTGGGCGCTCGTCTCTTCGTCCTTGGCCAGCTTCGTGGCGACGGTTTCGAAGAGCTGCACCTCGGTCTTCACGTAACCCAGCCATTTAGTCAGGCGGGTCGCGTCGGCGGGGGGTTTCGGCACCTGCAGGAGCTCGGCGCGGGCCTTCTTCAGGGCCGCGGCGGCGGCGCGGAACTGCTTCGCGGCGGCGTCGAGCTTGCCGGCCTTGACCTTCGCCCGCACGCCCTTGAGGATCTTTTCGTTGGCTTCCGTGTTGACCTTGCAGATCGGTTCGACTTCAGCCTTGTAAGTCTCCGGGGTGGCATCGGCGGCCATCGAGGGGACGGCCCCCACCAGCGCAGTGACAGCCACCAACGAAACGATCAACTTCTTCCTCGACATCGACGCCTCCTCCTTGTTGGGTATATGCACCCATAACCCTGGATACGGTCCGGCGGCTCGGTCCCCAACGAGCAGCGACGCGTGAATCATAGGGTCCTCGAGCGCGGATCGACGTGGACTCTTTGGGAAACGGGTTGACCACATTGGACGTACCCAAAAGATTCCGCTCACGTTTGCAACCGGCGATCTGTAGCTTCCCGCGGGTGCGCCGCCCCGGCTCCCGCTCGCTGCTCCCGCTAGCCCTACTAGCGCTCCTGCTGGTTTCCGGCTGCGGCGGCAGCTCCGACGACGGATCCCGGCCCGCCCCGGCCGCTACCGAGTTCCCCTCGGCGAAGGGGAAGACGATCGGCGAGCTCCTGCGCGATCCCGGCGCGAAGCCAACGAAGCTGGTGATCGCCCCGGCAACGCAGACCTTCGACGTCGGCGAGAACCGCTACGCGTTCGGTGTCTTCACCCGCGGCCAGGAACAGGTCTCGGACGCCGACGTCGCCCTCTACTTCGCCAAGGACGGCAAGGGACCGGTGACCGGACCGCTGCCGGCGCAGGTGACCTCGCTGGAGACGAAGCCCGCCTATCGCGCCACCGGCGCCGGCGGGCCGGGGGAGGCGACCACGGTCTACGTCGTCCCCAAGGTCGACTTCGACCGCAACGGGCCGTGGATGGTGGTCGCGATGCTGAAGGGCAAGGACGGGCTGGAAGTCTCCCGGGTACCGAGCCCGGTGGTCGGCGAGTTCCCGCAGATCCCCGAGGACGGCGAGAAGGCGCCGGTGATCCACACCCCCACGGCAGCCGAGGTCGGCGGCGACCTGGCGAAGATCGACACCCGGGTGCCACCCGACCAGATGCACCAGGTCGACTTCGCCGACGTCGTCGGCAAGAAGCCGGTCGTGCTCGTCTTCGCTACCCCGGCGCTCTGCCAGACCCGCGTCTGCGGCCCGGTCGTCGACGTCGAGCAACAGGTTGCCGACGCGTACAAGGGGAAGGCCGAGTTCATCCACATGGAGATCTGGAACGACAACGACATCGGCAAAGGGCCGCGTCCCCAGGTCGAAGCCTTCAACCTCGAAAGCGAGCCCTGGGCTTTCCTGATCGACCGCAACGGAATTGTCCGCGACCGCATCGAGGGCGCGTTTGGCGTGTCTGAACTGGAAGAAGCGATGCGGAAAATCACGCCTGGCTGATCGGCCAGGCTCCGCTAGGCTCTTAGCGTCGGGATTAGGGGCCCCGACGGGTGCACCCGCTGGGAGGCAGGGTCGAAGAAAACGACGCTGCAAGGAGCGATATGAAGCACAGGTCGGCTGTCCCGGTTCTGGTTCTCGGGCTAATGGTGTTGCTCGCGGCCCTCGCCGCCCCCACCCTCGCCGCACAAGGTGGCAAGGGCAAGAAGCAGGCGTCAAAGCCGAAGACCTTCGAAGTCTGCAAGCACGGCTGCCGCTACCGGACGATCCAGAAGGGGGTCGCCGCCGCCGGGTCCTTCAAGGCGAAGAAGGGGAATGCGAAGGTGAAGACCGTGGTCGCGATCCGGCCGGGCAAGTACGTCGAGGGCGTCGTCCTTGACGGAACCCTGCGCAAGAAGAACTTCGACGATTTGATCATCAAGGGGACGAAGAAGGACCGCAAGAAGGTCGTGCTCGAGGGCAAGAACGCCAAGGGCGAGCTGGGCGCCGCCCAGAACGGGATCGAGGCGATCAGCGTCGACGGGCTCGTGCTGGAAAACATGTGGGCCCGGAACTACCAGTCCAACGGCTTCTTCATCCACGCCTCCGGCGAAGGCGGCCAGCACTGTAACGGCTACAAGATGGACAACCTGCTCGCCTCGGCCAACCGCTCCTACGGCCTCTTCGCGAAGTACTGCTATGGCGGCAAGATGATCAACTCGGCCGGGTACCACCATGGCGATTCCGCCTTCTACGTCGGCGAAACGCCCTGTGACTCGAAGACCTGGACCAACCACGGCGTTGCGCCGCCGCCGGCTCCCTGCCAGCGCAAGCCGAAATGGACCCTGCTGAAGAACCTGCGCAGCTACGAAAACGTGCTCGGCTACTCGGGGACGAACTCCAAGTACGTGAAGATCGTCGACTCGGCCTTCTACAACAACGGGGCCGGGATCGTCCCGAACACGCTCGACAGCGAGGGCTTCGAGCCCAACGGCTGGAACGTCTTCGAAAACAACGACGTGTTCTGGAACAACTACAACTACTTCCTCGCCGGCTCGAAATTCCACACCGTCTCCGGCGGGCTCGGCCAGGTCGCCGGGGCCACGGTGAACTACCCGACCGGCGTCGGCATCGTCCTCTACGGCAGCGCCAACACCGTCGTCAGGAAGAACGATGTCTTCGGCAACTACAAGTGGGGGATCGCCTCGTTCTCGGGACCGGGCGAAGTCTTCGTCGCCAACGAGGGTGACGACGCCAAGAACATCAACAACCAGATCGTCGAAAACACGATGGGCCGGGAAGGGGCCGACCCGAACGGCGAATATGACCTCTGGAACGACGGCACCGGCGGGGGGAACTGCTGGAGCGCGAACAGCGCCAACGCGACCTTCGCCCCCGGCAACGGGAAAGTACCTCTGAGCCAGCTCTACCCCGCCTGCCCGCAGGCTGAAGTCCTGGCTGACCAGGTGCGCAGCCTCGACATCGTCGCCGGGCTGCAGATCAACCTCGGCGACGAAAGCGACCCGAAAACGATCCTCGGCTACGCCGCTTCGAACCCGCCGCAGAAGCAGGAATGCAGCTGGGTCCGGCGCCTGCCGTCGCACCCCGCATTCGAGAAATTCGTTCCCGTAGAGGTGGCGCCGCAGCCCGGTGAGGTGAGCTGCGGATGAGCCGGGCGAGAGCGTTCGTCTCGATCACCGTCGCCATCGGCCTCGCCGCGGTCGCCCTGCTGGGGGTGACCGCGGCCTCACCGGCGGCGCCGCAGAAGCCGCCGGCGAAGGTGACCGTCAACGACTTTTACTTCGCGCCGACCGCGGTGACGATCAAGAAGGGGCGGTCGGTGAAGTGGGTGTGGTCCTCGTACAACACCTATCCCCACGATGTCCACCTGAAGAAGGGGCCGGCGAACCTGAAGCAGAAGGGCTCCTACTCGACCAAGACCTCGGCCGTGGCCGGAGCCCACTTCCAGAAGACGTTCGAAACCCCCGGCACCTACAAGTACATCTGCACGATCCACCCCGACGAAATGCGGATGACGATCACCGTCAAGCGGTAGGGCGGAGATGGCGCCGGACCCGATCGACCGCAGGGGTTTCTTCGCCCTCTCGGGCGGGGCGTTGCTCTGCACGCTCGCCGGCCAGGAGGTGGCGACCGACGAAGGGCAGATCGACGTCGAGGGCCTCGCCCGTGGTGTGAGGGTGCCGCCGAAGGTCTCGGCGGCCGATTGGCGCGGCGGGGACCCCGGGGCGCGGGTCCTGGCGGGTCTGCCGAGCGGCGGCTCGACGCGCGAGTACTGGATCGCGGCGGAGCCGGTCGAGTGGGACATCGTCCCCACCCACCGCGACCAGATGATGGCCGAGAAGGTGAAGCAGGGAAAGACGCGCTTCGCCGCCTACGGCTACCGGCCCTACTCGGCCGGGTTCGCGAAACCGCTGGGCAGGGCGACGGTGCCGGGGCCGCTGATCGACGCCGAAGTCGGCGACACGGTGGTCGTCCACTTCCGCAACAAGCTGGGGGCGCCGGCGACGATGCACCCGCACGGGATCTTCTACGCGAACGAGATGGACGGCGCCTATAAGGGGAAGTGGACCGACCCCGGCGGCTTCGTCCAACGCAACCGCACCTTCACCTATGTCTGGGAGGCGCGGGAAGGGACCGAGGGCACCTGGCTCTACCACGACCACGGGCCGATGGACCCGCTGCCGACCTTTAAGGGGCTGTTCGGCCCGCTGGTGATCCGCGGGCGGGGCGAAGCGCGGCCGGACAACGAGTTCTTCCTCGCATTCCACACCTTCGATCCTCCGGTCACCGGGCTGCGCTCGACCTATTTCTGCGTCAACGGCAAGGCCTACGCGGGCAACACGCCGACCCTGGAAGCGAAGGTGGGACAGCGGGTCGCCTTCCACGTCTACGGGGTCGACAACTTCTTCCACACCTTCCACCTGCACGGCCACCGCTGGACCGAACCCGACGGCCGCATCGTCGACAACAAGACGTTCGGCCCGGCGGAGTCGTTCCGGTTCGAGTTCGTCGAGGACAACCCCGGCCGCTGGTTCTACCACTGCCACGTCTTCCAGCACCTGCACCAGGGGATGAACGGTTGGTACCTCGTCTCCTGAGGGCAGCCGGACGCATTTGTCCCCGGTATGCGGGGACAACTGCGTTCGCCCTGCTTCTACTCTGGCCGGCACCTGCGGCTCATGCCGTCAACACCCGCGTGTCGATTGCCAACTACGCCTGGTCGCAGCCGCGGGTCGAAGTCAGTCGGGGCGAGAAGGTGACGTGGGACTGGCTCGGCCCCGACCTGGCGCACTCGGTCACCGGCATCTCCCCCGATTCGGTGCAGTGGGACTCCGACGCGGGGACCGACGCCCCGGCGCACCGTGCCGGCGACACCTACACGATCCAGTTCGACCAGCCGGGCGAGTACTTCTTCCAGTGCAAGCTGCACGCGGCGGTCCGGGGCGAGGTGGTCGTTGCCGACATCCCGGGAGATCCGGACTCTGACCCGGGGCCACAGCCACCGCTGAACCTCGACCTGCAGCCACCGACGCTGGGCTCGCTGGCGCTGGAGAAGAAGGGGACGAAGGGGCACAACGGCATCGCCTTCAGCGCCCAGATCAGCGAGCGCGGGCGGCTCGACGCCGAGTACTACCGGTTCAATTCGGCGGGCAAACGAACCTACAACGGCTTCGCCCGCTGGAAGACCTTCATCGGCATCAACCACCTGCGGCTGGGCGCGCGGTGGAAGCACTTCCGGGCGCGGCCCGGTCGCTACCTGGCGGTGCTGCGGACGAGCGATGAAGCGGCGAACGAATCGAAGCCGCTGCGCAAGCGGTTCACGATCTCCGACTAGAGCGCCGCGAGCCGGAGCTGCGCTTGCGGCGCCGCTTCTCGCTCGGCTCGGAGCCGCCGCGGAGGGTGCGTTCGCTCGCTTTCTCGGTCGACTCGCCCATCGTGATCTGGAACATCGCCAGCAGGGCGTCGGAGGCGAGGGGACGCATGCGATCGAGTGCCTCGCGCACCTTCGGCCAGTCCTCCTCGGGGCGGCCGGCCTTGTCGAAGGGCTCCCAGATCTCGCGGACGAAGAGCTCGACGAAGGTGCGGGCGACTTTCTCGGAGGCGTTGCGCAGCGCTTCGGCGGTCTCGACCGCCGCGTCGCCGGGGACGCCGAGCTCGATCAGGGCGGCGCCTGCCGCCTGCAGGCGCGGGCTGATCACCTCGATTTTGCCGTCGGGCAACTGCCGCACGACCCCCATCACTTCCACCCGCGCCAGCAGCTTCGGGTCGAACTCCTCCGCTCCCCAGAGTCCGGCGAGCTCGTCGGCGTCGTAGATTTCCGGCGTCTCGTCCTCGAAGGGGGCGCGGATCGCGCGGGCGAAGTCGACAATCTCGCGGGAGGAACCTTCGCTCGACTCGAGCACCCGGCGGATCGCCTCCAGGTTCAGTCCCTCGGCCTGCATTTCCTGCGTCAGCTCGATCCGGGCGACGTGGTCCTCGTTGTAGTAGCCGGTGCGGCCGTGAACCTCCGGCGGCGGCAGCAGGCCGCGGGTCTGGTGGGCGCGGATGTTGCGGACGGTCATCCCCGTGCGCTGCGCCAGCTCGGCGATCGTCATCTTGCCGTCGGGCTTGGCGTTCTGGCCTTTCCGAGGGCTCATCTGCCCATGGTAAGCGGGAAACGCTGGCCGTTCATCTTCTTCGCCGCGTCTGAGGCCAGGAATGCAATCGCCGCGGCGATGTCCTCAGCGGGGGTGAAGGTCGGGAACTCCTTCCCCGGGTCCTCTTCCCGCATCCGCGGGGTGAGGATCGCGTCGACGACGACGATGTTGGCGGTTGCAGCGCTGCCTTCGAAGCCGTCGGCGAGGGCGAGGGTCCAGGCCTCGGCGGCTGCCTTGGCGGCGGCGTAAGCGGCATTGGTGTTGGTCGGCGCCTGCGCCTGCTTGGAGGAGACGAGGACGAAGCGACCGGCGGGGCTGGCGGCGAGCTGGTCGTGGAAGGCGCGGGTCGTGTGCTGGACGGTGCGGACGAGGAGGTCGTGCAGCAGCTCCCAGTCGGAGAGCGGCGCCTCGTGCAACGCCTCTCCCCCACGCCATCCGCCGACCAAGTGGACAAGCCCGTCGACCCGGCCGAAGCGCTCGACCAGCGCCGCGCACCAGGCCCGTGCGGCGTCCTCGTCGAGGAGATCGACAGCCCGCCCGTCCCAGCGCTCGGCCGGCAGACCCAGATCACCGGCGATCCCGTCGAGCGTCTCCTGCGAGCGGTCGGTCCCGGCAACGGTCGCACCGGCGTCCGCCAGCTCTTTTGCGACAAGTGGGCCAAGGCCACCGCCAACCCCGGCGATGGCGATCACACGGTCGTTCAACTCAGGCACGTGTCCATCCTTTCATCCCACCTCTGTCTCTGCGCAACTTTCCGTCTGCGGCAACTGCGAACATACGTTCTATGGCAACTTCGACTTCCTCAGCAGTTCACCGACGAGAGCGGGCGGTGAACCGCCGGGTCCAAGGCGACATCGGCGAGCTGTCAGCGATGGAGTGGCTGACGAGCAAGGGGGCTCTGGTCTGGTTGCCCTTTACCCATAGCCCCCACGTCGACTTGATGGCGGAATTCGAGGATGGTCTGGTTCGGGTGCAGGTGAAGACCTCGACGTACCAAGCCTCCTTGAAGTCGGGTGAGGAGCGCTGGAAAGTTGCCATCGCAACCAGCGGGGGGAATCAAAGCTGGACCGGCGTCACGAAGAAGTTCGACCCTGCCCGGGTCGACTATCTGTTCGCAGTTGTCGGGAACGGAAGGCGTTGGTTCATCCCCTCTCACTTCGTTGAGAGCTGTCGGGAGGTCGCCTTGGGCGGGACCAAGTACTCCGAGTTCGAGGTCGAGAAAGGGGTGCCGTTTGAATCACTCATCTATGAAAACGACGGGCCGAATACAATCGCTGCTCTCACTCCGGGGGAGTGCCAGAGCGGTCAAATGGATGTGACTGTAAATCACACGGCTATGCCTACGCAGGTTCGAATCCTGCCTCCCCCATCAAGCGGCAGCCGCCAGGTTCTGCTGCGTCCGAAACGCCAGATGACGATCCCAAAGGGTCCTGCCGAGGACGCCGGCCTGGCAGACGGTGATCGACTGCGCGTAAAGGCCGACGGGCCCGGACGCATTCTCCTCGAGCGGATCGGCGAGCCGCCGGTCTAGCCTTCCGAGGCTTGGAGCCTGGCTTTCATCTGCTCGTTGAAGGCGTTGAGGGCCGAGAAGGGGCGCATGAAGACGGTCAGCTCGCGGACCTTCCCGTCGTCGTCCAGCTCGAGGAAGTCGATGCCCTCTAGCTCGCGGTCGCCGACGGTGGCTTTGAAGCGGAGGACGACGGTGTCGTTCTCGGCCAGCTCGTCGGTGTAGGAGAAGTTCTCCAGCGTCGCCGATACGTGGGTGAGCACGGTGGCGACGGTGTCGCGGCCCTCAAAGCCGCGGAAGAGGACCGGGCTGTGGAGGACGACGTCCTCGCACAGCGTCTCCGCGAGCAGGTCGAGGTCCTTGCTCTCGGCGGCGCTGCGGAAGGGGTGCGGCCCGGCCATCGCCCCACTGTAGCTGGGTGCGGTGGGATACTCACGCCGTGCCGAGCGACCGATTCTACTCGCGCCTCTCGCATTCGCTGGGAGCGAAAGGGCTGCGCATGGTCGGCAAGCTGAACGCTCCGGTCTACCGGCTCAGCGGTGGGCGGATCGGCGGCAAGGTCGGTGGTGGCCCTGTCCTCCTCCTCACCACCACCGGTCGCAAATCCGGGCAGCCGCGCACGGCGCCGGTCCTCTACCTCGCCGACGACGGGCGCTACGTCGTCATCAACACCAACGCCGGCAACCAGAAGACGCCGGCCTGGTCGCTAAACCTCAAGGCGAACCCCGATGCCGAGGTCGAGGTTGGACGCAAGCGGTCCAGGGTGCGGGCGCGGATCGCCGAGGGCGATGAGCGGGCCGACCTCTGGCGCCGCCACATGGAGCAGTACTCCGGCTGGGACTACTACGAGAGCAAGCTGGACCGCGAGATCACGGTCTTCGTCTTAGAGCCGCGCGTCTAGGAAGCTTCACGGAGCATCTGCGCCTCGGGGAGGCGCTTCAGCTTCTTCAGCGTGTTGTTCTCGATCTGGCGGATCCGCTCGCGGGTGACACCGAAGTTGCGGCCGACTTCCTCCAGCGTCAGCGGCTCGGCGCCCGCCAGCCCGTAGCGAAGTTCGATCACCTGTCGCTCGCGGTCGGGCAGCGCTTCCAGCGCTTTTTTCACGCCCTCCTTCTGCAGGTGCTCGCTCGCTTCCTCGAACGGCTCCAGCACCGCGTCGTCGGCGACGAAGTCGCCGAGCTCGGATTCGTCCTCGTCGCCGACCGGTTTCTCCAGCGAGACGGGCAGCTGGGCGACGCGAAGGATGTCCCGCACGTCGGAGACGGGCCAGCGCAGCTCTTCGGCGATCTCCGCCGGCTCGGGCTCGCGCCCCAGCTTCTGCACCAGCTGCCGTTCGACGTGGGCGACGCGGTTCAGCTTCTCGACCATGTGGACGGGGATCCGGATCGTCCGGGCCTTGTCGGCGATCGCCCGGGTCACCGCCTGGCGGATCCACCAGGTCGCGTAGGTGGAGAACTTGTAGCCGCGCCGGTAGTCGAACTTCTCGACCGCGCGAATCAGCCCGAGGCTGCCCTCCTGGATCAGGTCGAGGAAGCTAAGCCCGCGCCCCAGATAGCCTTTCGCGATCGAGACGACGAGGCGCAGGTTGGCCTCGACCATCTGCCGCTTGGCGAGCATGTCGCCGCGCTCGATCCGTTTCGCCAGTTCGACCTCCTGCTGGGCGGTCAGCAGGTCGACCTGCCCGATCGCCCGCAGGTAGAGCCGCAGCGAATCGAGGCTCGGCTCGACGGTGAGGTCGAGCTCTTCTTTCTTCGCCTCGCCGCTGCGCTGGGCCTTGTAAGCGCTGACGCCGTCCTCGGCGATCACGTCGATGCCGTGCTCGACGAGGTGGGCGTGGAGCTGGGAGACCTGCTCCTTGGTGACCTCCACCTCCTCGAGTGTCGAGGAGATCTGCTCGAAGGTCAGGTAGCCGCGCTCGCGGCCGGTCGCGATCAGGCCTTGAAGCTCCTCGATCTCGGCGATCGGGCTGGCCTCTTGGTCGCGGTCGACGACCTCAGCCGTGGTCTCCAACGGTTCGATGCTCACTGCTCCGCAGCGCCCCTCTCCCTTTGTGCGCCGGCCGGCCCTAACGCTCCGACCGCCGCCGATTATAGGCGGAAAAAACTCTGCAACGTCCGGAGAGCTACCGCAAACACTTCTCATTCCGCCCGGGAGGCCCGGTCGCTTACCATTGGTTAGCCGATGGCCAGTCAGACGACCGCCACCCCCGACGTCCAGGCCGAACTGCCGGCCACCCAGGTCAGCCTCTCCCGGGTTGGCGTCACAGGCGTCGAGAAGGTGATCCGCGTCAAGACCGACGGCGTCGAGAACCTCTTCTACGCCGGCTTCGAGTGCTTCGTCGACCTCAACCCCCAGCAGGCCGGCGTCCACATGTCCCGCTTCGAGGAGATCGTCGGCGAGGCGATCGACGAGGTCGTCCTCGGCGAGGCCTTCAAAGCCGAGGTTCTCGCCGCCCACGTTGCCGAGAAGGTGCGCGAGCGCCAGGGCGGCGAGCGGGCCGAGGTCTCGATCACCGCCCGTTACCCGGAGACGGTGAAGACGCCGGAAACCGGCAAGAGCACCCAGGAGATCTACGTCCTCTACGGCACCGCCGTCGCCTCCGCCCGCGGCACCCGCACCCTCACCGGCGTCGAGGCGCAGGGAATGACCGCCTGCCCCTGCGCTCAGGAAGCGGTTGCCGCCCTCGCCCGCGAGCGACTCGCCGACGACGGCTTCGGCTCCGAGGAGGTCGAGCGAATCCTCGAGCTCGTCCCCGTCGCCACCCACAATCAGCGCGGCATCGGCACCCTCTACGTCGGCTGTCCCGAGGGCGGCCCCGCTTGGATCGAGGCGCCGGAGCTGCTGCGGATCGTCGAGAGCTCGATGAGCTCGGAGATCTACGAGTTGATGAAGCGGACCGACGAGCGCTCCGTCGTCGTGAAGGCGCACGAACACCCCCGCTTCGTCGAGGACTGCGTCCGCGAGATGCTGCGCCAGGTTGTCGAGGGCTACACCGACCTCCCCGAGGAGACCTTCGTCATGGCCCGCCAGGAGAACCTGGAGACGATCCACCGCCACAACGTCGTCGCCGAGCGCTACGGGACTCTCGGCGATCTGCGGGCCGAGCTGCAAAGCGACGAACACCGTGCGCATCACGTGACGATGCGCGAGTGGCTCGAGGCTCCTGGTTCTTAGGGGAGGGGGCGGGGGTGCCCCTTCTGGGCGCAGCTCGGCGGAGATCGTTCTGTCGGCTATCGCCCCGATTGTTACTAGTCCGCCTCGTGCTAAGTGCCCAGAAGGGGCACCCCCGCCCCCTCCGACGACACGCGCTCAACTACGGCTGAAGTCACGACAGCTTTCTCAAAAAGCTGGCGAACCTCGGGCGTCTTCCGGAGCTCGATTGTCGGGAGGGGTCGGTGGGGGTCCCTGGGTACTTGGCACGGAGACCGAGCGTTGCGGCTTGTGGCGCCAGCTGTCTCCGTTCCGCCTCGGCGGAGGTGCTCCCAGGGACCCCCACCGACCCCTCCCCCACCAAAGACCTAAGAAGAAGCGCCCTTCAGCTTCGCCGCGGCCCGTTCGCGCTCCAGCGCCTCGATCCGTTTGCGCAGGCCGAAGAAGTAGTCGACGCCGCTGATCACCGTCACCGCTAGGGCAATGTAGACGAGGATGTCAACTCCGAGGGGGGCCGGGTCGGTGGCGATCAGGGCGAAGACGGCGGCTATCTGAAGGACCGTCTTCAGCTTGCCGAGCCAGCTGGCGGCGATGACGATGCCGCGCTCGGCGGCGATCGTGCGGAGGATCGTGACGGCGACCTCGCGGGCGATGATCACCATCGCCACCCAGGCTTCGAGGCGGTCGAGCGAGACGAGGGAGATCAGCGCCGCGGTGATCAGCAGCTTGTCGGCGAGCGGGTCCATCAGCTTGCCGAAGGTCGTGATCGAGCCGCGGGAGCGGGCGACGTAGCCGTCGAGGCCGTCGGTCAGCGCCGCCAGGGCGAAGACGGCGGCGGCGAAGGTGTCGCCGTTCTCGCTCTCGCCCAGCAGCGCCACGACCACGACCGGGACGGCGAGGATGCGGAGGAGGGTGAGCGCGTTAGGGAGATTGAGGGGGAACATTCTTCGCGTCCTTCTTAGCGAAGTATTCCTCGCCCTCGATGCTGACGTGGGGGATCACCCGGTCCAGCCAGCGCGGCAGCCACCAGGCGCGCTTGCCCAGCAGCACCATCACCGCCGGCACCAGCAGGCAGCGGACGAGGGTCGAGTCGATCGCGATCGCCACCGCTAGCCCGACCCCGAACTCCTTCACCAGCGGGTTGCCGTTGAGGACGAAGCTGGTGAAGACGCAGACCATGATCGCCGCTGCCGAGGTGATTACCCGGCCGGTGTTGGCGAGTCCCGCGATCACCGCCTGGCGCTCGTCCCCGGTTTCCTCGAAGTGTTCCTTCATCTGCGTCAGCAGGAAGACCTCGTAGTCCATCGAGAGCCCGAAGAGGATCGCGAACATCAGCAGCGGCACGAAGCTGACGATCGGGATCGCGTGGTCGAGCCCGATCAACTCCACCCCCCATCCGAGCTGGAAGACCGCGGTGACGATCCCGTAGGCGGCGGCGACCGAGATCAGGTTCATCGCCGCGGCCTTGATCGGGACCAGCAGCGAGCGGAAGGCGATGAGGAGGACGAGGAAGCTGAGGGCGACGACGATCGCGATCATCAGCGGCAGCTTGTCGGCGATCTGGGTCGCGAGGTCGATGTAACCGGCGGTCTGGCCGCCGACGTAGGCGCGTGCCTTGGTCGCTTCGAGCGCCTCCGGAATGGTGTTGGCGCGCAGGTCTTCGACCAGGGTGACGGTCTCGTCCGCCCACGGCTCCGATTCGGAGATCACGGTGAAGACTGCGACGGTCCCCTGCTTGTCGAGGGTCGCTTCGCCGACCGCTTCCACGTCTTCTGCCCCGTCAACCGCTTTCTGCAGCCCCGGCAGCACCTGTTTGGCTTCGGCGGGGGATGAGAACTCCGAGGCGACGAGGAGCGGCCCGTTGACGCCGGGGCCGAACCCGGCGTTGAGCCCGTCGTAGGCCTGACGCGAGGTCGTTTCCTCCGGCAAGGCGCTGATGTCGTTCTGCCCGAGCTCGAGCTGGAAGATCGGCAGCGCCAGGACGATCAGGATCAGCAGCGAGACGGCCGTCGCGGCGCCAGGCCGGGCGGCGACCCGCTCCGCCCAGCGGCGCCAGCCGTGGGGCTCGGCGTCGTCGGGGTGGGTCTTGCCGAGCTTGACCCGCAGCGAGTTGATGTGGGGCCCGAGCGCCCCCAGCATCGCCGGCAGCAGCGTGGTCGCGGCGGTGACCGCGACGACGACCGCGACGGCGGCGGTGAAGCCCAGGGTCGAGACGAGCGGGATGCCGGCGAAAGCGAGCGAGCAGAGGGCGATGACGACGGTGAAGCCGGCGAAGACGACGGCGCCGCCGGCGGTGGCGGTGGCGCGAGCGATCGACTCGCGCAGCTCCATCCCTTCGCCGAGCTGGAGTTTGTGGCGGGTGACGATGAAGAGGGCGTAGTCGATCCCGACCCCGAGCCCGATCATCGTCGCCAGGGTCGAGGCGACGCCGGGGACCTGGAGGACGTGCTCGAGCAGGCGGATGATCGCGAGCGAGCAGAGCAGCCCCAGGACCGCGGAGACGATCGGCAGCATCATCGCCGTCGCCGTCCCGAAGGCGAAGAGGAGGATGACGACCGCCGCCGCGAGGCCGATCATGTCGCTGGCCCCGGTCTCCGGTTTGGAGAGCTGCTGGCCGACGTAGGCGCCGACGGAGGCTTCGAGTCCGGCCACTTCGGCCGGCTTGGCCGCGTCGAGGATCCGTTCGGCCTCTTCTTCGTCGATTTCGCCGGGGCCGACGTTGAGGACGACGGGGAAGTAGCCGATCGTCTGGTCCTTGCTGAGGAAGCGGGCGCCTTCTTTGCTGACCGGGCTGACCGCCGAGTTGACCTCGCCAAGTTCGTTCAGGCGCGCCGCCGTCTCTTCGACCGCCTTCGCGTTCTGCGGTTGCGTCAGCTTCCCCTGCGGCGCGACCAGCACCAACGGGTTGCTGCCGAAGGCCTGTTCGGGCAGGTTGTCTTCGAGCAGTTCGGTCGCGATCGTCGAGTCGGTCCCCGGTAGCGTCAGGTCTTCGCTCGTCTTGCTGCCAGCCGCGCCGCTGATCGCCAACAGGGCGATCGCCAGCACGATCCAGGCGGCGATCACGGGGTAGTGGTGACGCGAGCAGAAGCGGCCGATCGCGTAGAGGGGGCCCGTCACTTCTTCATCATCCCTTCTGGAGCGGCCGTTTCGCCGGTCTCGAACGCCTCCGGGATCGATTCGAGCGGCCCGGCGCCGAGCGCACGCCGGATCAGGACCAGCCGCTGCGCCTGGTTCGCCGCCATCGAGGCGACGAGTGGCCGCGGCCAGCCGATCGTCAGCTGGGCGACCGCGTGGAGCTCGGCGTCGATCGTCGCGCTTTCCATCTCGTAGAGGAGCTCGACGACTTCATCGCGGCTGCCGAGGCGCCCGAACTCGATCGTTTCCTGCGGCGGGTCGGCCTCGGCGTCGAGCCCGCGCAGCGTCTTCGTCGTCGTGTCGACGTGTTCCTGTTCCTGGGCGAGGAAGGCGCGGGCGGCTGCGAGGTCCTCGCCGTGGAGCACCTTCGTCACCTCTTCGTAGACCTCGACGGCGGCGAGCTGGCGGGCGAGGAGCTCGTTCAGCGTCCGCACGTCGCCCGCCTTGTCGGTGGTGGAGCCACCGTCGTCGCTGCCGCAGGCAGAAAGGCCGATGACCATGACGCCGAGGAGGAGGCAGACGAGGAAGCCACGGCGCACCGCTCCGCCGCGCATGATTCGGTTCCGTGGCATGAGGAGGCGAACCCTATGAGTTCCGACAACCGCCAGGCGCTGGAGGCGCTGGCCGAGGAGGTGCACCGCTGCCGGCTCTGCCCGCGGCTGGTCGAGTGGCGCGAGGCGCAGGCGGCGAATCCGCCCCGCCGCTACCGCGGCCAGGAGTACTGGGCGCGGCCGGTCTCCGGCTTCGGCGACCCGGAGGCGCGGGTCGGGATCGTCGGCCT
>Ga0105243_10002127_pt1 | contig 16744 bp, 11 predicted proteins | sample KBSM34metaG_FD_81525 | JGI IMG/M metagenome (GOLD analysis project Ga0105243, IMG submission 81525) | Miscanthus rhizosphere microbial communities from Kellogg Biological Station, Michigan, USA - KBS M3-4 metaG | ecosystem: Host-associated > Plants > Roots > Rhizosphere > Soil | place... | reverse complement strand
GAAATCTGAAGACATAATTCCCGTGTCGGACAAAGCACCAATAATTGGATTTTGCGACTCGTATCGTCAATCATATCCAAAATCGGAAGCGAAAACGCTGCTGTCTTGCCTGTCCCTGTTTGCGCAAGTGCGATCAAGTCGCGAATATCTGAAAGAATAAAAGGGATAGTCTGTTTTTGGATTTCTGTTGGGCTTTCGTAGCCCAGTTCGCCAATTGCCTTAAGAATATCAGGACTTAAATTGGTTTCCGTAAATAAATTCATTAACTATTTTAAAATTTTTGCAAAGATACAATAAATATTTGACTTGTTTTTGAATAAAGTTTTAAATATACAATCTTAAATTCAGAATCCTTTACTATTTCTTTAATTTTTTGAAAATTAAATCTAAAAAAACACCATTCAAGTTAAAGACTTGTTAAACATTATTTTTTTTTATTAAATTGTATTGATTTTTTCTGTGTTATTTATGAATTTTCAAAAATACACCATACAACAGTTCCATTATTCTACCCATAAATGATTTTGAACCCATCGGTAAAAGCCTGTTGGATATTTTATAGTAGAACAGGAATTATCTTTAACATTCAATCTCTTCTAATTATTATTTTAGTTCAATAATACAATAATTAAAAATAAAGGCTGTCTTTTTTGTGAGACAGCCTTAAGTTACCTTTTCTAACAATTAATGATTAGGCACGCATCTTAAAAATGTAGGATCTCCATTAAGTGCCTGACAATAGCACTCATAAAGATAATTTCCACATTGTTCTCCTACTTTACTGCAGTAAGATCCACAGCTGTATGTAGCTGCTCCTCCCTGTAACTTTTTCAAATCCATTCTTGAGATTTTTTTCAGATTTTTCATAGTATGTACGTTGTAATAAGTTGGTATCTCAAAGCTAAAAAATAAAATTCCCCACCTCGTGAACTCCAGTTTAATTTTTGGTAAACGCAAGTTTATTTTTTAACTTCGTTTAAAAATAAATCGGCAGATCATCTTTCTTTACAACCCATAGTAATCCAACCTCACAAAATGAATACAATACAACCGGAAACACTTACATTTCTAAAAAAGCTGACCAACAACAATAACCGTGAATGGTTCAATGAGAATAAAAGTCTCTACACAGAATCACAGGAGAATGTGATTTCTTTCCTGGAAGATTTAATCAAAGAAATGTCAGGTTTTGATGAGAATCTGGCTAAAATAGATCCTAAAAAAGCCATGTTCAGAATTTACAGGGACACCAGGTTTTCAAAAGATAAAGTTCCATATAAAACCAACTTCGGAGCCTCTTTAGGAATGGGTAAAGGAAGTCAGAAAGGAGGATATTATCTTCATATTGAACCCGGGAAATCATTTCTAGCCGGCGGAATCTATATGCCTGAATCTTCTGTTTTGAAAGAAGTAAGAAAGGAGGTTTCTTTGTATGGTGATGACTTTCTCAAAATTTTAAATCATAAAGATTTCAAAAAGCATTTTCCAGAACTTGATCAGGATGATAAACTTAAGAAAGTGCCTCAGGGTTTTGAAAAGCAAGATCCTATGGCAGAATATCTGAAACTTAAAAACTTTATCGTACTCTACCATTTAAAAGATGAAGAACTACTGGATAAAAAAGCGGTGCAAAATCTGACAAAGATCTTTAGCCTCATGAAACCTTTTAATGACTTTCTGAACACTCCTTTTGTGTAACCAATCCGGAAACTGCATGATAAAACAGTTCTGTTAAATTCTTACAGATACTGCAAAATTCTCTTTACCTCCCATTGATATGCCTGACAGGTAATATTGGGGAGAAAAAACGGCTATGCTTTATCATTTTATGCTGTTCCAGAATCTTTAAAACAAGCTGTTTATTAGCCAGAGGAGTCTCCCGGACAAAGGAAAAACCTGTTATATCTCATTTTTCCTCAAAACTATCCGGAAATACTACCCACTGAAAATCAACCTATTATATTTAACATTTTTTAAGATAAGTTTTACATTTTTGCTTATCTTTGCTGTTCGTCAAAAAGCTAAGGATGTCTTTATACCAAAAAATTGCAGAAAAGCTACAATATATAAGTCCGAATTTCTACAAAAAAAGATATTTTAAGACCTTAAACAATCTTAATAAAAATAATTTTTCGGAACGCAATGTAGAACCGGAACTGGTATGGATCAAGGAATACCTTCCAAAGAATGCTGTAATTCTGGATATTGGTGCGAATGTAGGAACTTTCCTTTATCAGTTGGAAAACAAGTTGGATCATGAGCATATTTATGCTTTTGAACCAAATAAAAAGCTTTATCAGCGTCTTAAAAGACTGTTTCCTACGATGCAGATTCTTCCGTTGGCCCTTTCTGACGAAAATACGACAGCTGAATTTAAAGTTCCTGTCATTAATGGAAAAACAATTGCTTCCCGGGGAACCTTAAATACTTCTTATAAGGAAAAAGGGGAAGAGAAAAGCCTTACTGAAAAAGTGAAGGTTATTAAATTGGATGATTGGGCTGCCCTGGAACATTTTGACAAACTGGATTTCATCAAAATAGATGTTGAAGGAAATGAGATAAAGACTCTTCTGGGAGCAAAAGAAACCATCAGACAGTTCCGACCGACCTTAATGGTTGAAATGGAACAAAGACACCACCAAACGCCTATATGGAATGAAATCTCTGAAGTGCAAAGTTGGGGATATGAAGCTCAATATCTTAACAGAGACAGCTTTATACTGCAAACACTTAAAGAGGATATTTTACTGCAAAATACAAGTGACGAAAAAAATAAAACTCAGTATATCAACAATATTATTTTTATACCTAAAAACATTTAAAACAACTTTATGAGCGTAGTAGCGAGACAAGGCTTCAAATATTCCATTATCGGTTATATTGGTTTTTTGCTGGGCACGGTTTCCGCAATATTCATCTTCCCCAATGACTTTGAATTTTACGGAAAACTTCGCTATATCCTTCCTACTGCCGAAATGTTGGTTCCTTTTGTAGTATTGGGTATTTCTTATTCTAATGTAAAGTTTTTTCACTCGGTAGAAAAAGACGGTAAGAAGCAGAATATGCTTTCATTATCACTGCTCACTGTTTTTGTTAATTTTCTCATTTTTGCGGCAGTGTTTTTTGTACTGCCTTACTTTTATCCAAAGTTCAGACACTCGGAAGCATGGAAGATCAAAGAAATGATTCTTCCATTAATTTTGATTCTTTCGTTCTGCGCTATCTTCAATAAGTACACTTCCAACTATAAAAGAATTGTAGTTTCCAATATCTTTGATAATCTATTTCCCAAAATAGCCAATCTGGGCGCTTTTTGTTTATTCTATTATTTTGCTCTTTCTCAAAAAGTTGCTTTTGCCTTCTTTTTCGGAATCTTTGCTTTAATGCTTTTTGGGTACATCTATTACACAAACAAGCTTGAAAAGATACATCTCGATTTTAATACAGATTATTTTAAGAAAGATGATTTATGGAAAAAGTTTTTCAACTACAGCTTTTTCGGGTTTCTGGGGACTTTTGGAAATTACCTGGCCATCAACAGTTTTATGATTGGTGAATTTATGGGAATGGAAGAGGTAGGAATTTATTCTGTACTGTACGCCCTTATTTCACTGATTTCTATTCCCCAGTTGGGATTATTTAATATTTCGGCCCCTATTATCAACAAAACACTTGCTGACGGAGATATGGAAGAGCTGGACAGGTTTCACAAAAAAACCTCGCTCTCTTTATATTTTTTAGGAGCAGTATTATTCTCATGCATTATGGTGGGATTTCCTTACCTGACTCAGTTTATGCCAAAAAACGGGACTATGCTAAGAGAATATGAGCCTGTAGTCTGGATTTGGGGATCTGCCGTTTTAATAGATCTGGCAACCGGCTTCAATGGAAATATTATTTCTCTCTCAAAATATTACCGATTCAATATTCTGGTAATGCTTTTATTAGCAGGATTAACCATTGGACTAAATTATTACTTCATAAAAAATACAGATCTGAAACTTATTGGAATTGCCCTATCAACCGCTATTTCATTATCTGTTTACAATATCATTAAAATCATCTTTAATTATATCGTGTTTAAGGTTTCCCCTCTGACTATTGAGATGATTTTCGTTTCCATTATCTGTACTCTGGCAATTACCGTAGCTATTGTTCTTCCTAACTTCAACAGCAATCTTATCAATCTGATTTATAAACCGACCGTTGTATTGATATTGATTTATATTGGAAACTATTTCACCAAGATATTCCCTATTGAAGATTATCTGAATATGAGGTTCATTAAGAGTGTTTTCAAATTTAAATAGAAAGGCTAAGATATAATTTTAGATACAGCACAGCTTAAAACAAGGCTACAATATCAGGAATGTCAATCTTCTACTTCAATTAAATCCAATACTATCATATAAAACAAAAAACGCTCCTTCCGGAGCGTGTTTATTTATTTCTGAATGCATCATCTCTGCGTGTTATTGAGCGGGAAGTTCAGGGGGCCTCATTTTATATTTATAGCTGTTAAGTGTTTTCAAAAAAGCTACGATATCAAAAACCTCATCATCTGTAAGGTTCAGCTTGACAATCATCCCTGATTTATGAGGGAATTTCGGATCGTTCACCTGATTGGCTTTAGGTATTTCTCTTCCCATTCCAGCATTATACATCATCACAACATTGGCTAGTTCCGGAAACAGACCGTTATGCATATAAGGTTTATTGTCTGTAACCTCTCTCAGGGTAGGTGTTTTAAATTTCCCTACATCTTCATTTTTCAGGGTTTCCGTATACCTTCCCAAATCTTCATATTTTCTGCCATAATACGTAAGACCGAGATTATGAAATTTCTGATCTGAAAAGTAAGGGGTATTGTGGCAATTGATACAATTCGCTTTAGTACGGAATAGATGAAGTCCGTTGACCTCAGCATCGGTAAGTTCATTTTTCTTTCCTCCAATAAATTTATCAAAACGGGAGGCAGGGCTCACCAACGTTCTTTCAAAAGTAGCAATCGCCTGGGAAATCCTGTCTTCAGTAACATCCTTAGTTCCGAATGCTTTTTCAAAATAGGTTCTATAACCTTTTATCCTACGTATATTTTTTGTCGCCAGCTTATAGTGAAGATTCATTTCTACAGGATTTTCAATCGGAGATTTCACCTGTTCTTCCAGTGTCATTGCTCTTCCATCCCAGAATAAAGTTTTAGCATACCCTATATTCACCAAAGTAGGAGCATTTCTTGTTCCGGTCTGCCTGTTATGACCAAAAGAGACCCTGCTACCATCGGCCCAGCCCAGATCCGGATTATGACAGTTGGCACACGAAATCTGCCCGGAGCCTGATAAACGTGGATCAAAAAAAAGCATTTTCCCCAATTCTGCTTTATCTTCAGAATAGGGATTATCTGCAGGAAACTCCATTTTAGGGAGCGCTCCTATATCCTGAAATCCTTCTTTAGCCTCATCAAAAAGGGAGAGCTTAGGCCATAAAGCCTGATTTCCGCTTCCATACATTTCGCGCAGTTCTGTAACCGTATACCCTGTGGGGTCATTCGAAGTGTAGGCAGACATTATGATCACTGATGCAATAGCGAGTATTGCCAGATATCTTTCCTTCATTTTAATAAAATACTTTCAGTGCAAAACTAGCAATAAAGTTCGCATTCCCATTATAGCCTGGTACCGCTTGTTTATACTCATTGGCAGCAAGCCAGTTTTGTGTTAAAACTCCTTCCATTTCATATCGGATCTTCCCTCTGTTCATTTTATACTTCAGATTAAGGGTAAGCCCCAGCTTTTCAGAAGCATCGTAAGCATAATCCGGAATGGCAATTTTCTGTACAAATATATTTTCTTTATTACTTTCATAAGGGGTGTATACAAAGTTTTTATGAACAGGAAGATAGAGATACTGATCCACTCCTAATGCCAGTTTATCATCAGCATTGATACGGAATTCCTTTTCATACCCTGCACGATATTGGAAATAATTAATCTCCCTGTTCAGGACAACTGAAATATCCTTCACATTATTCCGTCCATACAACAGATCCAGACGAATTTTCTGAGATTCATTTTTTGAATTAAACCAACTCACACTATTATTCCATCCCAGCTGGTATTGATGCAGCCTGTAAGTTCTGTACTTAAGCTCATAATTAAAATTATCATCCAGCTGATCCCAGAAATCAAATCTCGAAGCCCAGTTATATCCATTAAACCGCCCTAAAAAGTTGGCATACACACTGTGTTTATCGGTTCTTAATCCTGAATACTTATCATAAACTCTATAATTCTGATTGTCAGTATCTTTATAAGTATATACTTTATAAAACCGCTCAATAAAATACTGATAATCATATCCGGCACTGAAATGAATATTTCTGTTATTGAATGCATACTCCCCTCCCCAGATATAACCGTCAGACTTATACTCGGTGGAAGAATAAAGGGTTCCTTTGTACTGGTTTCCATATCCTTCATTATAACGGATATATACACTGTCACTGGAAGGAACATTGGTATTCAAATTGACGTACATGATGTCGTTTGCCCTATAATCATTAAAATATTTTCCTTTTGCAAAAAGGCTATGCTGTTTCCAGTTCAGACCAATTTTTGAAAATATATTATACACATAATGGTCTGTTTTCGGGCGGGGATCAGCATCTCTATACGCTTTTGTAAAGTTACCCTCCACTCCCAACTGGGTAATCAGAAAATTAACAGGTCTGTATGCCAATACTCCATAAATATTATAATCCTGTTTCAACCAATCTGCTGCCCGTGGAGCATAAAAATAGGACGGATTATGGATAAAGGACTGATTGGTGGTTCTTTCTTCCGTTAAGATAAAAGGAACGGCGTGTTCTTTTTCCCGAACAGCATTAAGCCTTCCGGAAAGCGCCACCTTTGGAGAAAGCTGAAATACACCTTGTGAATTGAAATTAAAACCTTCGGATTTCTCAGGGGACTGAACTCTTTTAAATCCCTGTTTATTAACCGAATAATTAAAAGATGTCGCAGAGAAATCTAATGGGTGAAAGAAACTCAGGTATGGATTTTCCAGCCTGATATTTTTTTCTACTGTGCTGATATCGATACTATCGAGCCTGGTATCCTGAGAGAATAAGCTTTGATTCGCTATTAACAACAGGAGTACCACTAGGCATGTATTGAGTGATAGTCTGTTTTTATAATTATTGTGCATTTCCTCGTGGGTTCGCTTTTATAGTTGTAAAGTCATTTTGTGAGTTATTGGTGTCCATCAGAACCACTCTGCCTTTGATAATTTCTTTTGTTTTACGAATGATGGAATAAGAACTGTAGTCCGGATAAGGTGATCCTGCATCATTTTTTATGAAAGCTCTCGTAGCATCGATACTTACCGGTAAATCTTTCGGAGCTTTCTGCTCTTTATCTGTGGTATCTACCCCATCAATAATAATCTCTTTAGGAATTCTTACGAACAATGCTCCGTTTAAATTTTTAGGACTCGGTACTTTTGTAAAAGAAGCAATCTCACCCGGTGTAGCTTTAAAAACAATAAATGCAGGTCTTGAAGTAACTCCCAGCAGCATATCCTTGGAATTCAGTGCCCAATGCACAATTTCCATATCCGGAACCATTATATTCTGGATATCATACAAATAAGGAGTTCCTCCATTAGCTGTAAAATAATCTCCAAGATAGGTTTCAAAGTCCGCTCCACTAAGATCTATAGTCTCTTCCGGTTTTTTTATGCTCACAGACTGCCCTTTAATATCATCATACGGAGCTTTATGATTAAGTGCTGTCTGTGCAATCACAATGCTTTTCCCGGGAAGAATAGGATGCTCTTTTCCACTTCCCGGAACTCTGATGATGGTACTGGCATATACAAAATCTGTATTAGCACTTCCTCCGATAGTGTTTCCTGTGGATTTACTCCAGTCATACTGCCCGTTAGGTAAAGTATACGAAGTAACATTACTGTTTGTATTTCCCTCCAGAAGTCCCACATATAAACCGTCAGCATATATCATTTCGTTAGAATTATTATAAATTTCCAGGAAATGGTCTCTGAAACTTGCCGCTTCCGTGGTGGAAGAACCCGCATAATACACCTGCTTGATGACAAGATCTTCTATCCTGCCTGAAGAAAGGGTGATCACTGCTGCAGAAACATTGACATTAACAATAACTTTTTCCTGCATTCCACCGAAATACACTTCCGGATTGATCGTAGGGATTTCAAACGTATCTTCATAATCCTCTTTAGACATCGTCATGTCTGCAGTAATGGTATAGGTTCCGGGAAGAATAGCATTAAATTTCAATTCTCCGTTGACATCGGTTTTTCCAATAATTTTATCTCCCGTAGACGTATTTTCCAGAATAATATTGGCATTCACAGCTTCTTTACCCGACAGCTTTGCATCATATTTAGCTGCTATGGTAAATGGTACTGGCTGAAGATCACTTCCACTACCGAAATCATCTTCTCTTTTACATCCTGTAAGTATAAGAAGAGGTAAAAACAAATAAATTATTATATTTTTCATAGTACAAAAAGTCTTTTATTAAAATTTATATGAAATATTAGCTCCGAAAGATGCAGGGCTAAAGTTGGTATAAAGCGTTCCGTATTCATTGTATGCCTTAAGGTTGAAAACATTGTTGACGTATATGGAAATTCTGAAACCGCTTAAGAAATCTTTTGTAACCCGAAGATGCACATTGTGTAGTGTTTTCTTCCCCAAACCGGATAAAGATTCTTCAGAAGCTTTTCTGAAAAGAGTCTGATATTTCTGATCACTTCTTTCTCCTTCCGGAATCATCACGGTGTTAAGCTGCGGATCTATATATCCGATAGGGTAAATACTTCTGCCGGATGTTATTCTTTCATCGATTAAAAAGTGATCTGTGCGGAGCCCTATAATCAATCCGGAAGATGGCAGGTGGTAATCAAAACTAAAGCTGGCTCTTGCCATATTGGCGTTGGAGTATGCATCATTATACAGTCCGTACTGAAAGGCAGGATCCGGAATAGGCAGGGCTGCTATTGTCGGTATACCTTCATTCTTTTTACTCTTCGTTTTTACATAAGAGGCATTAAAGCCTGTTATCAGGTTCAGTGCTTCTATCTTTTTAAAAGATACCATAAGCTCTAATCCTTTATCGGTAGATTCATAACCGTTGGTAATCCTGTTTTGTAAATAATAGAATGTATCCTTACCCACGATTTCAAAAGTAGGGACATCAGTTCCCACTGCAGTTATTTCCACTTTGGCTTTATCCATCATTTTTGCTACGGATATAGTGCTGAAGCCATCAAAAAGTTTATTGTAATATCCGGTTAGGTTTATGGTAGCAAAAGGCAGTCTGTAATCTATTCCAAATTCTGTTTTCCAGCTTTTTGAAGGTTTAAGATCTACATTATCTCCCGGAGTTACCACTGTCTGCATAATTCCAACGGTATAATACCCCGGAATACGGTAATCTCCCAATAGCATATCAAAATACCTTGGTCCTGTATACAGCTGGTTCAGTGAAGGAGCTTTGGATGTCAGTCCTACTCCCGCACGAAGAGTAAGATCCCCCATCTGATATGAGGTATTTACTCTTGGAGACAGGGTTGATTTTCCATTTTGAATATCATAACGCAATCCAAGATTAGCCCTTATTCCATGTTTGTTGTTTAATCTTTTAAAAATATTATCCTGCACATAAAAGGCATATTGAGTAGTAGCCAATACATTATCCTGATAATTATAATCTCTTACTCCGTTTGCCGTTCCTCCGGCAGAGGCAATCGTTGAGAATTGTCCGGCTGTACCATATTTTCCTTTTCCAAGGTTGTCTCCATATCTGAAATTAAATCCCGCAGAATAGGAATGAACCCATTTTTTAGAGGTAGCATATACGCCATCAGCACTTGCATTGAGGTAGACATTTATCGGTTTTCCGTCCACGTAGGTCATGTTTTCATAACTTGGCGGAGTATAAGGAGCATAGTAGACACTATTTTCCATGGCATTACCATAGGGGCGGGCTCCCTGATTCAGAAAATACTTTCTTTCTGTAAGCTGAGTGGCATAGCTCAGTCCCATATCGGCTCCAATACTTCTAAATATTTTTTTATTGCCTTTAAAAACATATTTAAAATTATTACTTAATGAAAAGCTTTTATTCTTACTGCTGAGTACAATGCCCTGAAGATCGTCAGGATCTTTTTTCCCATTACTCGTATTTTGAGAGAAAGCAAAAGAAAGTTTATTTTTTATGTTGGATGTATTAATTCCCCAAAGAATATTACTGCTAAATCTATCATAGCCTACCAGGCTTGTCCTGGGATCAACAATAGAATTCATATAGTCTGCTGACACATTCAGGGCCTGATCATTTTTCAGAGAAAATCCCCGGGTAAGCCCCAGCTGATAGGTCCCTTCCCTGATGGAGGCATCCAGACGCAGAGGAGATCTTTTGGCAAATGTGGTTACCTTAATCAGTCCGGAAGTCAGATCTCCGTATTTAGCATCAGGAATTCCCTGGATGACTTCTATACTTTCAATATTTTCTGTGGGAATTTCACGCAGGTCAACTCCAAAATTGGGTTGTGCCGGAGTCAAAGTACCTGATTTTCCGGCTGTCGTGGTAAAACCTATTCCGAATGGTGAGCCATAGGCAGAATTATAGCTTTGCATATTTTCATTATTAGACAATGCAATGTCATTCACCATCACCTGTACCCCAAAAGCTTTGTTTCCGGCCTCATCTCCGCTTAAGGAAGTAGAACTCGATGTTATCGAAGCTCCACTCGCTGTACGAAAGACAATATTTTTAAATTTTGCATTATCAAAAGGCTGTATATACTGTCCCGGCAATTGCTGAAGAACATCACCAATAGAAAATGACTGTATATTCTGAAGAGCCTCCTGCTTGATTTCTATTTCAGAGAAGTTTTTCTTTTTCGCGGTAAGTTCTATTCCATCTATTCTAATATCTGAAACAACATCTGTGTATACTATCGCCGCTTTCTTGTCTTTAACAACAAGTTTTTCATTCTTCTTTAAAAAAATAGTTTTAGGAGCTTGCCCAGGTTGCTTTACAATGATTTCACATCCACCGGTGTAGGTAATATCATTTTTATTGGCGTAGATCATTCCGCATTTCTTAACTTCAAAAGTCCCGGCATTCAGGTCAATCTTCCTCTCCTGACCATATAAAATCGTAACAGACCCTATAAATAGGGCTGCGCTTAATACAATTCGTTTCAATTTTTTATAATTAGAGCGCGAAGTTATTTATAATTTTTCTAAATAAAAATAATTAAACATTGAAATTTATCATTTCTGCAATAATTACAATAAAAAAATTCGATTTAATCAATTAATACACTGCGCCGTGAAAAACCATATTATATACTAAAAAAGAAGCTCTACCGTAAGTGAGAGCTTCTTTTTGTATGCAAATATTGTTACCAGATCGGGTTATTTAGAAATAAGCCTGAATAAAATTTGTTCTGTTTTTTTCTGAATTTCTATTTTGTTATAATATTTCTGAAAATCAAAATGAAGATGCGTAAGTTCATTCAGCTGATCCAGAATATTTTCTTTTTCAGGAATAATAAAATCGAGTTTTGAGGGATAACCGGAAGGAAAAACAGCCCATTTCCCGTAGGCTACAGCATCCCCTAGATTACCCGTCATTTTTGTGACTCCGTAGGTTTCTTTTAGGCTGAAGAATTCAGTATGTTCCTGAATGGGACACCAAAGGACATCTGCTTTCTGCATCCATTTTTCAAAATCTTCAGCAGAAACTCTTTCTGAAAAGTAAGTAATGCGGATATTTTCCGGTAATTTTTGTGACAGTTTTTCCAACTCTTTTAATTCACTGTCTTTTGCTTTTCCAAGGAATACAAATTCGCAGGGTTTGTTGGTTTCAGAATGTTGAATTGTTTTAAAAATATAACGGTAGTCTCTTCTTTTCTGCGATACACCGCCGGGAATAACAACAACCCTATCCTGGTTTTCAGCAGCACGATAATCCTTTGTATAAAAAAGGGATAAAAACTGATATTTTTCGGAACTCATAGCCTCATCCAGGACCAAAAGCGCTCCTGAGGTCTGATATACTTTAGAAGAATAGAACAATCCTTCTTTCAGCCATAACTTGAGCCTGTAAATCACATCTTTTTTAAAGACACTTTTTACCAGATCCAGCTTTGAGGCTTTGCTAAAGTTGAGATTGTGAGCAATAACTGCTGTATTGTATTTCTTTGTTATGGCCAAAAATGTATTAAAAAAACGGTGAACCGTTCCAATAATAATCAGATCATATCCTTTATCCTTCAATTGGTCTAAGATCATGGAGCTGTCTGACAGAAATACAGCCTCATCATTTTTACTGATCTGGTCCTTAATTTTTTTTGAAAAATAATAATCTACGGTAAAATCCTTAGTATCCCTCATGATATCCATGAAAGCCTGTGCTATTTCTGCGTGGGTATCAATTTCTATATAGGCTATTTTTTTCATGAATTGCTGGAGATCTTTTTAGGTTTTAGCTAAAGCGGGTGATTTTTCCTTTTTTTATTACACAGGCTATATCCTGTTTCTATTGAATATATCTTTTTACTTTACATTTTAAGCCATTTCTTTTTCAGCATTTTCCAACGCTGATCATTTACGGCTTTCTGTTCTTCTTTTGTGATCTTCAGCTCCATTTTTTTTGATCTGCAGTTTTCGTAAGATGAAATAATATCAAAGAAAAATGATGGTGATTTACTTTTCATCGCCTCTTTGGAGGAAGCAATATAGGCAAGGAATCTGTTTAAACCCAGAAAATAAAAATATCTCCCATAGTAATCGGCAGGCCGTATGGTATAGTCAGCTCCTTTCACTTTAATAAGTTTTACCTGAAGCTCCGGAAGAACTACTTCCTTCCATCCAAGGTTATCAAGAAGTATAGAATCTATATTATCCCAGCCTAATGTTTCCCTTAAGCCACCGATCTGAATAAAACATTCTTTTCGGTAAGCCTTCATAGGGCCTCTTACATGATTTTTATTGGAGTTCCCTTCATATATCCAGTGTCCGTCTTTCTCCACATACAGTAAGCCTCCTATCAATCCGTAAGCAGGATTAGCGGCAAAGGCTGTTTCCAGTGTTCCCAGATAATTTTCAGGAAGAATAATATCTGCATCAAATTTACAGATGATATCAAAATCATCCATAGACTGTTTCTGCAAACCGTTTTTAAAAGCATGAACCACTTTAGAGCCCGGCTGATGCTCAGATTTTTGAAGATTAATGGTTTCAAAGCGGGGGTCAGTCTCAGTATATTTCCGGATGACCTCAGCAGTACGGTCTGTGGAACCGTCGTTAACCACAACGACTTTAAAATCTTTACTGCCTTGCTGCTGTAAAGAATCCAAAGTAAATGAAAGATTATTTTCTTCGTTATGGGCAGGAATGATGATTAAAAACCTCACTACTATTTTATAAAAAATGAATAATAAGTGATAAATGATTGCGATTGTTTCACATCATTTATCACTTATTGATTGATATTATTTGTTATGCGGTTTCAGCATATTTTTCGGATCCAGAATTTCATCTAACTTTTCCTGAGAAAGAATTCCTTTCTCCAAAACAAGATTATAAACGCTGTTTCCGGAGGATAATGCTTCTTTAGCGATCTCTGTAGACTGCTTATAACCGATATAAGGGTTAAGTGCTGTTACGATACCGATGCTGTGTTTTACCATATTTAAGCACACTTCTTTATTGGCAGTAATTCCTACTACACACTTATCACGAAGTGTATCCAAAGCATTGCAAAGGAAATTGATATTCTCCATGATTGCATGCGAAAGTACCGGCTCCATTACGTTAAGCTGTAATTGTCCTGCTTCTGCGGCAAATGTTACGGTAAGATCATTTCCAAATACTTTAAAGCATACCTGATTCACAACTTCCGGAATAACAGGATTTACTTTACCCGGCATAATAGATGATCCAGGCTGCATTGGAGGAAGGTTGATTTCAAAAAGACCAGCTCTTGGTCCTGAGGAAAGCAATCTTAAATCGTTACATATTTTTGACAGCTTCACAGCAAGACGTTTCGTTGCTGATGAATAAATCACATAAGAACCTGTATCCGGTGTAGCTTCTACAAGATCCGGTGCCGAAATAACCGGGAACCCGGTAATCTGAGCTAAATTCTTAGCACAAAGGGTTGCATAGCCTACCGGAGCATTTAAACCTGTTCCAATTGCTGTAGCTCCCATATTGACCTCTACAAAAAGACTGGCATTGTTATTCAATTTGGAGATATCTTCTTCCAGCGTAGCTGCATAGGCTTCAAATTCCTGACCCAAAGTCATGGGTACAGCATCCTGAAGCTGAGTACGTCCCATTTTGATGACATCCTGGAATTCAACTCCTTTAGCACGGAAAGCTGCTACAATTTTCTCTAGTCTTTCTACCAGACCGATATTCATGTGCAATAATCCCATTTTAATGGCTGTAGGATAGGCATCATTGGTGGATTGGGAAAGGTTGATATGATCATTTGGAGAGCAGAATTCATATTCTCCTTTATTTTTTCCTAACTTTTCCAACACGATGTTAGCAATTACTTCATTCGCATTCATATTGATTGAAGTTCCTGCTCCACCCTGGATCATATCTACCGGAAACTGATCATGATATTTCCCACCAACAATTTCATCACAAGCTTCTGCTATTTTGAAATATAGGCTTTCATCAAGAAGTCCCAATTCATAATTGGTTTTTGCCGCTGCTTTTTTTACAAAAGCTAAGCCTTTAATAAAATCCGGGTACGAAGACAAAAGCTGCCCCGAAATTTTAAAATTGTTGATTGCTCTTTGTGTCTGAACCCCATAATAAGCGTCTAAAGGTACATTCAGTTCCCCTAACAGATCGCTCTCTTTCCTGAAATTTTCCATTACAGATATTTTACTGTTTTTGATGGTTTAAAGATAGCAAAAACGCATCTAAACGATGCGTTTTAATTTGACTTTATTTTACGGGATATTTTTGAATTAATGCCTGAAGTATAGACCATGTTTCAGCGTCCATAATTCCGTCATAATTTTGAGGACGGTAATGGTACTGGAAAGCTTCAATTGTTTTCTTGGTTGCATCATCCCATTTTCCGCTAAGATCTAAAGCGTAACCAAATTTCTGCAATGCAGTCTGGGTCTGGAAAATAAAAGTAGGGTCGATGTATTTTGTTGCAAAATCTGCCTGTGCAATACTGAAGAAATTCTGTTTTGCCGTTTCATCGTACCACATTCCCAGCTGATACTCATCATAAAGCTTTTTCCATGGAAACATAGGTCCCGGATCCTGTTTTCTGGTAGGCGCGATATCCGAATGAGCCAGCACATTGGTGGCCGGAATCTGATATCTGGTCACAATGTCTTTTGCCAAAGCAGCTACTTTTCTCACCTGCTCATCACTGAATGTTGCAAATATTCTTTTCCCGGTTGCATCTGTAGTGTATCCGGCATTTACAATCTCTATTCCTATGGAGGTATCATTAAGGTTTTTATCATTTCTCCATGCACTTACTCCTGCATGATAAGAACGTTTGTTTTCATCTACCAGCTGATAAATCTCGTTATCTCCGGTATTGTTTACCAGATAATGTGAACTTACAGCTTGCTGGGTAAGCACTGTAATCGACTTATCATCCGGAAGTGCTGTATAATGTAATATTAAGTAACGTTGTCTGAAATTTTGTGCAATAGCAGGGAAATAAGTCTTTACCACTTTATATCCAGCCGGCTTTGCAGAAACAATTGAACCGTAACTTGCCGTATTATCATTTTTTGCAGGGTCTGCTATATTAGTCGTAAAAAAATCTACCCCACGGTCAGAAACAATTTTTGGTTTTGGAGCTTCCGGACTTGTTGTTTTAACGACCGGTTTAGGCTGTGATACGGGGGTTTTCGGTTTGTAAGTATTTTTTTTCACATTTTGCTGAGAAGTACATGAAAAAACAAAAGTGCTTAATCCGATGATATATAATGTCTTACGCATTTGTTCAGTTTTTTAATGATTTATTACTTCAAAAATACATAAATTTTTCTTGAATTTTATTTGGTAAATAAAGAAATCTATTCTATATTTGCACTCGCAATAACGGAACAACGATCATTAAAAAATAAACAAAAAGGAGGGTTGCCAGAGTGGTTAATGGAGCAGTTTGCTAAACTGTCGACGCGAAAGTGTCGCAAGGGTTCGAATCCCTTACCCTCCGCACTCTATATATCTCGGGGCGTAGCGTAGTCCGGTCATCGCGCCTGGTTTGGGACCAGGAGGTCGCAGGTTCGAATCCTGCCGCCCCGACTTTTTAATGAAGCTTATTCGATAAGCAAAATCAACTTTTAAGGGTGCGTAGCTCAGCTGGATAGAGCATCTGCCTTCTAAGCAGACGGTCAAAGGTTCGAATCCTTTCGCGCTCACAACGAACTCACAATTTTTATTGTGAGTTTTTTGTTTTATATTAGTTTCATGTGCTGCTGCTGCTACATACTTTATTCTCAATCCTTAGAAAAATATTACATTGGTCATTCTTGTGAAGATATACAGGAAAGGCTAAGAAAACATCTGTCTGAACATAAAGGATTTACAGCAAAAGCCAAAGACTGGACGATCGTTTATCATGAAGTTTTTGATTCTAAATCTGCGGCATACAAAAGAGAACGAGAAATAAAGGCTTGGAAAAGCAAATCT
>Ga0105243_10002126_pt1 | contig 16752 bp, 12 predicted proteins | sample KBSM34metaG_FD_81525 | JGI IMG/M metagenome (GOLD analysis project Ga0105243, IMG submission 81525) | Miscanthus rhizosphere microbial communities from Kellogg Biological Station, Michigan, USA - KBS M3-4 metaG | ecosystem: Host-associated > Plants > Roots > Rhizosphere > Soil | place... | reverse complement strand
ATGAATGTGTCGGAGTGCGACGTTTTCGTAAAGAGTGAGCAGACATTGTTACATTTACTAGTTCTTCCACTGTAGAAAATTTCTTCGCACTTCGACTTGCACTACCTGGAAATTTTAGAACAGCTAGTATCGGTCCAATTACCTCACACACCTTAATTAGGCTAGGGTTTCCAGTAGATATCGAAGCGGTTCAACACACCATTCCCGGACTAGTGAAAGCTATTTGTAAGTACTATACCGCCACTCCGTGAATTGTTATCCTTCTGTTACTTATGTGTTTTTGTCGGGAGATGGGATTTCTACGTAAAAAAGAACCTTCAGATACTGCGTCAGTTAAAGGAGTGGCAAGCTTTGCAGTATTATTCCACTTCGTCGGCCTTCTGAGCCAACTAACGAAATTGCCACCGCTTGATTTTTCTTTCCTGCCATCAAAGATGATCCAGATCAAGGTGCCTCCCCCTATCTCCCTCTGGATTATTAAGCCAGGATCCCTGGGAGACGTTATCCATACTCTACCTTGTGTGTCTGCCATTCGTACCCAGTGGCCACGTACACAGATCTCCTGGATAATTGATCCCCGTTGGGAAACCATTTTAGATGACAATCCCTCTATAGACCATCGAATCCTCTTCCCAAGGAAGCACTTCCAAGGTTGGAACGGTACACTTCGCGCTATAGAATGGTTGGCCACTCTTTTACGGCAGAAACCCCCGGAGATTTGCTTAGACCTCCAAGGCTTGTTACGTAGTGCTATCATTGCAAGGTGTAGTCGAGCTAAGCATATCTTTGGACTGCCGGGTTCTCGTGAGGCAGCTCGGCTTTTTTACCATCATGCCAAATTTTCTACTACAAGGACTTTCCACGCTGTGGACCGCTATTTAAGCATTCTCTCTGCTCTTGGCTTGCCCGATCCAACCTGCCCGGAATTTCCGCTTCCCTCTGGTTTTCCTCCAAAAGGTTTACCTGATTTTCCCAATTGGATTCTCCTCCACCCCTTTTCCCGTGGGAAGGGCAAGTCCCTTAGCGAAACAGCTATTCTCCGATTCTGTAGACGCTTTGATTCTCTTCCTGTTCTTATTGCTGGTATCGGAAAACTCTCTTCTAACTTACCACCACACTGTAGTTCGCTTCTTAATAAGACTTCTCTTTTAGAAATGATCTGGCTATGCCTGCATGCCGATTTTGTGGTGTCGGTGGACAGTGGGCCCGCTCACATAGTAGCGGCAGCCCGCGGGGGTCGGCTGCTCTCCTTACACACCAAGAGCGACCCGCGGATAGTAGGGCCCTATTCTCCCCATGCATGGATTTGGCAGGGAGGAGAAATTCGCAGACAAAGTCTCTCTCCTCGCGCAAAGATCCTTCCCACGAAGCAACTTGGAAGATCCGATGTGGACCACGTTGCCTCGTGGCTCAAAGAAAGGCTATAAGTCATCCCGCGCGTTCTTTGATCCTATCAAGATTTTCTAGCTTCTCTACAGTCGCGTTTTGCCTAAATCCATCCCCACTGCTCCGGCGATTTTTTATAGAGATCTACTTGATCTGATGGATCACTACAAGATGCAGTTGCTTGCAAAGCACTCTGTTATCCTGACTCGTCGCTACTTTGGAAAGACTATGCGCATGTTTGCTCCGTTCTATCTCCCTAGTGAATGCATTAATTCCTGTACATACAGTGTGGATTTTCTCGGCAGAACTCCATTCTGCGTGTCACTTTGGAAATTGGTGAGGTGGGGCTAGAGGCCGTCATCTTGCTGTGCAAGGATTTCGTAGCCTTCTGTTAGTTGCTTGGTGAGCATTCTAAGTTTGTCTCTCATAAATACTTGGAACGTTGTATACGCCTCCTCGCCATAGAAGTTCCATCTATTTCCCTGGAGGTTGCACCCGTGGAGGAGGTTTCTGAATACCAGAACATGGCTAATGCAGGTGAGGATGGGGGGTTTGGCCCAAAAGAAACTTGGAGTGGCGACTGGATGGTCCAGAACGTGCTTGCAAAGCCTTAGATTCCTCCGACTTGGATTGGGAAAAGGCTCTTTATGGACTGTGGAAGTGACAGGAGGCTATCGCTTTAGCAGCACACGCTGAAATATCTACTTCGTGTTTGTCGGAAGGCCCAGCTAACAACTGAGCCTCCCCTAGGTTATGCCCAGCAACAGGGAATTTTTCCCCTCCATATATCGATCTCAAATCAAGAACTCATTTAATTGCTCTGTGCATTTCTGATCACCTTTCCTCGTATTAGCATTACTCTAAGCACCAGAGAGCGCCCTCAGTCCCGTCGTGGATGTTCTTGCCTTGTGAGGAGGCGCGTTACTTATAATGAATGCTGGGGAAAGTCCAGAGCCTGGGGGTTATGCCGATCGAGGGGTCTCACTCACTTGCATCAAACGGCTTCTCACGGTATTTCTCCTGAGTGTTCTGCCAGGGAACGCTCCGCCACGGAGCGGTTCTCCGTTGCCAACAGCATTCTCTTGAAGAGGTCTCTCAACACCTTATTGCACTCGGCCTGGGATCCCATTGGAAAGACTGGGATGCTATGATTTCTTCCGCGACATGAGTGTTATCTGAGTAATGGCAAAGAGCAAAAGAACGTCAATGCTTCTCCCATCACGTTTAGTGGAACACAATGAAAGGGCCTTGCATCGCGCGGAGCGGCCCACGGACTCTTAACACAATCTAGAAGCCACGCCAGTCTACTCTATTTCATCGCAGGAGGGCAAGTGATTACCGTCAGAGAAAAGAAAATAAAGCAAATCAGGCTTTCCGGAATTGAGAGTTAACATGCGCCGACAGTCTGAAGGGCATTTGCTACAATCTTGGCAGTGTGTTGAATATCTTCTAAAGTATGTGCGGTGGAGAGAAAGCTGGTCTCAAACTGAGAGGGAGGAAGATAGACCCCGTGACGTAAGCATACCTGAAAAAATTTTCTAAAGGCGGAGAGGTCGCTCTTTTGCGCATCGGAGAGATTGCAGACAGAATGAGGAGTAAAATAGAGACAAAACATTGATCCGATGCGGTGGAAAGTAAGAGGTTTTCCCTGGATGCACTCTAGGATAGCTTTTTCAAGACTGCATCCAGTCTTTTCTAGCCGTTTCCAGCCGTCGATTTTCTGAAGTTCTCGGAGTTGTGTAAGGCCAGCTGTTAGGGAGAGCGGATTTCCTGAAAGAGTGCCAGCCTGATAGACTGGGCCATCTGGAGACAGATAGTCCATGATGTCGGCACGTCCACCAAATGCACCTACCGGGAGACCACCTCCGATGACTTTTCCTAGGGCTGTAAGGTCTGGACAAACACCAAAAATTTCCTGTGCTCCGCCTGGAGCGAGACGAAACCCAGTCATGACCTCATCAAAGATAAGCAACGCCCCATAATGGTCGCAGAGACGTCTTAGCTCTTCTAAGAAACCTGGAACCGGTAGGTAAAGGCCGGCATTGGCTGGAACAGGCTCCAAGATTACTGCTGCAATGGCACGTCCCTCCCTTCGAAAAGTTTCCCTAACAGCGTCAGGGTTGTTGAAGGGCAACACCCTTGTCAATTCAGCAAGGACTCGTGGTATTCCTGCACTATCGGGCTGTCCATAAGTTAGTGCTCCACTTCCCGCCTTGACAAGGAGTGAATCCACATGTCCATGGTAGCAGCCCGCAAATTTGACTATTATGTCTCTCTTAGTAAAGCCTCTAGCGAGCCGAATACAACTCATGGTCGCCTCAGTGCCACTATTAACCATACGCACTTTTTCGATAGATGGGACCATACCTCGTATAGTTTGAGCCATTTCTACCTCCAGAGCAGTAGGTGTGCCAAAGCTGATGCCATTTTTTGCGGCTGCGTAAATGGCCTCTACGACGGCTTTATGACTATGTCCCAGGATAGCCGGGCCCCAGGTACAAACGTAATCAATATATTTTGTTCCGTCCACGTCAGTAAGGTGTGATCCTCTGGCCTGCCTTACGAAGAACGGCTGTCCTCCAACCGCCTTAAAAGCTCTGGCTGGCGAGTTGACTCCGCCCGGTATCAAAGCCCTTGATTTTAAAAATAACTGCCCGGATTCTAGCATAGAAGCGATAGCAAGTTCACAAAGGTTAACAGGAATGCATAACGGCTACGGAAAATCTGGCTACTTACTTAACTAGCAACTTTTCCAATTTTCTCTGCTCGGAAATCCTCTCGCAGAACCTGTTAAATACGTAGGTCCAAAGAGAGCTTCCAAGTAAATAGATATGGCAAGGAGAGGCGAACACGGTGGAGGCAGCATGGCGCATCCTCCCATGTGGATCAAGTACAAGCCAGCTTGGTCAGTTTACAGTAAGAGCCGCTGCAAGCAACAATACTAAAGCTACTAAATGAAACTGTGAAAATGTTTTGTTCCTCGTGCTCGTGCTCCAAGCTTCAATTGCAACAAACTCTTGCCGTGGGAAATGTCATGTAGCACCTACACTACTGTAGGCTGGATATATTCTACGTTCCAGTACAAGAGGAGAATCACACAAGCAACTTCACTACCTGTTGCAAAACTCTGCCCAATTGTGCAGCATGGGAGGGGTACGTGCAAAATCTTAGCTCCATTACTAATTCTGCCCCTCATCGGATTAAGCATTTCCGTAACAAGTTGATCGCTGGGGTCCTCATTTCTGTCCCCCTGGTTGTCACTCTAACTGTCCTAAAAATCGCCTACAGTACGATCAACAACTTTTCTTCCCCAATATTCCACTCTCTTGGCGTCCATTTTCCGGGTGTTGGCGTTGTTACCACGCTACTTCTCCTTCTCGGGTTGGGTTTTATGGCAACGAATGTTATTGGAAGAAATATCATAGAAAAATTCGAATCTATCATCCTAAAAATCCCCGTAGTGGCGCATCTCTACGGAGGAGTCAAGCAGGCTATTGAATCGGTACGCAACATTAAGATGAGTTCCAATTTTAAGCGCGTCGCCTATGTGCCGTACCCTAGCTCTGGTTGCTATCTAATCGGATTTGTGACAGGCACTCTCTATGACGAGACATTGGGGTATGAGATGACTGCCGTTTTCCTGCCTACTACCCCAAATCCTTTTACTGGGTACATGGTTTTTATCGAGAGCTCACGCGTTATTGAGAGTAGCCTTACCCTAGAGCAAGCTACCAAGGCTGTAGTTTCTGCTGGACTCGTGTCCCCCGCGAAACCCTTCCCCCTTTCCCCACCATAGCGACCGATGAACTCTATAAACTCTAATGGGGGAAGTCCGCTGGAAAAACGCTTTGGATATTTCACCTACTTGAACAACAGTGTATGCGGCCCACACTATAAATAAATTTATAAGGATTATAAGGCCGTTTCTTTCACAGAAAACTGACGAGCAGGGTGAGAGTGGCGGTAGCCTACGCAAAGCCCTACAGTTGCAAGGATACCGAGCACATAATGGAGGCAGATTTTCGTGGCGAATCGGCGAGAGTTCGAACAGATGACCAGAGGATGACCTTGTCGCGATACTCCCTACCGAGGATGAGTGCTCTTTGGACAGAGCAACGTAAGCTAGAAATCTGGCTGGAAGTTGAGGTTCTCGTGTGTGAGGCCATGGCTCGACTGGGTCACATTCCGGTAGAAGACGCAATAGCTATCAGAGAACTGGCAGCATTTGATATTAAAAAGGTTCGAGAAATTGAATCGCGCACCCACCATGAGATTATTTCTTTCCTAGAAAACGTGTCTACATATGTAGGTCCTGCTGCCCGATGGATACATCGTGGATTAACTTCCTCGGACATTCTAGATACCAGCCTTGCTTTTCAAATGACAAAGTCTACAGATATCCTCCTGGAAGATCTCCGTACTCTCCAAGTTGCTGCTGCGAGAACAGCCAAAAAACACTGTCTGACTCCAATGATTGGTAGAAGTCATGGGATCCATGCGGAACCTATTACCCTTGGCTTGAAAATGGCACTCTTGTTCGACGAGTTTGTCCGTGCAGAGGAACGTCTCAGACAAGTTAGAGAGAGAATTCGCGTGGGGAAAATTAGTGGGGCCGTTGGCACTCACGCACACCTAGATCCTGCTGTAGAGAGATTTGTCTGCAGCCATTTAGAACTAAAGCCTGCCTTGCTTTCTACCCAGATCATACAACGGGACCGCCATGCAGAATTTTTATGTGTGTTAGCTATCATTGCCTCCAGCATTGATCGTTGGGCTACAGAGTTTCGCCATCTTCAACGTACCGAAGTTGCAGAAATAGAGGAATTCTTTTGTGAAGGACAGAAGGGTAGTTCCGCCATGCCTCACAAACGCAATCCTATTACCAGCGAGCAGCTCAGTGGACTTGCTAGAGTTATCCGTGGATACGCAGTTGCAGCACTAGAAAATGTAGCTCTTTGGCATGAGAGGGACATTAGCCATAGTAGCGTCGAGCGCATTATCCTCCCGGATTCCTGCATTCTCCTAGACTATATGCTCGTCACTTTCTGTGGACTTGTTTCCACTCTCCAGATATACCCAGAGAAAATGCAACGCAACATGTTGCTGACTCGTGGACTTTACGCAAGCCAGTCCATACTCCTCCTACTGATAGACAAGGGACTAGAAAGAAGAGACGCCTATGAAATAGTGCAACGTGCGGCCACACGGACTTGGAAGAAAGAAACTATCTCTTTCCAGAAGAGCCTCTTGGAAGAGCCCACTATTTGCAGGATGCTGACCGAGGAGGCAATCACCTCCGCCTGTTCCCTCAAACATCACCTCGCAAAGATTAAAGGCAAGCTAAAAGCTCTTGGAATCAATCGATTCCTACAGCGTCATGAGCACTCCTGCAGTACGCAACCCGATTGAAGCAGAAAGAATGAATGTCTTGCAGACTTGTCACGGCATTCTCGGTGGGACCCCAAAATTTTTGGTTTTACCACTCTCCTTTATCCAAGCGAGTTCCATTCTGGCACAGCACTTGCCTGTGCAGTCAGGACTCGATTCGACAAAACAATTACAGGCCTCTCCTCCAACTCGATTTACTGGGCAAAATGCAGGGGTTATTGTCCTAGGCTATCATCGGTTTGAGTCTTGTCCTAAGGACACACTCGCTATTCAGCCTGAAGTTTTTAAGGAGCAAATGAAGTTCCTTAAGGACAATGGAATTGCAGTTATTTCTATGAAGGATTTTCTTTCCTGGAGACGAGGTGAAAAAGGAATTCCTCAAAAAAGTGTATTAATTACCATCGACGACGGTTATACGTCCAGCTACGACGTAGCGTGGCCTATTCTAAGAGAGTTTGGCTATCCTGTTACTCTTTACCTCTATACTAAGTATGTAAATGTAGGTGGTAAGTCTCTTAGCTGGAAACAGTTACAGGAGATGCGGGATGCTGGGACGGAATTTGGAAGCCATAGCGTTTCCCATGATAACATGTCGCACCCGCACACATTGAGAGGGTATGACTATCAATCATGGCTCTCCAATGAGTTAGGAGAGTCTAAAAGGACTTTGGAGTACCATCTCAATGTTCCGGTTGCTACCTTCGCATATCCCTATGGAGGACATAATATTAACATCGTACGAGCTGGGCTCAGAAAGGGCTATGAGGCCATGTTTACTGTCAATCCTGTTCCAGTCCACCTGAGTTCCCCATCAGGTTCTTTAGGAAGATTTATCATTTGCTCCGCTCAACCTAGTACTTTTAGTAATGCTATCCGTGCTTTTAGTGTTAGGCCACAAAGGACAGCGGTCACTCCAAATAACTCTTACCACTGGACCCATAGATGGAGAAATTCAGGAGGTAAGCACTCCTTGATGAGAGGAGCCATAAAGCCAACTCCCCTTATTCTTCCATTACAAGCCCAACTATCTCGCTAATCTTACTATGCAGAAGAAGGCACTCTTGGCACTGGAAGACGGTCGTATATTCCATGGTGAGGCGTTCGGGGAGTCTAAAACCACAACAGGCGAGGTCTGCTTTAATACATCCATGACAGGCTACCAAGAGATTTTAACCGATCCCTCTTACTGTGGTCAGATTGTAGCAATGACGTACCCAGAAATTGGTAACTGCGGCGTTAATACTATGGATTTAGAAAGCGACAGTCCACACGTGCGCGGGTTTGTCATTGAGGAGCTAAGTCCCATCGACAGCAACTGGCGATCCGAAGCTAGCCTACAAGACTATCTTACTCAACACCATATTCCTGGCATATCTGGGGTTGATACGCGTGCCTTGACGCACCACCTCCGTACTTATGGTACCATGAGAGCTTGCTTGACTAGTGAAATTTGCGACGTGGACGAAGCCGTGTCCCGTGCAAGGAGCTGTGAGGAGAAAGCAGATCTTGTACAAGAAGTTACCACACCTCAGCCCTATGACTGGGATGTAGATGGAATGCTAAGTCGTCCGTGGGGACAGTGTACAACCGGAAGAACAAAAGCCAATTCCAAAGGGGATACCTTTTCCTCCCCTTCGGAAGCGCAGCAGTATATTGTTGCCTACGACTTTGGAGTAAAACGCAATATCCTGCGCTCCCTGCGTCAGGTAGGTTTTTTGGTGCATGTGGTACCAGCTAGAACATCGGCCGAAGAGGCTCTCGCGCTTCGGCCCAAGGGAATTTTCCTCTCCAATGGGCCAGGAGATCCTGCCACCCTTGACCATGTTATAGAAAATGTCCGTAGGCTTACTCGCCATGTGCCTATTTTTGGCATTTGTCTCGGCCACCAAATTTTGGGGCTTTCTTTTGGGGGGAATACACTGAAGCTGAAGTTTGGCCATAGGGGATCTAATCAACCTGTGAAAGATCTTCGGACCGGACGAGTTTTTATTACCTCACAAAACCACGGCTTTTCTATTGCACCTGACTCTCTGCCCGACTGTGTGGAAATCACACACATCAATTTAAATGACCACACTGTTGCTGGATTACGCCATAAAGAATACCCAATTTTTGGTGTGCAGTTTCATCCGGAAGCCTCACCAGGCCCCCATGAGAGCCACAGCTTGTTCCGACGTTTTTTTAACCTAGTTGAGGAATCCGCGGCAGACGAGTGAACCTGCACGCGCCGAGAAGGGAGGCCCGATACAGGTTCTTTTATTCCTACAGTACTGGATGGCAGTAAGTAACCGCTTCCTTGTGCAAGTCCATTATTAATTGCTTAACTTAATCTTCCAGTTGGGTAAGGTCCCACAAAGTACCTCCAGTTTGCGTGGTGTTCTGCTGGAAATGATACGTTTTTAAACGGAAGCCACCTAGGGCGTTTTGGTTTACGTGTGAGCCGCATTCTCGCCTCGTGGGGCAGCCGATTTCCCTTACGGGCATTGCAGGGGAGACAGGAGCTAACCACATTTTCCCATGTAGTTCTTCCCCCCTTATCTCTTGGTAAAACGTGGTCTAGATTGAGATTGTCACGATGGAACGTCTTTCCACAGTACTGGCATCTGTTTTTGTCCCGTTCAAAGATACCGTGCCGCGTGAATTTTATTTCCCTCCTGGGAAACTTGTCAAACAGGAGCAGCATGATAATACTCGGAATCAGGATTCTCAGTGAGACACTGTGCATCATTCTCGGTCCGGGATTTTCCTTAGAGAAGTCCTGCCAACTCCGAAAATCAAAGGTCAGAAAGTTCTCCTGCCTGTCTGACAATAATACAACTTGAACATGTCCTTGACACAAGAGAGAGAGAGCCCTACGGATGCTGCAGGTATTTACCGCCTGCCATAGACGATTTAACACCAACACGGAATGGCTATGGGATTTAACATTGGGTTCCACCTTTCTGGACAAGATTTTATGAACTTACTGTGCAAGAGGGTCAAGGGTCCTATAAAAAACCTCCTTCCTACACCTTTCTTTCCTCTCTTTGAAGGGAGGGAGATTTGACCTCCTAATCCAAGTCTACGTCAGAAAGAAAGAGCAGCACATACCGAGCTCGGAATCGGAGAAATGTTCTCCGATTCCATTCTCGAAGCAGCAGTCTCTAAGGCCTGTATCGCACGTGACCTTCCCGTAAAGAATCTTCTATCGTTGTTTAAGTATAGGGAGCCTGGAGAGCCCGCTAGCGGCGTGTTTGTTCCATAAAACTATCCGATTCTCGAAGGGAGAGGCATACCATGTGGAATTCTCCTTGTAAGAAAATTTTTGTTCCCCAGGTGCGGCGGTTCTCTCTTGCATCTCAAGGGACGACTTTCTCCGCCTTCCGGACTCATCCCAGTCACTTTTACAAGAGAAGTTGCCAATAAGGATTGGTTCTCATGGGGGATCTAACTCCCAACAATATTGCTTTGCATAACGACGTTACCAGAGTACTCCCCCAAAATTGGGAGAGATCAGAGTACAAAGCAGACTGGCATGCTCCCTTGGACAACAGGGAGGCCCTGGTAAAGGTTTTCTTGTAGAACTTTTCACCGTGTGATAGGATTCGCGGGAACTGATGGCTATGAAGAACGATAAAAATAAAAATCCACAGAGGTGTTAATTTCGTCACCTAACTCCTTTCTATACCAATGGATTTTCCTTCCGGTGCATGAGCATCACCTACTTTTGGGCTGGGGTGCTCCTTCCGTCCAGGAGTTGTTAGTTATCTTGGTTATTGCTCTTATCATGTTTGGGGCCAAGCGACTACCGGAACTTGCACGTGCGCTAGGCCAAAGCCTTGGTGAGTTTCGAAAAGCAAGGGATGAGTTTGAGAGGGAGTTCCATAATAAGTCGGCAGGTGAGGAATCGACTTCGCAGCTATGTGCTCGGCCGCCTCTGGACAACAAGGACCAGGAGGGCGTTCCGGCCCAACTGCCGCAGCGTCCTCTCAAGGCAGTATCACCGCCTCCTCCCGCAGAATCTCCGCCATCCCCACCCCCTTCTCCGAAGGGTTGCAATACCTAGTAGGATACTAGGCTATCCGCTGCTCACGCTTGCCTTATGGTCTGGATTGTCCTTCTGTCTCCAGGCATCGCCTGCTACTTGCAAGCTAGTAGCCTATAATCTAAGCAATTATTCCATCCAAGGATCTAAAAATCTTCCTGCAAAGTCTCCAACTTCGCTCTCTGCAATAAGGGACATTCTCGGCAGCCTACAGCCAGACATTCTTGTCCTTACCGAAATGGGCTCCCAGCAAGACCTCCTTTTTCTACAGAAAAAGTTGAGGAATGCTGGCCTCTTTTTACCGTACACTGTTTGGATTGATTCTATGGATCCCCTTCGGCATCTGGCTCTACTTAGCCGCTTCCCTGTCATGCAAGATGACTCTCTTCGACTGGCCCCAACTTCTATCCCTAATTATTTCATTAAGAGAGGCATTATGGACATTACCCTTCGGCTAGAGCCTCACTATACTCTCCGTGTGGTAGGAGTGCACTTAAAATCCAGGAGAGCCCCGGCTAGGCAATCGCATCGTGTGCGGTTTGCGGAGGCTCAGGCGCTTGCCTCACACGTCACAAGCATCCTACGACGCTCTCCTGACACCAATCTTTTAGTTGTTGGAGATTTTAATGACTATCCTACTTCCCCTACTCTAAAAACTGTCCTCCTGAAAAAAGCAATTCCTGACAAGAGGGCCCTGCTTTCAGACTTGCTATACGCCACTCTTTTTGATCTTGCTCCTTCCGATAAGCGTGGAGAACGGTGGACCCACTATTTTAAAAAGGAAGACATTTACTCAAGACTCGATTATCTACTCGCTGCGCAAGGAATTGTTCCAGAGATCGTCAGGGTAGGAATCTGCCACCACCCGCGGTGGCATCTTGCTAGTGACCATCGTCCTTTGTATATCGTCATCTCCATTCCACATCTTCAGCAAGGGGTTGCTGGGGCGGAGCGGAATCTTACATTCAATTGGCTTACAAGGCACTGTTTTAAACGCTTTTCTGCAATCACCGCCTCTTGTTTGGTGAGTGTACGCTCTGCCGAGCGGAATACTAAAGAAACTCCGATTGACCTCCAATGGAGGGGTAACTTAAGCCCGGTGTGGTCCACAAAAACGTCAAATGGTACAATAGAACATAAGAAAGGCTCTCCTGCTGAGAGGAGTACTTCCAGAATACTTTCATATGGAAGCTTCTTCGGAAGGAGGATGGCAAGATCGCGCACTATTGCTGGATAGCGTGGAATTGCAGAAATTTTTCTGACCGTAGCGGATCCCTTTTGAAGGGATTCAAGCCACAACTCGGCGACTAGTGCTCCTCCTGGCGTTCCTAACTTTCTGCTCCCCCGGGGTAACAGTTGACCCGCGACCCCAATAGTTTCACCAGATTCTGCCAGAACATAGAGGCAGAGGTTCTCCCCCATCGAGAGTGGGGTGATAGGGACCTGTTTAGGGATAGCGGTGGAAGCAACAAAGCGTAGACGCTCTCTTGTTAGAGATTGTATGACTCCCTTCAGATCGTAAAGATCTAGCAAGCGCGATTTTCTACCTCGCCAGGAAGGAGGGGTGGAAAATCCTACCATTGCTATTCCCAAACTCAAAGCCTCCTCTTTAGTTCCCCTCCGAAAAACTTTTCCTATCTCATAGAGCCGCACTGTCTGTCGGCCATGACTTAGATTAGTTTGTACTGCAGAAAGTAATGCTGGGACCAGCGCCGGACGGAGGAGGGACTGATCTTCTCCAGGAGGATTTCTTAAACGTATAGCTTCCTCCTCAGGGATTAAGTTTTGAAATAGACTATCCGACACAAGTGTGTGCGTACGAGCCTCAAAGAAGCCTTGAGCAGCAAGACGATGACGTAGAATGGAACAAAAATCCACGGTGGCATCTGCCTGAGTGGTAGGAGAAAGCTCAGCAAACCGTTTCTCAGTGATTGCCTCGATGCCAATCAGACGCGCAACTTCCCCGATAATATCCACTTCTCGCGTCAAATCTCTGCGGAACCCTGGAACTTCCCAGGAGGAAGATTTTTTAGAAAAATGCAGCAAGATTAACCACCCTTTCTCTAAAGAGCGGCTGATTTTTGCGGGATCTAGGTCCACCCCCAATAGGCGAGAAGCTCGATCATGATGGATTGTCACCCGTGTAGCTACTGGCAGCACTCCATCAACCACTATGGGAGCCTCAACTCTTCCACCGGCAACTTTGCAAATCCACTCTTTGGCAAGTTCGGAGGCAGATATGACAGCCGTAGTATCTACCCCACGCTCGAAGCGATAACTAGCATTGCTGGAAAGTCCAGTGCGACAGGAAGTAAGCCGTATTTTTCCTGGATGAAACGCCGCACTTTCTAACAAAATCTCCGTCGTATTTGTCGATACCCTAAAGCCACTTCCTCCCATTATTCCAGCTAGAGCTATCGGACCCTTCTTATCCGCAACAACCATATCTCCAGATGTAAGAAAATATTCCTGTCCGTGCAGGTCTAGAAACTTTTCTCCCTCGTATGCCAAACGCACAAGAACGTCTCCGTACACTTGTGCCGCATCAAAGGCGTGTAAAGGCTGGCCCATTAGCAGCATCACGTAGTTTGTTACATCCACCACGCTGTTAACGGAGCAGACGCCTACGGACTCTAGTTTAGATCTTAACCAAATAGGACTTTCCGACACCCGTATTCCTTGGATTCTTCTGAGTGAGTAAAACTCGCACCCCGCAGTGTTCTTAATTTGCGCTGCTACTAGGGATTTATTGCTAGCTGCGGGCACGGTAGTCGTAGATGACGTGACATTCCACTTCAGAGAAGATCCGGTAAATGCTGCCACCTCACGGGCAATCCCCAAATGACTTAGCCAGTCTCCTCGATTAGGAGTAATATCTAAGTCCAAAATGGAATCTGGCGGAAAAACCTCAGAAATTTGGGTGCCAACTACGGTCTCTTCCGGGAGGATAAGCGGCTCGCCTATTGCTGCCCCCTTCACCAATGCCAATTCCCCTGCGCTGCAAAGTATGCCTTGTGATGTTATCCCATGTAGTTTATCCTCGCGGACCAGTACGTTCCCTGGCAAGATCGCCCCTGGCAATGCTAGTGGTACTTTATCTCCAGCGCGATAACCTTTCTTCGTGTCGCAGAGGACTTGCCTTAACTGCAGACCATCTGCGACCTGGTAGATAGCCAGGTGGCTTGCTTGTGGGTGTGGTGGTCTCTCTTCCAAAATTTGAGCCGCTACTACGTTCTTAAGCGGTGTTCCCCAGCCCGTAACCGACTTCACCTGAATACCAGCACAAGCCAGTAAGCTTTCGAGATCGGTAACTGATCCGCGAAAGTCGACAAGCTCCAGGAGCCAGTTGAAGGAGAGTTTCACTAGTGAAGACAATTGGCTAATGAAATTGGGATAGAAATTGAATATTATTCTCCGTGAGCGTGCGGATATCAGTAATGCCGTTTAAGGCCATTGTTAAACGCTCCAACCCAATCCCAAAGGCGAATCCAGAAACCACCTCTGGGCTATAGGCTTGGTCCCTCCTTTTGGTACTGACCGCTTCAAAGACAGCCGAGTCTATCATTCCACATCCTGCTAGCTCTAGCCATCTATTTCCAAGCATTGTTGCTCGGACATCGATTTCATAGCTCGGTACGGTAAATGGAAAAAAATGAGGGCGGAAACGAATTTCTGTCTCCCAACCAAACAATTCACGGAAGAAAAAGACAATTGTCCCCTTAAGATCCGCAAGGCCGACATCCTTTGAGATATATAGTCCTTCCAATTGATGAAACTGAATTAAATGTGTAGCATCTATCTCATCGCGTCGATAGGCTGCGCCAGAGCTGAACATGCGTATCGGAGGGAATTGGTGCTCCATCGTCCTTATCTGGATGGTGGAGGTATGAGTCCTCAGAAGGCGGCCGTCTTGGAGATAAAAGGTGTTCTTCTCATCTCTGGCCGGATGATCGTTCGGGGTATTTAATGCATCAAAACAATGCCATTCTGTCTCAATGTCTGGCCCCATGGTGCATGAAAACCCCATGCGCCGGCAAATAGCAATGGTACGGTCGAGCAAACAGGTAATGGGGTGAGCTGCACCATACTCCAGGGCAGTTCCAGGTAATGTAAGATCCAAATCTCCAATTACCGCTCGGTCCCTCTCTTTTTCAAAAAAACTCTCCCGTTTTTCGAGAGATGTACTTATTACCCGGCGTAAATCGCCAAGGAGCCTTCCAAGGTAAGGCCTTTCATCCTTCGGTACCTCTTTTAGTAGCCGGTTCAAAAGAACGAAAGATCCAGAACGCCCGAAGACCCTGGTACGAATCTCATTTAGGGTAGAGACATTCTCTGCAGCGGCAATCTCTTCCAGAGCTTCTTTCTGAATTCTCTCAATCCGGGCCCTCACCTAACCAGCGCAAACTCTTTTAGCATCTAGCGCAGCCATCGCCTTCTGAAAGATCTGCCTGAAAACTGGGAGATCTGCTATGGCCAAATCTGAAAGTATCTTGCGGTCTAACAGGATGCCAGCAACTTTGAGTCCCTCAATAAATCGGCTATAAGTGATCCCTTCAGCACGTGTCGCAGCATTGAGACGCTGGATCCAGAGGCAGCGGAAATTGCGCTTGCGCGTCTTTCGGTCACGGTAGGACCACACCTTCGCCTTTATCTGGGCATCTTTCGCATAGCGAAACAATTTACTTCTACGCCCCCGATATCCACTGGAAGCCTTAATAACTCTCCTACGCCGCTGCCGGCTTGCCGGTGCATTAGTTGCTCTCGACATGTTGAATTCTTCCTTTGACTGCTAATGGAGCCGGTCTTGTTAACAACAAACAATCCTAGGCCTTATCCGGCTCCTTACAAGTGTTACACCCCAGACGGGGTATAAGTCCTAGGACTGAAACTAACCAAATGGGAGAGACCGCTTAATCCGTGACACATCAGAACTGTGGACCATCGCCCCTCTTGCGAGCCTGCGCTTGCGTTTCGCGGATTTACACTCAAGGAGGTGACGGCGACTGGCTTGCGCACGCTTTATCTTTCCGGTGGCAGTAAGCTTAACCCTCTTGGCAACAGTCTTCCTGGTCTTGCTATTTGCAATGGACATCGGTGTTAGAGCAATGGCTAGCCTTTTAGCAGATTCTGCACAACACAGAACCCAGAGGGGATTCTATACCGCTTAAAGTAATAGTCCCACAACAAAGTATAATAATCCGGAAAAAAACTACCGAGCAGGGAGTCGTTTCCGACCCCGCCCAATAGTGACACCCCAAGTTTACTCAGTTAATTCTTAAACACTTCTCCTTATTTTTTTATGCTCCTCTTCCCTGGAGGGAGAGAGCAAAACGACCGCGCAGCACTTCTCTCACACGCGAACGCAACTAGGTCTCCTGTCTCGAGGAAACGCCACGGGGTCAAGAAACCCGGAACCCTGTGGAGAACATACACTCAAGCCCCCAGGCTTGCCAGCCCTTCCTTTTTTTATATCCGGAAACTCGGTTTTCTTGTTATTTGCCAAGTAGGGACTCCAATCGACTCTGCTGGATACGCCACCCATCCGAGGCCCAGTATATTTGGGTTGCGTCCCTCTCGCAACTATAAACTACTCGGGGCCTGGATTATCCCCAGGCTGATTAGCGATCCACTTATTTCTAAAAAATGGATCTTCTGTACGGTAGGAATGTCTTTCCTCAATGCTGCTTTAATCCTATATCTCGCTTGCCGCTGTGCCCCTTATGGAGGAACCAAGGTTTAAAAAAATACTCTTCTGGGTGGGGACCTGTCATGTCCTTGTGTTAGGGGTCTTCCTTTTATCGAACCGAACTTACTTTTCCAAGCAAATCGAAAAGGTCATATGGATAGATGGCAACTCTCTGGCCCAGAAAGAACCAACTTCCCCTAAACCAACTTCCCCTAAACCAACTTCCCCTAAACCAACTTCCCCTAAACCAACTTCCCCTAAACCAACT
>Ga0105243_10002124_pt1 | contig 16766 bp, 7 predicted proteins | sample KBSM34metaG_FD_81525 | JGI IMG/M metagenome (GOLD analysis project Ga0105243, IMG submission 81525) | Miscanthus rhizosphere microbial communities from Kellogg Biological Station, Michigan, USA - KBS M3-4 metaG | ecosystem: Host-associated > Plants > Roots > Rhizosphere > Soil | place: Michigan... | reverse complement strand
CCGGCAGCGCGGCAACGGACCATTCGAGACCGCTGCGCAAGGCAGTCAAGCCCACCCTCGCCAACCTGCTCGACAGGCCCGAGATGGCTTGATCGAGCACAAGGCCGTCCAAAGCCGAGATACCATATCCGATCCCACCGGAAATACCGCCTGAGAGTGCCCCAATTCCCAGGGCTTCGCCAAACTCGCGACCATTGAAACCGTTGTGGGTTCCACCGTATTGGAGGCCGCCAGTGCCGGCTCCGAGCAACGTGCCGGTCGCGACGTTTAGCGCTCCTACAGAAACTCTCTGGCCGACGGTTGCGCTAGTGGCGACAGCTTCGGCTGCCTCGCCTGCCTCAACTCCGACAGCGACCGCATCCGCCGCTGCGTCAGCTACATCCGCGGCGGCAGCAAGCGCCGCTGAAACACCAAACGTGAAGATGGCGGCCAGGACGCCGAGGACTGTCACAACGCTACCGACGGCAATCGCGGCGGCGGAGACTGTTCCGGTCGGATCGACCATCACAATCGGGTTGTTGCCAGCATAAACATACGGCGACGCAAACTGGTGCGCGGGGTCAACCGAGTAAAAACGTCTAAGGGCTGGATCGTAAAGCCGCGCACCCGCGTTGTAGAGACCGGTCTGCGAATCGAACTCATATCCCGTGAAGAGATAGCGCGTTTCATCCTTGTTTCCGAAGACAGGATCGACTAATTGACCGAAAGGCTGATAGTGATAAGCAGCAAGCGGTGTCTTTGCAGCTCCAACCACTGCACGGGTTGAACCAAGATGATCACGCAGCAGTGTGGAATAGCCGCCAGCGCCCAATTGACCCAGCACACCCGTTGGACCATAGACGTATTCCATAGTCGTCTCTGGTCCACCCGCGTGAAGTCGAACTTTCTCACTCAGAGGCCTGAGACTGCGACCTGAAAGGTACAAGCGTGTCTGCTGCGAATCGATCTTAAGACAACGTCGCCCGTGCAGGTCATAGGCGAAGCGAAGGTCGTCGCCGCTCGACAGTTTGACGTGAGTGGCCCTGGTGATGATCGGATCGTATTCGATCGAAGAGATCCCTCTGGGCTTCGCAGCCGTGACCGCGCCGGTCGGGCTTGATTCATAATCGACGTCCTGGCTGCCAGTGGAGTTCGTTACGAAATCGGTGCCGGGCTGGTAGCGGTATTGTTCGGTCTGGCTTCCCTGCTCGAACGTAAGGAAGTTTCCGTTGTCGTCGTACGTCACGGGCGACTGCACTCCAATGCTCAACTCCGGTGCCGCGTGTCCGTCGATAGAACACTGCGCCACGGTGAGTCGCGACAGTGCGTCGTACCTGTACTGGGACTCTGTCTTCGTCGGAAATTCACCTGGATTTATGATCGCGAAGTCGGTCTGCACATTTGCGATCTGACCGGTGTAGTAGCCGGCACCGTCATAGCCGTTCTCGGTGTAGCCGATGGTCTCCTTGAACAGCCCATCGTCAATAGCGGTCAGCCAGCCCGGAGAGTTGTAGGAGTACTGACGAGCAATCGCGTCTGAAGAGCCGGGGTTCAATGTCTCCGTCTTGACCTGTCCGGACAAGTAGTAGTCATAAGACGCGAACTTCTGGCCCGCGGCGCCGGCGATACTTTGCACACGGCCCAGTGGATTGCGCTGCGTTCGAAGTACATTGCTCGATGGATAAGTTACCGCGTTGCCTCGACCGAGGTTGTCGTAGCCATAGGTGAACTTGTAAACGTCGTCGCCGTATCGAGGACTGCGAAGGGATTCGGATTCGAGTTGGTTGGCCTGGTTGTAAACGAAAAAAGCTTGATCGGACGAAGCCTCATCGCTGTTGACGATCTCAACACTGGTTAGACGACCAAACTGGTTCGGATCGTCACCGGAGTATGTGTACGTGTATCGATAACGCGGTTTTGCACCCTGCTCAATCCCAGGCCACGATGGAGAATTGTTTGCTTGCTGATTCAGGAGAGCGGTGTCCCATTTGAATGCGAACGTTCCGCGCTCCAGCATCTGACCGAGCCGGTCGTAGATGGTGTAGACCACGATTCCCTGATTTGCCGCGGCCGCATCCTGCGCGAAACGAACATTGCCTCGGACGTCATAGATATACTTCGTATCACCCGAGTTTGGACCATGCCTGGAGAGCACGCGTCCCAACATGTCGTAAGGCTGCGTTACGATCCAATTGTTCTTGTGTGCGGGATCCGGAGGATTGTAATAGTTCGGGAGAAAGTGGGTGACGACTCTTCCATCGTTAGTGTAATGCTCAGACATCGATGACATCACATAACGATTTGTTTTCGCATCAACGAGTGTTCCCTGAGCTACATTTCTACCCAACACATCCGCTATCACAACCGATACAACACCATCAGGATTGATCGCCTTAACCATGAAATACTGTCTGGCCGGTAGCTTCAGCACGCCTGCGACGCCGGTTAAGTCGTTGGTCCCGTATTCGAAGGTGGTCGTATGCCCATTACCGATGGCGAACACCTCGCCCGGCAAACCGATCTCAACGACCCGGCCCAGGGGTGACGCCTCATAACGCTTGCGGTGAAAGGGAAACTGTCCATCGGCGGGATTGGCCGTGCAAACGTCACCGGTCATAAGACCGGACGACCAGTCGAACTGGGCGAACGTTGCCTGGTACTTCGGAATTGGGCTTTCGTATCTGGCATTCTTCGTCACGACGGCTGCACGACCGAGAGCATCGTAGAGGTTGGCCGCAACCAGGACTCCGTTTCCGTCAATAGTCTGACGCTGGTGTGTCTTGCCGCTTCCGTCAACGAAAGCCACGCCTATCTCAGGTGCCTCGCCAACCACGAAATTGGCGAAGCCGACTCGGTTCGATGTGATGATCGCTGGTGCGCCGCTGATTGGCTCCGAAAGAACACAGTTACAGGTCATCCTCCCATCGACGTAAAACAGAATGACATGGTCGGTCATCAGGAGCAGCCAGGAGTTCCCTGGACCAGGCGAAGTGTACGGCGCCTGCACGACCTTGTTTTCAGAGGGATTCTTGCCCGTAAGTTCCAGAACCCATGTCTGATTCTTCGGTTGCCAGGTCACAGTGAGCGACTCGCCAACTTCGAGACCGACGGGCGCGTTGATCGCCTCTCCCGGCTTCACGTCGACATAAACAAAGTAGTTGGAACTAAACGCCGGCGTCGTTAACGAAATGCGTCCGGCCTGGTCCGTCGTGTGCAGCAACCAGCCATCGGTCGCCTGCCAGTCGGCGGCTTGAGCAGAATTCCAATTCAAACTCCAATCACCGCCGGCGGTGAAACGATCGTGGAACGTCGCACTTGTCGGGAGGACCAGCAAGGTTACATTGGGTTCGCTCGGATCGAACGTACCTTGCGAGTTCTGCCGCGAGAAATACGACAGGCTCAGGTTCTTAAGCTCACCATCGTGTCCGGTTCGGCCGATCAACTGTAGATGTTGGTTGTAAATCCATTGAAGCGAGTTGTTGTAGGGCCCGACTTCAGCCGTGATCAGGTGCGTGGGTTCTTCGTAAACGCTGGCCACATACTGACCAGCGGCAGTCGCGAAGGCAACGTTATCGACGTACACAGGAACATTGCCGTCGTTGAAAGCAGTCAAATCGATTTCGACGGGGGCGGATGGATCGATGACTATCTCGTGGTAGTAATAATTCCACTCACCCTGGCTCCCTGAGAAAGAAAGCACGCTGACTTCAGGTTGTGAACTACCTTTCGTGCACTGAATGCGCCAGCCGGCGGGTTTCTGCGAGTCGTAGTCCTTGGGAGTTTTCGCCCAACAAGAAAACAGGTAGGTGGCTGGTCTCTTCGGTGTCAGCCGAAGGGGTTTCGTAGTTGAGCCTCTGGGTAACTTCAGGCTTTTGCTTCCGGTGTGCGCATTACCATTTAATATTGGAGTAACAGTCGTATCGACCACCCAGTCACCGCTGCTCTCGTATGACTCGAAGCCGTAGTAAAAGGCTTCATTCCCCTCGATGCTTGCGCCGGTGAAGAGAGCAACCGGGAACCGTTGCTCGGCGTCAAGCAGTGTGGAACGAATCGAACCGGAAGGATCCGCTCGCTCCGTCGCTATTCCAACCAATGTCCGAACCGTGACCTCGGAAGTCTTCAGCCAGTCGGGAGTCGCGGTGCTATTGGTCCATGCTGCGAAATTGAAATCACTTGTTTGGGAACCGCCCAGCCACCGGTAAGTCTGATATGCACCAAATACCTGCCCGGCCACGCCACCCAGTGGTGCTCGCGCAAACGCTTTCCAGGTTGTGACTTTCACCGACGTGACGATCGGCGCGTCAGCTGCCAGCGCCACGGTTCGCTTAAGTTGCACGGATGGCGACAGCACGTGCGCGTTACGCAACCAGTCGTACACCTCGTAGCCATATATCCTGCTTGAGACGCGAGTCTCAGGAACGCCGTCGGCGTTATAGATCAACGACTTTGTCGAGCGGGGCAAACCAGTGTCGGCAACATAATCATACTGTAGTGACTTCGTCACTCCGTCCTTAGTGGTACTCACTTCACCGAGCCGCGCAAATGCTCCAAAGATCGGCTGGTCCGGTGCTCCACTAATGAAATGGGCGACCGACGTCCGCACATCCCAGGTCAACACGTTCTCCACCACCTCTTTGCCTTCGGTATCGTAGCTCACAGTCTTGTGAGGAAAGCCGTCGACTACGCTTGGATAGCGTTTCCCATCACCGCCTTGCTCGGGTGGCAGGCCATTGATGAAATAGTGTTTGGTGCGACCGTATCCGGGAGTTAGGGCATTATCAGTACCGGGGAACACGGTGCTCTCGAAGTACTTCACCACAGTTCCGGTGGAGTCGCACAGCGCACTTTGTTCCGAGAACGCATAGCTGGTCGAGTTTTTCCCAAAGCCGTTATCGATATTGACGACCGCGATCGGATAGTCAGTGAAGATATCTCTGATGGAGTCATCCACAAGACGATTCAATGTGATGCTGTCGGCCTGGTTGAACTCGCCGCCCACAGGTAGGAACGTCAGAAACGAAGATAGACCGGCGGGAAACGTGCCGGGAGCCGCGGCGCCCGACTTACTGACACGGAAAAAGTTCTCCGGAAGCGAAGTGGTTTTCGCGACGCTCCCATTCCGCAACACCTCGATCCCGGTCGGCGAATCGCCGCCGCCGTAATACGCAAGGAACGAGGGGGCCTGATTGACGATAGTGGTTGTGTCGATGCCTTGAGGTAACCCAGTTTTTAGCGGATGGGCGAGCGGTTTGACCCAATCCGTTGACGAACCTCGAGAGTAGAGTTGAACGTCCCAGGACACGAAGTCATCGCCAGCGGTCGGAAAGTAGCGCGTCTTGTAATCACCTTCCGGTGCGCCGTTGTAGAGATCGAGACGTCGACTCTGCCATGCCGTCACATCGTTGTTAGGATCAAATGCCTGGAGAGCGCCGATGACGTTGCTCGCCGAGTTCTCGGTCTTAACTACGACATCTGATCCATATGCAAACTGCACAGCGGTATTTGGATCGATCTGAGAGACGACCTTCAGGTTGTCATTCGATAACCAGTCGTTTCCGTTGTAGCGCAGCAGATGCGGCCCGCTGGCGATGAGGTTGTTGGCCCTCACTTCGGCGATCCAGGGTACGGTTAGATCTCCGCTCGAGGTCTTTACGACTTGATAAGGAAACTGCTTCGGCGGCGTTAAGCGGTAAGTCTTTCCGTCGTTGATTTGCCAGGAAAACACGGTTACGGCGTACTCGCGGACCGAAGTGAGATCGTGTGTGACATGAGTGCATGCCACGAAGGACAAATCCGGGTTCCAATGAAAGAGGCCGTTGAATCGATGCTCGGGGTCGTTCGGATTTTCGGCGATCAGTAGATCGGGAACCACCATCTGATCCGCTTTTATCCATTGGCCCAGCTCGTCGAGATAGTCGAGTTCGAGCAGGCTTTTCTTACTACCCGGTGCGCTAAGGCGGTCGTAGCGGAAGGTCAGGAGATAGTTGTTTAGTGCTGTGATGAAGATATGTGTCTGACCCGGATCAGACGTGGGGCTCGCGTCTGTCGTTATGGACCACGCCTTCGTTAACTCGTCCCAGCTATACCGTGATACTTCTCCGGCGGATTGATCTGCTATGGCAAAAAACCTGCTACCAGTCGCCACACTCACTTGTGAACTATGGTGGACCAGGGGATTTGCCTGATAAGACAACCATTCGCCAAGCCGAAGAACATCTTTGTGGAAGACCCAGAACTGGGTGTTCTCGCCGTTCTGTGCCTCGTAGTACAAAACAAAAAAGTCTGCTTCAATCGCCACATTGAGACGATCAAGATCCAGGAAAACGCTGAACTGCCGGCGGGGTGGCGCCCAATGCTGCCACCGACCGAGCCAGCAATAGACGTCGATCGATAAAACCCCTTCGGCGTACCAGGCGATCACCGCGTAGTCGGCGCCAAACCAGACTCGCGGCGTAGCGCCAGCTCCTAATGGATTCCTGATGCTCTCCGATCGTGAGCACAAAGTTAGTTGCTTCTGTTGATAGCTATAGGTGACCGTCGCACCCTTCGGATAGGTGATCGTTTTCAGAGCCCCGCGGTTCGTGTCCTCAAACGAGTTGTAACTGAAGAGAATCGGCGGAGGGCTCAGACCGTTAGGGAGGCGTTTTGTAATTGAGTGCAGTGTTCGCTTCTGCGTGTCGCCCGCCAGGTTCGGTGGCGAACCGTCGGGAAGGCTGGCATAGCTCATGGGTGAGGACGCGAGCAAAAGTTGATAGAGCGGTGCGCCGTTCGCAGCCTCGACGTGGATCTCACTCAGGTACTTTGTTTCATAGCAACTCTGGAAGGCATCGGGCTTGTCGCTGGGCGGTGACTTGCATGGGTCTTCATATTCGCGCGCAGCCCTGGTACTCGACGTGTCATAGATCTTGTCGCTATAGATGAGTTGGACCTTCCGGTCGAAGACATCTGTGACCGCTGAGAGGTAGCAGGCCTTGGTGTAAGCAAGTCCTGCCTTGCCAACCTGTTGTCGCACCTGCTCGTACTCGAAGAGTACTTCGTCGCCCCACAATGTGTAAGCTCGAGATTGGTTCCACGCTACCGGATACTGTTGCTGCACTCGAGCCGAAGGGTTGTTGGGATCGTGTGTCAATGCACTTGGCCCAACCCAGTTGCCCCATCGCACACCCCATTTGATACTGTCGCCAAGGCTGGTCTTCGAAGCGCCATCGAGTGGTTGCACGTTTCCGCCAAATACCTCGGTGACGCCATTTTCCATCGTGATTTCCCAACGTTCGAACTCAACGTAGTAATGGATTCGCCATGGTTTGTAGCTCAACAACTCATAAGCCAACCCGCCGTCATAAATTGCCAGCGAGGAGGCCACTTCTTCGATCTCGTAGATAGTTTCAGAGATTGAGTCAACGACACGCCAGGACCGCCCTGGTTTCAGGACGGTCACCTGCGCGTTCGCTGCGAGTTGCAAGGCTTGCGAGGCAAATGATTGCTGTAGTGGCTCTGTGATGCGCTGCGAATCCAGATCGACCGAAAAGTCGGACTGGAGGATGCCGCGTTTCCAACGCATCGATGAACGGTGGAGGCGATTGCTACTGCCACCACTCACATACTCATAGACTCGATCTTCCAGGGACCCCGTTTCTGGTTCGATCGACTCGATTCTTTCGATTGGCAATTGCCAACCGAGCCCCATGATGCTGGTGGGTGCATCGAGATTCCATAGGTTGACCTGTCTCCGCACATCGCTCGAATACAGTGCAGACAGGTTAACATTCAGACCGTTTCTTCCTTTCAGCGAAACCAGCTTGAGGAAAAAGCTCACATTTCCGCGAAACAGGTTGACGCCGTTGTCCACCGCTCCGTCACCACCAGAGTCGAGCTGGAATGGCTGAATTATGGGTATATCAAAGGTGCTCATGTGTATTCTGAGGGAGTGCTGAGCGCCTAATCCGATCCACCGTTAATAAATATCTCGCCTGGCGCACCTTCCGGGCCTTGACCGCTACCGCCCGGGAGACCAGCCGTCGCGTCATTGCCGGTGGCGCCGGTAGCGCCGGCAGTCGAATGTTTGTCCCCCGCGCCGGGGGCTCCCCCCACACCTCCTGCACCACGGGGCCCTCCCGGACCGCCTTGACCTACCGGAGCAGGTTCTCGGAGTCGCACAATCAGATCCTTGACGTCGTCTGGCACGGTAACGTTGATATCGCTTCCAGCTATGGCTCTTCCGCCTGTTCCACCGGTTCCACCTCGCCCGCCAGTGCCACCTTTCCCGCCGTTCGAAGCGTCGACGCCGGTGCACTCGCATCTGATACCGTTACCGCCCCTCCCACCGGGTCCGCCTTGCTGACCCGGGCCGCCGGTTCCCCCTCGTCCGCCCGTTCCCGAGGTGGTCTTGATGACAAACTGTCCTCCGGTCAGGCCCTTGATCTTGATCGTCGCCGGTAAGCTGGGCTTGCCTGGCCCGCCGGGGTTGCCAAACGTGCCAGTCGCCCCTTTCGAGCCAGTCAGTCCTTTGCTCGACGGTTGTCCCGGCTCGCTGCCACTTACGGAGCAGTTGGCGTCTCGTCCAGGCGACCCTGACGGAGCTGCCGAGGGCGGTGGAATCTCAGCGCCGATGGCACCAGTAGCTCCGAATATACCGAGGTGGTAATTCACACTGGAGGAGGCTGGACTCCCACCGACGATAGTCAGTTTGTCCACCAGGAATGTGAGGACTGAGTTTTGAATCCTGACCGCTCCACCGGGGTGAATGTTCAGCTCCCCGACCCAAAAAACGTAAGGAGACACGCTGGTACCGAGGTCCTTGACGGAGTCGAGGTCCAGCTTCGGGATGAAGTCGGAAGCCACTGTCATCGGGAACAGGTGGGCCACTACTGAATGGTCTGCATCGCTCATCGGTACATCGGCCATGACGTATGCCTGTGCGCGCCGCATGATCGCCTGTTCGCTGTGGTTCGCTGGGTCCATATCAGCACCAAATCTCTTCTTCATCTCGATCGCTCGCGCGGCTCGTTCCTCCGTGGACTCACCACCGGTCAGCAAGTCTTTTAACTCGTCGATGTGGCAGATGGTGATCTGACGCGTCGATTGGTTTCCTGCTTTTATAGCATCGAGGTCGTGACCGAATTTCTCCGCAAGTCTTTCGAAATCTGACATGTCGTTTCTCCTCTCTTCTACCGCAAATTGTCATGGAACTAACGAAGTCGATTCGGGGTGACTTCGAAGCCTATCGAAGATTCCAACACAAAAAGAAGTGCGAATATGCTGCTTTGTTCGAACACACTCCGGCGCTGAACTTGAACGTGAACCCACACGAGTGCTTTCTTAGTTTGTAATGAACAAGTCCATTTTCGACCTGATGAGGGAACGTGAGGATTTCCTTTTCATCTGGGCCAATTGGTGGAGCAGCAATGCGCGCGGAGTCTATTAGTAAGGACCGTTGCTGTCAACCTTACGAATTGACTTACTGACAATCACTCGAAAAAGTAGACACTGCCGCGGTTGATTCCAGAAATCCGATTTCTATCCGTGTTCATCTGTGGCAAAAACTTTTGATGGCACGGACGTGCCTGTTACCTGTCTTTCAATCCCGATTCTTCACTAAAATGTCGAGGTCTCCCATCCCCTCTCTCTTATTTGAAAGGTCCTTACCATGTCCAGCCTGAAAGCCCGCGATACCACAGTTCACAATCGTCTCCTGGAAGCCATATCTCAAACAAATTTCGTCAGGTAATGATTAACGGCAGGTGGAGCTATAACAAATCTGGTGACCGTGAGCTGGGAACTCTTCAACATACCAGCGTTGGGGGTGCGTCAAAGACACTGATATCGAGTCCCTTCGCAAGCCTCTCGCTCGTACGAGAAACGTTTGAACTCAATGAGGATTGTTGTGCCCGTGCTAAAAAGCACTTCATGCCGTAAATAATTCTCGTCAACAGCCGTCACTTCATCATAACCCCAGTCGCCGATGTGATCGCCTTCATGGTAAAAGAGTGGCGCGTCGGTCGGATAATCAAAGATCACTCTCTGTATGCCCTTATAGTTCAAAGTGTACAAAACATCGAGTTGCGGGCCGAGAAGTTTGATCTCGACCGTAGTATCGTGTTTGTTAATGTCGAACTTCAGCGCACCATGAACCTTATAATTGATCGCGTCGCCGACAGTGAACGCTACCAAACGCCCGTCATGACGCTCCTCATTTTTGAAGAAATGATAAGCCTCCGGGCCAAGCCTTGATTGAAGCTCTTCAAGCTGTTGTTCGTACTCCAGCCAGTTGCGTTTACTTTGCTCGTCCGCACGCTGCTGTTCCCCAACATCGCGACTATTCCAGCCCAGCCACATTTCTTTCGTGAAATACTTCATTTGACTCCGGTTCAACTGACGCTTCCGGGCGTGAGGGCAGACAACGTATTTTGGACAAAACCGCCATGATGCTTTGTCGCCTTTGTGGCCTTGGATTTTCTCACCCGCGAAGACATGTTCGTCAGATTACCAAAACTTTATGACGGAACCCACATCCTGCTCGTTTGCGCCAGTTCGTAGATCTACATCAAAGTGATCATGGTCGACGAGAATCAACTGCCACTTAAGATCTCGATGAAAATAAGCGTTGGTATAAGAGAGTTCACATCTGCGGTTCTTCATAAACTGTTTTGAAATACTTGACGGAACATTGTGTTTGGTTTTATACGGAAGAGCGTAAACGGTCCGCTTTTTACTCGGAGCCAGATAATCACATTCTGGTACCCACTGGCGGGTAGCCTCTGCTGCGCCAGCACCACAAGCACTCGTCGTTAGCTTCACATGGTTTCCATTGAGAGGCATCAGGAGGGAGATAACTCATGGCTGAATCTTTCTATTTCATCTGTTATTCGCGCAGCGATGGCGAAGACCTCGTGGTCGCCCTGGCCGACCAGCTTGCGGCGGGGCCGCCGAGCATACCAGTCTGGCTTGACCGTCGCCGCCTTCAGCCGGGCATCGATTGGGACGAACAAGTCGTCGGCGCTTTGCGCGCGTGCGCAGGCGTACTCTTCGTGATGACCAGGGACAGCGTCACACCGAACTCCGAGTGCAAGAGAGAATGGACGAGGGGCCTCAAATACAACAAACCCATCATTCCACTCCTGTTCCATAAGGACGCCGAGATGCCCTTTCGTCTTGAGCCCCGCCAGTACATCGACTTCACCCACGGAGTCGATGCCGGTTTGGCGCGTCTGCGAGAGCACGTTCGGTGGCGCGCTACACCGGAAGGAGTTTTGAATACGTTGATGGAACGGCTGGAAGACGCGCGTCGCGAGCTTGACCGTAGCGAAGAAGCCGACAAGCCGCGAATCAAAGAGGAGATCGCCGCCCTCGAAGCCCAGATCGGCGAGCAGCAACGCAGCATCGCGAAGTAACAAAATCGGGAAGCCGTAAGTCAGTACAGACACGGGTAAATCCAATGGCAGAACCTTTCTATTTCATCTCTTATTCCAGTCGAGATTGCAGGGACGTCGCACTCAAACTGGCTGATCAACTTTTCGCAGGCCCGCCGAGCATCCCTGTCTGGCTCGATCAGCGCAAACTGCAGCCCGGCATCGACCGCTATCAGCAGATCGTTCAGGCGCTCAAGGATTGTCAGGGCGTTCTCTACCTGATGACGAACGACAGCGTCGATCCGAATTGCCCTTGTACGCAGGAGTGGATTCGTGCACTCAAGTACAAGAAACCAATCATCCCGCTAATGATCGAATCAGGCACAGAGATGCCGTTCCGGTTAGAGCCGCGCGTACCAATCATTTTTGCGGAAACGTACGATATGGGGCTCGCAAAGCTACGCGACCATGTTCGCTGGCGCTCGACCCCGGAGGGTCAGCTGTACACGATGAATGAGCAACTGAAAGACGCCCTCCGCGATTTGGACGCTTCAGAGACCGACAAAAAACGAATCGACGACGAAATTGCCAACTTACGACAACAGATCGAGGCTCTGCAAATCATCATCAAAAATCCTCAGGCAGCGCAGGAGCGGACCCAGAAGAACATCGATCGCGGCCTTGAACGGGAGCGCCAACCCGAAGCGCCGGTCGCCTCAAAACAGCAGACCCGTTTCATCAACCGTCCGCCATTGATCGCGCCGAATTACTTTCAAGACCGTCACGTGGAAACCGGGCTGATCGGGGATTTTCTCCGCAGCGAGAACATGCGGCTGATGACGGTCCGCGGCCGGGGCGGCGTAGGTAAGACGGCGATGGTCTGCCGCTTGTTACGATCGCTGGAAGGCGGACAGTTGCCAGACGACGGCGGGGAATTGCCGCTTGATGGCATCGTTTATCTCAGTGCCCGTTCGGGTCATCCCGTCAATTTTCCAAATTTGTTTTACGATCTCTGTAAGCTGGTGCCGGAGACTGAGGCGAACTACCTTGACCAGCTCTACAAGGATCCCAAGCAAAGCGTGAAGGCGCAGATGGAGGCCTTGCTTGCTGAATTCCCTTCCGGCCGAATCGTCGTTCTCCTCGATAACTTCGAGGATGTAGTGGACGCAGAGACGCAAATGATTAAAGAAGCGGAGCTCGACGAAGCGCTGCGCGCTATGCTTGAAGCGCCCCCGCACGGTGTCAAGTTCATCCTCACCACGCGTGTGGCGCCGCAGGCGCTGCTCAATGTCGAGCCGGGTTTGCAGGATTCTGTGCCACTCGACGAAGGGCTGAAGTCGCCCTACGCCGAAAATGTTTTGAAAGCGATGGACGCTACCGGAACGCTGGGCCTGAATGCTCCCAACGCACCGCTGGCCGAGGCCCAGGAAGCAACCCGCGGTTTTCCGCGCGCGCTGGAAGCGGTCGTCGGCATTCTGCGAACTGATCGCAGCACGGATTTGCGGGGTCTGCTCACGGAATTACGGCAGCTTGGCTCGAGAGCCGAGAATGTGGTCCGCGATCTTGTTGGTGAAGCGTTCAACCGGCTCGATCCGCTCGCACAGGAAGTGATGCAGGCGCTCGCCGTCTATGGCGCGCCCGTCCCCGCCGTCGCAGTGGACTACCTCTTACAACCGTATCGCGTCGGCATCGACAGCTCTAAAATACTGGTCCGCCTGGTCAACATGCAGTTCGTCCGTGGCGAGGCAGGACGCTACTACCTACATCAGGTGGACCGGGATTACGCACTGAGCCGGCTGCTGGAAGGCGAGCCTGACGATCGGGACAAGGAGCCGCCGCCCTTGACGCGTTACGCATTGCGCCATCGTGCCGCCGAATACTTCAAGGAGACTCGCAAGCCGCGTGAGTCATGGAAGACGCTGGAAGATCTCGCTCCGCAACTCGCCGAGTTCGATCTTCGTCTTGCTGGTGAGGACTACGACGACGCCGCGAACGTATTGATCGAGATTGATAGCAACTATCTTAGCCTGTGGGGCCACTACCATTTGTTGGTGGTTCGATACGAGCAGCTGCGGGGAAAGCTAAAAGACCAGTATCTGGAATGGACTGCGTCATCGGGGCTTGGGAATGCCTATACTCGCATCGGCCAGTTCGAGGAAGGCCTCCGCTGCGTCGAGCATGGCCGTGAGCTCGCGCGCCGGCAAAAAGACAAACAACTCGAAGCGAGTTCACTCACCACCAAAGGCTGGATCTACGCAGACATGGGTGACCAGGCCAAGGCAATCGAATTTACGACGGAAGCGCTCCGCATGTATGAGGAGATGCGAGATAAGCAAGGCGAGGGCGCCGCGCGAGGTAACCTGGCCAGTAACTTCAGTGACCTCGGTCGATCGGCAGATGCCATCGAACAGTATGAGAAGGCAATCGCCTTGCACTACGAAGTTGGAAATCGCGAGGGAGCATCCCGCGATACCTATAACCTCGCCGCCGAGTATGCAGGGCTTGGAAAAACGGATAAAGCAAGAAGACTGGCTGAAGACTCGCGCGATATGGCCCGCACAGACGGCTACAAATTGATCGAGAGTGCAGCAACGGCTCTGCTGGGCAGTCTGTTGGAGCGTGAAGGCCGAGTTCAGGAGTCCGTTAAAGCTTACGAGGAGGCGTGCGAACTTGCCGACGAGGCAAATGCCTGCCAGATGCAGATGGCGGCACGGGGACAGCTTGCGTTGGCGTGCCTCCTGGCGGGAGATCTTCCCCGCGCTCGCACGGTTGCTCAGGAGGCCGCAAAGTACAAATACCCGGCTGAGTATGCATCAATTCTCGCGATTGGCGGCGTCGTCGCGCTCCGTGCAGGGGATGCTGAACCGGCGAACAAAGCGTTTGATACAGCTCTCAGCGAAGCGCAGACACAATTGGCCGGTACGGCAAAAGCGTACTCCGCGGCTTATGCCAAGGCACTGGCGCTGGCTGGGCTCGCGCTTTGGGATGCAGCCCTCGCCACCGCTGCAGCCGAGGCATATCGTGAAGCACGCGCCATCAGCGCCGCTCCGGGGACCGTCATGGATGAATTACGGAAGCTCGATACACTGGCAGTCGCGGATTCTTCAGGCACACTCAAACCGGTGCGCGCCGCGGCCGCTGGCGAGGCATGAACATGCGATATGTAGTGATTTAAAAGAAGCGGTAGTGTCCCTTGATGGCCCAGTCAAACAGCGCGTCCTCGACTCGCGTGCCTGCGCCGATGTTGTGAACGATCATGTAGCGATCCTCTGAGTCTGACGACATGTTTGTCACGATGCCGATGTGATCGATCCCGCTGGTCAAATCCCAGGCGACAATATCACCCGGCTGATAGTCCGTGGCGTCATAGCTAATCGGCAACGACTTTCCGTGACGTCTGAAATAAGCCATCAGGTTCAAGACGCGGCGATGATCGATATTTGAATCCAGACTGATCGCGCCCCATTTTGTCGGGTAGTCAGAGGGCGCCGCTGTCATGTCTTCGTGAATCTCTTTTTGAAGATCGATACCGGCTTTGCGAAACGCACGCACCACGACGTCCGAACAAACACCGGTTCCTTCCGGAACGTCCCCGCCCGGATAGTTGAGGGAGACGTAGGATGGATCGTAACTGGTTGTCACACCGGCCTGAGCGATTGCGCCCTCAAGCAGTTGTTTGAGTTGAGGTGGGGCGTTGTTCGGAAGCGGTTTGACAAGTGCACCGGGTGGGATAGCAGGTCCGCGACTGACGACTCGTGTTTGTCGATGACAGCCGCACGCAGCTAATAGACAGATCAGAAGTATGAGCCTTGCGCATGCCATGTAATCGCATTTTGGATCGTGCATAGCTCTTAGACGCCGCTGCACGCACGACGTTCCAAAATCGGCATCACACTGTAGCGCTGGAATTAGCACGGTTGAGCACAAAGCGGTTGAGTTCGGTGGCGCCCGATATAGCATCTGCCAGCAGTGCGATTGCGTCGCCGGCGCGAGATTCGCTTTCGTGTGAGGCGGAATCTGCGAGGAAGATTGCTCGGTTAAGATTGACGAGCGGCAGGCTTGTTTCAATTATCTCCTGCTTCAAAGCTCGCCGGTATAGTTGTTCGATCGAGGAGCGATACTTGCTCGGCTTCACACCAAATCGTTGAAATGTGTTTCGCCAGTCCTTAACGGCGGGCGCATCTGATGTGAAGCCGCTGGAGGCGACGCTGTCGATGGCTCTCTGTTTCCACCGCGCTACTGCGGCGGGATCGAATGTGGCCAGACCATCGAAAACAATCCCATGCACGCTCGCCTCGGGAAACATCTCAAACACTTCTTGATCACAACGGACGATCATTTGTCTTCTCCTATGCTCAGTATCACCTCGCTTCGACTTCGTACCCACCCGCTACTGCGAGGTGGTACTGACTGTGCCCAAGTCAGGTTCGTACAGGCCCAGCACGACGTGGCAGTATTCGATCCACTCGGCGTGACATCGCTGAAGATGATGTTCTCGTCGATAAAAATGCCGTCAGTTACCGTGAAGTTCCTTTGCAGATAGACGTAGTCTGCGTCGGTCAACGTCTTGCTATTTCGACAGTCTCGCCATCGACTTCTCGTCTGATCATGCGGGCGTTATTCGGATGTTCGATCCAACCGGGGAACTGACGAAGTTGATAAACGCGCAACAGAGAGGCAGAAGTCACGAGACAGGTAGATGAGGAATTTGGGCTTGTTGTGCGGCCTTTCTGTGTGACACTGAAGGAAACAGGATGTTCTATCAGAGGTAGATTCACTGCAAAGTTGAGATAGTTGATATGGAAACAAAACTCGAAAAACAAGTGCGCTTCTTGAGAACTTACGCTGTGGTCGCCACGCTCTTCTGCGCGGTATTTCTGCTTTCAGCTTTTGTTATTCAAAATAAAAAGCAGAAGTTTGAGGAGATCGATGTCGAGCGCATAAACGTCGTGGAGAAGGACGGCAAGCTGAGAATGGTCATCTCAAACTCGCAACGGCAACATCCGGGAAGCGTTGATGGAAAGCTGATTCCCAGAGAAGGCGGCCGATCCGCGGGGATACTTTTCTTCAACGAGCGCGGTGACGAAGTTGGTGGTCTGATCTTTAGCGGCGACGCGGGCAAAGAGCGATATGGCTCACTTACGTTTGATAAATTTCGAGGCGATCAAACGATTGCATTGCAACATCTGGAAAATACCGAAGGCAATTATTTCGCGGGGCTGAAGATCAACGATGAAAACATAACGACGCCGGACCGCAGTGCAAAAGTTGATGCCATAAAGAAGTTGCCGGACGAAGCGTCGCGAAACGCCGCGTTCAAGGAGATGCAGAACCGTGGTGAATTTCTGGTCAATCGTTTGGCTCTTGGAAGAGGACGTAATAAATCCGCCTTCATCAGTTTGAGCGATTCGAAAGGTCGCGAGCGCATACAGATATCGG
>Ga0105243_10002119_pt1 | contig 16790 bp, 8 predicted proteins | sample KBSM34metaG_FD_81525 | JGI IMG/M metagenome (GOLD analysis project Ga0105243, IMG submission 81525) | Miscanthus rhizosphere microbial communities from Kellogg Biological Station, Michigan, USA - KBS M3-4 metaG | ecosystem: Host-associated > Plants > Roots > Rhizosphere > Soil | place: Michigan... | reverse complement strand
TTGATAGTATTCAAGGGCTCGTTTCGGCTCGCCGAGTTTGTTGTAAATAAAACCCATTCCATTCAGGACCCTGGCCTCCTGGATACGATCACCGGTACGACGAAAAAGAGGCGCCGCACGATCATAGTGTTCGAGAGCCGTCTGTCTTTCGCCATTCGCATTGTGCATGTGACCGATGGCCGTTAGCGCCTGTGCCTGACCACGAAGGTCGTTGACCCTATCAAACAATGCCAACGCTTGTGAGTAGCTATTTGCTGCTTGTTGAGTATTGCTTACATCGGTGAAGCTGTATCCCAGGTAGAGAAATGTTTGCGCCTGGCCTTTATCATCTTTCAGCTCTTTCCAAATCGATAAGGCCTGCTGGTATTGCTCCCTTGCATTCTCCGGGTCGCCACGAAAGGTATAGACTTCTCCAACGTTATTGAGAGCTTGCGCCTCGCCCACTCGATTTCCCGAGTCGCGACTCAGTTTCAATGCTCCATCACACTGCTCCCAGGCTTTATCGATGTCGCCTAGTAAAAGATACAGCGGACTGAGCTCGTTTCGTGTCTCCAGGTCGCAACGGACACTAGCGAATGTCTCACAAAGCTTTTGCGATCGAAGGAAGTATTCAAGGGCTCTCTTCGAGTCTCCTAATCCGGAATAAATTCGTCCTATTCTTCGAAGCGCGGTTCCCTGTTGTTCCCTGTCATCAACTGTCTTCCAAAGTTGAATGGCGCGTTCGTACTTCGCCAGCGCCGGCCGGCACGAGTCGGCGTCACCTTGAGCACAGAGATGTTCGGCTTCGGAAAATACCTTCTCAGCTAGTTGGCGGTTCTTGCTGTCAGCTTTGGCCGAATGGGCGGATGACCTCGGGCCGGGAACCTGTGCCGGCGCAGATGACGAGTAAAGCGCGACTAAGATCGCACAGCAGAAACATGTCCGGAAACGTAGTTGATAATTCAACTTCAACACTTACCGTATTAATTGTGACAACCCTGCGAGACTATTTCTTGCGTACCCGCCCCGAACGGCCCGACTCGAAGCTCGGCGCACTGGTCCCGGCTTCAGGATCGTCCTGAGGCTCTGGAGATTCCGCGGGCTCCGAACCCTCTGAAGCCTTCGTGGGCTCCGGAGGTTTCGCAGACTCACCCTCCGCAGGCTTGGGCTCCGGAGTTACCGGCGTCTTGGGGTCCTCGCCTGGCCCTGACGATCCACTCGCATTTTCCGTTGGACACGTACACGGCACATAATCGATGGCGGGGTTTTTCATACTGCCCACCCTGTTGCTCAAAACCCGGTTAACCGTTGGAGCGTCCTTGTTCTGCGTCAATATAAAGTCGAAGCCCGCGACCACTGGATTGAAAAACAATTGACCCTTCACAACCTCCTCCTTTTGTTCTTTGGTAAAGGGGCAGGGTCGTGTGCCTCGTCGGGTCAACTCGATATATTTCAGCAGAAATCTCTCCCAATGAGTGGCTTTGGCAAACTCCAGATCTTTGTACGTGTTAATTACGTTGGACCATGGAAAATACACCGAAAGACCATGGGAGTACTGAACAGCGGGTCCGCTGTAACACGACTTTAAGATCATCCCATCAGGAGTCGTTCCGTCACCAAGGACTGTCTTTATCTTTTGACAGGCAGTTCTGATGTTGTCGTCAACCGCCAGATATCTCATAACAACGGAGCCCGTTTCGGGCGACTCTGACGAGCCCCGATCGAGTAGATCACAAAAGTCGTAGAGATCAACATACTGATCATCCTTGTACGACTGCGCCTCCCAGTGGGCAAGTACAATGTGTCTCAACGTCTCCGCAGCCGCAGCCGGGTCTTTCTGATCCGTGATCTTGTTATACATGGTGTCAGCAAGCTCTTTGATCGCGTTTGCAAGCTCCTCACATCTACTCAAATCGCATGCTGACAGATCCACAGAGCGGGCGGCCGGCAAAAAGTCCCTGTAATAGTTGACGTAACGGTCTACGATTTTAAAGGCAAGGGCCTTTGGCTCGATCTTAGTATCAGTCAATATTTCGGAAAGGATTTGCTCGTAAGGCCATCCGGAATTGGGCTCGAAGCCCTCGGCTCCTACCATAAAGTCTACATAATTCCGTAGCTCATAACCGATCTCGGCCATGCTCATCATGCAACTATCGAGACCCAGAATGTTGATCTTGAACCCGTTAAATTCCTCGCCAAACTGCTCAACGAGATCCTGCTTTACTTCCCGAAGCACCCACTGAATCTTAGGGATACTTAGTTTGTCGGAAGTTTCCTCATCCCGTGAAAGGAAATCACTAATAACGCCATTGCCGTGTCCTGATAGAACAAGGAGGTAATGACTGGCCTTACCCTCTTTAATAATCGACGACGAGATAAAATCTTTCAGCACTCCACGATAAGACGTCTCTGTCGTGTCTATTGTCGTGATCTTGTTATCCTTCAGCTGGCCATCTACATCGCCGCGCCTGAGAATGTAGCGCACCTCGTTGCCGCCTAAGCCACCTGCATCCAATTGGGCAACCACTTTGACGGACGCATCGACTTTGTGATCGAGGTCGGTGGTGTAAGGATGGTCGCCGGAGCGGGTTTTGTTGCTGGAGAGTGGCCGAGCTCGTCTCAGTCCCTTGAGGGCATAGACGCACTCCTCCGCCAGATTGTTTTCACCGGCGAGGTAGATCATGGCGTTCCAGTCTTTGTCTCCGTTTGTCTTGTTCGGTGTAGTCATGGGGGGTCCTCGTTTGAAATTTCAGCTACTGGGCTTGCCGCCTGTAGTCTTATGCGGCAACCACGGAAAGTATTTCTGTAGTAAGAACCTGTTGGTGAATTTCGACTACCCATCGCAAACTGCAATGAGTCTGAAGAGAGGGTGCCCTGGCCAAGGGCCCTTATGGTACTTCAAGCGGTAGGTTTGACCCAAACAATTTGAGCGCCTGGTAGTGCATCAGTTTAAAATTACGCCGAAGGCGGCAAATTGGTAAGGTATTTGTGAATGCAGGCGGCGGCTTGGCGGCCGTCGGCGATGGCCCACACGACGAGGGATTGGCCGCGTTCGATGTCGCCGGCGGCGAAGATGCCGGGAATGTTTGTCATTTTGTTTGTATCGACCGCAACGAGGCCTTTCGCGTTCAGGGTCAATCCGAGTTGCGAGATCAGGCCTTCTTTCTCCGGTCCGAGAAATCCCATCGCGAGCAGGACGAGTCGAGCGGGCCAAACGCGCTCCGTGCCCGGAACTTCGGTGAATGAGGAGTCGATCTCGACCGTCTCTACGGCCTCGACTTCGCCATCGCCGATGAAACGTCGCGTCATCACGGAGTAGAAACGAGGATCTTTGCCGCTCAGCGCGATGGCTTCGTCATGCCCGTAATCGACGCGATGGACCCTCGGCCATTGCGGCCATGGATTGTCGGCCGCGCGTGCGTGGGGAGGTTGCGGCAGGATTTCAAATTGGACCAGACTGCGGCAGCCGTGTCGCAGCGCAGTGGCGACACAGTCAGTGCCGGTATCGCCGCCTCCGATTACGATCACGTCCTTGTCTTTCGCGGAGATGAAGTCAGGTATCGCGCCATCCAACAAGCTCTTAGTATTCGCACGCAGGAAATCCATCGCGAAGTGAATACCTCGCAGACTACGATTCTCAACCGCAAAATCGCGCGGACGACTCGCTCCACCACACAACACAACGGCGTCAAACTCATTCAACAATCGATCGGCGGGATAGTCGAGGCCAACGTCCGTATTAGTGATGAAGTGGATGCCTTCAGCAGCGAGTACATCGACGCGACGTTGAACGATCGCTTTGTCGAGTTTCATGTTCGGAATGCCGTACATGAGCAGTCCGCCAATGCGATCCGCTTTCTCGAACACGGTCACGGAATGGCCCGCTGAGTTAAGCTCAGCTGCGCAGGCCAAACCCGCTGGACCAGATCCAATGACCGCCACTTTCTTCCCCGTGGGGTGTTGCGGCAGACGCGGAACAATCCAACCTTCATCGAAACCACGATCGACGATCGCGCACTCGATCGACTTGATTGCTACCGGCTTGTCTACGATCCCCCTTACACACGAACCTTCACACGGCGCGGGACAAACTCTGCCCGTGAACTCTGGAAAGTTGTTTGTCTTATGCAGGAGCTCTAGCGCTGCCTGCCAACGACCACGATGAACGAGATTGTTCCAGTCCGGAATCAGGTTGTTGAGCGGGCAGCCTGATGCCGCACCGTTGAGCAGTTCACCGGTGTGACAGAACGGTATGCCGCAATCCATGCAGCGACCACCCTGGTCGCGCAAAGTCGACTCAGGAAGGTGCGTGTGAAACTCGTTCCAGTCGTACACGCGTTCTGCGGCTGGTCGCAATACTGGGAGAATGCGGTCAGGCATGAGCAACCGCGGCTTCCTCTAACGCGCGAGCGTAGTCGTTTGGCAAGACGCGCACAATCTTCTCGATGAATTGATCCCAGGCGACGAGGATCTCAGTCGCGCGCCGGCTGCCGGTTTGCTCGGCATGACGAAAGATCATGTCCTTCACAGACTCAATCTCAGTCTGACCTTCGAGTGCAGTTAGCGAAACCATTTCAAGATTGCATAACTGCCCTGACGCTCGAGTTTCATCAATAAGGTAAGCAATACCGCCAGACATGCCCGCAGCAAAGTTTCGACCAACAGAGCCCAACACCACGACCCGACCACCGGTCATGTACTCACAACCATGATCGCCAAGCGCTTCAACCACCACATTCGCACCGCTATTACGCACACAAAACCTCTGACCTGCGATCCCGTTGATGTAAGCCTCTCCACTCGTCGCACCGTAAAACGCAACGTTGCCGATGATGACGTTCTCTTCCGGCAAGAACATGGAGTTCTTTGGCGGAACAACAACGATCTTTCCTCCTGACAGACCCTTGCCGAGATAGTCGTTCGCATCTCCTTCGAGTCGTAGCGTGACGCCTTTCGGAATGAAGGCGCCGAAACTCTGTCCGGCTGATCCCTCGAAGCGCAGTTGGATCGTGTCGTGCGGCAGACCGGCTGGTCCGTACTGTCGCGTGACTTCGCTTCCGAGTCTTGTTCCGACTGCACGATGAGTGTTGCGAATCGGAAGTGTCGCTGATACTGGTTCACCGTTCTGCAATGCCGGCCGGCAAAGCTCAAGCAGTGCTTCCGTGTTCTCAAGATTGTGCTGTTGTGTCGTTTGGCAGTAACGACCAACACTCTCCGGAACGTCAGGCTGAAAAAGCACCTGCGACAGGTCGAGATGACGTGCTTTCCAGTGATCGATCTTCGCCATTTGCAGGCACTCCGAATGGCCCACCATCTCGTTCAACCTTCGGAAGCCAAGCTCGGCCATCAACTCACGCACTTCCTGCGCGATGAACATCATGAAGTTGACGAGGTGCGAAGGATCTCCAGTGAACTTCGCTCGCAGTTTTGGATCCTGCGTCGCCACACCCACCGGACAAGTATTCAAGTGACAAGCACGCATCATGATGCAGCCGAGCGTGACGAGCGGCGCAGTAGCGAAGCCAAACTCTTCCGCTCCGAGCAACGCGGCTACAACAACGTCACGACCTGTTTTTAGTTGTCCATCGGTTTCGATTGTGATGCGACTGCGCAGGTCGTTCAGCACGAGCGTCTGGTGCGTTTCAGCGAGACCGAGTTCCCAGGGCGCGCCTGCATGCTTGATGCTGGTCAGCGGTGAAGCGCCTGTGCCACCGTCGTAACCGCTAATGAGCACGACGTCTGCACGCGCCTTCGCCACGCCGGCCGCGATTGTCCCCACACCCGCTTCGGCAACCAACTTCACGCTAATCCGCGCCTCGGGATTTGCATTCTTCAAATCGAAAATAAGTTGGGCCAGGTCTTCGATCGAATAGATGTCGTGATGCGGTGGTGGCGAGATCAGTCCGACACCGGGAGTCGAGTGCCTGACGCTTGCGATCCACGGATACACTTTTTCTCCGGGCAGTTGACCACCTTCGCCCGGCTTCGCGCCCTGCGCGATCTTGATCTGCAGCTCCTGCGCATTTACGAGATAGTGACTCGTAACTCCAAACCTTCCCGAAGCCACCTGCTTGATGGCACTGTTGCGTGAATCACCGTAACGTTCCGGATCTTCGCCGCCCTCGCCAGTGTTGCTCTTGCCACCGATGCGGTTCATCGCGATCGCGATCGCCTCGTGCGCTTCTTTGCTAATCGACCCGTAAGACATCGCGCCAGTTTTGAAACGCTTGACGATCGCTTCCGCCGGCTCGACGTCGGTAATTGAAACGGGCGGACGCGTTGGCCGGAACTCCATCAAGCCACGCAATGTGCAAAGAGACTGGTTGTTAACAAGCTCGCTGTACTCTTTGAACGTGGCATAACTTCCGGTGCGACAAGCCGCCTGGAGTTTGTGAACAGTGAAAGGATTGAAGAGATGTGGCTCACCGTCTTTGCGATACTGATAGTGCCCACCGCTCTCGAGAGTTGGTTGTTCAATAAATGCGGCTGCGTGTCTGCGGCGCACTTCTTCCGCGATCACATCGAGATTCGCGCCGCCGATGCGTGAAGGTGTCCAGGTGAAATATTTGTCGATCGTGTTCTGGTCCAGGCCGACGGCTTCGAAGATCTGGGCGCCGCAGTATCCCTGCGTGGTTGAGATGCCCATCTTCGAAATGACTTTGATGATGCCTTTATTTATGGCGTGTAGATAATTTTGCAGTGCTGTGTGTTCGTCCGTTACTGAAAGCAGTTCTTTGCGAATGCTGTCGTGAAGAGTTTCAAACACGAGGTAAGGATTAATCGCGGCAGCGCCATAGCCGAGCAGCAAGGCGAAGTGATGTACTTCGCGTGGCTCGCCGCTCTCAACGAGCAAGCCGACTTGCGTGCGTGTGCCTTCACGAATCAGGTGATGGTGAACAGCGGCGACTGCAAGCAGAGCCGGTATGGGCGCCATTTCGACATCGATATTGCGGTCAGAGAGGATGATGAGATCGTAGCCCGCTTTGATGGCAGCACTCGACTGTTCGCAAATATTATCGAGTGCGGTTGCGAGTCCGTTTCCTAATGCCGCAGCCGCGTAAACGATTGGTAAAGTGAGTGACTTAAGCCCGGATCTACCCCATTGACTATCTGAATCGCCGAAAAGTCGCAGCTTTTCCAACTCTTCGTTAGTCAGAATCGGCGATGATAATCTGATTTGTCGTGCACACTCGGGCGATGGTTCAAGCATGTTTGCTTCTGGACCAACACACGTATCAGCAGACATCACGAGCTCTTCGCGAATTCCGTCGACGGGTGGATTCGTCACTTGCGCGAAGAGCTGTTTGAAATAGTTGTATAGCAACTGTGGGCGTTCAGAGAGAATGGCGAGCGGTGTGTCGGTACCCATCGAACCAATCGCCTCACTTCCGGTTGTGGCCATCGGCTCGATCAGTAATCTCAGCTCTTCATACGTGTAACCAAAGATGCGTTGGCGCTGGAGAATCGTGTCGGTGTTGGGTTGATGAACGTACGGCGGCTCAGGCAGATGGTCCAACGCGATCATATTTGCGTCGAGCCATTGCTGGTACGGGTGTTCGCGAGCCAGCGTTTCCTTCAACTCCTCGTCGCCGATGATGCGCCCCTGGTTTGTGTCGACGACGAACATATCCCCCGGTTTAAGACTTCCCTTCGCCGCGATCCGCTCGTCCGGAATATCGAGCACGCCGACTTCCGAAGCCAACACAACCAGATCATCGTTGGTGATGTAGTAACGAGCGGGCCGAAGCCCATTGCGATCGAGTAACGCGCCGACTGTGAACCCGTCGCTGAAGACGATCGCGGCTGGCCCGTCCCACGGCTCGCTGATCAGGGAGTGATACTCGTAGAAAGCGCGCTTTTCTTTACTCATCAGTGGATCACCCGTCCACGGCTCGGGAACCATCATCATGAGCGCGTGCGGCAACGAGCGACCGGCAAGCAGGAACATCTCGAGAGCGTTGTCGAACGTACCCGAGTCGCTCGCGTCCGGATCGATTACAGGCAACACTTTCTGCAGGTCGTCGCCGAAGAGTTGCGACGCAAAGCGGCTTTCGCGTGCGCGCATCCAGTTGATGTTGCCACGCAGTGTGTTGATTTCGCCGTTGTGCGCAAGATAACGATATGGATGCGCGCGCGCCCAGCTCGGAAACGTGTTGGTGCTGAAGCGCGAATGGACGATTGCGAGCGCGGAGGTTAGCGCATCGTCAAGCAGATCGGGATAGAACTGCGGCAATTGACTCGCAGTCAGCATCCCTTTGTAGACAAGGGTCTTGTACGAGAGGCTCGAGATGTAAAAGCCGTCGATGGTCGAGCGTTTCACTTCGCGAGAGGCACGACGTCGTATCACGTAGAGCTTGCGTTCGAAGGCTGCGTCGTCGTTTAGATCGTCATTCCTTCCGATAAAGATCTGGCGGACGATTGGCTTTGACGCGCGTGCGGTTGGTCCAAGCAGTTTGTCGTTTGTGGGAACGTCTCGCCAGCCGAGTACGTGTTGACCTTCTTCTTCGACGATTTGTTCGAGTATTGCTTCGCACTGCTGTCGAGACGAGCCTGCGATAGGCAGGAAGACCATACCGGCGGCGTATTGTCCAAACGCGGGGAGTTCAAACGAACATTCTCGTCGAAAGAAATCGTGCGGCGTTTGAATCAGGATCCCAGCACCGTCGCCGCTATTCGCATCACAGCCCGACGCACCGCGATGTTCGAGATTGCACAAGACCTCGAGCGCGTTTCGAACAATCTCATGCGATCGTCGCCCCTTTACATCAGCAACAAAACCCACGCCACAAGCATCGTGCTCATTGCGTGGGTCATACAGACCCTGTTTTTGTGGCGCATTAGTCAATGGTGCATTCAGTTGGAACATCCCCCTGCGGGGCACCCACCTGCTACCGCGAGGTGGTTCTGACTGTATCCAACAGAAGAGCCAGACTTGGCCACAGTCAGAACCACCTCGCGGTAGCGGGTGGGTGCCCCGCAGGGATGTTTCCTCTAAAGTTATCCGGCGTTGGCTGCGAGGCCTTCGCCGAGGATTGGAACTGGTGAACTTGCCGCAACTGGAATGACTTCGGGTTGTGCTGTTGTCACAACCGGCACAACGGGCAGAAACTCGGGATACGCTTGAACACCAATCTCTCCGATGTCTAAACCCTCCAACTCCACCGCTTCCGACACACGATTGCCAACCAGGAACCCCACGATATTGAAGAACACATGAAACGCGGTGAACGTGAACGCGATACACGCAACCGCACCAATCAGCTCGGCTGTGAGTTGGCCCATGCCACCGCCATAAAAGAGCCCGCGCACGCCACCGGCAACACCATTGAGCCCGGCGCCGTAAGTGCCATCTGCAAACAGTCCAACAGCGATCACGCCCCAGGCGCCGTTCACACCGTGAACACTGATGGCCCCCACCGGGTCATCAATCTTCAGCCGGTGTTCCAAGAAGATGGTCGCGCCGACGAGCAGGACGCCGGCGATCAGACCAATCAAAACGGCGCCCGTGCTGTTGATAAACGCACACGGTCCCGTGACAGCTACGAGCCCGGCGAGCATTCCATTCGCCATGAACGACAGATCCGGTTTGCCGCGCAGGTAATTGATCGCGATCATCGCGGACACTGCCCCAGCCGCGGAACCGAGCATCGTATTCACGGCCACGACCGCGATACGTAGATCACCGCCCGAAAGCGTCGAACCGGCGTTGAAACCAAACCAACCAAAAGCAAGTATCAGAACGCCGAGAATCGCCATCGGCATGTCGTGACCCGGAATCGCGTTCACTCGTCCATTTGCTTCGTACTTCCCGATGCGCGGTCCCAAAATCCTCGCGCCGACAAGTGCCGCAACTCCACCAACCATATGCACGACTGACGAACCAGCGAAATCAACGTGTCCATGGCCAAGGCCGAATTCCTTGCCGAGTTGCGAAAGCCAGCCACCGCCCCACACCCAGTTTCCGAAGATCGGATAGATAAACATCGACATGAAGAGGGCGTAGAGAACGAAGGAACCCCACTTCCAACGTTCAGCCATCGCGCCCGTCGGAATCGTCGCGGCGGTATCCATGAAGACCATCGAAAAGAGGAAGAGACCAAACACACTCACGTCGTAGGCGTCGCCGCTGAGAAAGAAACCTTTGGTGCCGAAGAGACCGAAAGAGTGACCCGCGATCGTGATCGTGTATTCGGAGGCGAGTGGACCGGTATTACCGAGTGCAGCAACAGCACCGATGCCACCCATCTGCAAGGCGTAGCCGCACGCCCAATATCCAAGCAGACCGATGCCATAGACCATCATGTTCATGGCCATCGTGTGCGACGCGTTTTTCGCGCGCGTGAAGCCGGTCTCGCAAAAAGCAAAACCCGCCTGCATAAACATGACGAGAAATCCTGCGAGTAACATCCAGACGAAGTTACTAGCGACTTTCGAGTGGCCCACTTCCGCAGCCAGTTCCTGCAGAGTTGGCGCAGCCGGGTTTACAGCGACGACGTCAGTAGCGCCGCCGGTCGCAGCTCCGGTCGGATCGCCAGCCATGGCAACAAGAGGTGTTGTTAAGAGCACGCACGCGAGCGCAAGCACTTTGAGCATTTGTTCTTTGACTCCCCGAGATCTATTTGCTCGCGGTGCATTACAACGGCTATGCCAAGCCACAAAAAGGCACAAAAAGCACAAAACAGCGCTTCGTCGTCGCCGAATCGTCCGACAACTTTGTAGGTTCGAGTCTTGCAACCTACAAGAATGTAAGCCCCGTTTATCTCGCTATAAAACTTTTCACTTTGACTTGCAGACAATTGCACTCCAACATGCGCCATCCATCATGGTTGCTGCCCACGTTAAGAGTCCGGAACTGGTTTCGCGCGAACGGCGCGAAGTGCGGAAGCTCGGCTCGCTGCTGGAGATCAGTCGACTGCTCGCAGACACAAGCAATCTCAAAACAGCCTTCGCTGCCACGCTCGAAACACTCGGACGTCACCACGGAATGTTTCGAAGTTTTGTGATGCTGTTGGATAGCGAGAGCGAGAAGATTCGAATCGAAGCCAGTTACGGTCTCAATCAGGACTCGGCGCATCACGTCACTTATCGCGTCGGCGAGGGTGTAATCGGGCGCGTCGTGCAAAGCGGTAAGCCCGTCGTTGTTCCGCAAACGAGCCGCGAGCCGCTGCTGCTAAATCGCCTCCGCTCTCACGAGGAACACACGACGCGCAAGGAAGTCAGTTTCATCTGCGTGCCGATCCTGGTTGGCGCAAAAGCCGTGGGCGTGCTTGGCGCCGATCGCGTCTATAAGGAAGAGCGCGACTACGACCGCACCACCAAGTTTCTCAGTGTCACTGCGGCGATGATGGCGCAAGCGCTCAAGGTTAGAGAACGAATCGAAGCAGACAAAAAGCGCTTGCTCGACGAGAACATTCATCTCAAGCAGGAGCTGCGCGAACGCTACGACTTCGGCCACATTGTCGGCAACTCCAATCCGATGCGCCTGGTCTACGAACAGGTCACACAGGTCGCGCGCACAAACACAACTGTGCTGCTGCGCGGCGAGTCGGGTACCGGCAAGGAGATGATTGCCCACGCGATTCACTACAACTCACTCCGCGCCAGCAAACCGTTCGTCAAAATCAGTTGCGCCGCGCTGCCTAACACGTTGATTGAATCGGAGTTGTTTGGTTACGAGAAAGGCGCTTTCACCGGAGCTCAGACGCGCAAAAAGGGCCGGTTTGAACTGGCAGACGGTGGCACGTTGTTTCTAGACGAAATCGGCGATCTCGATCTGACGACGCAAGTAAAACTGCTGCGCGTGTTGCAAGAGCGCGAGTTTGAACGGCTCGGCGGCGTGGACACGATCAAGGTAAACGTCAGGTTGATCGTGGCCACGAACAAGGATCTCGAAGAAGCGATCAAGCAGTCGCAGTTTCGCGAGGATCTTTACTACCGTCTGAACGTCTTCACGATCTTTATGCCGCCGCTGCGTGAGCGCAAGCCCGATATTCTTTTGCTCGCGGAACATTTCGTAGAGAAGTTTGAGCGTGAACACGGCAAGAGTATTAAGCGTATTTCGACGCCCGCGATCGATATGCTCACGAGTTATCACTGGCCGGGTAATGTCCGTGAGCTTGAGAATGTCATCGAGCGGGCAGTTTTGATTTGCGATTCGAACGTCGTTCATGGACATCACCTGCCGCCGTCGCTGCAAACTGCCGAAGGCTCTGACACTGTTACGCGCCTGTCGCTCACGTCGGCGATCGAAGCTTACGAGCGGGATCTGATCCAGGATGCGCTTAAGACTGCACGCGGCAATCGAGCCAAGGCGGCTAAGCTCCTTGACAGCACTGAACGAATCATCGGGTACAAGGTCAAAAAGTATGGACTGAGGTGCGAACGCTTCCGCTCGTAATGCCTGCCCTACATTTCTGTCGGTGAATTCGGCGCTCCCTACAAATTTGTCACCAGCCAATCCGCAGATTTCACAGATTCATTTTATTAACCTCTGTGTAATCTGTGGAGTACAGATTGCTACGTTGTGAGATGTTCAGATCGAGTTGGAAATCATCACGACCTGCGGTGCACCCACCCGCTACCGCGAGGTGGTTCTGACTGTATCCAACAGAGATCCAGACTTGGGCACAGTCAGAACCACCTCGCGGTAGCGGGTGGGTGCACCGCAGGTCGTTCTAAGTGTGTCTAACCAAGGAGAATCAAGGTGGCGAAGTTACCTAACGTTGTTCCGACTCAAACCACTCGTGAGCTCTTAAGGATCGTGCGGGCGGCGCAGCCGATCCCGCGTGTTGCAGTTGCAAGACGACTCGGCGTTCATCGGCGCCGGATCACAGTTCTCGTAAAACCACTGCTCGACTCAGGCGTCCTGCGTGAAGGCACGCCCGAACAATCGGCACGCCGCGTTGGCCGACCGCCAATTGGATTGTCACTGCGCGCTGAGAATCATTTCTTAGTCGGTGTAAATCTGGGCGTGAGCCAGACGCAAGTTGGTGGTGCGACGGTTGATGGCAGAGTGATCTTCGAAGAGACGTTCGAAACACCGCGCGATCCGGAGACTGCAATCGCACAGATCCGATCATCCATTCATCGTCATCAACGTGATTTGCCGGATCGTGAATTGACAGTCGTGGGCATCAGTGTGGCTGGCCCGACAGATGTTGACGAAGGCCGCCTCCTCTACGCTCCGCACCAGGGCTGGCGAGATGTGCCAGTCGCGAAGATGCTCGGCCTGAAAGTGCCTGTGATCGTCGAGAATAACGCGACTGCTGCCGCTATCTACGAATTGCAACGCCGGCGCCATCGCGGTGCGACCAGAACTGCCGGCGACTTTGTGTTGGTTCGAGCGGGAACGGGAATCGGTGTCGGCCTCGTCGTTGGCGGAGAAGTCTTTCGCGGTGCAACCGACATCGCCGGGGAGTTTGGACACATGACGATCGTTGCGGGTGGGAAATCGTGCCCGTGCGGTAATCTTGGTTGCTGGGAGCGATATGCGTCAGCGGCGAGCGCCGTCGAACTCTATCGCGGCGAGACTAATCGCGCCCGGCACAATTCACCGCTAAGATTCATAGACCTCGTCGCGCGTGCAAATGCGGGTGAACGACGCGCGCAAGTTACGCTCGATCGCGCCGGTACACATCTCGGCATCGGAATTGGCAATGTAATCTGCGGCCTCGGCGTGCCTCATGTGATATTGAGCGGCGATCTGGTTCACGGTTGGAAGTTCATCGAAGCTCCGGCACGCACGGCAATCGCACGCTCGCTCTGTGGACGTTTATCTGAATGGTCGCTCGTCGCCGGTGAAACACACGGCTCAGAACTCGGCGGCGCTTTGGAAGTCGCGATCGAACACTACCTCCTCACTGTTTAGCCACAGATGAACGCGGATGAAGAACGGATTTCATCCGCGTTATCTATGGTTTATTTAGTGGATTACAGTGTAGTTGTCGTCCTTCGCCGCGCCGTTACCATTCCAGTCTGGTTTCAGCACAACCTTGATGCAGTTGTCTTCCTTCTTTTTGAAGATGTCGTAAGCGTGCGGGGCATCGTCAAGACTCATCGTGTGTGTGACGACGAACGATGGATCGATGTCGCCATTCTCGATCATCTGTAACAACGGCTGCATGTATCGCTGCACGTGCGCCTGGCCCGTTCTGATCGTGAGCGAACGCTGCATCACCGAACCGATTGGAAACTTGTCGATCAATCCGCCGTAGACGCCGATGACAGAGACGACGCCTCCATTCCGGCAACACATGATCGCCTCGCGCAGCGCGTGTGGCCGATCGGTTTCCAGCATCATCGCCTGCTTTACACGATCATAGATCTCGACCATTGCCGGCGCGTGTGCCTCCATACCGACGTCGTCGATACACGCATCAGGTCCGCGGCCGCCGGTCATATCCATCAACCTCTCGTAAACACTCTCTTCTCTGTAGTTGATAGTTTCGGCGCCGCCATCTTCAGCCATCTTCAATCGTTCAGGCACTTCATCGATCGCAATCACTCGCTCTGCACCGAGCAGAAAAGCACTGCGAATCGAAAACTGTCCGACCGGTCCGCATCCCCAGATCGCGATCGTGTCGCCAGGTTTGATGTCGCACATCTCCGCGCCCATGTAGCCAGTCGGGAAGATGTCTGAAAGAAAGAGCACTTGTTCGTCGCTCAGATGTTCCGGCACTTTAATCGGACCCACGTCAGCGAAAGGCACACGCGCGTATTCCGCCTGACCGCCCGCAAAACCGCCGGTTAAGTGTGAATATCCAAAGATTCCGGAGGCCGCATGGCCAAACATCTTCTCCGCCATCCACGCATTTGGATTTGAATTCTCGCAAAGTGAAAACATTTTTTCCTTGCAGAAGAAACAGTTTCCACACGCGATCGGAAACGGAACAACCACGCGATCTCCAACTTTCAGGTTGCTCACTTCGCGGCCAACTTCAACGACTTCGCCCATGAACTCGTGGCCAAGTATGTCACCGCGCTGCATCGTCGGAATGAATCCGTTGTAGAGGTGCAGGTCTGAACCACAGATTGCAGTGGAGGAGATCTTCACAATCGCGTCGCGTTGGTTGAGGATCTGCGGATCAGGAACATCTTCCACGCTTAACGTCGTCTTGCCGTACCAACAATTCGCTTTCATCGCTAAATTATCCTCCCTTCCGAGCGGCGCTCTTCGGATCCATAGTTAGTCGCAGTTTCGCTCGGCAACATCTCCGCGCCTTCGAGCTCGCTCGCGGCTGCGGGCCGGGCCGGCCGCTGTGCCATGTAACCAGTGCCAAGCAACGTCGCGTCGGAGACTACAACTTCACCAACTTCCAATACTTGTTTGAAGCGTCGCAGATCGTCGTCAAGCTGCTGATTCGGTTCTTCGCCAAATAGTTTGGCGACAGTTGCGCCGAGCACGCCTGCCATCGGCTGGTACTCAAAGTTAACTTTCACGATCGTGCCGCGTCCTCCTGCAGCCTGCTCGAAGCGCACGGCGCCCGCATTATCGACGTCCGAGTTTTCCAAAGATCGCCACGTGATCACCTCGCCGGGAACATCAGCGACGATCATCGCTTCCCATTCCACGTCCATTCCGGCCGGGCCTTTGGCTTTCCAACGTGAGCGACCTTCGCCGATATCAACGACCGAATCCAGATGGCGCATAAAACGCGGCAGGTTTTGGAAGTCGCGCCAGAAGTTGTACACCTCTTCTAGCGGACGGTTCACGACGCACGAGGCGTTTGCATGAATTCCCTGTTTGCCGTTGCTGAGCTGCATGGCACAGATCACGTCGAGCGCCGTTACCGCGGCCACATTTGCTGTCGCAAAAGTGATTCGTCCGCGCTTAGCGTCTGGTGCGGTGCATGCGACTCCCAGACTGACGAGATCGAGTGCGTCTCCGGCAACCCGTGACCACACTGCCTCAGTTGGTTTCTTCTGCGAAAAAATCGCGATCCCCGAGGCGAGCTCGCGCAGACCGTACAGTCGTATTAAACCCGTGTGTTTGTTTGAAACACCTGAAAGGCTGGCAATCGCGCGCGGCGCAAGCAGTTCTGCGAGGCCGAGGCTAACGCTAAACCAACCTAAACCTTTTGCTAATCGTTTTGCACTCGTAGATGGCAAGCCGGGTCGTGCTCCCACTACTCGATCGAACGTTCCTGTTTGCTGGTTTGTCGACATGGATGTCCCCCTTGCTGATGAATTTTTGATGAAGTGGAAGTCAAACACCGTACCTATTCAAATGAATAATCGAATTGTGCTTTTTGTGACTCATTACCATTGTCCGATAAGCTTTAGCTTGTCGGTCATGATGAGAAACGAACGACGGCCGACAAGCTAAAGCTTATCGGACAATGGTTCTGACTCTGTCCAATTTACTTGAGTATTGCGGCTTGGGCGCTGAGTGTTAGTTGGTGCCAACGCTGAAATGTGTTGATGGTTTCAGGCCTCACACGAACGTATGCGGTTTGGAAGTAGAGCGTCTCGGGCCGGCGCCAGTCGAGTCGCACGATGGGATTGAAAGACGCGGGTGTCGTCGGCACTGAGCTCGCGTTGTGAGTAGCTGAGTTGGCGTTCGCTTTTTTCGTGGTCGTCTTCTGATCGTAAGCCACTGACGCTGCAATCAACTGATCACCGAGCGGCAAACGCCCCTGCGTCGGAGTCTTACCGCCCGCATCATAAATCGCCACGTCCGTATCAAACGCCGTTGCAACCTTCGAAGCGTCCGGACACCACACCGGCAACGCATCCGTCAATCCGTCGTCAAGCAATCGCTCGGTACCATCCAGGCTGATCAAACGTGGTCGACCCGCCGGCAGTTTGCCCTG
>Ga0105243_10002118_pt1 | contig 16792 bp, 12 predicted proteins | sample KBSM34metaG_FD_81525 | JGI IMG/M metagenome (GOLD analysis project Ga0105243, IMG submission 81525) | Miscanthus rhizosphere microbial communities from Kellogg Biological Station, Michigan, USA - KBS M3-4 metaG | ecosystem: Host-associated > Plants > Roots > Rhizosphere > Soil | place... | reverse complement strand
GACGTGTCGTTGCGCTCGTACCCGAAGCGTCGCGCCGCAAGTGACCCAAGCTCAGGACTGACGTCCCCGATGGAGACGAAGCGCAGGTCCGGCAATATGGATTCGTAAAGCGTCGGTGCTGTTCGGTACGCCGCTGCATGTGCCCGGCCCGCCATGCCCGCTCCGATCACTGCAACGCCAATCGTCATGGACTCTCCTCTGACTGCGACTCACCTGGGGATTTGGAACGCACTGAGGCCGCGTCCCTCGGGGCAACGTATCTGACAAAACTTTGTCCTGTCAATAAGACACATTTGGCGTGTGAGGGGGAGTTAGCAACCGCTGTTGGTTACGCCTGGAGGATGCGAGCCGAGACCGCCGCGACACTGCCGGGGCCATAGACCAGCCGCGACAGGCCCGGTCGCGTCGCACGCTGAGGCGGAGTGTTGGCGTCGCTCACGGGAGATCCCGCCAGTTCGGGAGAGCCGGCTCGACGACGTCAGACATTGTTGATTGCGGCTAGCCGCGTCCACGTATCGACGACCGTATCGGGGTTCAACGAGATTGACTCGATGCCTTGGCCCAGCAGCCAATCAGCAAAGTCGGGGTAGTCGCTGGGTCCTTGGCCACAGATTCCGACATACTTCCCGCGGGCCCGGCATGCCTGAATCGCGCGGCTGATCAAGAATTTTACGGCCGGGTCGCGCTCGTCGAAGCTGGCGGCGACCAGAGCTGAGTCGCGATCCAAACCCAAGGTGAGCTGGGTCAAGTCGTTGGAGCCGATCGAGAACCCGTCGAAGTGGTCCAGGAACTCGTCGGCCAGAAGTGCGTTCGAGGGCACTTCGCACATCATGATGACCTGGAGGCCGTTCTCGCCCCGCTTCAGCCCGTGCTGCGCAAGGAGGTCGATCACGCCGCTGGCCTCGTCTATCGTCCTGACGAAGGGAATCATGATCTTGACGTTGGTCAACCCCATCTCGTCGCGGACGTAACGCAAGGCCTCGCACTCCATGGCGAAGCACTCGGCGAAGTCGGGTGAGAGATAGCGCGCTGCGCCGCGGAACCCGATCATCGGGTTTTCTTCGTTCGGCTCGTACAGTTCCCCGCCGACCAAGTTGGCATACTCGTTGGATTTGAAGTCGCTCATCCGGACGATGACCGGTTCGGGGGCGAAGGCCGCGGCGAGGGTGGCGACCCCTTCGGCGACTCGTGTGACAAAGAAGTCCCGAGGGCTGTCGTAGGCGGCGACCGCGGCGGCGATCTGACCACGCAGCGGTTCGTTCAAGCTGCTGAAGTCGATCAGGGCCTTGGGGTGGATGCCGATCTGGCGGTTGATGATGAACTCCAGCCGAGCGAGCCCGACGCCGGCGTTCGGGATCTTGGAAAAGGCGAAAGCCTGGTCGGGGGTACCCACATTCATCATGAGTTTGACCGGTACATCGGGCATGGTGTCGAGCTCGGTCTCCTCGACGACGAAGTTGAGGATCCCGTCATAGACGTAGCCGGTATCGCCTTCGGAGCAGGAGACGGTCACCTCGCGACCGTTGGCCAGCTCACGAGTTGCGGAGCCGGTGCCGACGACCGCTGGAATACCGAGCTCTCGCGCGATGATGGCGGCATGGCACGTTCGGCCACCCCTGTTGGTGACGATGGCCGAAGCCCGCTTCATGATCGGCTCCCAGTCGGGATCAGTCATGTCAGCGACCAAGACGTCGCCTGGGGTGAAGGTATGCATGTCCTCCACGGATGCCAAGACTCGGATTGCTCCCGAACCAATCTTTTGACCGATGGCTCGGCCCTCGACAAGCAGCGGGCCTCGGTCGGTCAACTTGTAACGCTGCACGCGGCCAGCGGCTTGACGTGACTTCACCGTCTCAGGGCGGGCCTGCAGGATGTAGAGCTGGCCGTCGCGACCGTCGCGGGCCCACTCAATGTCCATCGAGCGACCGTAATGCTGTTCGATAGTCATAGCGTGCTGGGCGAGCTCGGTGACCTCGGCGTCGGTCAGGCTCAGCACCACCCTGTCGGCCTGCTCGACGTCGACGAACTCGGTCGTCCGCCCGACCGCGGCATCGCCGGTATAGACCATCTTGATCGCCTTTTCGCCGATTCCTCGCTTGAGGATGGCCGGTCGATTGGCGGCGAGAGCGGGCTTGTAGACGTAGAACTCGTCGGGATTGACCGCACCTTGAACGACGGCCTCACCCAGCCCGTACGAGGAGGTGATGAAGACCGCATCGGTGAAGCCGGACTCGGTGTCCATCGTGAACATCACTCCGGAGGCACCGATGTCGGAGCGCACCATCTGCTGAACGCCTGCGGACAGGGCGACCGCGGCATGGTCGAAATCGTGGTGTACGCGGTAGGCGATGGCCCGGTCGTTATAGAGAGACGCGAACACCTCTTTGATGGCCTGCATGATGGCGTCGGAGCCACGAATGTTGAGGAAGGTTTCCTGCTGGCCGGCGAACGACGCGTCGGGCAGGTCCTCCGCCGTCGCGCTGGATCTGATCGCGAACGACAGCTGCTGGTCACCACCGGCGAGCTCTGCGTACCCAGCACGAATCTCAGCCTCGAGATCCGGTGGGAATGGCTGGGCGACCAGCGCCGAACGGATGCTGCGACCCACCACCGCCAGGCGCGCGACGTCGTCGATGTCGAGGTCAGCGAGTTGCACGGAGATGGCTTCGGCCAGACCCTCGTGAGCGATGAATCGGCGATAGGCGTCTGCTGTAGTGGCGAACCCGTTCGGTACCCGCACACCAGCCTTCGACAGGTTCTGCACCATCTCGCCCAGGGATGAGTTCTTGCCGCCGACTTGATCGAGGTCGTCGAGTCCAAGCTCGGAGAACCACAAAACGTTCGCACTCATTGGCTATCTCTCATCTCTTCGGGTGGGTCAGGCTTTGGTGGCGAGGGTCTGCAGGATGACTGTTGACATCTCCTCGACCGACTTCATGGAGGAGTTGATGATGGGCAGGGTGTGGGCAGCAAACAGTGCCTCAGCCCTGCGCAACTCCCACGTGCACTGCTCGAGGGAGGCGTACGTGGAGTTGGGCCGGCGCTCTTGCCGAACCTGACGCAGCCGGGCGGGCGTTGTGACAATGCCGTAGCACCTGTCGCGCAGGCTCTGAATCGGTCGAGGCAGCTGTGTCTGATCGAGATCCTCATCGACCAGGGGATAGTTGGCCACGAAGATGCCGTGTTGCAAGGCCAGGTACATAGTCGTTGGCGTCTTACCGCACCGGGACGGGGCAACAAGGATCACGTCTGCCTTGTCCAGAGCACGCAGACTCTGCCCATCGTCGTGCTCGATGGCGTACTCGACTGCGGCCATGCGGGCGTTGTAGCGCTTGATGTCGCCGACGCCATGGAGCTGTGAGACGACCCTCTCTCCTCGAGCCTGCAGGATGGATTCGACTCGAGCCATGTGCAGCTCGAAGAAATCGATGATCGGGCAACGCGAGCGGTGCAACTCGACCCGAATCTCGTCAACCGCGGCTGTCGTGAACGCAAGCGGTGTGACCGGCCCGTCCATTGCCGCATCGAGGATCGCGACCACCTTGCGCGCCTCCTCCACCGAGTTGATGAAGGGGATGAGCCGCCGGTCGAATCGGAGGAAGGGGAACTGGATGAGCAAGGCGTTGCCCATTGTCTCCGCGCTGATGCCGGTGGAATCCGAGAGAAAAAACACGGGCACGGCAGGGCGATCCGCTGGGAAGGATTCGTGATGACGAAGGTCAGCCAGCCTTGGTTGTTCGGCAGGGACCTCGGCCGCGTCGCTCGCCAGGGTGGTGCCGGATGCGCTGTTGGGCTTCACGACGTCATCACCCCTTCACAATTGGAAGCGTCATCCCCTGCGAGCGTCGCTGTGGACATGATCTGAAACCTGCAGTTGGGCTTCTGCGTCCAACCATTAGGCATATGTTATCGCACAGCGGACAACTTGTACACTCGGCGAGATTTGTGAGGAAGGGTGGACGATCGTGAGGTCATCGACGTCGGGAGGTGGCCCGAGGAAGTCGCTCACTATTCCGAGATCCCCAGGAGAGAAGCGCTGTGCCTTCGATCGGCGAGTCGACAACCGATCCAAGATTGGTAATCCAGCTGATCCCCTTGCGCTGCCGGGCAACGATCAGCGTGGGACATCCCTCTTTAGCCACGGCCGCTAGACGGTATGAGCAGACAACTCATCCGCACACGCGAGCAGGTCTGCGGAGAGCTCGGCTTGGCGGCCGCGCAGATCCTCGGCCAGCCCGGCAAGAGACAACGCACCGAGAAACATCCCGTCTCGGTTGATTAAGGGAGCACCGAGTGCGCCAATCCCGAGCGTGACATCTTCATCGGACACACTGAATCCGCGACTCTTGGTTGCCTCGACGTCAGCGCGTAGCTCCCGAGCGGTCGAGAGAGTGTGGTCGGTCAGCGCGGGAAAAGGGGCGGCGCGGAGGTAATCCTCTAGCGGCTCCGGCCGATAGGCGAGTGTGACGCGTCCTGCTGCGCCGGCGTACAGCGGTAATGTCCGACCGGGCTTGAGCGCGAGCACACTGAGGGCGCGACCAGGCGACCAGTCGATGCAGATGGCACGATCAGCCTGCGGGACGCTGAGATAAATCGTCTGTCCGGTCCGGCTAGCCAACCCGTCCAGAAGCGGCCGTGCGTGAGACCACTCCCGCATGCCCGAGCGGGCAGCGTCACTGAGCTTGAGCCATCGCAGGCTCAGCCGCAGCTTTCCATCGGATGTGGACTCGACCAGCCGAGTCTGTGTCAAGGCGTCCGCTAGTCGATAGACGCTTGGTCGGGGCATGCCGATCTCTTCGGCCACCTCAGCAGTAGACAGCGGTCCTCGCTCGGCGAGCAGCTGGATAAGACTGGACGACCGCTGCAAGATGCCCATCGCCCGGCCCTCGGACGCCATCAGGACACCTCCCAGCCCAGCGCAGCGCTCGCCTTGCCAGCTGCATGGCGAAGGAGCTCAATGGTGTCGTCCAGGCTCGCAGGGTTCAGCACTTGGCCGCGCAGCCCGCTCAGCGACAACGCGCCTTGGACCTCGCCGCGATGGTTGAATACCGGCGCTCCCAGCGAAGCGATACCGGGCGTCACGTCGCCATCGGACACTGAGTAGCCAGCCGCCCTGATGCGGGCGATATCGGCAATGATGTCCTTGTTGTCTGGTCGCGGGGGGTCGTCGCGCAGTTGCTGGCTGGTGTCCTTCAAGATCGCGCTCTGTTCGGCTTCGGGTAAGAATGCCAACAGGGCCCGGGACGCCGCGCCGGCGTAAAGCGGCAACGAACCGCCCAGCAACATGACCAGAGACTGGACCGCGTAACCCTCGATCCGTTCGAGACAGACTGCACGCGGACCGCGCCGAACGCATAAAAAGCTGGTCACTTTGGTCGCATCGACTATCTCACGCAACGAGGGCAGTGATGCATCCCGGATATCGAGATGATCTTCGACGAGGCCACCGATTGTCATCAGGGACAGCCCGAGACGGTACGCGCCGCGGCGGGAACTGCGGTCCACCCAGCCGGTAGTTGTCAGGCTCTGCAGCAGACGATAGACCGAGCTGAGTGGCTCACCGAGGGCAGCCGCAAGATCGGCGGCGCTCGCCTCCTTGTGTTGTTCCAAGATGTCCAGCACAGCGCCAGCCTTGCTGATCAGCTCGAGACCGCCGGAGTCACGTTCCAAATCTGTGGTGTGCGATAACTTCGCTCCTTCGCGTGGCAGCGAGCCGCGCCCGCCAGCGACAACAAGTGAATCGTCAGACTTCATGTCAGAGGTCGCCTTCCAGATCATCACTCCGGGTTCACGGATATTATCACCAGCCGGACAGCTTGTTCATTTCTCAAGTTCATAGCCCTTGACGCCGAGACCTGCCCGTAGCGCGAGGAGTCAAGGCTGGCGATCACGTCCGCGTCGACCGAGTCAGATCCGATCAGACGGAGCGGGTCAGCGAAGACCTCCGTACCTACGCTGGCCGCTGGCGACTTTCTCAACTGCAGATGTCAACTAATCACCTCTTTTGGACGGATGTCGTCCATGCGGACGGGACGATGCTGGTGAAGGGACAAGTCGGCGGCCTCGGCGATCCAGCCAACCTCGACCGCGTCGGCGACCGTACATGGCGACGGGCGTGACCCGGAGACCACCTCGGTGAACGCCGCAAGCTCGGCGCGGAAGGCGTCGGCAAATCGGTCCATGAAGAAGTTGTGCGGTGTGCCACCGGGAAAGGTGACCCCTGGTTCGGTGGACCGTATCGGCCACCTTTCTTCAAGACCGGCGGCAATGCTGTCCTTCGACCCGTGCAGCTCGAGCCGGACGTCGTGACCGCGGGCGTTGTACCGGGAATTCGACACGACGGCTAGCGTCCCGGAATCCAGGGTGAGCACCGTCGCTGCGGTGTCGACGTCGTCGTTGTCGGCGAAGATGGCTGCGCCCTGGTTGGATCCGGTCGCATAGACCTCGACGACCTCTTGGCCCGTGACGTATCGGACGGCATCGAAGTCGTGCACACTGCAATCCCGGAAGATCCCGCCGGAGGCGCGGACGTATGCGTCTGGTGGTGGTGCGGGATCCAGGGTCGTGGAGCGGACCGTGTGGAGCCAGCCGAGGCACCCACTGGCGACGGCCTCCCGCGCCTCGGCAAAGGCCGCGTCGAAGCGTCGGGGGTAGCCGATCTGCACCGGAACGCCTGAAACCTCGGTACGCCGCAGGATCTCCATACTCGCGGCTGGGTCCTTTGAGACCGGCTTCTCGCAGAACGTGGGAAGGCCAGCATCGAGGCAGGCGATGATGAGTTCGGGATGGACATCGGTGGCGGCGGCAATGACGACCCCGTCCACCCCCGCCCGCAGCAACGCCTCGGGGCTGGCGGCCGGCTCAGCCCCGACTCGCTGGACAGCCGACTCGACCAGTGCGGGCACTGCGTCGTAGACGACGAGCGACTCGACCTGGGTAAGTCCGCTGAGCGTGGTGGCGTGGAACGCACCGATTCGGCCGAGGCCGATCAGACCCAGACGCATGGGGAACCTTTCTTCGAGGTGTGATGGGCGGGCCGGTTGGGTCTTAGCTGCAAGGGCTCAGCTGGGAACACGGGCAGCGAGGACCGAGAGCACACGCTTACTCACCAGCTCCGGGGAGAGGCCGTACTTGGTGAGCATGAAGTCGTTTCCGGCAGACTCTCCCCAGGTGTCATTGATCCCGATGCGTTCGATGCGCGGCGATGGGCCTGTCGCGGTGAGCGTCTCCGCTACGAGGCCGCCGAGACCGCCCATGATCGAATGCTCCTCTACGGTGACGACGAGGTCGTGGCCGGCGACGCTGTCGCGCAGAGCATCCTCATCCACCGGCTTGACGCACGGCACGTGCACCACGGTGGCGGCCACGCCTTGCTCGGCAAGCTGGACAGCGGCCGCCAGCACCCGGGAGACCTGAGGACCTGTCGACACCATCGCAACGTCTGTCCCTTCGCGGAGGCGGTAGACAGCTCCGGGGGTGAACGTGTAGTCGACGTCGAAAACATCGGGCACGGCGTCGCGCACGATCCGCAGGTACACCGGTCCGTCATAGGCCTGTGCCCAATCCATCATCGAGATCAGCTCGGCTTCATCGGCCGGCGACAACACCGTCATGTCGGGCATTGCTCGCATGATCGCCAGGTCCTGCACGTCGAGGTGGGTCTTACCAACCGCGCCAATGAGTAGACCTGAGTACGAGCCGACGATCTTGACATTCGCGTGGCTCTGCGCCACGAGCATTCTGATGGGATCGATCGCTCTGTGGGTGAAGAAGACGGCGAACGAGGAAGTCCACGGCACGTAACCGACGCTGGCCAGACCTGCCGCGGTGCCGACGAGATTCTGCTCGGCGATGCCCATCTGGAAGAAACGTTCAGGGTGAGCCTTGGCGAACTTGTCGACTTTCGTGGAGTTGCCGAGATCGCCGTCGAGGACGACAGTGCGGGGATCGGTGGCACCGAGCTCGACGAGCTTGTCGCCCCATACATCACGCATGGCCTTCATGCCTCGGCTCCGTTCTTGCTGGTGGGGTTGTTGTCGAGAATCTCGAGCTCGTCCGGCTCGAGCTCTCGGCGGGCCTTCTCGAAGTCGTCGGCGGTTGGGACGATGCTGTGCCAGGTGTGCACTCCTTCGGCCAAGGACAAGCCCTTGCCTTTCACCGTGTGCGCGATGATGACGGTCGGCCGGCCTTCGTAGTCGCCCGCCCGAGCCAGCTTGTACGCGCTCCTGATCTGGCCGTAATCGTGGCCGTTGATCTCGACCACGCGCCAGCCGAACGCCTGGAACACTGCGGCCAGGTCTACCCCGAACCACGGATCACGACGGTCGCCGCGGTCGGTCAAAGTCGTCTCGGCCGAGGACGGCAGGCCGAATTGCTGGAGACCGTTGCGGTCGACAATTGCCGTCAGGTTCGACAGCTTGTAGCGCGCCGCAACCTGGACTGCCTCCCAGATCATGCCTTCCTGAATCTCTCCGTCACCCAGCATGACCCAGGTATGGAAGTCCTTCTGGCCCAGCTGGGCTCCGAGTGCCATACCGACTCCCACGGAGAGACCCTGACCCAATGAGCCGGTCGAGGAATCCAAGCCGGGCAGGCGGGTCACGTCGGGATGTCCCTGCAGGCGGGAATCCCCCTTGTCGAACGTCGCTAACTCGTCCAACGGTAGGAACCCGCGCAGCGCGAGGACGGAGTACAAGCCGATGGCCGCGTGTCCCTTGGACAATACGAACCGGTCGCGGTCCTCTGCTCGGGCGTCCGAGGGATCTACGCGAAGCTCTTCAAAGTAGAGCGTCACGAGCAGGTCCATCATCGACAGCGGACCGCCGATGTGCCCGGCCTTGGCGTTGGTCACCGTCTTAATGACCTGCCAGCGGGCCTGCTGAGCTAGGGACGCGAGGTCTTGTTGGGTCGATGACGCGTCATGGAGAGCGCTGTCGGTAGTCAAACTGTCACCTGATCTCGAAGAAGTGGGAACTAGCTGCATCTTATCGCTTGGCGGACTACATGTCCATCTAGCGATATTTCTAGGAGGGGATGTCGACCCAGCGGCGTTCTGCCGCGGATTGCTCAACCGCGTCGAGCACCTCCGACACTCGCCATCCCTCTTCGAAGTCGCCATCGGCGCGACGATTCTCAGCAATGGCGTTCAACCATTCGTTGACCTCGATCGTCTTGAGCTCGTGGACGCCGAGCGGGACGCCTGCGAAGGGCCAGAAAGCGCCGTAGTCTCCGTGACCCGGACCGAGTTCGATCTCGCGGTAACCCTTGCGATCGACGGGGTCGCCGGTCAGATACAGCCGCAGCGTGTGGATGTCCTGCTGAACGAACTGCAGCGCACCCTTGCTTCCGACTAGCTCGATGCTCTGGTGCCAGGTGCGCCCCGTTGCCACTCGCGACGCTTCAATGTGACCGCTGGCGCCGTTCGCGAACTCGACCAAGAAGGTCGTCGCGTCGTCGTTTTCGACGGCATGCTTGGGCGCTTCGAGATTGGCGCCGCTCCCGTACCCGAATACGCCGGTGGGCTCGGGACGGGTCTTGACGAAGGTCCGGCTCAGCCCTGCGACGGAGCTGATCGGTCCAACGAGGACCTGAGCTAGAGAGATGATGTGCGCACCCAGGTCCCCCAGCGCGCCGGTGCCGGCAAGCTTGCGCTCGAAACGCCAAGTGAACGGCACGTCGGGATCTGTGCACGCGTCGAGAACAAACCGGCCCGAGAATGTCCAGATCTCGCCGAGAACGCCCTCTCGCAGCAGTCGACGCGCCTCGGCGATGGCCGGGTTACGGAGGTAGTTGAACCCAACGAGGGTCTTCACGCCAGCCTTTTCTGCGGCCTCGTACATCTCTTTGGCGTCCGCCGCATTGAGGGCCAGCGGCTTCTCGCAGTAAACGTGCTTTCCGGCCGCGATCGCGGCCATCGCGATCTCTTTATGCAGGAAGTTCGGAGTGACGATGTCGACCACGTCAACCTCAGGGGCGACCACCGCCTCACGCCAGTCAGTCGTCCAGCGGTCATATCCAAGCGACTCGGCACCACTCCGCGCCAGATCCTCCTTGGCGTCGGCCAGGATCGCGAAATGCGGACGGAACGGCGTCTTGCCGTACACACTTTCTACGTTGCGATACCCCATGGTGTGAGACTTCGCCATCAGTCCGCTGCCGATCATGGCGACGCCGAGCTCTGGTACGGCTGAGTTGACTTTTTGCAGGGTCATCAATGACTCCAGGTCTTGGCCGGACCTTGTGGGTCCAGCGGCTGTGGGTGCTCTCAACTGGAGCCGTCGTCAAGAAGATAACGATATTACCGTTGAGTGGACATTGCGTCCGTACGACGATACATTGATCCCGCCTCACCTAGCAAGCAGCCTGGCAATCCCTGAGGCTCGACAGAACCGGGCTACAGCAAGTTCACTGGCAAATGGAAGGTCGACGACTCGATGAGCACACCGCAAATTTTGCGCAGAGGCTGGAGTGGCATCGATCCATCCGCCGCGGGCTGGACCTACGTGTCGTTCGCGGTTGAGACTCTGGCGGCAGGTGAGTCGCTGACCTTGCCGTCGAACGGGCAGGAACGGGCCTTCGTCCCCTTGTCCGGAACCGCGGAGGTGTCAGCCGCCGGCCAGACCTGGACATTCGGCGGCCGGCCGAGCGTGTTCGCCGGCCTGGGTCACTGCCTCTACCTCCCCCGTGACACCGAGGTGACGCTGACGGCCAACACCGACCTGGAGATCGCGATTGCCGAAGCCCCGGCTACTGAGAAGTTCGCGCCGGTCTTGGTCACCCCTGACGATATCGACATCGAGCTCCGCGGCGGCGGCAACGCCTCGCGGCAGGTCGGGAGCCTGATGCTTCCCGGATTTCCCGCTGATCGGCTGCACGTCATCGAGGTCTGGACCCCTGGCGGCAACTGGTCGAGCTACCCCCCGCACAAGCACGAGCACGACCAGGACGGCGAGTCGGAACTCGAGGAGACCTACTACTACCGCCTCAGAGATCCCGAGAACGGATGGGCCGTGCAGCGGGTCTACAGTCCCGAACGGGACTTCGACCTCACCCAGACGGTGCACGACGGCGAGCTCCTCCTGATCCCGTGGGGGTATCACACAACCGTCGCAGCGCACGGTCACGACCTCTACTACCTCAACGTTCTCGCAGGCCCCGCGCCGAAGCGCACTTTGCAGGCTTTCCAGGACCCCTGCCTGAAGGCCACCCAGGATGTGTGGCAAAGCGTTGGTCTCGACCGCCGACTTCCCCTTATCCCTCGTTACCCGGACTCGTAGGGCTTGATTCCCTGCCCACCAGCCCCTGCACAGCGGAAGGACTCTCAGTGCCCAACTCCAACCCCACCCAACGGCTCACGGTCGGCCAGGCCGTCGTCCAGTTCCTCGTCGCACAGCGCGTCGAGCGCGACGGCGACACCCAGCCCTTCTTTGGTGGCGCGATCGGCATCTTCGGCCACGGCAACGTCGCGGGCATCGGCCAGGCCTTGCTGCAATACCGCAAAGACTTCCGGCTGTACCAGGCCCGTAATGAGCAAGGCATGGTGCACATGGCCACTGGCTACGCGAAGGCGAAGAACCGCCTTGGCGCGATTGCCTGCAGCACCTCGATCGGCCCTGGGGCAACCAACATGATTACCGGCGCAGCCACCGCGACGGTCAACCGGCTGCCGGTGCTGTGTCTGCCCAGTGACATCTTCGCCAGCCGCCGTACCGGCGCAGTCCTACAGCAGCAGGAGTCCAGCTTCTCCTGGGATTCTTCCGCCAGTGACGCCTTCAAGCCAGTTTCGAAGTACTGGGACCGGATCAACCGACCTGACCAGCTCCCCACCGCACTGCTCGAGGCCATGCGGACCTTGACCAGCCCTGCAGACACCGGCGCGGTCACCATCTCCCTTCCCCAAGACGTGCAAGCCGAGGCCTGGGACTTCCCGACCGCCCTCTTCCGCGAACGGACCTGGCATGTACCGCGCGCCCGTGCCGACCGAGCGGCCCTACGCAGAGCCGCGCAGGTGATCGGCGCTGCGAAACGGCCCGTCATCATCGCGGGCGGCGGCGTGATCTATTCGGCCGCGACCGCCGAGCTCGCCGACTTCGTGGCCAAGACCGGGATCCCGGTTGGGGTAACCCAGGCTGGCAAGGCCAGCCTCCCGTACGACCACCCGCAGATGGTCAACGCCTTGGGCGCCAGTGGTTCTGTATTCGCGAACGCCCTCGCAAACGATGCCGACGTCATCATCGGCATCGGCACCCGCTATACCGACTTCACGACCGCCTCGAACACCTTGTTCACGAACCCCGACGTCCAATTTGTGAACATCAACGTCACCGAGCTCGACGCCTACAAAGAATCGGGTCTCGCCCTCATCGGCGACGCCCGCGAGATCCTCACTGAACTCGCTGACCTGCTCAGCGGCTACACGGTCGATCCGTCCTACCGGTCCGAGGTGGAGAAGGCCGCCGACCAGTGGCGCGACGAGGTGGATCGGATCGTCGAGGTGCAGAATTCCCCCACCTTGTCTCAGGCCGAGACAATCGGGATCGTCAACTCCGTCGCGGGCGACCACCACGTCGTCGTCAACGCGGCCGGTTCCATGCCGGGCGACCTGCACCGGCTTTGGCGGCCCTCCGATCCCAAGGCCTACGACTTGGAGTACGGCAACTCGTGCATGGGCTACGAGGTCGCAGGGGCTGTCGGTGCCAAGATGGCCGACCCCAGCCGCGACGTCTTCTGCTTCATCGGCGACGGCACCTTCCTGATGGCCAGCCAAGAGATCCTAACCGCGGTCCAGGAGGGCCTGAAGATCACGATCCTGCTGGTTGACAACTACGGCTACGGCTCCATCGCAGCTCTGTCGGAAACCCGCGGATCGCAGGGCTTCGCCTGTCGGTTCAACTACCGCGGCGAGGACGGGCAGTTCTCCGACGATCGGATCGACATCGACCTCGCCGCCAACGCAGCCAGCTACGGAGCCGACGTGTTCACCGCAACGACCGCCGACGAGCTGAAGAAGGCTCTCGCTGATGCTGCCGGCACCGACAACACAGCGGTTGTCTACGTGAAGGTTGACGCCAAGGGCCGCTTCGGCGGATCTGGGGCGTGGTGGGACGTACCGGTCTCGGAGGTCTCCGAGCTCGACAGCACCCAGGATGCCCGAAAAGAATACGAGGAGCAGATCGCCTCGCAGAGGTTGTACTTGTGAACGCCGACAACCTGCGGACGCACAGCAGCGTCGTCGCCGACATCGTCGCCAAGGTGCCGACCCAGCTGATCATCGGCGGAGCTCAACGCCCGGCCTCAGATGGTGCCACGTTCGACGTTCTGGATCCCGCGACGGGCGGCATCCTCGCCGCGGTGGCCAGCGGCAGCGTTGACGACGCCCTCGCATGCGTCGATGCCGCCTCTGCCGCCGCCCAGGCGTGGGCTCAGACCGCTCCACGCAAACGATCGGAGATCTTGCAGCGGACCTACCAGTTGATGGTCGATCGGGTCGATGAGCTGGCGTTGTTGATCACCGCCGAGAACGGCAAGGCCTTGGCCGACGCCAAGGGTGAGGTGCTCTACTCGGCGGAGTTCTTCCGCTGGTACGCGGAGGAGGCCGTCCGGATCCGCGGCGATATTCAAACCGCTCCCAGTGGTGCGAACAAGATCATCGTGATTCACCAGCCCGTCGGGATCGCCGTGCTGGTCACACCATGGAACTTCCCGGCCGCGATGGCCGCCCGCAAGATCGGCCCGGCACTGGCCGCAGGCTGCACGACGATCTTGAAGCCAGCCAGCGAGACACCGTTGACGGCTCTTGCCCTCGCAGCGCTGATGGAGGAGGCCGGGCTTCCAGCCGGGGTGGTGAACGTGTTGCCCTCCAGACAATCCGGCAAGGTCGTCTCCGCCATGCTCGCCGATCCACGCGTGCGGAAACTTTCCTTTACTGGGTCAACTGAGGTCGGACGTACTCTGCTGCAGCAAGCCAACGAGCACATCGTCAACTGCTCTATGGAACTGGGCGGGAACGCCCCGTTCGTCGTCTTCGCCGACGCCGACCTGGACGCCGTGATCGAAGGCGCCATGATCGCCAAGATGCGCAACGGCGGTGAAGCGTGCACCGCCGCGAACCGCTTCTACGTGGAATCCGGCATCGCGGACGCCTTCAGCGCCCGCCTTACCCAGGCCATGGGCGCACTCACAATGGGCCCAGGGTCCGCCACGGCGGTCAACGTGGGACCGCTCGTCAACAGCGCCACCAGGAGCAAGGTCGCAAGCCTTGTTGCCGAAGCCGTCGCTGCCGGCGCAACCCTCGAACTCGGAGGGCAGACTCCGGAGGGCCCCGGCTTCTACTACCCACCCACCGTGTTGACCGGAGTCTCGTCCGACGCAGAGATCCTGCACACCGAGATCTTCGGCCCGGTCGCACCTATTGTGACCTTCACGACCGAGGACGAGGCGGTCGCGCTCGCCAACAAGACCGAGTACGGCCTCGTCTCCTACGTATACACCGCCGACCTCGCTCGAGGCCTGCGGGTCAGCGAGCGGATTGAGGCCGGGATGGTCGGCCTCAACCGCGGACTGGTGTCCGACCCTGCAGCGCCGTTCGGGGGCGTCAAAGAAAGCGGGCTCGGCCGCGAAGGTGGGGTCGAGGGCCTCCTCGCCTTCACCGAAAGTAAGTACATAGCGGTCAGTTGGTGACATTCACTACCGACCATGACAGCATCCCCAGCAAGTGCCAGCATCCCCAACAAGTCGGCGATCGCCGAAGTCGAGAGGTCATCAATGAAGATTGTCAACATCAAGCGCGCGGCGGTCGCCGCCGTATCCCTGACGGCGCTACTCGCCGCATCGGCGTGCAGCGGCGGCGGTGCAGCGCCAAGCAGCGCCAGCAGCGGCGGCGGTGGCGGTAACTCTGGCTACACCTTTGCCATGATCACCCATGAGGTTCCGGGTGACACCTTCTGGGATCGGATTCGGGCCGGGGCCGAGCAGGCGGCCAAGGACACCGGGTCGACGCTGAAGTATTCGGCTGATCCCGAAGCCAGCAAGCAGGCGACCCTGATCCAGGGCGCCATCGACTCGAAGGTCGACGGCATCGCGACCACCTTGGTGACCCCCGATGCCCTGATTCCGAACGTGAAGAAGGCCGTCGCCGCCGGTATTCCGGTCGACAGCTTCAACTCGGGCACCAACTTCTACCAGCAGGCCGGCTCGATTGCTCACTTCTCTTCCGACGAGAAGTTGGCCGGCCAGCAGGCCGGCGCCAAGGCGAAAGCCGCTGGGGCAACCAAGATTTTGTGCACCATCCAGCAGACCGGATCGGTGGCCTTGGAGGATCGTTGCGCTGGTGTGAAGGACGCCTTCCCGAACACCGAGAACATCCAGGTCGAGGGGAAGGACGACTCCGCGGTCACCTCGGCGATCCAGGCCAAGCTGGCCCAGGACAAGGACATCAACTGGATCATCACACTCGGTGCGGCTCAGGCGTTGGACGCTCTTAAGGCTATCGACGCTGTGAAAAGCCAGGCCAAGGTCGGAACCTTCGATCTGAACAAGGAGGCGGCGGAGGCGGTGCAGGCCGGGAAGATCCAGTTCTGCATCGACCAGCAGCCGTACCTGCAGGGCTACCTCGCTGTCACCCAGCTCTATCTCTACAAGAAGAACGGCAACATTCTCGGCGGCGGCAAGCCGTCACTGACCGGCCCTTCGTTCGTCGACAAGACCAACGTCGACGCCATCCTTCCGTTCATCAACCAGAACACCCGCTAGTCCGACTCCGGGGGGCTGGCCCCAAGCGCCGGCCCCCTGGCCAACATCCGTACCTGATCGGAGCCACCATGAGTCAAACTGTCAAGACTCCCCCAGCGGCAGCGCCGTCTGAGGCCTCAAACCGAGTGACACTCGGTCTGTCCAATCGGCTGCTGGCCCGCCCCGAGGTGGGCGCCCTGGTGGCCGCGATCGTCCTCTTCATCTTCTTCCTGATCGTGGCGCCCTCGTTCCGATCAGCCCCCTCCTTCTTCACCGTGCTCTACCAGGCGTCGACCATCGGCATTGTCGCCGTCGCGGTCGGCATGCTGATGATCGGCGGCGAGTTCGACCTGTCGGCCGGCGTGCTCGTCACCACGGCCGCCCTGTTCAACGCCATGTTCTGCTATCAGCTCGGCATCAACCTATGGGTCGGCGCGGTGCTCTCGCTGATCCTCTGCCTGGTCATCGGATTTCTCAACGGCTATCTGACGATGCGAACCGGGATTCCATCTTTCCTGATAACCCTCGGCACCTTTTTCATTCTGCAGGGGGCCAATCTGGGCGTAACCAAGCTGATCACCGGATCGGTGTCGAACCCGAACATCGATCAGATGGACGGCTATGCGTCGCTCAACTTCATCTTCGCTCACACCTTCCAGATCGGCGCGGTCGGGTTGAACATCACCGTTATCTGGTGGTTCCTCTTCGTCGCGCTGGCGCAATGGATTCTCACCCGGACCAAGATCGGAAACTGGATCTACGCCGTGGGCGGGAACGCCGCGTCGGCCCGCGCGGTCGGTGTTCCGGTCACCCGCGTCAAGATTGGCTTGTTCATGACCATCGGGTTCCTCGGCTGGTTCGTCGGCATGCATACCCTGTACAACTTCAACGTGGTCCAGGCCGGCAACGGCCTGGGTAACGAGTTCATCTATATCATCGCTGCGGTGGTGGGTGGCACCTTGATGACCGGCGGCTACGGCAACGCCATCGGGGTCGCGATTGGCGCCTTCATCTTCGGCATGACCAGCCTGTGCATCGTGTACGCGGGCTGGGACCCGAACTG
>Ga0105243_10002117_pt1 | contig 16794 bp, 16 predicted proteins | sample KBSM34metaG_FD_81525 | JGI IMG/M metagenome (GOLD analysis project Ga0105243, IMG submission 81525) | Miscanthus rhizosphere microbial communities from Kellogg Biological Station, Michigan, USA - KBS M3-4 metaG | ecosystem: Host-associated > Plants > Roots > Rhizosphere > Soil | place... | reverse complement strand
CCTAATGCTCTCATTGGGAAAGAACCTACTTTATAAGCCACTCCTTCTTCTTTCAATTGCTCCTCAGTCTTACCTACTCCGGCAACTTCAGGCCAAGTATATACCACACCAGGAATCAGGTTATAATTGATATGTGGTTTTTGTCCTGCTAATATTTCTGCAACTAAAGTTCCTTCTTCACTCGCTTTGTGAGCAAGCATTGCCCCTTTGATCACATCACCGATTGCATAGATATTGGCAACATTTGTCTGTAAGTGATCATTTGTTTTTACTCTTCCTCTTTCATCAAGCTCTACTCCTGCTTTTTCAAGACCAAGGCCATCTGTATAAGGCTTTCTTCCTACAGAAACTAAACAGTAATCTCCTTCTACAACTACTTCTTCTCCTTTTTTATCTTTAGCTGTCACTTTTACAGTATCTCCGTTTCTTTCAACTGCAGAAACTGCTGTAGAAAGCATAAACTTCATACCCTGTTTTTTAAGAACTTTCGTCAATTCTTTGCTTAAAGCACCGTCCATTCCAGGGATAATTTTATCCATGAATTCAACAACCGTTACCTGAGCACCTAATCTTAAGTATACAGAACCTAATTCAAGACCAATAACGCCTCCTCCAATTACGACAAGGTGCTTTGGAATTTCTTTAAGATTTAACGCTTCTGTAGAAGTAATCACTCTTTCTTTATCAAGAGAGATAAAAGGAAGTGAAGACGGCTTAGAACCCGTTGCAATAATTGTATATTTAGATTCTATTGTTTCAGAAGAACCATCATTTTTAGTTACTTTAATCTGAGTAGCAGATTCAAAACTTCCCAATCCTTCAAAAACAGTGATTTTGTTTTTGTCCATCAAAAAGTTGATCCCTTTAGTCGTTTGATCTACCACTTCATTTTTACGCTCAATGATTCTTGCAATATCTGCCTGTGGCTCATTGATGATAATTCCGTGGCTTGCAAAATTGTGTTTTGCATTTTCAAAATGTTCAGAGCTGTCAAGAAGTGCTTTTGACGGAATACATCCAACATTAAGACAAGTTCCGCCTAAAGTTGAATATTTTTCAATAATTGCTGTTTTGAAACCTAATTGTGCTGCACGGATCGCAGCTACATAACCTCCAGGACCAGAACCTATTACGGTAACATCGAATTGACTCATGTTATATTATGAATTTGTTTATTATTATCTATCTTAATTCTCACAAATTTACATATAAATTACTAAGCACCAAAGTGAGTTTTATCAATTTTAAAAATGATAATTATAAGCCTTAGTTTTATGAAAAGTGTTATTTTATGAATTTTATATTTTCCTCACTCCCTTCCTTCAAATAAATGGCGGTAAAGACAAGTGGTTTTTCTGCTGAAGCATTATCAAAATGGAGGATCTTCACATTTTTAGGTTCATAAAAAGCATCTCCTTCATGAAGTATCACTTTCTGTTGTCCTTCTATCTGAAAAACAGCCTCTCCTGAATTGATTATTCCTAAAACGGGACAGGGATGCAGATGCTCAGGAGCTCCTTGTCCTGCAGCCATTGTTATTTCCTGAATCTCTGTGGATTTAATTTGCTGATCAATAGCCGTTTTTAACAATTCTTTTCTGGAAATTGTCTTCTGCTGAGCCGTCATGACAACAGAATTCAGTATCAAAATAACGATTATAAATGGCTTCATAAATTTGAGATTTAATTAGACTCCTTTTTACTTAAATCAGCATATATATTACAAACTCACATTCAGTTTTCCTTGTCCAAATGTACCGGTACTTTCAAAAAAAGAACCCCCATACACATACCAGTCGAGGCTTTCTAAAAATTCAACAGCATTTTCCGGACTTATTTGAGGACGGTCTTTTTTAGAAACAATCCCCTTGTACCATCTTTCAGATTGGGGAGCATTTTCAAATTCAATACAATAATGGATCCATATCCTCTGGCAAAGTTTACATTGCTGAACAGATACCTTAGCATTTCTTCCGTCTGTATGATCAATTCCTAATGCTGAGCTTCTATATTCTGTATAATTGGAAGTTGGCTTCTCGCAGGCACATCCTAATTTTTGGACTTTATTCATGAATGAAAAATGGGTTTTCAGATAAAATTTATAATTCCAAAAGTAAGAAATTAACAACCCATAAAGCAAATGTGGGCATTAACGTTTTACTAAATCCAGTAAAACTTTTTCATATTTATCTAAAATAATATTTTTTGAAAACCTGGATTTAATAGAGTTTCGTATAGCATCCCGATTATAATTACTCTGCATAACTCTTATAATCTGCTGTGCAAAGTTTTCATAGTTTTCTATATTAGATATTTCTCCATTCACATTATGCTGAATGATTTCGTTAATTCCTCCGGGGCAGTTATTCGCTAAAGAATAGGTTCCGCAAGCTCCTGCTTCCAATAAAACATTTGGAAAGCCTTCATATCGTGACGAAAGAATAAATAAATCTGCATATTTTAAAAACTGGTAGGGATTTTCCTGTCTGCCATGAAAAATTACATTTTTTAGTCCCAAAAACTCTTTCATCTGAAGCAAGACTTCTTTATCTTTTCCATCTCCTAAAATATGAAGCAGAATATGTTCATTTTTAAGCCTTGAAAAAACTTTCAAAAGGTTATCAAAGCCTTTTCTTGCTGATAAATTACCGATAGCCACTACATTTTTATAATTGTATTTAAAGCATTCAGGTTTAAGGGAAACGGATAATTTATCATCAATAAAATCGAAATCAACCGGATTATTTATTTTGACAATTTTCTTCTTTTTGATATTAAAATTATCCACCAGGTCTTTCATCATATCATCGCTTTGGGCAATGATTCTCTGATAATTATTGTAAAAATTATAGAAAAATTTTATTTCTTTTCTCGTAACATGCTGAGTGACCACATTCGTTTCCCTGGCAATGAATTTCGTCCTTGGAAAAAGCTTGATAAATAATGCTAAGTAAGCATTGACTTCCCCAAAACCGGAAAAAACAATATCGGGTTTTCTCCTATAAATTTCTCCCAAAATAGGTTTCAGTGAATGTCTGATCCTCTCTGTATTAATATCGATGATTTCAACATCTTTTTTTAGAAAATTAAGATACCCGCCTTTCTTACGCAACAGCAAAATCTTCGGCTCAAACCGATCTCTGGAAAGATGATTCGCTATGGTGGTAACAATTCTTTCTGCGCCTCCGGTTTCTAAGTCCGGCAGAATAAATATGACTGATATCTTTTTCATCACTGTAAAATTAGTAAAAAGTTTTGTTAACCTTCAAACCTAACTCCTCAAATAGAGGAATAATTTCATCAATATGTTCAACACTCAGAAAAACATACTTATCTTCATTAAAATTCATTCCTCTTCTTTTGAACAAAGAAAAAGGTTCGTCATTTTTTCCAAAGATATTTTCCGGTTCTCCGAAGATAATGTTTCCAAAAAACCGACTATTCAATTCAACATTTACTTGTTCTATTTCTTCCAGTTTTTTATATTTCCAAATATCCTTACTGGATCTTTCAGCTATGATTATTCTCTGATTGGTTATTAAATAACAATCATTTCTCAAATCAAAATATCTCAAAACCCATCTAAAAATAGTGAAATATAATCCTGCTCCAAACATTATCATAGCAAAAATGAACAAAAATGAATTCATAGTTGTAAGCAATAAAATGGAAATGGTTAAATAAAAAAATGAAAAAACAATCCTAATTTTATCCGTCATATTAAAAAAGAAACTCTTCGTTGGAAGAATTTCTTTTAAAATTATTTCGTTTACATTCAAAATCATCATTTTAATTTGCTACATCACTGATAAATTTAATTCTCAGCATTCTCACTTCTTCATCAGAAAGTTCATCTCCAAATTCATCCAACAGCACCTTCATGCTGTCACTTTCAGAATCAGTCATGAATTCCATAAAGCCATCAACGATATCTTCATCAAAATTATCTTCAATATAGTAGTCAATATTCAATTTTGTTCCCTGATATACGATACTTTCCATTTCTTTCAGTAATTCATTCATGGAAAGATTTTTTGCTCTTGCAATATCTTCAAGGTCAATTTTCTTATCGGTACTCTGGATAATAAATACTTTATGGCTCGATTTATTGGCGACCTGTTTCAGGACCATATCCTGGGTACGTTCAATATTATGGTCTTCTACATAAGTTTTGATAAAGTCTGCAAACTCTTTACCATATTTTTTGGCTTTTCCTTCTCCTACCCCATAGATCTTGGCGATTTCTTCTAACGAGATAGGATACTGAACAGTCATATCCTCTAAACTGGGATCCATAAATACCGTATAAGGAGGAATCCCGTACTTTTTAGCTACTTTTTTTCTCAGCTCTTTTAATTGGCCAAACAGGTTTTGATCCAGTCCACCACCGGCTTGCTGCTGGATCTGATCACTCTCAGCTTTTGTTTGGCTAAGGTCAAATTCTCTGTCTTCTGCAATCAAAAATACATCTTTGGTTTTGCCAGCCAGAACATCTCTGCCTTTAGCCCCCATCTTTAAAACCCCGTAGGTTTCAATATCTTTCTGTAAAAAATTCTGAACAGTAGCCTGTCTCAGAATTGTCTTCCAATAATTATCTTTTTCTTCTTTTCCGAAACCGAAATGTGAGCTTTGCTCCAGTTTGTAAGATTTTGTAACCGCCGTTTCTTTTCCTACTATTACAGAAATCAGATCTTTAGCTTTAAACTTCTCACCGGTATCACTGATCAGGGCCAGTACTCTTTCCAAATCATCAGTGGCATCTTTTAATTTTGGAGGATTCGAAGAGTTGTCACACATCTTCGCTCCATCTCCGTTCACAGGATCAAAACTTTCTCCAAAATAATAAAGGATATATTGTCTTCTGCTCATTGAAGTTTCGGCATAGCCTACCACTTCATTCAAAAGCTGTAAACCAATCTCCCTTTCGGAAACCGGTTTTTGTGCCAGAAATTTCTCCAGTTTTTCAATATCTTTTGGATCATAGAATGCCAGACAATGTCCTTCACCCCCATCTCTTCCTGCTCTTCCTGTTTCCTGATAATAACTTTCCAGTGACTTTGGAAAATCATAGTGAATCACGAAACGTACATCCGGTTTGTCTATTCCCATCCCAAAGGCAATGGTAGCCACAATGACATCCACATCTTCCATCAGGAATTTATCCTGATTGGCAACCCTTATTTTCTGGTCAAGACCGGCATGATAAGGAAGTGCATTGATACCGTTAACTTGTAAAAGCTGGGCAAATTCTTCTACTTTTCTTCTGCTCAGACAGTATACAATTCCTGATTTCCCTTTGTGTTGGTTGATAAATTTTACGATTTCCCTATCTACATTGACTTTTGGACATACCTCATAATATAAATTAGGACGGTTAAAACTTTCCTTAAAGACCAAAGCATTGGTCATTCCTAATGTTTTTTGGATATCATCCTGAACTTTAGGAGTGGCAGTAGCTGTCAGTGCAATGACAGATACATCTGCGATCTTATCAATAATCTGTTTAAGATTTCTGTATTCAGGCCTGAAGTCGTGCCCCCATTCTGAAATACAGTGCGCTTCGTCAATAGCAAAGAAAGAAATTTTCACTTCTTTCAAAAACTCCAGGTAATCTTCTTTGATCAATGATTCCGGAGCAACATACAAAAGTTTGGTTTTTCCGCTTTTAATATCGTCAAAAACCTGTTTTGTCTGTGTTTTGTTTAATGATGAATTCAATACATGGGCTACTCCATCTTCCGAGGAAAGGCCGTTCACTGCATCTACCTGATTCTTCATTAACGCGATCAGGGGCGAAACGACTATTGCCGTGCCTTCGGAAATAAGTGCCGGAAGCTGATAACATAATGATTTTCCACCACCTGTAGGCATTAAAACAAATATATCCTTCCCTTCCAATAGGTTTTCTATGATTTGCTCCTGCTGACCCTTAAATGTAGAAAACCCAAAATACTTTTTCAATTCGCCTGATAAATTGGCTTTTTTTGCGCTCATCTAATTTTCTATTGCTAAATTTGCATATAACCCAAAGTTATAAAATTTTTGCTTAAAATAAAAGCGAACGGATTTATAAAAATAAAATTTATATTAAATATTCTTTTTAAAATATAACATTTTTTAGGAACTTTTTTGTATACCATATCATCGTAAAATGGATAGAACCAACATTATATCAATAGCTAAAAGTACTTTAGAAATAGAGATTTCGGAACTTGAAAAATTAAAAAACAGAATTGATGACCAATTTGCCGAGGCAGTGGAAATTATTCATGCCGCAAAAGGGAAACTTATTGTAGTGGGAATAGGAAAATCTGCTCATGTGGGAAATAAAATTGTGGCTACCTTAAATTCTACAGGTACACCATCACAGTTCCTTCATGCATCAGAAGCTATTCATGGGGATTTGGGTGTTATTCAGAAGCAGGATGTTGTTTTATGTATTTCCAATTCCGGTAACTCTCCTGAAATTGCCAATCTGGTTCCTTATTTAAAAGACTATTCTTCCGCTTTGATCGGGATGACAGGCAACAAAAAAAGTAAACTTGCCGAATTTTCTGAAATTGTACTGGACACCCATGTTGATGTTGAAGCCTGCCCGAATAAGCTGGCTCCTACAAGCTCTACAACCATCCAAATGGCTTTGGGAGATGCTCTGGCTGTTGCTTTAATGGAACTGAATGATTTCAAAGCCAATGATTTTGCCAAATTCCATCCGGGAGGCAGTTTAGGAAAAAATCTTACATCGAGAGTCGAGCAATTTCTTTCTTCACAAAAACCTCAGGTTACAGAAGATGCCACCATAAGAGATGTTATCATTTCTATCAGTGGATCCAGCCATGGAATTACGGTAGTTACCAATGAAGAGCAAATCATAGGAGTTGTTACGGATGGAGATTTGAGAAGAATGTTGCTGAAAGGTGAAGATATCAGTAAGGTTTTGGCTAAAGACATTATGTCTGCCCATCCGAAAACCATTGAAAAAGAAGCTCTTGCCAAACAGGCAATGAAGGTATTGAAAGAAAACAACATAGGTCAGCTTATTGTCACTGAAAACGGAAAGTACTTCGGAATCATTGATCTTCATAAGCTGCTGGATGAAGGCATCAATTAAGCGATTTATATGGAAGACTTTCTGAAAAAACATATACAGGAGATTATCAATCTCACGGATGATGAGTTTGAAATGGTAGCCTCACTTTTCAGAAAACAGAAATTCAGAAAAAGGCAGTTTTTAATACAGGAAAATCAACCTGTAAAAGACATATACCTGATTGAAAAAGGATTTCTTAAAAGCAGCTTCATAGACAGCACAGGCAAAGAACATATTCTTCAGTTTGCAGCACCCAATTGGTGGATTTCAGATTTTGCAGCTTTTTTTAAGCAGGATCTATCCTCAGTAGCTGTTGACTGTATTGAAAATGCTGAAGTTTACTGTATATCCTATAAAGACTTAGATCTTCTTTGTACAAAAATCCCAAAGACGGAACATTTTTTCCGGGTAAAATCCAATTTTGGATATATCGCTTTACAACAGAGAATTCTTTCTCTAATGAGCAAGTCTGCCAAAGAGCGTTATGAAGATTTTCTGCAGCAGTATCCGGGATTTATTGACCATATTCCCAAGCAGCTTATTGCAAGCTACCTGGGAGTTTCAAGAGAAACATTAAGCAGACTATATTCTTAAGATGTGACGTGGGTCACATCTTTTTTTTGAGCTATGTCATAGTGATAACGATGTTAAATTCTTCATCTTTGTTTTATAATTTTAATCTAAAAAATAATGAAAAAGAAAGTATTAATTGTCGTAACAAGTGTAGAAAAATACCCTGATATGGATAGAGCAACCGGTTTGTGGCTGGGTGAAGCGGTCCATTTTTATGAAAAATTACTTGAAAAAGGATATGATATTGATTTTGTAAGCCCACGAGGAGGTTATACTCCACTGGATCCTATTTCATTACAGATGTTTGTGCAGCCTGCGGAATGGAAATTTTATGCAGATGAAGTTTTCAGACAGAAACTGGCGACTACTTTAAAACCGGAAGAAATCAACCCGGAAGAGTACAGTGTCATTTACTACACTGGAGGACATGGAGTTGTTTGGGATTTTCCGGAGAATGAAACATTACAGCAGATAGCTCAAAAAATTTATGAAAATGGAGGCATAGTTTCATCAGTGTGTCATGGTGCTGTAGGTCTTTTTAACATTAAACTTTCCAACGGAGAACTTTTAATTAACGGAAAAACACTCACAGGCTTTTCGAATTCAGAAGAAATAGCCTCTGAACTGGCAGATCATATGCCTTACCTTACAGAAGATGTTTTAAAAACCAAAGGAGCCCATTATGTAAAAGCTGATCAGGATTTTGTTTCTTTTGCGGTATCTGACGGAAAACTGGTAACAGGTCAGAATCCTCAATCCGGAGGTGCCGTAGCCGAAAAGGTATTGGAAATACTTGAAAAATAAACAATTTACTAAGAATAAAATAGATAAAAACAGACTATCCCTGAAATAAAAATAAGGTTAGGTCTGTTTTTTTATGGATAAAACCTGCTTCTTCAATCATTCATCTCACTTCCTTACCTAAAATATCAAGCCAATACCGTAAATATATATGTACAATATTGAACAAAATCATGATCAATAAATTCTAAATACTGATTATTATTTCATAATTTCGCAGACTTAAACGGCATATCCGGACAGGTGAACCGTTTGGATAGATTTTACTATATGGACAATAATAAAGACATGTCCTTTCTGGGGCATATTGGAGAATTAAGAGGACACCTGATCCGTTCAATTATTGCTATCGTAATTGCTGCTTTTGCAGTTGGTTTCAATATCAATTGGATTATGGACCATATCTTTTTTGGGCCAACAAGAAATGACTTTCCTACCTTCAGAGTGGTGAACCACTTTTCAAGAATGCTTTTAGGTGAAGACAGTATTCATCTTCCCAAAGATTTCCCTGTGCGTGTACAGAGACTTTACCAACAGTTTAATGTGATGATGGCTGTTTCTGTTTTTGGAGGCATGGTAGCCGCATTTCCTTATATTGTTTGGGAATTATGGCGTTTTATAGGCCCTGCTTTACATCCAAAAGAGAGAAAAAATTCCATTTATATCATCAATGCAGTCTGGATTCTCTTTATGACAGGAATTCTTTGTGGATATTTTTTAATTCTTCCTTTTGCAGTCAACTTTGGGGTTATATTTAAAATTTCGGATATTATTGTTCCCCTTTATGACCTGAGTGATTATACAACCTTATTTTTGCAGGTAATTTTGGGAATGGGTATTATCTTTCTTTTCCCTATCCTTATTTACTTCCTTACCAGTATTGGTATTCTGACTCCGGTATTTATGAAAACCTACCGACGTCATGCTATTGTTTTGATTATGGTAGTGGCTGCAATCATTACCCCTGCAGATGTTTTAAGTATGCTTATGGCTGCTTTCCCACTGCTTATTTTATATGAATTCAGTATCGTCATGTGTACTTTCACTTATAAAAAGGTGCAGAAAAATAACGGAAATCTTCCGGTCGTTCAGAAATAAATAATTTATAAAAATATATAGAAAACCCGGTTATGCCGGGTTTTTTTTGATGCATAACGGTATTTTATACATTCATTATCTACATTTTTACCTTTTCACAATTTTGCTGTTAATTAAATTTTCTATTTTTGAAAAGATTATTAATAAAGTTTAAAAATGAAGAAGTTATCATATACGCTTTTATTTGCTTCAGGATTGGTTTTCGGACAATTCTTTGAAAAAGGTCAGGTTTATACCAAACAGGATACGTTAAAGGGTTCGGACACTCAATTCCGAAATTTTTGGGATGTCAAAAAATATGACCTTTCCGTAGAGCCTGATTTTGATCAGAAAAGTATCAAAGGAAATAATAAGATCAGTTTTGAAATCATTAAAGATGTGACCAATCCTGTATTTCAAATTGATCTGCAGCAACCTATGAAAGCTGATAAAGTGGAAGGAAACTTCTCTATTAAAAGTTATAAGCAGGAGGGTGACTTTATTTTTATTACCGCTAATAAAAAGTTTAAAAAAGGAGAAAAATACAGTATTGATGTTACCTATTCCGGGAATCCTGTAATTGCTAAAAAAGCTCCCTGGGATGGCGGCTGGGTTTTTGCTAAAGACAAAAATGGTCATCCATGGATGACCGCTGCTGACGAAGGAATTGGAGCTTCAATCTGGCTTCCTACCAAAGATATATGGAGTGATGAGCCCGACAATGGTATTACTATGAAAATCATCACCCCTAACGATCTTGTAGGGGTTGGGAACGGAAGGCTGATAGACAAAAAGACCAAAGGCAATACAACTACTTACACCTGGGAGGTAAAAAATCCGATCAACGCCTACTCTATTATTCCCAGTATCGGAAAGTATGTCAACTTCAAAGATAGTTTTGATGGTGAAAAAGGAAAACTGGATCTGGATTACTGGGTACTTGACTATAATTTAGATAAAGCCAAAAAACAGTTTCAACAGGTAAAACCTATGCTTTCTGCATTTGAATATTGGTTTGGCCCATATCCATTTTATGAAGACTCTTATAAATTGGTAGAATCCCCTCACCTGGGTATGGAACATCAAAGTAATGTAGCCTACGGAAATCAATACCAGAATGGTTATCTGGGCAGGGATCTTTCAGGGACAGGAGTCGGTCTGAACTGGGATTTCATTATTATTCATGAAAGTGGTCACGAGTGGTTCGCCAATAATATTACAGCAAAAGATCAGGCTGACATGTGGATCCACGAAAGTTTCACTAACTATTCTGAAACTCTTTTCACTGAAAAATTTATGGACAAAAAATCTGCGGAGATATATGTTCAGGGAATCAGAAATAATATTAACAATGATATACCTATTATCGGCCACTATGGGGTAAGAAATGAAGGCAGTGGTGATATGTATCCTAAAGGAGCCAATATGCTTCATACGATGAGACAAGTGATCAATAATGACGAAAAATTCAGACAGATTTTAAGAGGACTCAATAAAGATTTTTATCATCAGACCGTTACCACCAAACAGATTGAAGATTATCTATCATCAAAATCCGGAATCGATTTTTCCACTGTTTTTGATCAATATCTGAGAACGGTAAAAATCCCTACTCTTGAGTATTCTCAGAATGGCCAGACGTTGAAATTCCGATATACAGATGTGGTTAAAAATCTGAAACTCCCAATCAGAATTGACGGAGAGCAGACGATTACTCCAACGGAAGACTGGCAGACGGTAACGCTTACAAAAAATACTCCTGTTGAGTTTAACAAGAACTATTATATCAATTATAAAAATGTTCAGTAAATAATAAAAAAGGCAAATTTGCAAACCAGCAAATTTGCCTTTTTATTTTTTAACCCTTTGGAATTAATTTTAAGAAAAGTTTAGTACCCTATCACGTAACAAAATGGTAAAAACAACAACTATTTAACTATAAAATTTAACCCAATGAGAAAAACAGCACTTAGCTTGGCTCTTTTTGCCGCTTTTTTAGCGAATGCCCAGTCTATAAAAACCACCATTGATCTCGTCAATGTAAAAGACGATAAAGTAGCCGTTACCATGGAGTTTCCAAAAATGAAATCCGGTGACATCAAGTTTCATTTTCCAAAGACTGTTCCGGGTACTTATTCGGAAGATGATTACGGAAGATTTATAGAAGGGATCAAATTTTATGACAACAAAGGAAAGGAACTTACCTATTCTAAAGTGGATGATAATACCTATTCACTAAAGAACGCTCAAAATTTAAATAAGATCACCTATCTGGTTAACGACAGTTTTGATGATGAAATGGATACTTCAAAGCATAAAGCTGTATTCTCACCTTCAGGAACCGATATTGAACAGGGAAAAATCTTTATGATCAATACCCATGGATTTATTGGATATATCGATAATATGCAGGATGTTCCCTATCAGCTGGTAATCCAAAAGCCTACTGATTTCTATGGAACTACCGCTTTGGTAGATCAGGATAAATCTGAATCTACAGATACTTTTACGCTGGCTAATTATGCTAAGGTAACTGATTCTCCACTGATGTATACCAAACCGGACTATATCACCTTCAATGCCGGAGGAATGGAGCTGGTATTGGGAGTGTATTCTCCAACAGGAAAATATAAAGCTGCCGATTTTAAGGAAAATCTGGAAAAAATGGTCATTGCCCAGAAAAAATTCCTGGGAGATATGAACACGAATAAAAAGTACGCTATCATGCTTTATCTTTCCGGAGGTGACGGCCCGAAAATTAAAGGGTTTGGAGCTTTGGAACACCATGAATCAACGAGTGTGGTACTTCCTGAAATGATGCCGAAAGATGCCATCGACAAAACTATTACCGATGTAGTATCTCACGAGTTCTTCCATACCGTGAATCCTTTGAAAACCCATTCTGAAGAGATCCACTATTTCAATTATGCAGATCCTAAAATGTCTCAGCATCTGTGGATGTATGAAGGAGGTACGGAATATTTTGCCAATTTATTCCAGATCCAGGAAGGGCTGATCACAAAAGATGAGTTTTTACAGAGAATTAACGAAAAAATCACCAATTCAAAGAATTATGATGATACCATGCCGTTTACGGTCATGAGTAAAAATGTACTGAAAGCACCTTATAAGGATCAGTACAGAAATGTTTATGAGAAAGGAGCCCTTCTGGCCATGTGTCTGGATATTGAGCTGAGAAAACTTTCCAACGGAGAGATGGGCTATCGTGATATGATCAGAAAGTTATCTCAGAGATTTGGAGAGAACAAACCTTTCAAAGATGATAAATTAATTGATGAACTGGTAACGGTAACCGGATATCCTCAAGTGAAAGACTTTTATAATAAATATATCGCTGGCAACCAGCCCACCCCTTATGCTGAATATCTGAGCCAGGTAGGTGTAGAATTACAGAAACAAGAGACTCCTCCTATTTTCTGGTTTGTGAAAGATCCTAACCAAACCGGATACGATGAGAAAAACAATGCTTTTGTATTTGATGAAAGCTCTGCCCTATCCCCTTTTGCTACAAGTATCGGATTTAAAATCACTGATCAGGTTCTTGCGTTAGACGGCAAAACAATTAACGTTCAGAATATGCAGGACTTCATTAATTATGCTAAAACAATCAAGGAAGGGCAAAATGTTACCGTGACTGTTTTACGAGGTAATGGAGAAAAGAAAGAGAAAGTAGAATTGAAAGGAAAAGCGATTCTGGATAAACTGACGATGGAAATGCTTAAATACAAAGCCAATCCTAGTCCGGCAGAACTCAAACTGCAAAACCAATGGTTAACAGGTAAAAAATAAATAGAAAAAGCGAGGAAAGTACTCCTCGCTTTTTTGTTACTTCTTACTTGAAAATAATAACCAGACCCAACTGGAAATTAGTATTTTTTGAAGTTTCTCCACCTCCATTTTTAACGATATCCGTTAAACCAGCAGTATAACGGGCATTGATTCCTAAGTTTGGAGTAAATTTGTAGCCTAAACCAATTCCCAATCCAAAATTGAAGGTTTTTAATGAATCTTTATTGCTTGTATCATAAGGCTTGCCATTAATATCTGCTTTCGCTTTAGCATTTACAAGAAATCCAAATTCAGGACCCGCTTCCAGATAAAATTTTGGTGCCGCATTGTACTGAAACATTACCGGAATATTAATGTAATTAAGGATCTGCTTCATATTCGTAAATCTATATCCCGCAACATTATAACTATCCTTTGCCTTTGCTCCTTGCGAACTGTAAACGATCTCAGGCTGAATACTAAATTCTTTAGAAACCGGAATATTGACCAATGCCCCGGCATAAATCCCGAACTTCGATTGGGTGTCATCTCCTGTTATGCCTGAAATGTTACCTCCGGCTTTAATACCAAATTTAGGTCCGTCTGTAGATTGAGCGAATGCCACAGTTCCCATAACTATGCATAAGCTTAGTAATTGTTTTTTCATATCATATGTTTTTTAAAAATTGTATTTTAATAAAGCATCAGGATCAAACATTCCCGGTGCTATAATATTCTTTTAAGAATCTTTATATCTAATACTTTTACTTCTAAAATTTATCCGCACGTTTTATTATTAATTTTTCGTCTTTCATGACAAACAATATCCAGATCCAGGCAACCAATCCCATTATAGAAGAAATAATAATATTCGTATAAAATACTTCTTTTACGGTTTCACTTGTTTGAAACTCCAGAATTGCCTGCTTTAAAGTAGAACCTTCTTTTATTAATAAAGCAAGTACTGTCATAACATTTGCCATAATGATGCTTACAATGTTTGTCAGAAAAATGATATACTTTTTTAATGTACCTTCACGCCCTTTTAAAAAGCTGTATCCTATAGAAGCAAAAAAAGCAATAATAAGGGCCATTGCGGAGGCAATTCTTCCTAAATATACGGCAGATAAAACCCAAAGTATAATCCATGGAATTGAAAATATTACGGCACCTAAAAATCCTGTCAGATAATTTTTCTCCTTTGAAATTCTTAGTTTTTCAATTTCGTAGAATTTATTATTTGTTTCGTGAAAACAAGTGTCACAAAGTAATATTCCATTAGCATTTAAGTTGTAATAGTTTACTTTTTGATTTATTACACAGCTATGACATTTGTATTGCTCCGGTATATTGAGTTTTTTGAAAAGATCGACTAAAAAGTCAAACAACGTATAAACAGTTTTGAGCTTTGTGTAAATAAAGGTTTCTGAAAACTGGAATAAAATGCTGGTATCTCTAATTTCAAAACCTGTAAATTTTAACCTCTTTTTGTTGGTGACCAGTTCCGTATTGATCTGCAGCCATTTTTCTTCTGTCAGGTTACCTGTGGTCACAGATACAAATTTGTATTGAGGGGTGCTTATCAGGCTTGCGTCTGAAACATTAAAAAAGTACCCTTTGTAAAGTCCGAATACACCGTCCTCAGTTTTGTACCAGCCAAGATCTCTGGCTATTTTTTTTGCTTTTGGAAAAATCATATGTGTTTATTTTGTCTTTCTTTAAAAAACAGGCGGCATGTTTTTATACCGTCTGAAATATTTATTATGCTATGGCCTATCTAATTCTCTCTCTTATTTGAGGATCATTTCAACATTTAATAACATAATTTTTTTCATATTCACCTAGTTAAATTTGAGTCCTGATTCTTATAACATTCTTCAATTCTCTTGTAATACGAGTAACTCTCATACTTAAACCATAACGTTATACTATGTATACTACGAGCAATTTTTGAGTAGAGAAAAAATTCCATAAATAATCAATACGACCGCAAAAATATATTCACCCATGTTTTGTTCTTTTAAATAAAGACCGGAATCATTCGACTTATTCTCATAATTTTCTTTTTCCTTACTTAAGAAATAAAATCCTAAACCTATAATAACTAATCCTATCCCAATCAAATAGTCCATATCTTATTTTTATTATTATTTTCTTAGCATCGTCAATATTTCTAACATAAGAGCTATATAATTTCTGCCAATAAAGTTTATTTCTTCAAAACCCAATGATTGGTAATAGCTGAATTCCATTCTTTAACTTGCCCGATCTTAATAGAATCTTTTTCTACAAGAAAGGACCTTTCATAACAATTAAAATACATTATGCTATCGCCATTTATTATGTAACATTGATTACTATTCGGTAGCTTTTTAAAATACATTCCTTTTTTTATTTTAGCACGAACCTGCAAAAAATTCATTACGGTAATACCTTTATCTTTCTTTTGTGCATGTATCATCAAAGCTAAAGAACCTCCTTTTATTGGCATAATATCATAAATTTTTCCATGCAGACTTTCAGGAAAATATTCTTTTTCCATATAATTGACAAAAGAATTTGGAAAAAAAATACGTGATATAATATTTCCAATGATAAAAATTGAAAACATTGCTAAACCAATATATTGAAAATGTATTCTCTTCATATTTATATATTGTTGTTGATAATAGGACTGCTTAAATCTATGATTCTCTACAGCACTTTATAATTAGTCATTATTTTTCACCCTTTTAAATATAAATTCTTTGTTAGTTTTAATGATTACTAGGGTATCACTATTTGCTCTCTTAATAATTTTAAAAGGAAGATTAACTTCTCTCCAATATATTGGAAACTCATCATTAACTAAAACTCCTGGTATTAAAAGTTTTCTTTCAGTCAAATCTTTTGTGTAATAGATAAAATCATACTCTTTTTCTATATAACTTTTTTTATCAATACTAAAAACATAACCTATATTAAAACTTCCTTCCCCCTCAACATTTGTGTTAAATGAGTAATCATTAAAATCAGGTAGATCTTTACCTTTTTTATCCTTACAACTTAAAGCAGTAAAGAAGGAAAACAATAGTATTAAAACTCTATGGTAATTCATACGTTATTACTTTCTGAAAATGTCTTCATAATTAAAAAGATTAATAATAGTATAGGAAACCAAATAGCTAATCCAGTTATCATATATGCTATTCTATATTCTTTATTACTAAATACTAGATTATCCAATTTATTTTTTCTTATAAATAATAAAATGAAAATAAAGAATATTATAACGGTAATATATTTTACTAATTTTCCTTGTGGAGTAATACCAATTGTAATAGAGATTGTAGCAAAAATATTATTTAATTGTATAATGCTGTTAGGTATAAGTAGCAAATAATATACGAAAAAAAGAACTGTAAATATACTAATACCTTTCATGTAAGCATTATTATCACTATCATTTCTCTGTTTAAAAAATTG
>Ga0105243_10002115_pt1 | contig 16801 bp, 16 predicted proteins | sample KBSM34metaG_FD_81525 | JGI IMG/M metagenome (GOLD analysis project Ga0105243, IMG submission 81525) | Miscanthus rhizosphere microbial communities from Kellogg Biological Station, Michigan, USA - KBS M3-4 metaG | ecosystem: Host-associated > Plants > Roots > Rhizosphere > Soil | place... | reverse complement strand
TGGTAAAGTGGAACTGATCACTGCGGACGAAGAAGTAGAATTGGCACAAAGAATACGTGCTGGCGACAGAGCCGCACTGGAGAAATTAATCAAAGCCAACCTTCGTTTCGTAGTTTCTGTATCCAAGCAATACCAAAATCAAGGTCTTTCTTTACCCGATTTGATCAATGAAGGTAACCTAGGATTGATGAAAGCGGCAAAAAGGTACGATGAAACTAGAGGTTTCAAATTTATCTCTTATGCAGTATGGTGGATCCGTCAATCAATTTTACAGGCATTGGCTGAGCAGTCAAGAATTGTAAGACTTCCGTTGAACAAAATTGGTTCCATCAATAAAATTAATAAAGCATACGCTCACCTTGAGCAGGAAAATGAAAGACCACCTTCTCCGGAAGAATTGGCTGAAGTTCTTGACATGAGCGAGGAGGATATTAAAGAATCTATGAAAAACTCCGGAAGACACCTGTCTATGGATGCTCCTTTAGTAGAAGGTGAAGATTCTAACCTTTATGATGTATTACGTTCTGGAGAATCACCAAGTCCTGATAAAGATTTGATGCTTGAATCTCTTCAAATTGAGATTGAAAGAGCATTGAATACTCTGACTCCAAGAGAGGCTGACTTAGTAAGATTATACTTCGGACTTAACGGAAAGCATCCAATGACTTTAGAAGAAATTGGAGAAACTTTCGATCTTACAAGAGAGAGAGTTCGTCAGATCAAAGAAAAAGCGATCAAAAGACTAAAACACAATACCAGAAGCAAGATTTTGAAATCTTATTTAGGTAAATAATTTTAGAATTATAAAATTCTATAGGCGGAGTCTGTTTTCAGGCTCCGCTTTTTTATATTAAGTTTGTTTAAACTTCACCACAAATCGAAGATTCGATGTTCTGTTTGTCATTCCGTAGGAATCCAACCCTAGTGGATTAAAACTTTCTTGTAACCACAAAAGTTTTTAAACACTTAAGTTTTTAAAGTTTCCAGCTTTACGCATATAAAGTACACTAAAGTTTTAAGAAAATCTTTGATTTTCATCTTAAGTGCACTTACTTATGCACTATTATTTTAAACTTGCTAAAGTGTTCTAAAGTGTTTTAAATATTTGCAATGTTGAGATTTATATAGAGTGATGTATGATAGTGTTCTGTTTGTCATTCCGTAGGAATTCAACCCTAGTGGATTAAAACTTTCTTGTAACCACAAAAGTCGCAAAAGTTTTTAAACACTTAAGTGATTAAAGTTTCCAGCTTTGCGCATATAGAGTACACTAAAGTTTTAAGAAAATCTTTGATTTTCATCTTAGGTGAACGTAATTGTGCGGCATTCCTTTAAACATTCTAAAGTTTACTAAAGTGTCTAAAAAATAAAAACTTTGATATGGATTCAATTATATCAACTGCGTAACAATGTTCAACCTGCCATCAACTAATTAAAATCATATCCGGCAATCTTCATGAAAAGGATTTAAATGTTTACTTTTAATTGTTGAGATCTGATGTAACGATTACGATAACCCATCACTTAATACAATCTATTATGAAAAAAATACTTTTCGCTTCTACCCTGGCTCTGTCCATACTTTCCTGTACAGAAAATAAGCAGCAGAATCCTCCTCTTGTAGAAAATGCTGTTGATAATGCAGAGTCATCCGTTTCAGGCTCTTTTAAAAGCTATCGTGGAAATGGCACAAGTGTAGACAATATCTATTCCGAATTAATTAAGAATGATAAAAATCTGACAGCTCTCAATTCCAGAGTAGTGAAAACCTTTGAGGAAACAGAAAAAGCTTTAGCGGTATATAAAAACATACTCAACACTTCTGAATCTTTTTATCAGGATGCCCATTATCAGACTAAGGCCATTACAGACTCACTGGTAAAACAGCAGATAGAAAAAGAAATTACCGCCAGCTCTGACCGGTACAAGCTTACAGTAAAAAATATAACGGACCGTATCAGTCAAATCACTAAAAATAATGAAACACTGACCAGTACATATACTGCATTCAAAATCAGGAAAACACTTCCCGAAATTGAAAAATACCAAAAAGCTCATCCTTTAAAAACTGATAGTCTGGATAGTTTCATTACCAAGCAGAATCAATTGCTGGAAGAATTAAAAAAATTAAAATAATACAATCTCTCATGGAATATAAGACACAATGGCTCACCGATAAAACCCGTATTGAGGAACTGGTAGATTTTTTTATTACCCATAAAACAGATTCCTATATCTCTCACAGTGAAATCATGTATGGCAGAGCTTTAGATTCCCAGCATTGGAATCCGGACCTCAAGGCAGTATTTACCGAGCAGCTTATGAGCGATTATGACTATGATGGTACTTCAAAATTACATATTTTAATCGTTGAGGACAGCGAAGGGAAAATTGTCGGCATGCTGGTTTTTAATGTGATCAGCAGTCCTTTTAAAAAGTACGCGATTTTAGAAGATATGCTTTTAGATAGTACAGTAAGGGGGCAATCACTGGGCAGTAAACTTTTAGAAAAAGTGATAGAAGAAGCAAAAAACTGGAATATCAGTTTTATTATGCTTGAAAGTGGGGTCAATAATCATGGTGCCCATCATTTTTTTGGCAAATATGGATTCCAGAAGGTATCGGAAAGCTATATGCTAACATTATAACCTAAAGGTGTTTTTTCAATAAAAATTAAATCCGATGAATACTATTTCAATCATAGGAGCCGGTATTGGTGGCCTTACCCTTGGAAATGTACTGAAACAGCATCTCAATAATTTTACAATCTATGAATCTGCTCAGGAAATAAAACCTGTGGGAGCAGGCATTATGATGGCTGTCAATGCCATGCAGGTATTTGACCGGTTAGGCTTAAAGGAAAAAATTGAAAAAGCAGGAAACAAAATCCACAGAATCACCATTGCTAATGAATCCCTCAAACCTATTTCAAAAACGGAGATCCTGGCACTGGAAAAAAAGTATAATTCCTGCAATGTCGCTATTCACCGGGCAGAACTTCAAAGGATTCTTGTAGAAAATATAGGACCAGAACATATTCAGCTCGGCCATTCTTTACTGAAAATTGAAAAGAAAGAAAACTATGCGCTGACGTTTGAAAACGGAATTCAAAAAGAAAGCAGGATCATCTTTGGAGCTGACGGTATAAAATCTCAAATCCGGAATCAGATCTTTAAAACCGGAACTATCCGGAATTCCGGGCAGAAATGCTGGCGTGGTCTGGTAGACTTCAATCTTCCGGAAAAATACCATCAGGAAGCTTTTGAAGTATGGGGAAAAGGGAAACGATTTGGATTTGTAAAAATTTCTGAGAAAAAAGTCTATTGGTATGCCTGCATCAATGAGAAAAGTTTTGACCCTCATATTACGATAGCTGAAATTTTCAGTGACTTTGACCCTTTAATTTTAAACCTTATCGGAGCTACTGCTAAAGAAGATATCATCTGTAATGTCATCACCGATCTCACTCCTATTCCTCAATGGTATACAGACAACTTATGCATGATTGGAGATGCTGCCCATGCTACAACTCCTAATATGGGACAAGGTGCCTGCCAGGCTATTGAAGACGCTTATATCATCGGAAGATTGCTGGAAAAAAACAAAGATTTTAATGCTGTTTTTGAAGAGTTTCAAAAGATCAGAAGAAAGAAAGTAGATTATATCGTCCATACAAGCCGCAGTATTGGAAAAGTCTCCCAATGGCAACGGGGAAATTCACTGCGCAATTTTTTAATGAGTCTGATTCCGGAAAGCATCAATCAAAAAATGGCTCATAAAATTATAGAGCTGGAAATATAAAAAAATAGCCGGAATTGATATCCGGCTATTGAAATTTTTCTGATTTCTTTATTTTTCAGTTGGTATAGACTCTATCCAATTAACGATTTCTTCAACCTTTTCCTTAGAGAGCTTTGCGTCCTGATGAAGATACAAGTAAGAAGGAAGTGGCATCTTCCTCTGTTTCACCTGATTCGCTATTGCCTTTAATTTATTGGTTTGTTTACGCTGGCTGTAAAGTCCCCATTCATTAAAATTCAATTCTTTCTTTCCTTTTTGAATATGATTTTCAAGATAAGAGCTTACAGGCTGAACATATGCATAAACAGGGTAATCTGTAGAGTTACTGTGGCAGTCATAACAAGATGTTTTCAAAATAGACTGTACTTTTTGAGGCACTTGATAAATCTTTGAAATATCAGATGAAGGTACCTGCCCATAATCAATATTGCGGGCAGGCTGAATCATTTGAACTATTAAAAAAATAAGGATAAACCCCAAAAGTATTTTTTTAACAGGCTTCATCTGTCTACAATACTTTTTTTATTGATCCACAGTTGATCATTTTGGAACCTTCATAAGGATTCACAATTTCTTTGGACTCACTTATCCAGGTTCCTCCTTTCCCATTATTGTACATTGGGCAAAAATCCTGATATAATTTCAAGCCATCGGTTCCTTTTTCTCCTATTAAATCTGCAATATCATTGCTTAGAGACAGAAGATGTTCTCTCTGATGGGCAATATCTTCAGAATTTTCACTTATATGCTCTGCATTTTCTGCTGCACTTTCTATAATATCGCGCAACTCAGCATCTTTTTCAGGACTCAGCTTGCTGATATCGACTTTCTTTAAAATAGAAAATAAGCGTTGAGCTGCGTCAGAGGCGGCTTTAGAATCATCTTTCGTCAAGGCATTTTTTAAGGGCAGATAGCCTTCAATAATTTGTTTGACTGACACTACTGAAGCGTTTTCGGGTTCTTTTTTATCCTCTACTGCTTTATCTTGTACTGTTGGATCTGAAGCTAAAACAGGTTTATCTATAGATTGAGGTGTAGCTTTTGTTTCCTTTTTTGATGAATTATTGGGATTATTACAAGAATATAAAAGGGCTCCCATTACAAACACGGTTAATATATTTTTCATTGTATTCTGATTAGTTTTATAAAAAGTTGTCTGATTAAAAGATTAATAGGTAAAAGTAAGACCGGCTCCCCAGCCCATTTCATTATCATAATTTCCGGAAAGAGATAACCACTTTTGTACAATGTATCTTATTCCTGTTGAGAATTCTCCATCGGAATTAACACTGAAATTACCTCTTAATCTTCTGGACAGCGGGATATCTTCTCTACTCAGCTCCAATAATACTTTTCCATTGTGGTCAACACTTGCATCTGCTGTAATCAACATCGGTAATACATATTGCATCCCGACAATGAACGCATATTTACTTTTTGAAGCCTTCTGTTGGCCGAACCAGGATTTCTTACCATGAAAATCCATTCCCATATCCTCTGCCATCTGTCTTTCCATGATCTCGTGGTTCTTCTGGATTCTCACTCCCGCATATGGAAGTGCCCATTGGAACTTTCCTAAGAACCTTCCTACTTTTACATTCCCTTCAAAATGATCAAAATTCCAATTGGAATGAAACTCATTGAGATTAGCCCATCTTGGTCCGAACATCGTCATTGTTTCTGCATGCATTTTATTGCTGGCAACATCCAGCATAGCCATAGAGCTGATCATTTTATTGTCCTGCAGGAAGTTCTTCCAGGCTAGTTTTCTATTAGGCAGCTGTGGGTTTGGTTTTGAATTTTCATAACTGAATATTCTTCCCATCCCGGCCATCATATGATACAGGATATGACAGTGGAAAAACCAGTCGCCATCCTGATTGGCTGCAAACTCAATAGTGGTCGTTTCCATCGGCATGATATCCACCACATTTTTCAGTGGAGAGTATTCCCCTTTTGAATTGATCAGCCTGAAGTCATGACCATGAAGGTGCATAGGATGTCGCATCATAGAGTTATTATAGAGTTTGATTCTAAGGATTTCTCCTTTTTTAATCATAATCTTATCTGTTTCTGTGACTGTTTTATTGTCTAAAGTCCACAGATAATGGTTCATATTCCCTTCCAGGGTAAACTTCATTTCACGAACACTGTCTGCCGGAAGAATTGTTTTTTCGGGAGACTTCAGCATATTGTAAGACAGTCTTTTGATGGTCTTTTCTTCCTTCATATCCATTCCTGCATGCTGAGAATGATCTTCTTTTTTCTCCTCTTCCTTCGTTTTTACACCCATCATCTCATTCATATGCTTCATGGTCGTTTTCCTTTGGTTTTCAGATAATTCCGGATACATCACTTCATTCATGTCCATCATTTGATTTCCCATCGTCATATTCATCGGCTTCATATTTCCGCTCATTTCCATCATCCCGTTCATCATTTTCATCCCTTCAAAAAGCATTAATCTTGGTAAATTGGGAGCTTCTGTTTTTTCACCTGAACCCAGCCAAAGGGAAGCATGCCCTATCCTGTCTTCTGAAGTGGCCCTGAATTCAAAGCTTTTATTTTCGGGGATGGTGACTTCAATATCATAGGTTTCCGAAACTCCGACAATCAAACGGTCTACTTCTACAGGAACTACGTCATTACCGTCATTTCCTACTACTTTTATCTTTCCACCTCCGTAATTCAGCCAGAAATAAGTGGATGAACCACCATTGGCAACTCTTAATCTTACTTTATCTCCTGCTTTTAGATGGGAATACTCTGAGCTGGGACTACCGTTAATCAGGAATTTATCATAATACACATCACTCACATCCATCGCTTCCATCCTTTTCCATTCATTCAGGGCTTTTGTTCCAAAATTTCCGGATTTGATAGCTTCCCAATAACTCTGAACAGCATTTTTCTTTACGGCATACCAGTCTGTATTTGCCATATGAAGTCTTCTAGCAATCTGCATAGGATCATCATCACTCCAATCTCCCAACAATACCGGTATTTCGGCATTATATTCTGTCTTAGGCTCTCCTTCTCTCTTGTTAAACACCAGAATCCCATTCATTCCTATCTGCTCCTGAAGTGCTTCATGGGAATGGTACCAATAGGTTCCATTTTGCGAAACCCTGAATTTGTACAGATGGGTTTCCCCAGGTTTTACAGGCTTTGTGGTAAGGTATGGAACACCATCGTGTTCATTGGGTAAAATGACACCATGCCAGTGGAGCCCTGTATTTTCCTTAAGCATATTATGGAGATAGATTTCTGCAGTATCCCCTTCAGTAAAATACAATGTCGGAGCCTGAAGTTTTCCGTTGATCGCAATAGCTCTTCGGTTTTTTCCGGTAAAATTGACGATTGTATCTTTTACGTATAAATCATAACGAACTGTTTTTCCTCCAAAGCTAAGTCTGCCATTTTCAGAATTTCTTTTTAAAACAGAACTTTCATCTTTTGGATTTTCTGAAGCAATGGGTTGATGCTCCTCTTTTTCCACCAGCTCCATTCCGCATTTTGGACATTTCCCCGGCTTCTCTGAAATGACTTCAGGATGCATCGGACAAGTGAAAACAGACTGTTGCTGAGATTGTGGCTTGGATACGATTTGATTTTGCGTTGCAGCCTTTACATCAGGCTTTATCACGTTCACTTTTTGAACTTCATTCGCCTTAGTTACTTTTTTGATATCAACCTTTGGCTTATTTATTTTAACTTCTACCGGTTGAGATTTTGCCACTACTTTGGGTATTGATTTTTCCTGTGGCTTTGCTACGACTTTAGGTTTTACGACAACCGTTTTCTTTACCAAAGTCATTTTGCATTTCGGACAGTCTCCAGGCTTTGAAGAGACCACTTCCGGATGCATCGGACAGGTATAATAGGTTTTGGTTGTTTGTGCAAAAGTAAAGACAGAAAACAAAAGCAACAGAAATATGATTAGTTTTTTCATAATATTCCGAACTTTTTAGAAGTTGCATACCTTAAAGTCAATTATAATTTAAGATACGCAACTTATTATTTTAAAGATAAATACACTGTATTATTTAATTTCTGACTTTACACTTCCGCAAGAAAGCATAGCTTTACCATAGTAGGGATTGACAATCTGTTTCTCATCACTCAACCAGCTTCCGTCAGCCATTGGGCAATATTGTACATACACCGGTTTTTCTGAAAGCTTGAAGTCTTTTGTCAGCGCAATCATATTGTCTGAAAGGTTCAGGAAAGTTTCTCTTTGTGCTGTAACACTTCTTGCCTCAGAGATCGCAGAAGCATCTTTTCTAAGGATATTAAGATTTCCTTCAGACACTACTTTATAATCTACAGATGAAGCTGTTTTAATGAACTCTGAAGCCGCTTTTGAGGTTTTATCTGCATCATCTGAAGCCAGTGCCGATTTGATGGCAATATAGTTCTGATATAGTTTTGACACCTGAGCGTCTTTTTTAGACTGTGCAGAAAGTGAAAGTACTGAGAATAAAGATAGGGCTGCTGTAATGATATATTTTTTCATTGTTTTAAATTTTAGAATTAATTTTTAATAAAGGATATTAAGGACACATCAGAAAATGCGTCAGAGCGTGTCGTCTGTAACGATATGATTATCATATCGAAAACGACGGACTTATTCTAAATTCTAAAATTACAATGATGAATGTAAATAGGAACCGGTCTGTATTCCGGAGGCCCATTGATCTGAATTTGAGTGAATTTTGAAGCTGAAAAAGATTTGTCTGCAAAGAAAAACTGGTGTGTGACAGGGATTTCAGAAATCTGGCCTAAAAAGTCAATATTAATCAAATCTGATTTTTGAGAATCATCAACTTTTACAACTTTGATTTCTGTTTTACAACATCCTTTTTTCTCTTTAACACCACATTTTCCGCAGATGTCACTTGTTTTCTGGCTTACAGAAACAAATTCCTTCATACAAAAATGAACGCTAAATGCTGCTCCGGAAGAAAATCCAAAGTAGAAAATAGAGAACAATATGGCAAGAATCTTTTTCATTGGTAGGACAAAGTTAAAAATATCTGTGAAACCATTGTTATAAAATTCGGTATTGTTGTTACAAAATTCTGGTTTATTAAAAAAGCTCCGGAATATTTTCCGGAGCTTTTAATATTTTTTAGTATTTCATGCGGATTGAGTATATCTACAAAAATACGGCTGACTTCTAAGTTCTACAGTTTAAACTCTAACTTAACATTAAAGAACCGCCCGGTAAGACGTACAGGAACCGGATACATAACATTAGAGTTGTAATCTGTTATCCACTGATTAGCGACCGTATTGTTTATATTGAATGCATTGAAAACCTGAACCCCCAGTGTTAGCTCCTCGAAGTTCCCCCAGAATCCATATCTTTTCTTTTTATCCTTTGGATCAATAAAAACTTTTGACAACCCAAGATCCACTCTTTTATAGGCAGGCAATGTACTTTGATACTGATACGGGTTTGTGAAAACAGGTGCCCCATTCGGAAGTCCCATAGCGTAAACCAATGTAAGGTTAACACGCATTGAAGGGAATCTCGGCATATAATCCTGGTAGAACATCGCAAATCTGAAACGCTGGTCAGTAGGTCTTGGGATATTCCCCTGTCCGTCTATATTCTCAAATACCCTTGCATAACTCGCAGACAGCCATGAGTCTACTCCGGGAACAAATTCTCCAAATAACCTGGTATCTATACCATAAGCATATCCGGTAGCATTATTCTGCCCTGAATAACGGATTCTTACATTATCCATATAATAAGGAATCAGGTTATCCATTTTCTTATAATAGAGCTCTGTAGTAAGCTTAAACGGTCGGTCATACATCTGGAATTCATAGTCGTTAGCAAGAATTAACTGTATCGAACGCTGAGACTTTATATTGCTGTTGAAATTCCCATCAAGGTCTTTGATCTCCTTATAGAAAGGAGCCTGATAATAAATACCTCCTGAAACTTTAAATAACATATCAGATTCCCAGTCCGGTTTTATGGCAAACTGGAATCTTGGTGAGAATATTGTTTCTTTATTAAAGCTCCAGTTTGCTACCCTTGCTCCGGCATTGATAAACACCTTACTGGCACCCCAATAAAATTTTTGAGAATACTGTGCATAAGCAGATAATCTTGTGGGCTCAATATTGTTGGCTCCTGCAATATAATACGCCAGCTTAAGATCCCCGGTCCCTCCTCGTGGATCTACAATAGGTCTCGGAAGGCTATACCCTGCCGAATCTACAAGTTTCCATTCGTTGGTAAGATCTTTTAAATTCTCTTTTTCATATTTGAATCCAACTTCTATATCTGTATTGCTATTAGGGGAAAAACGGGCTCTGAACTGCGTTCCGTATGTCCTTACAAAAAGATCATTTCTGGCATGATCTATCTGTGCCCCTGCATCAAAGCTTGGAAGCGGATCTTTTGTAATAGGATCAAAAGTCTGCAGCTTGTAGCCTGACTGTATAGAATAATATTCCTTTTCCCTGTTTTGGTACGCAAAACTATCCAATGTCAGTCTCCATTTATCGGATGGTTTATAATTCATGGAAAAAGTTCCCATCATATTTTTATACTGGTCCTTTTCCTGCCCGTAATAATTGATATATACATTGATAGGCTGCTGAAGCGTTCCAAAAGTAACATCTTTTGCTTTGGGAACCATTTCATAATCATTCTTGGAATAATACCCGATGAATGACATGGAAAACTTATCACTCACATGATAATTGATATAAGACTGAAAATCCCAATACGTAGGGTTAAAGTCTGTATCTTCATTCAGTGTATTTAAAACAAGATTGGTATTTCTGTATCTTCCTGAAAATAAAGCCGTAAGTTTTTTATTTTTTGAAGCAAGTCCTGTGGTAAGCCTTCCTCCTATTAAACTTGCCTCCCCGGAAAGCTCAAACTTTTCAGGCTCACGGTAATAAATATTTAATGCAGAAGACATTTTATCTCCATATTTAGGTTCAAATCCTCCTGCAGAGAAGTTGACCGTAGAAACCATATCCGGATTAATGATACTCATCCCTTCCTGCTGAGAGTTTCTCACAAGGAAAGGTCTGTAAATCTCAATATCATTGATGTAGATAAGGTTTTCATCATAGTTTCCACCACGCACCATATATTGGGAAGAAAGCTCAGTATTTGAGTTTACGGAAGGAAGGGTTTTAAGTAGCCCTTCAATTCCTCCGCTTATAGAAGCCACTGCTTTAGCTTCTTTGGCTGAAATTTTTACATTGGTAAGATCGTTTGTTCTTCCTGTTGTTTTTTTCTGGAATACAACTTCCTCAATATCGGTTACTTTAGTCACCGTATCCTTTTTTCTGTGTTGGGAGAAAATCAGTACGGGAACTATAAGGCTTAACGGTAAAACTAGTTTTTTCAAAAGAAATATTTTAAGAATTTCTAAAATTAATGTTTTTTTAACAATTACAAAATTGATTCTCTAATTCTTGTTAATTTTTGCAGTAAATCTTCTAATAAATCCAGTCTTAACATATTGGCCCCATCAGACAATGCTGTTTCAGGTGTAGGATGTGTTTCTATGAAAAGTCCATCTGCACCTACAGCGATTCCGGCTTTAGCTACTGTTTCAATAAGGTCAGGTCTTCCTCCTGTCACTCCCGAGCTCTGGTTAGGCTGTTGTAATGAATGGGTAACGTCTAGAATGACCGGTGCATATTCTCTCATTGTAGGAATACCTCTGTAATCTACAATCAGATCTGTATATCCGAAAGAGTTTCCTCTTTCAATGATCGCTACTTTCTGATTATCAGAATCTGTAATCTTCTGAACGGCAAATTTCATGGCTTCCGGAGACAGAAACTGTCCTTTTTTCAGGGTAACACATTTCCCTGTTTTTGCGGCTGCCACCAAAAGGTCTGTCTGACGTACCAAAAATGCAGGAATCTGTAAAACATCTACATACTGTGCTGCCAACGCGGCATGCTCATTTTCGTGAATATCCGTTGTCGTAGGAATATTGAATGTTTCACCTACTTTTTTAAGGATTTCAAGAGATTTTTCTTCTCCAATAGAGGTAAAAGAATCTACACGGCTTCTGTTTGCCTTTTTAAAACTTCCTTTGAAAATATAGGGTATATTATACTTGTCTGTGATCTCTATTACTTTTTCTGCAATTCTTAAGGCCATATCTTCACCTTCAATAATACAAGGTCCGGCAATAAGAAAAAAGTTTTTTGAATCTTTGTGTTGGATATTATCTAAATACTGAATCATTTTGTTGTAATTAAAAAGTTCAGTAAAAATACTGAGAAAGTTTCAGAACTGGAAATTATTTGGGACTTTCATGATTTCTCAGTTACAGATTCTCTTAAATTATAATTAACGGTCTCATAATCTATACACCAGCGAAGTAAAATTTTATATCTTTATGTAATGAAAGCAAAAGAAACTTTGACAGAATTCTATGCTTTGCATGGAAAAGGGGCTAGCAATATAAGCCCGTTCAATGTGTACCGTAGGGAAAGTTTTGAATGCAGTGCGCATCTGGAACCCGTCTATCGAAGAGATTTTTATAAAATTTCAATGATTTCAGGCGGAACCGGAATATTAAGCTATGCAGACCGGTTTATCAAAATTGACAGGCCCTGCGTTGTTTTTCTTAATCCACTTATCCCTTATTCTTGGGAACCTACTTCTGCAGTACAAAACGGTTATTTCTGTCTTTTCACAGAAGACTTTGTCAACCCTTCACTTAAGAATGAGAGCCTTTCAAAATCAGTCTTGTTCAAAGCTGGAGGCGATCACATATTTTTTCCTACTGCCGACAGTATTGAGTTCTTAAAGACGGTTTATGAAAATATGCTTAAAGAAGTACAGTCAGACTATCACCACAAGTATGAGCTTCTGAGGAGCTATGTCCAGATCATCATGCACGAGGTGATGAAAATGCAACCTCCCCCAACATTTCACAAACACCTGAATGCTTCAGAGCGTATTCATACTTTATTTTTTGAACTCCTGGAAAACCAATTTTTCATCAATTCACCCGATAAAGTACTCTCATTAAAAAATGCCAATGAATTTGCCTCTCAGCTGAATGTACATACTAATCATCTGAACAAGATATTAAAGGAAACTACAGGCAAAACTACTACAGAATGGATTTCCGAACGTATCACAAAGGAAGCCAAGTCTCTTTTACACTTCAGCAATTGGGATATCAGTGAAATTGCTTACTGCCTCGGATTTGAACATTCTTCAAATTTCATCATATTCTTTAAAAAAAAGACGGGCGAATCTCCTAATCGGTTCAGAAAAAGAGTTCTTTCCATTTCATAATTTTTAGTTTGTTTCGCATAATTATTTTTCTCCCACAGAGCCGAACTTCGTCTTATCTAAATTGAGAAATAATGACACAACAAACTTTAAAAGGAAAAGTAGTTCTTATCACCGGAGGTACTACGGGTATCGGACTGGCTTCCGCAACATTGTTCCTGAAAAGCGGGGCCAAAGTGGTAATTGCAGGACGCAGATCTGAACAAGGTAATGCAGCGATAAAAACATTACAGATCATAAGTCCCGAGGTCTGTTTCATCCAGACAGACGTCTCAAAGAGCAATGAAATCCAGCATCTTATTAATGAAACAGTGAAACATTTTGGAAAGTTGGATATTGCGTTTAACAACGCCGGAATTGAAGGTCAGTTTTTGAAGATTGACGAAACTCCTGAAGAAGAATTCGACAGGGTAATGAATATAAACACAAAAGGAGTCTGGCTTGCCTGTAAATATGAAATCACACAATTTAAAAAACAAGGAACAGGCGGAGTCATTGTCAATACCTCTTCGTGGCTGGCCCGGGGAGCATCTGTAGGTTCGGGAGTCTATTCAGCCAGCAAAGCAGCTTTGGACGGATTGGTCAGAGCTTTAGCTGTGGAAACCGCTTCTGAAAACATTCGCATCAATAACATCCAGCCTGGCTATATCCGTACTCCTATGTTTGACAGGTTTTTTCCTGAAGAAAATGCAGAAGAGGCCATAGAGCCTTTTAAGAAACATGCACCCATCGGACGTTTTGCTGCTCCTGAAGAAGTTGCTGAGCTCGTTCTATGGTTAAGCGGCTCTGCTTCATCATTTATTACAGGTGAAAGCATTCTGATAGACGGAGGATTGGCTATTGGAGGACAACGATAATCTATTTAAAAATGAAAAAATTATGCTTTTTATTTTTTTATATGCTGGGATATCCACAGGATACAATGAATGACTTTCCAATTTCAAAGAATATGGCAACAGACACTACAAAAAAAATAACATTATACAACAGGCTTTACCAATATGGAATAGCAGATGCATTTGTTGGGGGACTTTATAAAGGAACATTACCTTTAAAAGATTTAAAGTCAAAAGGTGATTTTGGATTGGGAGCCCCTGACATGCTGGATGGAGAACTCACGATATTAAACGGAAAAGTATACCAAACCAAGGCGACAGGGATTACTATTGAGGCTGGAGATCAATTTAAAACCTCTTTATCCTTTGTTACCTTCTTCAGACCAGACAAGGGGTTCTCTATGGAAAAGGAAGCAGACAAAGAAGCCGTTTTTCAGCTGATAAGCGCGAATCTTCCCAATAAAAATTCAATATATGCTATTAAAATAACCGGAAGATTCAGAATGGTCAAAACAAGAGCTTTCCCACCTGTCAAAGAGGAACCGTTTCCTGTATTAACCTCTATCTTTCATACACAGAAAACTTTTGATTTTTCACATGCAGAAGGGGTGCTGGTGGGGTATTATATTCCGGAATATCTCAATGGCATCAATGTAAAAGACTTTCACTTTCATTTTCTTTCTGCCGATAAAAAACAAGGGGGACATGTTCTCGATTTTGTAGGTGAAAATCTAAAAATTGAGCTTGCAAATTTGAACAGTTTTGAGCTGGAGCTCCCCCAAAATAAGGATTTTCAAAACTTTCAGTTCACTACAAAAAACAATGAAGCTTTACAACGGGTAGAACAAGGAAAATAACTTGCTTATAGAATTGGTATAAATATCAATGGTTTCATATGCATCTCAATGATCCCTATGAAACCATTTTACTTTTTTACTGCCAAACAATTATAAATGAAAATATCTTGGATCCGGATAACGGAAAACAAAGTCGAGTTCCGAAATTAACTTTGAAGACAGGATTTTCTTTCCCTTTACTTCATCAGCTTCAATATCCGGTAAATCCTTCTGGGCATGAATTACCTGGTTTTTTGACGGATGCATCGGAGCCGTCACATTATAAAGCTTTCTTTTTGATCCCTTTTCTATCATTTCTGAAATCACCCTGACAATATCAGTATAATGAATATGGTTGACTGCAGCATCCGCATTGGTCACAGTATAGTTTTTAAGAAGCCTGTGATCTCCCATCAGACCTCCCAATCTTAAAATATTCACCTGTGGATATGTATTTCTGACCAATCGTTCTCCCGAAACCTTTTCTACAGGTACATCTTCTTCGGTTAAGTCTTTTGAAATATCCGGATAAACACCCGTAGAGCTCATCAAAAACATCTGTCCTTTGAAATCGCCGATAAATAATGACAAATTCTTAATTCTGTTGTATAATGAACTTACACAGCAGCTTTTCTCTGAAACCGGAATCGTAATAATCAAAGCATCCATATTTTGAATTTCTTCCCATTGCGGGTAGGGCTCTGTCAGCTGATAATCCATAAAATGAGCAACCTTTGCACAAAATCCTTTAGCATTCAGTTCATCTGCTTTATCCTGTGTGGTGGTGGTGGTACATATTGTATATCGATCAGACATAGCTGTTGCAATTCTTTCTCCCAGCCATCCGTAGCCTATAATTCCAATCTTTTTCATAAGTCTGATTTTTTTTGAGAAGAAAGCATTTCATCCAGGACAGCCGTTAAAACAGTTTTTGTTTCTTCATTGAGATGGATACACTGCTGAACCGCTTCCGGAATATATTTTGCCTTTTCCTGAAGCGCCTTTCCTTTTTCTGTAAGGTGTATAAGCACTACCCTTTCGTCCTCTGTGCTTCTGGTTCTCGTTAAAAGTTCATGGGTTTCCATTCGTTTCAATAAAGGAGTCAGAGTTCCATTATCCAGATGAAGATGTTCTCCTATTTTACCGATATTCATCCCTCCATTCTCCCATAGAACAACCAGAACCAGATATTGAGGATACGTCAGTGAAATTTCATCCAGATAAGGTTTGTACATTCCTGTGATATATCTTGAAAGAGCATATGTTTTAAAACATATATGTTCGGAAAGAGCCATCATAATTTTTTATTAAGCAACAAAAGTAATATAATTATTTTGTGCACAATATTTTTGTGTACAAATTTCTTGAATATGGGATAGAAATAGTAATCTGTCACGAAATACTACTACACTTTAGTGTAAAATTACTATCATTCGTTTATTTTATTGTATGTTTCCTATTTACACCTTTGTTTTTTTATTAAATTCGCAATGAATAAACCTTTAAAAACTAAGATTAAGCATGAAAAACACTAAGCTATCCGGTCTGTCTATTGACGAACTCACCAAAGAAGACAAAAAACGTTCAGCCATTTTTATTTCATACTGTATTATTATTGGAATTATGATTGGGGCTTCCATCTATGCCACGATCAAAAATGGATTCAGCGTCATCAGCCTCCTTTCTATATTTTTCATTCCAATGTATCTGATCATATGGAATAATTATAGAGAGGTACGCAAAGAAATCAGATCCCGTAAATCCAATTAAAAACTTTACGAAATGCAGAATACATGTTTAAACTGTAGTCAGGCCGTCACTACAGTGTATTGCGGCAGCTGTGGACAAAAAACCAGTACCCATAGATATTCTCTTAAACATTTTATAGAGCATGATTTTATCCATGGCGTCTGGCATGTGGATAAAGGGCTTTTGTTTACAGTAAAAGAATTATTTACCAGGCCTGGTCATAGCGTAAGAGAATATATTCAGGGAAAAAGAGTTAATTATTTTAGTTTTATAAC
>Ga0105243_10002110_pt1 | contig 16809 bp, 11 predicted proteins | sample KBSM34metaG_FD_81525 | JGI IMG/M metagenome (GOLD analysis project Ga0105243, IMG submission 81525) | Miscanthus rhizosphere microbial communities from Kellogg Biological Station, Michigan, USA - KBS M3-4 metaG | ecosystem: Host-associated > Plants > Roots > Rhizosphere > Soil | place... | reverse complement strand
TCGCCGCTGGTGGTGTCCAACGCCCCGGCCTTGATGCCTGCGTCCGAGTTCGCGAGCATCCCCGCGTAGACCGCGGGCAGGCCCGCACTCTCGAGGGCGGCACCGAACTGCTCCTCCGAGAGATCCTGGTAGGCAACGGTCTTGCCCGCCGCCGCGGAGATCTTCGTGGCCAGCTCTGCGAGGGTCAGGCGCTCGTCGCCGCCGAGCTCGTACACCTTGCCTGCCTGGCCGTCCGAGAGCAGCACGACGGCCGCGGCCTCGGCGTAGTCGGCCCGAGCCGCGGCCGCGACCCGGCCGTCGCCCGCGGCTCCGGCCAGCACCCCGCGCTCGATCGTGCCCGGGAGGTCGGTGGTGTAGTTCTCCCAGTACCAGCCGTTGCGGAGGAGGGCGTGCTCGATACCCGAGGCGGCCAGGACCTCCTCGGTGGCCTTGTGCTCCTGAGCCAGGGTCAGCGCGCTGTTCGCGGCGTCGAGTACGGAGGTGTAGGCGACGAACGCCACGCCCGCGGTCTTGGCCGCCTCGATGACGTTGGTGTGCTGCGGTAGCCGCTGACCGACCTCGCTGCTCGAGATCAGCAGCAGCTTGTCGACACCGGCAAGCGCGCTCTCGAGAGCCGCCCGGTCCGTGTAGTCGGCCGCACGCACCTGCACGCCCTTCGCGGCGAGGTCGGCGGCCTTGCCCGGGTCGCGGACCACGGCGACCAGGTCGCCCGCGTCGGCTCCGCGCGCCAGCAGGGATTCGACGACGAGGCGGCCGAGGTGTCCGGTGGCGCCGGTGATGGCGATGGTCATGTGCACTCCTGGGTGTCGCGAGTCAGTTGAGTTGACGCTTCAAACAAACCGTCCGCGTCCATCATGCACTTATTTTCCGTAAGTGCAACCGATAGTGTTAGCGCTGCGGTATCGGTGGGTAGTAATCTGGCGTCCATGACCGCCCCCGACCTGCCGCGCCCTGCCGACGCGGACCCGAGCCTGGAATCCGACGTGTTCGCCCGTGGCTGCACCTCGCGCCCGGTTCTCCAGGACATCACCGGACGGTGGGGAACGCTCGCCCTGGCGGCCCTGGCCGAGGGCCCGTTCCGCTTCAGCGCGTTGCGGCGACGCGTGGACGGGGTCAGCGAGCGGATGCTCTCCCAGACGCTGCAGGCGCTCGAGCGGGACGGCCTGGTGCTCCGCGAGGTCCTCGGGACCATTCCCCCGAAGGTCGAGTACAGCCTCACCGACCTCGGCGCCGAGGTCGCGGCGCAGCTGACCAGCCTGATCCACCTGGTCGAAACCCGGATGCCGACGATCACCGAGGCGCAGGCGCACTACGACGCCCGCTGACCCGCTCCGGCCGAAACGACAGAGGGGGCGTCCGGCACACGGCCGGACGCCCCCTCTGGGTCGGAGCTGGGTCAGAAGTTGATCATGTGTCCCGCGAGGCCGTGGATGGCCTCCTGCAGGGCCTCGCTCAGCGTCGGGTGCGTGTGCACGTTGCGCGCGAGCTCGTTGACCGTCAGGTCCCACTTCTGGGCGAGGGTCAGCTCGGGCAGCAGCTCGGACACGTCTGGGCCGATCAGGTGGCCGCCGAGCAGCTCGCCGTACTTGGTGTCGGCGATGAGCTTGACAAAGCCGTTCGGGTCGGCCAGGCCGTGGGCCTTGCCGTTGGCGGTGAACGGGAAGGTCGCGACCTTGATGTCGTACCCCTCCGCCTTGGCCTGCTCCTCGGTGAGACCGAAGCTGGCCACCTGCGGCTGGCAGAACGTGGCGCGCGGCATCATCCGGTAGTCGCCCAGCTCGAGGGTCTCGGCGTTGCCGATCGTCTCGGCCGCGACCACACCCTGTGCCTCGGCGACGTGGGCGAGCTGCAGCTTCGCGGTGACGTCACCGATGGCGTAGATGCCGGGCACGTTGGTGCGCATCCGCTCGTCGATGGCGATGGCGCCGCGGTCGGTGAGCGCGACACCGGTGCTCTCGAGGCCGTAGCCGGTGACGTTCGGCGCGAAGCCGATCGCCTGCAGCACCTTGTCCACGACGACGGTCTCGACCTCGTCGCTGCCGTTCTTGGCCATGGTGACGGTGACGCCCGCCGCGCCGTTGTCGGTGACCGACTGCACGCCGGTCGAGGTCTTGATCTCGATGCCGTACTTCTTGTAGCGCTTCGCGATCTCCTTGGAGACGTCCGCGTCCTCCATCGGCAGTGCGCGGTCGAGGAACTCGACGATCGTCACCTTCACGCCGTAGTTGTGCAGGACGTAGGCGAACTCCATGCCGATCGCGCCCGCGCCGACGATGAGGATCGAGCCGGGCAGCTCGCTGGTGAGGATCTGCTCCTCGTAGGTCACCACGTTCGCGCTGACGGCGGTGCCGGGCAGCATCCGGGTGGTGGTGCCGGTCGCGATGATGACGTTGTCGAACGTGACGGTCTCGGTGGTCCCGTCGGACTTGGCCACCGAGATGGTCTTGGCGTCGGTGAAGGTGCCGCGACCGTCGTACTCGGTGATCTTGTTCTTCTTCATCAGGAAGTGCACGCCCTTGACGCGGCCGTCCGCGACCGAGCGGCTCCGCGTGAAGGCGGCCCCGAAGTCGAAGCTCACATCTCCCGAGATGCCAAAGGTCTTGGCCTCGTTGTGGAAGATGTGGGCGAGTTCCGCGTTGCGGAGCAGCGCCTTGGAGGGGATGCAGCCCACGTTCAGGCAGACACCGCCCCAGTACTTCTCTTCGATGATGGCGGTTTTCAGTCCGAGTTGTGCCGCGCGGATAGCAGCGACGTACCCACCGGGACCGGCCCCGAGAACAACGACGTCATAGTGTGAGGTCACGATTGCCCAGGGTAGACCCGCGACGATTCGCTGTCCCGCCATGGTCTGGTTACCCATCGGTAGCAGGCCGGGAATCCCCCCGAGATCCGCCCTACCTGCGAATTCACTCGGTGCGGTGGCTGGCGACCTGACCCCTCGGGTAAAAATGGAGATGGCCCCGTCCGACGTGGCCAGGTGAACGACGTCCGATTTACCCGAATCGCGTAACGCCCGAGTTCGGTGAACCGACGAATCAACAGTGAAGGTTTCTCGCATGCGTCCTCAGACATCCCGCCGCGGCCGCCTCGTCGCGGCGGCGATCGCGCTCACCGTGTTGCCGATGCTGGTGAGCCCGGCCCTCGCACCCGCGGCGCCGGCCACCGCGCAGTCGGAGTCCGGATCGAAGCTCGAGCGGATCGAGAAGAACTCCGACCGCAAGGTGACCGCATACGTGTACTCGGCGGCGATGGACCAGGTGATCCCGGTCGAGGTGATCACCCCCGCCGACACCAGCGCGCCCCGCCCGAGCCTGTACCTGCTCAACGGCGCGGGCGGCGGCGAGGACCGCGCCACCTGGCAGAAGCAGACCGACGTGATGAGCTTCTTCGCCGACAAGAACGTCAACGTGGTCACCCCGATCGGCGGTGCCTTCAGCTACTACACCGACTGGCAGAAGGACGACCCGAAGCTGGGTCGCAACAAGTGGCAGACCTTCCTGACCAAGGAACTGCCGCCGATCATCGACGACGCCTTCGACACCACCGGCGTCAACTCGATCGCGGGCATCTCGATGGCGGGCACCTCGGTGCTCAACCTCGCGATCGCGGCCCCGCACCTGTACAAGAGCGTCGGCGCCTACAGCGGCTGCGCGGAGACCAGCACCGACGCTGGCAAGTTCTACGTCCGCACGGTCGTCGAGTCCCGCGGCGGCGCCGAGGCCACCAACATGTGGGGCCCGTACGACGGCCCGGGCTGGGCCGAGAACGACCCGGTCGTCAACGCCGAGAAGCTGCGCGGCATCAAGCTGTTCGTCTCCTCGTCGAGCGGCCTGCCCGGCGACCACGACAACCTGGCGAACCCCGCCGTCAACGGCAGGGTCGACACGCTGGCCAACCAGGTGATCGTCGGCGGCATGATCGAGGCCGCGGTCAACCAGTGCACGCACAACCTCCAGGGCAGGCTGGGCCAGCTGGGCATCCCGGCGACCTTCGACTTCCGCCCCGCGGGCACCCACTCCTGGGGTTACTGGCAGGACGACCTGCACGAGTCGTGGCCGATGCTCGCCGAGTCCATCGGCCTGTGACGCCCCGCGCCTGACCGAGAAAGGGCCCCGCACCGTGTGGTGCGGGGCCCTTTTCATGCGCTACGCGGCGCGCAGCTGCGGACTACGCGGGGGTGGGGACGACGCGCTCGATGATCGGCGCGAGGTCGAGGCCGGTGGGCAGGGTGCCGTAGACCGTGCCCCAGTCGCCGGCGAGGCGGGTGGCGAGGAAGGCATCGGCGACCGCCGGATTGCCCGACCGGACCAGCAGCGAGCCCTGCAGCGCCAGTGCCAGCCGGCCGACCACGACGCGGGAGCGGTACTCGAGGTCGGTGAGGTCGGTGAACTGCGCCTTCAGTGCGGCGACGTAGGCGTCGTACCGGGGGTCCGCCCCGGCCGCGGCGTCGAGCTCGTCGAAGAACACCCCGAGGACCTCGGGCTGCTTGGCCAGGGCGCGCAGGGTGTCCAGGGCGGCGACGTTGCCGCTGCCCTCCCAGATCGATCCGAGGGGGGCCTCGCGGTAGAGCCGCGGCATCCCGGACTCCTCGATGAAACCGTTGCCGCCCAGGCATTCCAACGCCTCCGCGGCGTGGCCCGGACCGCGCTTGCAGACGTAGTACTTCGACACGGCCAGGCCGAGGCGGCGCAGCAGTGCGGCACGCTGGTCGCCCCGGAGTGCGGCATCGGTCTGCGAGGCCAGCCACAGCGCGACCGTGGTGGACGCCTCCGCCTCGACGGCGAGGTCGGCGATCACGTTGCGCATCAACGGCTTGTCGATCAGCAGGCCACCGAACGCGCTGCGATGCGCGGCGTGGTGGGCGGCCTGCCCCACCGCCTCGCGCATCAGTGCCGCGGCGCCGAGCGTGCAGTCCAGGCGGGTCATGTTGACCATCTCGATGATGGTCCGCACCCCACGCCCCTCCTCGCCGAGCCGCCACCCGATGGCGTTGTCGTACTCGACCTCGCTGCTGGCGTTGGACCGGTTGCCCAGCTTGTCCTTGAGTCGTTGCAGCGCAATGGTGTTCATGCTGCCGTCCGGCAGCACCCGCGGCAGCACGAAGCAGGTCAGCCCGCCCGGCGCCTGCGCGAGGGTGAGCAGGATGTCCGACATCGGCGCCGAGGTGAACCACTTGTGCCCGACGATCCGGTAGCTGCCGTCCTGATGCGGAGTGGCGGTGGTGGTGTTGGCCCGGACGTCCGAGCCGCCCTGCTTCTCGGTCATCGACATGCCGGCGATCAGACCCCGCTTGAGCGCGGTCGGGGCGACGGACGGGTCGTACTGGTCGTTGGCGAGCAGCGGCTCGAACTCGGATGACAGCTTCTCGTCCGCCCGAAGCGCCGGGACGGCGGCATAGGTCATCGAGATGGGGCAGCCGTGTCCGGCGTCGGTCACCTGCCAGGCGGTGAACTTCGCGGCCCGGATCAGGTGTGCGTTGTCGCGCTTGTCGCGCCACGGTGCGCCGTGCAGACCGAACCCGATCGCGTGCCGCATCAGGTCGTGATAGGCCGGGTCGTAGTCGACCCGGTCGACCCGGTTTCCGTAGCGGTCGTGCGTGCGCAGGATCGGCGGGTGCGCCTCGGCGCGGTCGCCGAGTTCCTTGGCGTACGCGCTGCCCGCGAGGGTGCCGACCTCGTGGACCTCGGCAAGCGCGTCGGCGGCGCCCGCGGCGGTCAGGATCTCGTCGAACAGCGGGTGCCCGGCGGTGTCGTAATCCACCAGCGGCGGAACCTGGTTGGTCACCTCGTGTGTCTTCACAGCTTGCCCCTCACTTCCTCGCGCATGGCCAGTTCGGCGAACTGGGTGCGGTAATCGTCATAGGCCCAACGCAATTCGTCGGCGGGCCAGTTCTCGGGGAGCAGCTCGTCTGGCAGTGCCGGGTCGGTGCGCAGGTGCCGCACGGCCGCGGCCGCGGCCATGAACCGCTCCTGGGACTGCCCCGGCACCGACAGGGCGCCGAGGATGAGCCCGGCCTCGGCAGACCAGGCGTCGAGGTCCCACAGTTGCCCGATCAAGGCGCCGGGATCCTCGGGGACCGCGGCGAACCGGTGCACCTCGTCGAGCCGCGGCAGGTCGTGCCCGGTCAGGTTGGCCGGTCGCATCCACACCCCTTCCCGCAGCTCGGCGTACCGATGCTCGGCGAGGGTGGTGCGCAGCATGCCGCGCGCCCCGGCCTCCCGGCCGGACACCACGACGACCACCATGTCCCAGCGGCCGTCGAACGGGACCCGCCTCGGGTTGACCAGCGCCTCCTGCAGGGCCTGCCGCTCCAGGTGTCTGGCCCCGAGCAGGTACATCGAGTCCTTCGTGACCAGGTCGCCCGCCGCCACCATCCGCGACAGCGCGGCGCGCATGGTCGACGGCGCGACGCCGAACATCTCCCCGGTGCGGGCGATCTCGCGCGCCGACATCCGGGCCGGGCGCATGCCGAGGAGCAGGCTCAGCGCCACCGACCGTGCGGTCATCGGCGGCGTGAGCTCGACGAGCGTGCGGACCGGCATGGGACCTCCTCGCTGCTGTTGCAGAATCACAACAGCTGTCTCAAATGTGTAGCACTCCGAGGGGCGGATGGGAACCCCCGCCGACGCGCGGTCCCCTCCTGCGCGCGGATCCGCACGTCAGGGGTATCAATGAACAATGGCTTCCGACCTGCACGACCCCTACCTCTGGCTCGAAGACGTCACCGCCGAGCCCGCACTGGACTGGGTACGCGAGCGCAACGGCCGCACCACCGGCGAGTTCACCGAGAACGCCGGGTTCGAGGACCTGCAGACGCGGATCCGGGCGGTGTTCGACACCGATGCCCGCATCCCGTACGTCCGGCTCCGCGGCGAATACCTCTACAACTTCTGGCGCGACTCCGAGCACGTTCGCGGCCTCTGGCGACGGACGACGATGGACGAGTACCGCACCGACGCCCCGAACTGGGACCTGCTGGTCGACGTCGACGAGCTCGCCGAACGCGACGGCGAGAACTGGGTGTGGTCCGGCGCGCAGGTGCTGCGCCCCGGCCAGGAGCGCGCACTGATCAGCCTGTCGCGGGGCGGCGCCGACGCCACGGTGACCCGCGAGTTCGATCTGGAACGACGCTGCTTCGTCGAACCGTCCGAAGGCGGCTTCTTCCTGCCCGAGGCCAAGACCGACATCGGCTGGATCGACGTGGACACGGTGTACGTCGGCACCGACCTCGGGCCGGGCACGCTCACCGATTCCGGCTACCCGCGGATCGCCAAGCGCTGGACCCGCGGCACCGACATCGCCGAGGCCGTCACCGTGTTCGAGGGCGAGCAGACCGACGTCGCGGTGTCCGCCTGGTACGACCGCACCCCCGGGTTCGAGCGCAGCTTCGTCGAGCAGTCCATCGACTTCTACAACTCCCGGCGCTTCCAGCTGATGGGCGACGGCACCCTGGTGCGGATCGAGACGCCCGAGGACGCAGGCCTCTCCGTGCATCGGGAATGGCTGCTGATCCGCACCAGGTCCGCCTGGTCCGTCGCCGGGCACGAGCACCCGGCCGGCACCCTGCTGGCCGCCCGGTACGAGGACTATCTCGCCGGATCTCGGGACCTGACGGTGCTTTTCGCGCCCGACGCCCACACCTCGCTCGAGCAGTACGTGTGGACCCGCAACCACCTGCTGCTGGTGACGCTGTCCGACGTGCAGACCCGGCTGCGGGTGCGGACACCGGGACCCGCCGGCTGGACGGACGTGCCGCTCGAGGGGGTCTCCGAGCTCACCACCACCGACATCCTGGACGTGGATCCGGTCGAGGGCGACGAGTTCTTCCTCAACTCGAGCGGGTACCTCACGCCCGCGACGCTGCTGCACGGCATGGTCGGCGAGCAGATCGAGGTGCTCAAGCAGTCGCCCTCGTTCTTCGACGCGGATTCGCTCGCGGTCGCCCAGCACTTCGCGGTGTCCGAGGACGGCACCCGGATCCCCTACTTCGTGGTGCGCGGGAAGGACGCCGAACCCGGACCGACGCTGCTGTACGGCTACGGCGGTTTCGAGAACTCGATGACGCCTGCGTACAGCGGCTCGACCGGCCTGGCCTGGCTGGAGCGGGGCGGCACCTATGTGGTCGCCAACATCCGCGGCGGCGGCGAGTACGGGCCCGAGTGGCACACGCAGGCGCTGAAGGCCGGGCGGCACAAGGTGTTCGAGGACTTCGCCGCCGTCGCGCGGGACCTCGTCGAACGCGGGATCACCACGCCCGCCCAGCTGGGCGCCCAGGGCGGCAGCAACGGCGGGCTGCTGATGGGTGTGATGCTCACCCGCTACCCGGAACTGTTCGGTGCCATCGTCTGCCAGGTTCCGTTGCTGGACATGCGCCGCTATCACCTGCTGCTGGCGGGCGCGTCCTGGATGGCCGAGTACGGCGACCCCGACGACCCGGCCGAATGGGAGTACATCTCCCGATACTCGCCGTACCAGAACACCGACTCGGAGGCGGCGTATCCGCCGGTCCTGATCGCGACGTCGACGCGTGACGACCGGGTGCATCCCGGCCACGCCAGGAAGATGGCCGCGCGACTCGAGGAGCAGGGGCACCGGACCTGGTACTACGAGAACATCGAGGGCGGGCACGGCGGCGCCTCCGACAACGCCCAGCTGGCGTTCAAGACGGCGCTGACGTTCACGTTCCTCGGGTCACAACTGGGGCTCTGATCGTGCGCTCATGCCGGGGCGTCTGGACAGACTCCGGGGCCTCGATCTCGGCGGCATAGCCGCGGGCGCCGCCCAGCGACACCACCCGGGTCAGCGCCCGCAGGTCGCCCTCGACCCACCGGAACAGTTGGTACACACCGATGAACGCGATGATGCCGCCGATGCACAGCGCGCGGACTGTGGCGTTGACCGTGTTGCCGGGCTCGGCCCCGACGAAGCTGAGCCCGGCGACGCCCACCAGTGGAACCGATGCGGCCACCGCGACGTAACGGGTGGTGATCCGGCCGAGCGCCCGCAGGTCGCGACCGTCGGCGCTGCCGATCTCCCCGTGCGACAACAGGATCGGGTACACACAGCGCACCGCGTAGAAGGTGAGGATGAAGAACGGGTACGCGACGGCCACCGCCCCGCAGACCGCGAGCGAGGCGATCAGGTGCGAATAGGCCTGCGACGGAATACCACCCGCCGCGGCCTGCAGGACGATCGGGTAGCCGACCCCGGCGACCACCCAGAGCACGAAGGCGACCACGACGGCCCGGTGCCCCAGATTCAGGGTCGCGGTGCGCGCCCTGGCCAGGATCTCGGGGGCGTACCGCTGCCCCCGCCGTAGACCGCGCGGGACGATCAGCGCGAGCCGGCACCAGTAGAGGATGAGGAACGCGCCGAGGGGGAAGGCCAGGCCGCCCACGATCAGGTGGACCTGTTCGAGATGGTCCTGGGCCTCCGGCGAGAGCTCGGAGATGATCAGCGCCTTGTTGTAGTAGTAGTTGTAGCCCGCGGCCAGCAGGTTCGGGATGCCGATCGCGGCCAGCAGGATCGGGAGCGACCACCGCGACAGCGTCGACCGCCAGCTCCCTGGACGCGGATCGACGAGGTCGCGGGCGTGTGGATCCAGGCACAGCGCGAACTGGCGTGCCAACTTACGGCCGCTCGACCAGCGGTCGGCGGGATCGAAGGCCAGGGACGTCATCAGCACCCGGCGCAGGGCGGCCGGGCAGTCGGCCGGGAGCCGGGCCCTGGCGTCCGGATCGACCCCGCCGCGCCGGATCGCGAGCACCTCGCCCGGCGACACTTGCGATCCGCCCGCAGGGGCGTCCGCGAACGGGCGGACCCCGGTCAGCAGCTCCCACAGCATCACCCCGAGCGCGTAGATGTCGCTGCGGGTGTCGATCGGCGGCGCGCTCGCGGCCGATTCCGGGGACACCGCGGCCAGCTGCTCCGGCGCCATGTACGCGACAGATCCGCCGACGAAGCCGGACCGGCCGGCCGGGTCGGTGCTGTCGCTGGAGCTGACGTTGAAGTCGGCGAGCTTCGGGACGCCCTCGACGCTCAGCAGCACGTTGGCCGGCTTGATGTCGCGGTGCAGCACGCCGTGGGCGCACGCGTACTCGAGCGCGTCGGCCAGCCGCAGCCCGATCCACGCCACGGTCTCCGGCCACGAGAGCTCCGCGATCTCGGCGCGCACGCTGGACTCGCTCGGCCCGATCTCTCCCTTGCCCGCGAGGACCTTGTCGATCGAATCGAGCAGGAGCTGACCGCTCCGTCGCTCGGGCGGGGTCGCGCGGACGAGTTTGACCACATCCAGCAGCGTGCCACCGGACACGTACTCCATGACCAGCACCCGCAACTGCCGGTCCTCGAACAGCCTCTGGTCGAAGACCCGGACGATGTACGGGTGGTCGAGCTGGGCGAGGGTCTGTGGCTCGCTGCCGACGTTGCGGGAGATCTTCAGCGCCGCGGGGCGCAGCATGGACAGCTGCCGGGCCAGGAACACCCGGGCGAACGCACCGTGCCCGAGCTCCGCGATCAGTTCGAAGTCGTCCAGCTGCTGCCCGACCGCGAACTCGGCGTTCTCGGGCAGGTCGATCGGGACGGGCGCACCGCGGCGTCCCGGCAGATCGTGCTCGCGCAGCCATTCGAACCGGTCGGCCTGCTGCGGGAAGCCGCGCAGGTACTCCTCCGGCTCGACGCTCGCCCCGCTGGCGCGGCGCACCCGATACTCCTCGTACACGAGCTCGGGCGGCAGCGGCTCCGCGAGCAGTTCGGGGAACTCCCGGCAGTAGTCGGCGATTCGTTTCGGCTGGCCACCGCGCAACCACCGGTACTCGAGATCGACCATGATCAGGTCGATCAGCGCCGCACGCCGGATCGCGGCCGCGTTCGGCAGGTAGTCCGACAGGTCGGACGGGGACCGGGTCGACTCCCAGTCGGCGACCAGGCGCCGCACGCCGGTGTCGACGACCAGCCCCGCTTCCGGGCGGGTGCCGGTCGAGTCGGAGACGGCCGAGCTCACGTACACGGCGGTGCCGGGGGCCTCCTCGGTCAGCGGCCCGCTTGCGATCGTCGCGTCACTCGGGGGAACGGGTTCATCCATGGCGGATCGGTTCCGAGCCGACCGCACGGTGCGGGCGGGTCGTGGTGATCACATCCAGGGTATCCCCGCCGAGTGTGCAGCTACGGGTACATCGCCCGGGTGAGACGGACCGTAGGTGCACACTCGGCGGGTCAGGCGCGGTCGTGCAGCCACTCCACGATGCGGCCGACGGTGCTGTCCGGACTGCGGATCCAGCCGTTGTGACCCAGCGGCTCCGGCTGATGCCAGGTGGTGAGGTCCGCTTTCGGCATCTTCGCGACCAGGTTCTTGATCGCCTGCCGCGGTGCCAGGTCGTCGTCCTCCATGGAGATCGACAGCACCGGCAGGGTCAGCCGGCCGATCCGCTCCTCGTAGTCGATGTCGGCTCCGGTCGGCTCGATGGTGCCGGTGCGCGCGAACCTGGACCAGTCCCCGATCAGCACCTTCGACTGCCTGCCGAACCCGCCGACGTCCAACCGGTCCCCCGGCCAGAACCCGGCGACGTTCGCCGTCACCGACATCGCCGCCGATCCGGCCAGCAGCGCCGCGCCGCGCACCACCCCGTGGCCGCGGTGATACGGCGAACCCGACGCCACCAGGATCAGCCCGCCGAGCTTTCCCCTGGCCCTGGCCGCGTACATCACCCCCAGCTGCCCGCCCATGCTGTGCCCGAGCAGGTACGGGGTGCTGTCCGGGAACCGCTCCCGCACGACCTCGAAGGTGGCCGGATAGTCGACGGACGCCAGTTCCTGATACCCGTAGCTGCTGTCCGCGCCCGGCCGGGGCCTGCTGTCGCCCTGCCCGCGGAGCTCACCGACCGCCGCGTTGAATCCGTGTGCGACCAGCGCCTCGGCGACCGGATCGTAGAACCCGCCCGGCACGCCGAGCCCAGGGAAGATCACCACCACCGGCGCCGCCTCCCGGCCTGCGAACAGCCGTACCGCGATGGTGGTGCCGTCGGGCATCTGAATCGGAATGGTGTCCACGGTTCCCATACTCTCTCGCCGCGGCGCCTGCCGACAGGATTCGGACATCGCAACCGCTGATCCACTTGTCAGCTGCCCACATTCGGGGTCTGCCATCCCGAGGAGCTCAGCGAGTTCCTCGCGCCGGAGTTCACCCGTGGTGGGACCTCCCGCCGGGCTCGGGCCGGTCAGTCCCCCAAGGAGTCTCGCGCCCGGCAGACGATGCGCGGATCCGGGGTTCCGACCACTTCGTCGTCCCGGTTCTCGTAGTCGAAGCGGCTGAGCACGTGCCGCATGGCGTTGATCCGGGCGCGCTTCTTGTCGTTGCTCTTCACGACGGTCCACGGCGCGATGTCGGTGTCGGTGAACCTGATCATCTGCTCCTTGGCAGCCGTGTACGACTCCCACTTGTCCAGCGACGCAAGGTCCATCGGGGAGAGCTTCCACTGCCGGACCGGGTCCACCTGCCTGATCGCGAACCGGGTGCGCTGCTCGTTCCTGGACACCGAGAACCACAGCTTGGTGAGGCTGATCCCCTCGTCGACGAGCATCTGCTCGAAGAGCGGGGCCTGCCGCAGGAAACGCGCGTGCTGGTCGTCGTTGCAGAAGCCCATCACCCGCTCGACGCCCGCGCGGTTGTACCAGGAGCGGTCGAAGAGGACGAGCTCCCCGGCCGCGGGCAGGTGCTCGACGTATCGCTGGAAGTACCACTGGCCCTGCTCGCGGGCGGAGGGCTTCTCGAGGGCCACCACCCTCGCGCCGCGGGGGTTCAGGTGCTCCGTGAACCGCTTGATGGTGCCGCCCTTGCCGGCCGCGTCCCGACCCTCGAACACGATCACGTGCCTGCGGCCGGTCGCCTTGGACCAGTTCTGCAATTTGAGCAGCTCGATCTGCAGCAGCCTCTTCGCCATCTCGTACTCGGCGCGCTCCATCCGCTCCGCGTACGGGTACCCCTCGCGCCAGGTGTCGACGGCCCGCCCGTCCGCCGCGTTGACCAGGATCGGGTCGTCGTCATCGTCGTCCCGGACCGCGAACGCGGAGGTGTCGGCGAGATCCACTGGGTGGTCGAATTCGGTCATCCGCGGACGGTAACCGCCGCGCTCGTCGGCGCGGTGTCGCCCAGATGAACGCTTGCACCGCATCTCGGCGCGCTCCGCGATTCCACCTGATCCAATAACGGACGCATAACGTCGATGCATCAATCAATTGAGTCGGCAACGAAAGCCCGATCGCGCCCGTCGCCGACGCTCATCCTGGCGACATGACCACCTCGAGTCCGACCCCAACCAAGCTCTGGGTTCCCCGCATCCTGACCGCACTGGTCGCGAACGGTGTCGTGCTGTGGATCGCCGATCTGGTACTCGGCCCGTTCCACATCACCTATCCCCTGTGGTTCATCGTCGGCACGATCCTGTTCACGTTGGCCACGCTGTTCGTCAAGCCGCTCATCACCCGCCTGCTGAGCACCGTGCCGGGCCTGCGCGCCTACACCTGGGTCGTCAACCTGGTCGCGACGTACCTCGTCCTGCTCATCGTGGTGCTGCTGACGAACGACTTCCAGATCCGGGGCTTCTGGACCTGGGTGTGGGCGACGCTGATCATCTGGATCGGCTCGGTGGTCTACGACGAATTCGACGACAAGCTCGAGTCGACCATGAGTTCGGGCCTGCACAGGGCCTCCGGTAACCAGGTCGACTGATCACCTCGCCGGGGGCAGACCCCGCCCCCGACGACAAGACGGCGCCGACCCCGCGTACTCCGCGGGATCGGCGCCGTCACTGTCGCATGAGCTGTCGGGTCTGCTACAGACCGATCGACGCGGCCAGCATCGGCCACGACTTGTGCAGGTCGTCCTGCCAGTAGCCCCACGAGTGGGTGCCGTTCGGCCGGAAGTCGACGACGGCCGGGATGCCGAGCTCACCGAGCCGCTTGGACAGGTTGTTGGTGCAGACCAGGGTCGCGCCCTCGATCACGCCGCCGAGCAGCGCCTGGTTCGCCAGACCGGAGATGCCACCGGTCTCCTCCAGGTTGTCGTGCGCTCCGGGCAGTCCGTTGCCGGAGGAGATGTACAGCTGGGTCCCGCGCAGCTTCTCCGCATTGACGACCGGGTCGTTCGCCACCCAGGCCGCGTCGTTCTTCGCGCCCCACATGTTCTCGACCTTGGCGCCGCCCCGCGACTCGACGACCATCTTGATGTAGGCCCGGCCCATGTCGGTGCTGGTCTCGGCACACCCGCTGTAGGAAGCGACGCTCTTGTAGAGACCCGGGGCTGCGATCGCCAGGTTGAGCACCGAGGTGCCGGTCATGGAGATGGCCGCCATCGAGTTCACACCGTTGGCCTTGAACTCGGAGTCGATCAGCCCCGGCAGTTCCTTGGTCAGGAAGGTCGCCCACTTGTTCCGGCCGAGCTTCGGGTCGTCCTTCTGCCAGTCGGTGTAGTAGCTGAAGGCGCCACCGACCGGGGTCACCACGTTCACGTTCTTGTCCGCGAAGAACGTCGCGACGTCCGTGCGACGCTGCCAGGTGGCGGAATCCTCGCCGCCGCCCGCGCCGTTGAGCAGGTACAGGGTCGGCCGCGGCACGCTGCTGTCCATCGGGCGCTGAACCTTGACCGGGATGGTCTTGCCCATCGAGGCCGAGTACACGTACGCGGTCACCTGACGCCCACTGCCCTCGACCCGCTCGATCTTCGAGCCGGACTGCTCGCCCGAGGGTGCGGCGGTCGCGAGTCCGCCCGCGCCGATCAGGGGAAGGATCATCAGGGCCGCAGCGGCTGCTGCCAGCCGCGCCTTGCGGGCGCCGGATCGACGAAGGTTGCTCATGTGTGCTGCACCTGACTGTCTATGGGCCGAGATCGGTGGGTGTTCGGTACTTCTCTACAGAACGGGGGTCCACGCGCAGGTACGCATGGACCCTCGGCTTGCTGCGGGTGATCTTACGCAGGCACAGCGCCTGCGTTGTCAGCGATCCCGCGCCGACAGTCTCACCCGGAAGGCGTACGACTGTCCCCGGAATCGCAAAACTGACCCCACGGCAGACAGCGGCCGGGCTCCACACGGGAGCCCGGCCGCCATCCAGGGGGATCAGCTGAACTGGCTCAGCAGCTGGTAGAGCTCGAAGAGCGAGATGATGGTGCTGATGGAACCCATGTGATCCTCCAAGAATTGACCTACCGCAGAAACTGCGTGTGACCCCTCGCCACAGGAAACGAACTTAGTGGACCGAGCGTCCGTAACGGTGACCTACGTTGGTCGCTCCGGTGAACACCGTGTTTCCGCAGGTGACCCCGCCCACGAGCGAGGCCCGGGCCACCCTGATCGGGTGACCCGGGCCTCGCCGGGTGGAACTGGTGTGGCTGTGGACTAGAAGTCCATGCCGCCCATGCCGCCGGTCGGATCGCCAACGGGCGCTCCGGCCTTCTCCGGCTTGTCGGCGACAACGGCCTCGGTGGTGAGGAACAGGGCCGCGATCGAGGCTGCGTTCTGCAGCGCCGAGCGGGTGACCTTGACCGGGTCGTTGATGCCGGCTTCGAGCAGGTCGCCGTACTCGTTGGTCGCGGCGTTCAGGCCGTGGCCTGCGGGCAGGTTGCGAACCTTCTCCGCGACGACGCCGGGCTCGAGGCCGGCGTTGAACGCGATCTGCTTGAGCGGGGCCTCGAGGGCGACACGAACGATGTTCGCGCCGGTGGCCTCGTCACCTTCGAGCTTCAGGTCGTCCAGCGCGGGGGCGGACTGCAGCAGGGCCACGCCACCACCGGCAACGATGCCCTCCTCGACGGCGGCCTTGGCGTTGCGCACGGCATCTTCGATGCGGTGCTTGCGCTCCTTGAGCTCGACCTCGGTCGCGGCGCCGGCCTTGATGACGGCGACGCCACCGGCCAGCTTGGCCAGGCGCTCCTGCAGCTTCTCGCGGTCGTAGTCCGAATCCGAGGACTCGATCTCGGCGCGGATCTGGTTGACGCGACCGGCGATGGCGTCGGCGTCGCCTGCACCCTCGACGATGGTGGTCTCGTCCTTGCTGACGACGACCTTGCGGGCGCGGCCGAGCAGCTCGAGTCCGGCGGTCTCCAGGGAGAGGCCGACCTCTTCGCTGATGACCTCGCCACCGGTGAGGATGGCGATGTCGGCGAGCTGCGCCTTGCGACGGTCACCGAAGCCGGGGGCCTTGACGGCGACCGACTTGAAGGTGCCACGGATCTTGTTGACCACCAGGGTGGACAGGGCCTCGCCCTCGACGTCCTCCGCGATGATGACCAGCGGCTTGCCGGACTGGATGACCTTCTCCAGCAGCGGCAGCAGGTCCTTGACCGTGGAGATCTTGGAGCTCACGAGCAGGATGTAGGCGTCCTCGAGGACCGCTTCCTGACGCTCGGCGTCGGTCGCGAAGTACAGCGAGATGAAGCCCTTGTCGAAGCGCATGCCCTCGGTGAGCTCGAGCTGCAGGCCGAAGGTGTTGGACTCCTCGACCGTGATGACGCCTTCCTTGCCGACCTTGTCCATGGCCTCGGCGATGAGCTCACCGATGGACGGGTCGCCAGCCGAGATACCGGCGGTGGCAGCGATCTGCTCCTTGGTCTCGACCTCCTTGGCGGTGTCGAGCAGGCGGGCGGTGACGGCCTCGACGGCCTTCTCGATGCCGCGCTTGAGACCGAGCGGGTTGGCGCCGGCCGCGACGTTGCGGAGACCCTCACGAACGAGAGCCTGGGCGAGCACGGTGGCGGTGGTGGTTCCGTCGCCGGCGACGTCGTCGGTCTTCTTGGCGACCTCCTTGACCAGCTCTGCG
>Ga0105243_10002105_pt1 | contig 16839 bp, 18 predicted proteins | sample KBSM34metaG_FD_81525 | JGI IMG/M metagenome (GOLD analysis project Ga0105243, IMG submission 81525) | Miscanthus rhizosphere microbial communities from Kellogg Biological Station, Michigan, USA - KBS M3-4 metaG | ecosystem: Host-associated > Plants > Roots > Rhizosphere > Soil | place... | reverse complement strand
CACCTCTTCGATCCGGGCCGCCGCAGGCCCGTCCGCGCTCGAGGTCGAGGTCAGCACCGCACCGTGGGTGCACGCGCCGCACGTCGTATGACCGGACGAGCCTATGGGCTCAGTTCGCTGCGCGCAGCACGCCGAACAGGCCGTCCTTTCCTCCCCGGGGCCTGCGGTGAAATACAGCGCGTCGGCGTCGCCGAGGCTTTCGCCGTTCCCGAACAGCAGGCCCCACAGGCCCTCGACGGCCAGCGGCTCACCGGCGTCGTCGCGGACATAGTCGACGAATTCTCCGGTGGCGTCGTCGAAGGCGAGGTGGCCGGCGCCTGCGAAGTTGCCGACGAGGAGCTTGCCTGCCAGTGCGCCGAACTCGTCGGGGCCGCTGTGGCGGACGATCTGTCCGTCGGCGCCCTGTTCGGTCCATCCGGAGATGTGGCCGGAGTCGGTGGCGAACAGGAAGCGGGCGGTGTCGTCCTGGGGCCCTTCCAGGCGTGGGCAACAATATTGATTAGCCTTGCCTCACCATGGTCGATTGTCAGCGAAATCCGGGTTCTGGTGACGTGGTTGGCAGCTGCGTCGGTCGGCTGGACTAAACTGTCCTTTCGGCCACTGTCCATGGACGGCTGGCCTCTGCGCTGCGACATGCACAGATGCCCGTCAACCGTAGGAGTCAACGTCATGCCGGCAATCGTCCTGATCGGAGCCCAGTGGGGCGACGAGGGCAAGGGCAAAGCTACCGATCTACTGGGCGGACGCCTGCAGTGGGTGGTGCGCTACCAGGGCGGTAACAACGCGGGTCACACCGTTGTCCTGCCGAACGGCGACAAGTTCGCGCTGCACCTGATCCCGTCGGGCATCCTGACCCCCGGCGTGACCAACGTGATCGGCAACGGCGTCGTGGTCGACCCGGGCGTGCTGCTGACCGAGCTCGCGGGCCTCGAGGAGCGCAACGTCGACACCAGTCGGCTGCTGCTCTCGGCCGATGCGCACCTGATCATGCCGTACCACGTGGCCATCGACAAGGTGACTGAACGCTTCTTGGGCGCCAAGAAGATCGGCACCACGGGCCGCGGAATCGGGCCCTGCTACCAGGACAAGATCGCCCGCGTCGGCGTGCGTGTCGCGGACGTCCTCGACGAGAAGATCCTCACCCAGAAGGTCGAGGCGGCCCTGGAGTACAAGAACCAGGTCCTGGTCAAGATCTACAACCGCAAGGCGCTCGACGCGCAGCAGGTCGTCGACGAGGTGCTCGGCCAGGCCGAGGGCTTCAAGCACCGGATCGCCGACACCCGGCTGCAGCTGAACCAGGCGCTCGAGGCGGGCGAGACCGTGCTGCTCGAGGGGTCGCAGGGCACGCTGCTCGACGTCGACCACGGCACCTACCCGTACGTGACCTCGTCCAACCCCACTTCCGGTGGTGCGGCGGTCGGTTCGGGTATCGGGCCCACCAAGATCACCACGGTCCTCGGCATCCTCAAGGCGTACACCACCCGTGTCGGCTCCGGTCCGTTCCCGACCGAGCTGTTCGACAACCACGGCGAGTACCTGGCCAAGCAGGGCGGCGAGGTCGGCGTCACCACCGGTCGTGCGCGGCGCACCGGCTGGTTCGATGCCGTGATCGCCCGTTACGCAACGCGCGTCAATGGCATCACCGACTACTTCCTCACCAAGCTGGACGTGCTGAGCAGCCTGGACACCGTGCCGATCTGTGTCGCCTACGAGATCGACGGCGTGCGATACGAGGAAATGCCGATGTCGCAGACCGAGGTTCACCACGCCAAGCCGATCTACGAGGAGATGCCGGGCTGGTGGGAGGACATCTCGCACGCCCGCACCTTCGAGGAGCTGCCGGTGAACGCGCAGAACTACGTGCTGCGGCTCGAGGAGCTCTCGGGCGCCTACATCTCCTGCATCGGTGTCGGCCCCGGCCGGGACGAGACCATCGTCCGCCGCGAGGTCCTCAGGTAGGACCCACGGCCCGGGCGCATCAGCCGACGAACAGGCCGATGCGCCCGATCCGTAGCGGCAGAGTGGTTTTCGTGGGGAGACCGGATTCCACGGCGCCCGCGTGTGTCTTCGTGGTGGGCCGCACCGGCTGAACCGTCACCGTCAGCGCCGCCGGGTCCCACCGGTAGGCGGACGCGAGCGTCTGCACCAGGGCGGTGATGTCGAAGGTGAAGCCCAGTCGCCCGTCGGCGTCCACGCCGAACAGCGAGAAGGTCCCGGCGAGGTGGTGTTCGGGCTTACCGTCGACCTCGGCGTCGGGCAGGTTCATGTACACGTGGTACACGCACCCCGGGTTCCGTTGTGCTGCAAGGCCGTCGACCGTCAGCAGCACCGCGCCGAAGCCGGCCGCAGCCGCGGTGTCCGGGGCGTGCTCGACCACTGGGAGGCTGCTCGGCGAGACCTCGAGCCCGACGGTGGTTCGTCCGGTCAGCTCGGTCGGTCCAGGAGACGACGCGACCAGCGTGGGATTCGGCGCGACCGGGACCACCCTCTGCGGCCGGACGGGGAGCTGGGCCTGGTCGTCGTAGCGGTATCCGAGTCGATCGACGTGATCGAGCACGTCGCGGACCGGGCAGTCGACGGGGCGGCCGTCGGCGTCGAAGAACCGGAACTCGGCGTCGAGCCAATCCCCATCGGTCGGATTCGCGTGGCGCTCGAGCCACTGCACCCACAGCCGGTCGAGATTCGCGTGGTGCAGCCAGAAGATCGGGTCGCGGGGCGCGGAGTCGGCGTTGCTCATCAGCGCGCCGAGCTCCCCGCCCGGATCGCCACCGATGGCCGCGTGCACCGCGCCGTGCGGGATGTTCTCCAGCTGCCCGGAGAACCCGGTGCGCATGGCGCCGGCGAACGACGGCTGCCACATCGCGGTGAACGAGGACGTGATGGTGGGGCTCAACGGATCCCCCGCCATGAGGTCGGCGTTGCGCAGCGGGGCGGCGAGTGCCAGCGGATTTGGTGAGCCGTCCGGGAGGGCCAGCCCCGTGTCGCGGAACGGGTAGGGGAGCGTGCTCTGCGGCTCCGGGTTCCCGTAATTCCAGTAGGGCAGTGCGAAATCGGCAGGCCCGCCGTTGTCGATGACGGCCGCGCGCAGGATCTGCTCGAAGAAGTACAGGTACATCCGGTGCCACGGGAGGAAGAAACGGTTGCCGTCCTGGCTGTCGCGCGCATCGGCGAAGGTGGCGCGGTAGGCGCGGTACAGGTTCGCCTGGAACTCCCAGCTGGTGGGGTCGTCGGCGGGGCGGGCCTGCATTGTGCACACCGCCTGCGCGTAGGCGAGCAGGGTCTGGTCCCAACCGCGCCCGGTGCTCAGGCGCCACACGTTGCGCCGGATACGTTCCGTCGATCGGGTCGGCGGGTTCTCGGCGGTGGCCTGCACCTGGTCCAGCCCGAGCACCGCCCGCGGCCCGAGTTCTCCCGTCGCCGCAGCGGCCGGGGTCCTCAGCACGCTGATCTGGAACCGGCGCACGGCCGCCTCGGTCTCGCCGCCGTAGGCCTTGTCGATGCCGTGCACGGGCAGGCTGTTCGGGTCCCAGGACAGTAGGGCGGTCTGGACCTTCCCCACCGCGTCGCCTGCGTCGTTCCTGGTCCGCGACATGGTGTCGAGGCCCGCGGCGATGGCGGCGAGCACGCCGTCCCCCTGGAACAGTGCGGAAACGATCATTGAGCGGGCCCCCCGGACGGTTCGGACATCGAAACTGACTCGATCATGATTCTTCGGTGGATAGTCCTCACAGTCGCGGGTAGTGCACTACCTGTTCCGCGGGCAATCCCGTCCGAGTACCCGCCCGGTACCAAGATGCACGTCGTGGAGCCGGGCGGAAGCATGTCGGATGTGGCGCTTCGGTTCGGCGGCAATGTCGGGGAGATCCTGCGGCTCAACGGGTTCCCGAGTGTGGATACGGTGATCTATCCGGGGCAGGTGCTGATCGTGCCGCGGTGAGTGCCCCCATGGGCCGGGTGGGTTGCGGTGAGGCGTTCACCGTCATGGAGGAGTTCATCGCGACGCCGGGGCGCCGGGGCAGGCCGCGAGCATCAGGGGTTGGGACTGCCACCCGCGCGAGAACAACTTCCCCGAGTGCACCAGGGACGGCCTGATGATGTTCGGCGCGCCGTAGGGCGGCCACGCGTCGGGGCGGTCATGGCCCCGATCAGAACAGTGTTGGCTCGTCAAAACCCGGGGCGCGCTCGATCGTCAGCAGCGCGCGTTTGGTGACCGCGCCGCCGGGCGCGGAGAAGCCGCCGGTCTTCCCACCGGCGGCGAGCACCCGGTGGCAGGGGACCAGGATGGGAATCGGGTTGCGCCCCAACGCCTGACCTACGGCCTGGGCAGCGTCGGGGCTGCCGATCCGGGCGGCGACCTCCCCGTAGGTGAGAGTCGCCCCCGGCTCGATCGCCCTGGTCACCGCGTAGACCCGGCTGTCGAAGTCCGGCACCGCGCGCAGATCGAGCTGCACGTCGGTGAGGGGATCGGGTTCACCCGCCAGCAGCGAGACGACGCCGTCGATCGCGCGTCGGGCCGCGGAGCTCGAGTCCGGATCCCCCTCGGTGGCGTCGGGGAAGAGCTGCGCGTTCCGCTCACGGGTCAGCTCGTCCGAGCCCTCGGGCAACTGAAAGCCCACGATCCCCTGCTCTCCCCACACCACCGCGCACCGGCCGACCGGGGTGTCGAAGAGGGCGAATTCGAGTGAGCGCACGGGTTCAGTATGAGTCAGGTAGCCGACATCCGCCCGGAGTACCAGTCCAGTTGGAGTCAACTGGACTGGTAGATCCGGGGGTCAGTGGTGGGGCGCGCCCTTGCCCGCCACGACGGCCTCGTGTCGGGACTGCGCGGCCTGCAGGTCGCGGTGGGCGCGCTCCGCATCGCGACCCTCCGGCAGCAGTCCGGCCAGTGGTGCGGCGGGACGGAACTGGTCGAGGTGGAAGATTCGCGTGCCGTTCGACCGGCGCGCCGCGACGTACAGGCCTGCGGAGCCGAGGGCCAGGATGGTGAGGGTCAGTGCTGCGAACATGTCCCCATCCTGCGCCCAACTGGTATTGCAATAAACATCCACTTTGCGAATACTGGACTGCATGGCAATCAGGGTGCTCGGAGCGACCACGTTGGCGCGCGATCTCGGGAAATGGCAGGACGACGAGTCCGGGGGCCGGCGCCGCGTCTCCCGGCCCGCGTACCGCGCGCTGGCGGACAACGTGCGGATGTTGGTGGCCGACGGCCGGATCCCGTTGGGGGTGGCGCTGCCCAGCGAGCGTGACCTCGCGGGCGTGCTCGAACTGAGCCGGACCACCATCACCTCCGCGTACGCGGTGCTCCGCGACGAGGGATACCTGATCAGTAGGCAGGGGTCGCGAAGCACGGTCGCCCTGCCCGAGTCCGGTGCCACGGGTAAACTGCTGCGCGGCACCATGTTCGGCGGATCTGCCGTCGGAGGCGCGAGCACGGACCCGGTCATCGACCTCACGTGCGCCTCGATGTCCGCGCCGGTCGAGCCGATGCGAAGGGCATACACGGAGGGACTCGACGCGTTGCCCGCCTACCTGGGCGGGCACGGCATCGAACCGGTCGGGCTGCCGGTGTTGCGCCAGGCGATCGCCGAACGGTATTGCAGGCGAGGCCTGCCGACCGCCCCCGAGCAGATCATGGTCACCGCGGGCGCGCAACACGCGTTGGTCCTGGTGCTGGGCCTGCTCGCCGCGCCGGGTGAGCGGGTGCTCATCGACCACCCGACCTATACGAACGCCATCGAGGCGATCAAGAGGATGGGCGCCCGGCCGGTACCGGTCGCGGTCCGGCAGGAGACCAGGGGCTGGGACCTGGACGGAATCCGCAGCACCGCACGGCAGACCGCGGCCAAACTCGCGTACCTGGTGCCGGACTTCCACAACCCGACGGGCTTCTGCCTCGACGACGAGGGCCGCGCCGAACTGGCCGCGATCGCCCGGGACACCCGGATGACGCTCATCATCGACGAGACGATGGCCGACCTCGGGCTCGACGCGCCCACTCCGACGCCGGTCGCTGCCTTCGCGCGCGGCGCGGGACGGGCGGACATCGTCACCATCGGCTCTACCTCCAAGGCCTTCTGGTCCGGGCTGCGGATCGGCTGGATCCGGGCGGAGGCCCCGCTGATCAGTGCGCTCGCCGCGTCGAGGTCCGCCCTCGACTTGGGCACCGCGGTGGTCGAGCAGCTGGCCGCCGTGTCGATGTTCGAGGTCGAGGACGAGGTGCTGCCGGAGCGTCGCGAACAGCTCCGCAGCCAGCGCGCCGCATTGCTCGACGCGGTCGCGACGGATCTGCCGGACTGGCGGTGCACCCCGGGCAGCGGCGGCATGGCGCTGTGGATGCAGCTGCCGGCTCCGATGTCGACCGCGCTCGCCGCCACCTCGCCCTACCACGGCGTACTGCTCGCGGCCGGCCCACGGTTCGGGCTCGAGGGCGCGTTCGAGCGGTACATCCGGCTGCCCTACGCCCGCGGCGAGGAGGAGCTCAGGGCCGCGGTCACCGGCATCGCAGCCGCCTACCGCGCGCTCTCCGGGGGCGTGGAGGTGGAACGTCCGGCCCTGGTGATCTGACGTCGACGGATCTAGCGTTGACGCCAACGGAGGCTCCGGTGCGCCGAGATCACGTTGGACCACAGGATCGCGTCATTCGCCTGCGCGACGGCCGTCTGTTGGGTTTTGCGGACTACGGTGACCCGGCCGGATTCGTCGTCGTGAACGCCCACGGTGGGCTGGCGGGACGGCTCGACGTGGCGGCCGCGTCGGCCGTCGCCCACGACGCAGGGATCCGGTTGGTCTCGCCGGACCGTCCCGGCATCGGGCTCTCCGATCCGCTGCCGGGACGGACGCCGCTGGACTGGGCGCGTGACGTCGAGGAGCTGGCCGATCACCTCGAGGTCGACCGGATGTCGGCGATGGGGTGGTCGATGGGCGGACAGTACGCCGCGGCCCTCGGGTTCGCGTTGGCCCCGCGACTGAACAGGGTGGCGATCGTCGCGGGGGCACTACCGCTGACCGAGGACGGCGTGTTCGACCGGTTGCCCACGATGGATCGCGTGTTCACCCGGCTGTCCCAGCGCGCCGCGCCGGTGGCGCGGGTCGTGTTCCAGGCGATGGGTGTGACGGCACGGTCCGCGCCGACGCTGTTCACCCGGGTCTCGGCCAGGGGACTCGGCAGGGCGGACGCCGAGGTGATCCTGGGCGAGCCCGTCGCGAACTTCGCCGCCATGACGGGTGCGGCGTTGCGCGGCGGCCGGGGGATGGTGGAGGACTACCGAGCCTGGATGCGGCCGTGGGGATTCGGTCCCGAGGACCTCGCAGTGCCGGTCGACGTCTGGTACGGCGACGACGACGAACTCGTCCCGAGCGCATGGCCGAGGGAGCTGGCCCGGCGGATCCCCGGCGCACGGCTGCGCACGCGTCCGGGCGGCCACTTCATGGCGCATCGGTATTACCGGGAGATCTTCGAATCACTCTCGGCGCCCGCGTGATCCGGCTCCGGTGCCGAAAAGGGGCGGGCGGGGTTTCCCGACAGGATGACCCCACCCGCCCTCGTGGCGTGCGAATCGCGACCCGCTACGTCCAGATGTCGGCCGCGTCGACGGCCGCGCTCGGCGGCGGGGTCGGGAGGCCGGTCTCGGTCCGCGAGAACCGCGGCGCCGGGCGGTGCTGGGTGACCTTGTCGAGCTCGACGAGCGAACCGCGGGCCGCGATGTGCGCGTTGTCGGGGGCCTCGGCGAAGGTCAGGACCGGGGTGGTGCAGGCGTCGGTGCCCTCGAAGATCGCGGTCCACTCGTCGCGGGTCTTGGACAGGAAGCGCTCGGTGAACACCTTTCGCAGCTCCGGCCACGCGTTCGCCTCGTTCTGGCCGGGCAGTTCGGTGGGATCGAGCTCCAATCCCTGGAGCAGCACCGCGTAGAACTGCGGCTCGATCGCGCCGACGGCCATGTACTTGCCGTCCGCGGTCTCGTAGGTGTCGTAGTAGGGCGCACCGGTGTCGAGCATGTTCACGCCGCGCTCATCCGACCACACCCCCTGTCCGCGGAAGCTCCAGATCATGTGCGAGAGGGCCAGCGTGCCGTCGACCATCGCGGCGTCCACGACCTGGCCCTTGCCGGAGTTCTGCCGTTCGACGAGGGCGGCGAGGATGCCGAACACCAGGAACATGGAGCCGCCGCCGAAGTCGCCGACCATGTTCAGCGGCGGCACCGGGCGCTCGCCCTTGCGGCCGATGGCGTGCAACACGCCGGTCAGGGAGATGTAGTTGATGTCGTGGCCTGCGGACTGCGCGAGCGGTCCCTCCTGGCCCCAGCCGGTCATCCGGCCGTAGACCAGGCGCGGATTGCGCTCGAGGACCACGTCGGGGCCGAGCCCCATCCGCTCGGTGACACCGGGCCGGAAGCCCTCGATCAGGACGTCGGCGCGCTCGAGCAGGCCGAGGACCTTCTCGATGTCGGCCGGGTCCTTGAGGTTGGCCTCGACGATCCGGCGGCCGCGCTGGGTCTGGTCGTGACGCTTGTCGGGGCCGGGGATCATCCCGGCGCGCTGTACCCGGACGACATCGGCGCCGAGGTCGGCGAGCAGCAGCGCGGCGTGCGGTCCCGGCCCGATGCCTGCCAGTTCGACCACGCGGACGCCCGCGAGCGGGCCTTTCCTTACGTCTTCTGCGGACACGGATTCTCCTCGTTCTGAGCACGATATTGCGTGAATTAACAGACGTTAACCCGTGGCCAATGGGGTGTGTGCCGCGGGTCACGGATCGGCTCGAGAGGGGCCCGTAGGGGCGGGGGTCTTGCCTGTTCGCGACCGGCCGAGCAGAGTGAGGCCATGGCCTTCCCCGGTCGACTCGTGGCGTTCGCGCCCAGCACGGACCTCGACGTCTCGGCGATGTTCTACGTAGACACGCTGGGGCTCACCCTCACCGAACGGACCCCGTTTGCGCTGGTGGTCGACGGTGGGAACGGGGTCGAACTCCGGATCACCCTGGTGCAGTCGAAGGCGGACACCGGGTACACGGTGCTCGGCTGGCAGATGGACGACCTGGACGCGGCGGTCGAGGAACTGCGGTCCAAGGGGGTGGAGTTCAGCCGGTACCCGGGCCTGGATCAGGACGAGCACGACGCCTGGACGGGCCCCGACGGCACCAGGATCGCGTGGTTCCGGGACCCGCACGCGAACGTGCTGTCGCTGCACCAGGTCCCGGCGTAGCGGTCAGCCGAGCAGCTGCCCGCGGGCGAACCCGGCCAGCAGTACCGCGAAACCGCCCATCTCGCCGGCGATCAGCGCGATCATCGCCAGGTGCAGACCCAGGTCCGGATGCTCGAACTGGTTGGTGGTGTCCCGCTTGGCGCCGTGCACGACATAGCTCGCGATCGCGCCGACGAAGAAGAAGACCGTCACGGCCGCGGCCACCAGGTTCACCCAGGTCGGCCAGGCGCTGAGCTCGACGAACACCGCGATCAGCAGGGTCGCAAAGGAATACAGCAGTGCCGCCCGGTGCGCGATGTCCACGTACGGGTGCGCGAGGTGGTTCTCCGACAGCGCCATCTGCCGGTACTTCCACACGCCGAGACCGAGTGCGAGCAGGAAGATCAGCCCGGCGGCGAGCAGGGTCAGCGTGGTGTCGATCCCCAGTTCCATCCGGCCATTGTGGCGTGCGCGCCTGCGCCGGTCCGCGGTCTGGCACAGTGTCGCCCGTGAGCGTCGGTGTTGAGGTCCTGATCGGGTTGGCGATCGTGGTGGGACTGGTGGGGGTCGTGCTGCCGATCCTGCCCGGTGCGCTGCTGATCCTGGGGGCCATTGCGGTCTGGGCGATCCTCGAAGGCACCGGGACCGGGTGGTCGGTGTTCGCCGCGGCGGCCGTGCTGCTGGTCGTGTCGGGTGTCGTCAAGTACACCTGGCCGGGACGCCGGATGCGCGACGCGGGCGTGCCCAAGCGGTCGCTGGTCGCGGGCGCGCTGCTGGGGATCGTCGGGTTCTTCGTGATCCCGGTCGTCGGCCTGCTGATCGGCTTCCTGCTCGGCACCTACCTGGCGGAGGTACAGCGCCACCGCACACACTCGGATGCATGGCGTTCGACCGTGCACGCGACGAAGGCCGTTGGGCTGTCGATCCTGGTGGAACTGCTCGGCGCGCTGCTGGCGGCCGGGATCTGGTTGGCCGCAGCGATCTTCGCGTAGGGGAACCGGGAAGGTTTCAACCCGCGTTCACCCTCCGAGCACTGAAAGCGGCCGGGACGTCGGGTACAACTATCTGGACGCTGGGTCTCGTGGCGTCGACAATCCCGCAACCGCTAAGGAGCACCGATGTCCTCGTCTGATCTGTCCGACCTGTTCGGCGCGCTGTCCACCGTCTTCGGCATCCTCGACGGCTCGTCCGCCCCGACGGGTGGATCGTCGAAGTAGTCATGCTCCACCCCGCCTCTCCGTGGGGCGAACGGGCCTCTGCCGCCACCTCTAGGAGTGGCGGCAGAGGCCCGATCCGTTTGTCGCCCGGTCAGGTGAGCCGGTACCAGGCGCGGGCGTTGCCGCCGAGGACCGCCTCGAGGTCGTCGCCCACCGCGTCCGCGACGATGTCGAGGTCCGCGGCCTCGAAGGCCCGCCTGGCCCTGGTCCCGGGCAGGTCCGTGCCGAACATCAACGACTCGGGGTTCACGGCGTGGATGCGGCGCAGCGCGTCGCCCACGTCGTCGATGGTGGCCCGGCCGAAGCCGGTGGCCTTCACCTTGACGCCGCGGTCGACCAGGTTGAGCAGGTAGGGCAGGCCCCTGGTGGACATGCCGAGATGGTCGATGCTCACGGCGGGCAGCTTCTTGAACACCGGCTCCAGGGACAGCAGCAGCGCCGCGTCCACGTAGAACTCCGCGTGCCAGCCCACCAGGTCCCAGGCCCGCTGCGCCTGCGTGGCCAGCAGTTTGAGGTCGGTGGCGCTGCGGCGCAGATTGAAGCGCAGTGCCCGGACGCCTGCCTTGTCCAGCGCGACGATGTCCTCGTCGGTGGCGTCCTCGGCGAGCTGGGTCACGCCCACCCAACCGGGGCCGAGCTCCTGCAGCGCGGCGACCAGGTAGGCCTGGTCGGTGCCCTGATACGACGCGGTCACCACCGCGCCGCCGTCCACGCCGAAGCCGTCGACCCGCTTGCGATAGTCGGCGATGGTGAACGGTTCCGGCAGGTAGCCGTCGTTCTCCACCAGCGGGAACCGGGGATCGATGATGTGTACGTGGGCGTCAAACACTGTAAGAGCATGCCTTGTCGGTGACAAAAGTGTGGCGTCCGGCCCGCTCAGCGGGCCGAACGCCACCTCGATCTGAAGAAGCCTACTGCTGCGACGCGCGCAACATGTCCTCGCGCTCGACGACCTTGATGCGCTCGCGGCCCTCGGGCTCGCCGAGGGAACGCTCGTGGGCGTCGAGGCGGTACCAGCCGTCCCAGGTGGTGAACGGGACCTGCTTGCCCTCGAGGAACGTCACGACCGCGTCCTCCTCGGGCTGCGCTGCGCCCTCGAAGCCGGGGGCGTCCTCGAGCAGGCAGGCGATGGTCTCGTTGGCGTCGCCCTTGGTGTGGCCGATCAGGCCGACCGGGCCGCGCTTGATCCAGCCGGTGACGTAGGTGCCCGCGATGTGGTTGCCGTCCTCGCCGATGACCCGGCCCGCCTCGTTGGGGACGGTCCCGGCCTGGTCGTCGAACGGCAGCTTCGCGATGTTCTGCGACAGGTAGCCGACGGCGCGGTAGACGGCCTGGACGTCCCAGTCGTTGAACTTGCCGGTGCCGCGGACGTTGCCGGTGCCGTCCAGCTCGGTGCGCTCGGTGCGCAGGCCGACGACCTTGCCGTCCTCGCCGAGCACCTCGGTGGGCGACTCGAAGAAGTGCAGGAACAGCTTGTGCGGGCGGTTGCCCTGGTCGCGGATGGCCCAGTCCTGCAGGGTGTTGGCGACCATGTCGACCTGCTTCGAGCCGCGGCGCGCGGCCTCGGAGCCCTCGTCGTAGTCGATGTCCTCGGGGTCGACGATGACCTCGATGGTGGGCGAGTGGTCGAGCTCGCGCAGCTCCAGCGGCGTGAACTTGGCCTGCGCCGGGCCGCGGCGGCCGAAGACGTGGACCTCGACGGCCTTGTTGTTCTTCAGGCCCTCGTAGACGTTCGCCGGGATCTCGGTCGGCAGCAGCTCGTCGCCGGTCTTGGCGAGCACGCGCGCGATGTCGAGGGCGACGTTGCCGACGCCGAGCACGGCGACCTTCTCGGCCTCCAGCGGCCAGGCGCGGGGGACATCGGGGTGGCCGTCGTACCAGGAGACGAAGTCGGCGGCGCCGTAGCTGCCGTCGAGCTCGATGCCCGGGATGTTGAGCGCCCGGTCGGCGTTGGCGCCGGTGGAGAAGATGACCGCGTCATAGAAGGTGCGCAGGTCGTCGAGGGTGATGTCGGTGCCGTAGTCGATGTTGCCGAGCAGGCGGACCTGCGGCTTGTCGAGCACCTTGTGCAGGGCGGTGATGATGCCCTTGATTCGCGGGTGGTCGGGGGCGACGCCGTAGCGGATCAGGCCGAACGGTGCGGGCATCCGCTCGAACAGGTCGATCGACACGCCGCGTCCGGAGGCAGTATCGGACTTCATGAGGGCGTCGGCGGCGTAGATACCGGCAGGGCCGGCACCAACGATGGCCACGCGCAGCGGGCGGGTGTGGGCGGGAGTCGACGCCGTACGGGTCTCTGTCATCGGGAGCGAACTACCTTTTCGATGTGCGGACAGTCGGTCATTTTCGAGCGACCTGCAAGCAGTCGCTAGCGGTCATTTTCGAGCGACCTGCAAGCAGTCGCTAGCGGTTTCGAGCAGTGGTCAGGCCGTTCTCGGGCCCGCCGGTCGGCTTCCAGCTTAGGCTAAGCACACCCCGACCGGTCGTTCGAGGCGGGAGCCCCGAACCGCAACTGTCAATCCTGCGCTCTCCGGCGCCCCACCGCTAGGCAGCCCCCGGTTGGGGGGTCACAACTGTTGCTTGTGTCCCTCACTACGGGCTGGCCGCCCTGTGCGCAACCCTGTGGATCAGGCTGAGCGGAATCATTGCCAGGTGCCGGTCGGCGAGGGCGCGCGGCCAAGGTGCCGCCGCAGCGTGAACGGATTCTCGGGCTGTGAAAAACTGATGCCATGAGCTACGCAGGCGACATCACCCCGCAGCAGGCATGGGACCTGCTGCGCGAGCATCCCGAGGCGGTTCTCGTCGATGTTCGCACCGACGCGGAATGGCGGTTCGTGGGTGTTCCCGACACCACCGAACTGGGCAGGCAGCCGGTGCTCATCGAGTGGGTGAGCGTCACCGGGTCCAGGAACGACAACTTCGTGGACCAGCTCAAGGAGGCCGGGATCTCCGGCGGACCTGCGGTCTTCCTGTGCCGATCCGGCCAGCGCTCCATCGGTGCGGCCGAGGCCGCGACCGCGGCCGGGATCGAGCCGGCCTACAACGTCCTCGACGGCTTCGAGGGCGGCATCGACGCGGACGGCCACCGCGGGGCGGCCGGCTGGCGCGCCCTCGGACTCCCGTGGCGGCAGTCGTGAGTGGCATCCCGCAGGGCGGGGCCTTCCACCGCGAGCTCCCGCCGGATGTCGGGCTCGGCACGCTCGGCGTGCGCGGCGGCATCATGCGCACCGGGTTCGAGGAGACTTCCGAGGCGTTGTTCCTCAACTCCGGCTTCGTCTACGAGTCGGCGGGAGCGGCCGAGCAGGCGTTCACCGGGGAGGTCGACCACTTCGTCTACTCCCGGTACGGCAACCCGACCGTGAAGATGTTCGAGGAGCGACTGCGCCTGATCGAGGGCGCGGAGGCCTGCTTCGCGACCTCGAGCGGCATGTCCGCGGTGTTCACGGCGCTCGGCGCGCTGCTCGGCGCGGGCGACCGGCTGGTAGCGGCGCGCAGCCTGTTCGGCTCCTGCTTCGTGGTGTGCAACGAGATCCTGCCGCGCTGGGGCGTGGAGACGGTCTTCGTCGACGGTGAGGACCTCGAGCAGTGGGAAGAGGCGCTGTCGGTGCCGACCACCGCGGTGTTCTTCGAGACCCCGTCGAACCCGATGCAGTCGCTCGTCGACGTCCCGCGGGTCTCGGAGCTCGCGCATGCGGCCGGCGCAAAGGTGGTGCTGGACAACGTCTTCGCCACCCCGCTGCTGCAGCGCAGCCTCGACCTGGGCGCGGACATCGTGGTGTACTCCGGAACCAAGCACATCGACGGCCAGGGCCGGGTGCTTGGCGGCGCGATCCTCGGGCCCAAGGACTACATCGAGGGTCCGGTGCAGAACCTGATGCGGCACACCGGTCCCGCACTGAGCCCGTTCAACGCGTGGACGCTGCTCAAGGGGCTCGAGACGATGCCGGTGCGGGTGCGGCACTCGGTCGACTCGGCGCTCCAGATCGCCCGGTTCCTCGAGGGCCACAAGTCGGTGCGCTGGGTGAAGTACCCGTACCTGGAGTCGCATCCGCAGCACGATCTGGCCAAGCGGCAGATGAGCGGCGGCGGCACGGTCGTCACCTTCGAGCTCGACGCGCCGGACGGCGAGGCCAAGAAGCGGGCCTTCGAGGTGCTCGACGCGCTGCGGGTGATCGACATCTCGAACAACCTCGGTGACGCCAAGTCGCTGATCACCCACCCGGCCACCACCACGCACCGTGCGATGGGCCAGGAAGGCCGTGCGGCCGTTGGCCTCACCGACGGCGTGGTCCGGCTGTCCGTCGGGCTCGAGGACACCGCCGACCTGCTGGCGGACCTGGACAACGCCCTGCGTTAGGCGGCTCCGCCGCCTGTGAGTCCTTCTGGTCCCGACAAGGGCCAGAAGGACTCACAGGCGCGCAGCGCCTAGTCCGTCTAGTGTCGGGGACGCGTGCCGAGACGGTCTTCTTCCGGGCTGACGCGCATGAGTCCCTCGCCGTACTGATCAACGTGATCGATGGCCAGTCCTGAGTCCGTGATGATCAGGTCGACTTCGCCGAGCACTGCCACTCTGGTCAGCGCCCTGTGCCCGAACTTCGAACTGTCTGCGAGGACGGCCGAGCGAGCGGCGGCGGCGATCATGGCCCGCTTGATCGGGACTTCGAGCGTGTTCGTGTTGGTGACCCCTGCGGTGGGATCGATGGCGTCGGCCCCGAGGAATGCCCAGTCGACGGAGTAGTCGGCGAGGAACTCCACGGAACGCTCGCCGACCAGCGTGAATACCGACCCGAGGAGTTCTCCGCCTGTCACCAGGAGTCGGACATCCGGGAATGTCGCGACGTACTTTCCGATTCGCAGGTCGTTGGTGATGATCGTCAGGTCGGTCCTGTGCCGCAGCGCAGCCGCGACCTGGTATGTGGTGGAGCCGCTGTCGAGAATGACGCTCTCGCCGTCGCGTACGAGGTCCGCGGCCGCACGGGCGATGGCGATCTTCTCCGCCCTGTGATCGCCTTCCTTGACCGCGTAGGGGATCTCGGACATCGCGCCGTCGATCGGCCGCGCGCCGCCGTGCGTCCGTTCGGCTTTGCCGAGTCGAACGAGGGCGTCCAGATCGCGGCGGATGGTGGACGCGTCCACGCAGAGCTCCCGTGACAGCGCCTTTGCTTCGACGTAGCCGTCTGCAACGAGCCTGTGAAGTATGTCCTCGCGACGCTGTGCACTCCCGGACAAACCAGTTCCTCCTCGGACGGTGCCGGCCCCTGCCGGCCGGGCGGCCCGACACATTGTAGCTCCCGGGTTGCGCAGATATTGACAGATGGCGCAGCAGTTTGCATGATTTCACGCAACGACTGCGCGAATTCGTGCATGTCGGCTTCCGTTCGGGCGCAACACACTGATTCCGAGGAGTTTCAATGCAGATGGGTCTGATCGGCCTGGGCCGGATGGGCGCGAACATGCGCGAACGCTTACGCGGTGCCGGGCACGACGTCGTCGGGTTCGATCCCGGAACCACCGTGAGTGACGTGGAGTCGCTCCAGGAATTGGTTGCCCGCTTGCCAGCGCCGAGGGTGCTGTGGGTGATGGTTCCGGCAGGCGAGCCGACGCGAACCGTCATCGAACAGTTGAGCCACCTACTCGAGGCCGGGGATCTCGTGGTCGATGGGGGAAACTCCCGGTTCACCGATGACAAGGACCACTGCGCACTACTGGGGAACCAGGGAATCGGCTATCTCGATTGCGGTGTGTCCGGCGGTGTTTGGGGCCTGCAGGAGGGGTACGGCCTGATGGTCGGGGGCGCCGCGGACGACGTCGCCCGCGCCATGCCGATCTTTGATGCGCTCAGCCCGGCCGGTCCGCATGACGAGGGGTTCGTCCATGCCGGACCGGTCGGTGCCGGGCACTACGCGAAAATGGTCCACAATGCCATCGAATACGGACTCATGCAGTCCTACGCAGAAGGCTACGAACTGCTTGCCGCGGAGCCTCTTATCGCCGACGTCGGCTCGGTCCTGAAGGCTTGGCAGAGAGGCACGGTTGTGCGGTCGTGGCTCCTGGAGTTGCTGGTAGCCGCGGATATGGACGATCCGGGTTTCGAACGTTTGACCGGCCATACGGACGATTCCGGCGAGGGTCGATGGGCGGTCGAAGAAGCGATCGCGCACGCCGTACCCGCACCAGTGATCTCGGCGGCGTTGTTCGCCAGATTCTCTTCCCGCCAACCTGATTCCCCAGCGATGAAGGCTGTCTCGGCCTTGCGCAATCAGTTCGGTGGTCACGATGTACGTCTGAAGGGGTTGCCTGCATGAACCTGCGGTTGGGCTACAAGGCTTCTGCGGAGCAGTTCGGGCCGCGCGAGTTGGTGGAACTCGCCGTCCTGGCCGAGGCGCACGGGATGGACTCGGCCACGGTGTCGGATCATTTCCAGCCGTGGCGGCACAACGGT
>Ga0105243_10002104_pt1 | contig 16842 bp, 10 predicted proteins | sample KBSM34metaG_FD_81525 | JGI IMG/M metagenome (GOLD analysis project Ga0105243, IMG submission 81525) | Miscanthus rhizosphere microbial communities from Kellogg Biological Station, Michigan, USA - KBS M3-4 metaG | ecosystem: Host-associated > Plants > Roots > Rhizosphere > Soil | place... | reverse complement strand
GGCCGCACTCGGCGCGTGGCTGTCGTTGGATCTGCGGGAGGGGTCGCGCACGTCGACGCAGGGCCACCTGGCTGTGAGCGGCACCGCCTCGTCGCTTTCGGTCGACGGTCCACTTGGCGATGCGCATCGCGGCTCGTGGCTGGTCTCGGTCCGCCAGAGCTACCTGCAATGGCTGCTCGGCATCGTCGCTGACGAAGACGATGCCAACTTCGGGTTCACCGACATGGAGGCGAAGTTCGTCTTCGACGTCACGCCCCGTCAGCAGCTGCAGGCGTCGATGCTCGCCGGCCGCTCGAAGCTCGAACAGACGAACTCGGACGCCGGGCCGAACCAGGCCGGCTCGGCGGTCGATCGCAGCGGCCTCGCCAATCTGGCGTGGCGGTCCACGTTCTCGAAGACCGTGCTCACGCAGCGCGCGGCCGTGGTGGGCGCGGACTTCGTCAATCAGGGACGCTTCAACCAGGAGCTCGGCGACGGGCAGTCCACGACCGGCTGGTACCTGGCGGACGTGTCGTCGGATCTCGGTCACGCGGTCACGTTCAAGGGCGGCGGCTCGCTCGCCCGTCAGCGTGCCGCGCTGGTGCAGCGGTTCTTCGAGCGCGGGCCGGCCGCCGGCACGGTGGTGCTGCGGGCCCAGGAGACGTTCGATCTCTCGTCGTGGCTCTCGCACGCGCACGCCGGGCTGTCATGGCAATCCTCGAACGGCGGGGCGTTCGACGTCGGCGCGTCCATCAGTCATTCGAGCCGTGTCGAGCGGACGCCGGTGTCGCCGTGGGCGCTCGCATCGTGGCCGCTCGGGCATGGGTTCGCAGCGCGGGGCGGCGTGAGCCTTGCCTGGCAGTTTCCCGATCTCGAGCAGATCGCGCACTTCGGCGGAACGGGCATTCAGCCGGAGCGCGCCGTCAGCGTGGACGCCGGCGTCGAGCAGCGGCTCTCGCCGGCCGTCCGCTGGCAGGCGACGTTCTTCTCGCGCGCGGAGCACGACGTGCTTCGGGCCGACGGGACTGAAGCGCGCCTCGTGGACGGCAACCTCATTTTTCCCAACTTCGTGCCGGTATGGCGGAACGCCATGAGCGGTTCCTCGCGCGGCGTGGAACTGCTGCTGCAGGGGCGCAGCACGGCGCGTCTCTCGGGCTGGATCGGCTACAGCTACGGCCGCACGCGCTACACGGACGCCGCCGCGCACGAGGAGTTCTGGGCGGACTTCGATCAGCGGCATGCGCTCAACGCGTACGGTCAGCTGCGCCTGTCGCCGAAGACAAGCGTCAGTACGAAGCTTCGGATCGGCAGCAACTTTCCGATCGCGGGCTACTTCACGCGCGTCGGCCCGGTGCTCGAGGTGGGGACGGTGCGCAACGAGGAGCGGCTGCCGCGCTACTCGCGGCTTGACGTGCGCATCAACCACACGTTCACGTACGCGAAACGCCGTCTGTCGCTGTTCGCCGAAGTCCTCAACCTGGCCTCGCGCACCAACTACGGTCCGGTGAACGGCTTCGTGCTGCCGGGCGGCACGACGATCGGGTTCGTGCAGACGCTCCTGCCACTGCTGCCGTCGGCCGGTTTCATCTTTGATTTCTGAGCGCCAAGGCCGGCGCAGTATATCCTTCACGCATGTTGGAATCGGCTGGACCGAGGCGTGGATGCATTTGAGCCGTCGATCCGTCAGGCCGTCTCGTCTGGTACAGGCCACGGGAATCCTGCTGATGTCGGTCGGGCCGTTGCTCGCGCAGGGCCGGACCGAGATCGGGATTCCCGTCACCGACCCCCTGGTGCTGGCCAAGTGTGGAACGTGCCACTCGGCCGACGCGCACGGAAACCTGCAGCGCCTTTCCTGGGCGCGCGCCACGCCTGAAGGCTGGCAGGCGGCACTCAAGCGCATGATCCGCGAGCACGACGTCGCCTTGACGCCCCCGGAAGCGCGGGCCATCGTCAAATATCTCAGCGGCCGGCACGGGCTGGCGCCCGAGGAATCGAAGCCGGTGATGTACTACGCGGAGCGCCGCGTGCACGATGAGACCGGACTGAATGCGACGGTGCTTGATGCCTGTGCGACGTGCCATGACGCCGCCGTCGCACTCTCATGGCGGCGTACGCTGGACGGTTGGAGGCAGTTTGCCCAAACGCATGCCGGCCGATACCGCTTCAAGCCCGACGCGGACGCCATCGCGTATCTCTCACAGGCCGCTCCGTTCTCCTCTCCCGCATGGGCCACGTGGAGCGCGCGCGCGCATCCGCCGGACCCCACCGGACGCTGGCTGATCACGGCTCATGTCCAGGGGCGCGGTCGATTCCACGGAGAGATGGATGTCGAGGCGTCGAGCAGCGGCGACGACTTTCTCACGCGTGTGCGCCTGCACTCCGTGACTGATGGCGTTGCTGTGATGCGCAGAGGGCGCAGCGTGCTCTACGCGGGGACGGCGTGGCGCGGGCGATCTCAAGGCACCGGCGCCGCCAGTACCGCTCCTGACGATCTCTCGACCGACGCTCGAGAAGCCATGTGGCTGGCGCCTGATGGGTCGAGCGCCGAAGGACGCTGGTTCTGGGGACAGTACGACGAGCTCGGCTTCGACGTGACGATGCAACGGGCGTCTTCGGGTCCGGTGCTGCTCCTCGTCGATCCGCCGTCGTTCAAGGCGGGGTCGAACGCCGGTCGAATCCGACTGATCGGCGACCGCTTTCCCGCCGAGGTGACGCCGGCCGACGTCACCGTGGGTCCGGGGATGACGGTGCGCCGCATTCTGTCCTCCACGCCCGGCGAGATCGTCGCTGAAGTGGACGTCGCCGCCGACGCACGGCCCGGTCAACGCAACATCTCCTTCCGATCGACCACGCTCGAAAGCGCGGTGGCGATTTACGATCGCGTCGACTATCTCAAGGTGACGCCAGAGTCGTCGCTCGCGACGTTCGGCAGCCAGAGCTATGCGCGAGGCGTCCAGCAGTTCGAGGCGATCGGCTACCAACGTGGTCCGGACGGCAGGGCGCGCACGGCCGACGATCTCGAGCTGGGCCCGGTGCCGGTGACCTGGTCGATGGAAGTCTTTTACGACGTCGACGCGAGCGCATACGATCGGGTGGGAACGATCAGCGCGACCGGCTTCTTCACGCCCGCTGCGGCGAATCCCGGCACCAATCACGACGTGTGGATCGTCGCCACCGCGAAGGCCGAGCGAGGCCAGGACGGCAAAGCGCTGGTTGGAAAAGGCTACCTGGTGGTGACCGTTCCTACGTATACCTTTGAGGGCCGCACATTCGTTCGTGAGCTGGGCCGGTGGATCGAGGAGGGGAGCGGCGCGCGATGAGGACATTCACGAGCGGGCTCGTGCTGTTTCTGGCCGCGGGGGCTCTCGCCACCGCGCACCACGGGCTGGCAGAATTCGACCAGACGAAGGCGGTCACGCTCACGGGAACGGTGACGGCGTTTCATTTCGTCAATCCGCATACCGTGGTGGAGTTCGAGGTGAAGGACGACCAGGGACACGTTCAAACATGGCAGGCCGAGATGACCACTCCGGCTCGGTTGAAAGGATGGACGGCGACGTCGCTCGAGCCAGGCAACGTCGTCACGGTCACCGGCTATCGCGCGAAGAGCGGTGCGGCCTTTCTGTGGGTCACGACGCTGCGCTCGTCGAACGGGGTCGAGCTGAAGCCTCCCAAATAGTTGAAGATCTGGCCGCGGCGCAGCCAGCACATCGCCGGTACAAAGCAAAAGGCCCCCGTTTCCAGGGGCCTCTTTGTTGACTCGCATTCATCCCGAAGCCAATCCGATCCTAGTAGACGTCGAACGCGTCCACCACCACACGCTCCACCGTCGCACCCGGCGGTTCGTTGTTGCGGCCAATCACGTCGATCGTCAGCGTATGACTTCCCGGTGCCAGGCCGGTCGTGCCAAAGAGGGTGGCCTGATACTCTTCCTGGAACGGCGTCCGCGTATCGACGGCAGCGATGAACACGCCGTCCAGAGAGATTCGGGCGATACCGGTGGCGAACCCGCGCTCCCCGATCCAACGGACCGACGTCCCGATGAAAGTAAACGTGGCCCGCGTGCCGGCAATCGTCGACCATCGCGCGTTCTCACCGCTCCACAGGGGCGTGAACCCGGCCAGCGGCCAATCGGCGGTACCGGTGTAGTTGATCGAGGGATCGCTCTCCTGCACGCGTGTGACGCCCGCCGCGGCTGCCGGCAACGCGACGTCGAAGGCATCGACGATGACCCACGCCGACGTCGCCGCCGGGTTCTTCTCGCCAGTCACATCAATCCGCAACGTGTGCGGCCCGTCCGGCAGGCCGCCAGTCGAGAACACCGTCGCCTGGACGACATCGTTCGGCGAATAGAGATCGATGCGGGCGGCGAAGCCGCCGTCCACGAAGACGTCGGCGATGCCCAGCCAGGGCCCGCGGGGGCCGATCCAGCTGACTGAATTGCCCGTGAAAGCAAACTGCGCGCGCGCGCCGGCGGTCGCCGAGCGAGCCGCCGTCCCGCCGCCGTACTGCAACGACGTGCCGCTGTAGGCGCGAATCGTGTCTTGCGCCGTCCACGCGCCTGAGTAGGTGATCGACGGATCGGCGTCTTCAACGCGCGGTCGTATGTCGAAGGCGTCCACGACGATCACGCTGTTGCTCGCCGCCGGGTTCTTCTGGCCCGTCACTTCGACTTCCAACCGATGACGGGCCGCAGCCAGGCCGGTGACCTTGAACACCGCTGCCTGGATCTCGGTCGGTGCATACGTATCGACCGTGGCTTGCAACGCGCCGTCCAGGAAGATCCGCGCAATGCCAGCCTGCGGTCCGCTCGAGCCGATCCATTGCACCGATGTGCCTGCGAACGTAAACGCGGCGCGTGCACCCGGTGTCGCCGACACCGCCGCCGTCGCCCCGCTCCACGCTTTCGTCGTATCTCCCTGGGTCCAGCCCGCCGTAAAACTCGTGGCCGACGCCGTCTCTTCGAAGCGCGTCCCGGTGGGAGGCGGCGGCGACGATGGCGACACGTCGAACGCATCCACGACAACGGCGTAATCCACGGAACTGGCATTCTTCAGGCCTGTCGATTCGACAGCCAAGGTGTGGCTTCCGGCGGTCAGGTTCGTGGCACTAAAGACCGTCGCCCGGGGCTCTTCCGTCGTCTGGTACAAGTCGAGCTCGGTGATGAACGTGCCGTCGACGAAGACCCGGGCGATGCCTGCCCACGGTGCGCGGAAACCGATCCACTTGACCGATGTCCCGGTGAAGGCGAAGGTCGCGCGCGCCCCAGCGGACCTGTTGAAGGAGGCGGTCCCAAGGGTCCAGCCTCTACTTCTGCTGCCGTGGAACCAGTCAGGCGGCTGCCCCGGACCGGGCGTCCCCGGCGTGAAGATGATCGAGAGGTCGGTCTCCTCGAAACGCGTCGCTGTCGAAGTGGGCGGTGGAGAGGCATTGGATACTGTGACGGTTACGCCGGCCGACGTCGTGGTGTTGCCGCCACCGTCCCGCGCTATCGCCGTCAACGTGTGCGACCCATCGGTGACTGCCTTCGTATCCCAATTGATCGAATACGGCGACACCGTGTCTTCTGTACCGACCTGCGCACCGTCCACGAGGAACCGCACGCCGGCCACTCCCATGTTGTCCGTGGCGCTCGCCGTCACCGGGACCGCGCCAAACACTGTCCCTGGGCCCGGCGTCGTGATCGTCACAGTAGGAGATGTGGTGTCGGAAAAGGTGCCCGTGACGTCGAACGCGTCCACAACAACGATGTAGTCAGCCGACGCCGCGTTCTTCGTCCGCGTCGCCTCGATCGTAAGGGTGTGCGGCGCCGATGCCAGCCCGCTGGCCGTGAAGAGCACCGCCTGCACCGTTTCCGCGGCGGCGTACAAGTCGACCGTCTTGACGAGCGTCCCGTCCAGGTAGACGTTGGCGATGCCCGCGAACGGCGCCTGGAAGCCGACCCAGCTCACACCGGTGCCGCCGAAGCTCACGGTGGCGCGCTGCCCCTCCACAAAGCCAAGCGCGGCGGTGCCACCGCTCCAGTTCCGCGCCGTATTGCCCTGATCCCACGTGCCGGCGTAGGCGACGGCCGTGCTGGACTCCTCGATACGGATGGTCTGCACGGTGTTTGTCACTGTCACGTTGACGGGCGCGGAGGTCGCCGTATTCCCGGCGGCATCTCTGGCAACGGCGGTCAAGGTGTGCGAGCCGTCGGCGACCGAGACCGTGTTCCAGGAGGAGGCGTACGGCGCTGTGACGTCTTCGGCGGCGAGGCTGAGGCCGTCGAGCCTGAACTCGACACCGGCGACGCCGACATCGTCCGACGCGCTCGCCGTGACCGTGATCGTCCCGCCGACACTGGCGCCTGACGCAGGAGACGTGATGGTCACCGTTGGCAGGGACGTGTCGTTGGAGACCGTGATCGTGATCGGGGCGGAGGTGGTCACGTTGCCTGCTGTGTCGGTTGTCCGGGCGGTGAGCGTGTGCGCCGCATTGCTCGCCTTGGTCGTATCCCACGCGACTGAGTATGGCGACGCCGTGAGGATTGGACCCGTCTGCACGCCGTCCGCGAAGAACCGGACGTCGCGGATGCCGACATTGTCCGATGCGCTGGCGCTAGTCGTAATCGTGCCGGAAACGGTGGCCCCCGACGCGGGCGCGGTGATGGCCGTGACCGGGGGCGTGTTGTCGGCGGTGCCGGTCACGGTCGCGGCGGTGGTCCGGTTTCCGGCAGCGTCTCGCGCGACAGCCGTCAGCGTGTGCGACCCACTGCTCGTCGTGCCCGTGTTCCATGTGACTGAATACGGAGCCGTCGTGTCTTCGGCGCCGAGATCTGCGCCGTCCAGCCTGAACTGGACGCCGACGACGGCCACATTGTCGGACGCGGTGGCCTGGACCAGCCACGTGCCCGATACGACAAAGCCTGAGGACGGGGACGACATGCTCACGGTCGGCGGAGTGGAGTCGTTGGATACCGTGACCGCAACGGCTGCCGAGGTGGTCTGGTTGCTCGCACCGTCGCGCGCGACCGCCGTCAGGGTATGCGCGCCATTGGCGATCGACGTCGTGTTCCACGAGAAGGAGTACGGCGCCGTCGTATCCTCCGCGCCGAGGCTGGCGCCATCGAGCCTGAACTGGACGCCAGTGACGCCGACATTGTCCGCTGCACTCGCAGTCACCGCCACCGATCCGCTGACGGTCGCGCCACCTGCCGGCGAAGCGATCGTGACCGTCGGCAGCACGTTGTCAACCGTCACCGTTGCCGCGGCGGAAGTCGCGACGTTGCCGGCGGCATCCCGGGCCCGAGCGGTCAGGGCATGTGCACTGTTGCTCGCCGTGGCCGTGTTCCAGGTGACTGAATACGGAGCCGTCGTGTCCTCGGACCCAAGCGGTGCGCCGTCGACCAGGAACTGCACGCCGACGACGCCAACATTGTCGGAGGCGTTGGCGTTCACGGCCACGGTGCCACGCAGGGTCGATCCAGCAGTGGGCGTCGTCACGGTGACGACCGGCGGAGTCGTGTCGTTGAAGACTGTCACGGTGATTGGCTGGGATGTCCAGCGTGCGCCGACCAGATCTCGCGCAACCGCGGTCAGCCTGTGCGACCCATTGCTTGCGGTTCTCGTGTTCCACGGGATCGCATACGGCGCGGATCCGTCTTCCGCTCCCAGATTGACGCCATCCAGCTGGAACTGGACGCCCGCCACGGTCAACGCTCCGATGACGCTCACGTTTGCGCCGGCCGTGATGCTGCCTGAAACGGTGGACCCGGCCGTGGGAGCGGTCATTGTGACCACCAGGCTCCCGAGTTGAGCAAGAGCCTCACGCGACGAGATCGAGACGACGCTGAAGATGGCCAACAGCGCGGCAGCGCGAGCCCACCCCACGCGGCGTACCTGAGTTCGCGGGTGCATGGCGTTGTACCCTTTCAAGGAGGTTGATTGAAATAGAGCATGGCCGGGCGGGAGCGCCCCGCCAGAGAGGAGCAGGGGTCGGGCCGCGGACGCGTCGGGGCGATCTATACGAATGCGGGGCCTGAAAATTTCTTGACGCACACGGTCGTGCCGATGCCAGCCGCCGAGACGATCTCGAACTCGTCCATCAGACGTTTCACGCCACAGAGTCCCAGGCCAGGGCTTCCCCCGGTCGAGCAACCGCCTCCGATCGCACGCTGGATGTCGGGAATCCCCGGCCCTTCATCGCGGGCCACGACGAGAATTCCGCGCCGGCCCCGATTCTCCAGTGGCTTGAGCGTGATGTCGCCCCGTTTGGCGTACAAGACAATGTTGCGTGCCAGCTCGGACACGGCGGTCGCCACGAGCGTGGCATCCGTCGGTGCGAATCCCATTCGCACAACCAGGGCACGGCCCCGCTGGCGGGCGATCACGATGTCGTCGTCGGAGGCGATCGTCATCGTGGTCGCGCCGGTTTCCATCAGCAGTTCGTTGGTCGCAGGCACCCCTCACCCCTTTTCGTCGATCGTCCGCTCCGGGCCACACGACCGATCTGCAGCGATTCGCGACAAAGCAGTCACATCTGTCGGCAATGGTACGGTGCTCCGGCACATCCGCAGCGACGGGCAGCCGTACAGCACCTGCGGACCTCACGCGCGCTCGACGACGTTCATTAGCGAACGCTGCAAGACCCCATGCTTCTTGTGCCGCTCGCGCTCCCGCGGCCTATTGACGTCTAAGTCCGTTCGGCGATCGCCCATCGAAAGACGGCCGACTTCTTTCTAGAAGGAAGTCAGTCACGATCAACCGATAGGCAGATCATCAGGGAACCCAGGGTCTGTCAGCACTGGAGGCCCAAATGGTTTCTGAAGTTCGGTGGAGATCTGTCTTCCCGCCGCTGACGATCCGTGTCGCACTCGCAGCGTTGCCGATCGTCGATGACGATTCTGCGAGCGTCAGCCCAAATTCTTCCCGCGTCCGCTGCGCAAGTGCGCCCGTCTACATAGTTCTTCCCATGGTATTGCCGTTGCTCCTCTCGACGACAAATCCGGACGTCGGTCCGATCTGATCGCCCACACGACTAACAGGAGATCCATCATGTTCACGGGCATCCGCTCGCTGCGGGGCGTTGTGTCTCTCGCAGCTGTCGTCGCCGTTGTGTCGCTCGCCAGCGACGTGCCGGCGCAGGCGCCGACATACCTGCTGCAGCTGTCGCCGGAGGACACGTCGCTCAACATCGACACCGCAAGCCACAGCGCACGGCCGCTGCTGACGGCCTACACGTGGCCCGACAACCGGGTCGCCAACGCTATTCTCCTGAAATTCGATCTGTCGACGCTGCCGGCCGGTGCGACCGTTGAACAGGCGGTGGTGAAGCTCGCGCTCGTCGAGACCGATGCGACAGCCGATACGACCTACACGATGATGGCGCACAAGCTGGTGGGAAAGAATCCCGTCATCGCCGCCGCCACCGGGTACACCACCGACGGCGTCATGCCGTGGACGCCGAGCGGCTGCTGCTACAACGGCGTGCCGCTGGCGCAGTCCGATATCTCGGCGCCCTACGCGGTGCTGGCCGTCGACAAGACACCCGGCTTCAAGACGTGGCCAATCACTTCGATGGTGCGGGAATGGCTCGCCACCCCCACGTCCAACTTCGGCCTCGTCTTGAACTCCGACGCGACGGTGGCGCGTGATCGCTACCGGTACTTCGCGAGCACGAAGCATGCGGACCCGACGCTGTGGCCGGTGATGGAGATCACCTACTCGTTGCCCGGCGACACCACGCCGCCGGTGATCTCCGCCGTCGCCTCGTCGTCGATCACGAGGTCGGGGGCCACGATCAGCTGGTCGACCGACGAGGGCAGCGACTCGCAGATCGAATACGGATTGACGACCGCGTATGGCAGTTCCACCGCGGCGAACGCAGCGCCGGTCACCGCACACAGCCAGCTCCTGGGCGGGCTGTTGGAAGCCCGCGTCTACCACTATCGCGTGCGATCGCGCGACGCCGCGGGCAACCTGGCGGTGTCTGGCGATGGCACGTTCAAAACGCTCGATAAGACCGTGCCGGCCGTCTCAATCACGGCGCCGGCCGCCGCCGCCACCGTCCGCGGCATCGTCACCTTCAGCGCCCAGGCGTCCGACAACGTCGGCGTCGCGAGCGTCCAGTTCCGCGTCGACGGCGTGAACCTCGGGGTGACGGACACGACCGCACCGTACGCCGTCTCGTGGAACACGGCCACGGCGACCAATGCCTCACATGCGTTGACTGCGGTCGCCCGCGACGCGGCGGGCAACTCCGCGACGTCCGTTTCGGTTGCCGTCACCGTCGCCAACGACACCGTCGCGCCGGCTGTGTCGGTGACTGCTCCGACAGGAGGGGCAACGGTATCGAACACGATCGCCGTTGCGGCCGGTGCAAGCGACAACGTGGGCGTGGCCGGTGTGCAGTTCAAATTGGACGGCGTCGATCTCGGCGCGGAGGACACCGCATCGCCGTACTCGGTGTCATGGAACACGACGACCGCCAGCAATGGCAGCCACACGCTGACCGCCGTGGCCCGGGATGCGGCAGGGAATCGAACGACTTCCGCCGCGGTGACTGTGATCGTATCGAACGGCGCCCCGCCGCCTCCGGGCAGTGGTCTCGCGGCCCTTTACCCTGGTGACGCGGGCATCGAGAATCACCCGGATGTGATCTTCGTCGAGCGGTTCGACGAACCGACGCTCGCCGATCTCTTCAGCCGGTGGACGGACATCCTCAACGGTGGAACGATGTCGTATGCGTCTGATGTTCCAGCGGGGAGCCCCGTCTCGCGCTCGCTGAACATTCCGTGGGTCGGCGGCGGCACCAGCAGCGGCGGACATCTTTACAAGGTGCTCAGCCCGGCAATCGACGACACCTTGTATCTTCGCTATTACATCAAATATCCGACGACCGGCCAGTACATGCACCATGGGATCTGGGCGGGCGGCTACAATCCGCCGCTCAACTATCCGAGTCCCCGAGCGGGATCGAAGCCTGCCGGCAACGACCTCTTCTCGGCGGCCGCGGAACAGGACGATGTGACGCTGCGGATGGATCACTACAACTACTGGATGGACATGCATCTGTCCAATGACGGCAACTATTGGGGGAATCTCCTCCTCAACGACCCGAACGTCTTCGGCAGGGCGGGCACGTGGATGTGCGTCGAGCAGATGGTCAAGCTGAATACTCCCGTCACGTCTTCAAACGGGGAGCATGCCATCTGGGTCGATGGCGTCAAAGTCAGCCACCTCGGTCAGGGATTCCCGAATGGCTCCTGGTCCGGCGGGATCTTCACGCAGAATCCGTCCGGCACCCCGTTCGGCGGATTGCGCTGGCGCAGCGACGCGAACCTGAAGATCAACTACATCTGGCTCCAGACGTACGCGCCGAACGATCCGGCCGGATTCTCCGGGAACATGAAGTTCGCGCATGTCGTTGCGGCGAGACGTTATATCGGGTGTCTGGCTCCATCCTCGCCCACGCCCGACACGACCCCGCCGTCCGTCTCGATGACCGCGCCGGCGGGCGGAGCGACGGTCACTGGCTCGACGAACGTGTCGGCCAACGCGAGCGACAACGTCGGCGTCGCCGGCGTGCAGTTCAAGCTCGACGGCGTGAATCTCGCTGCAGAAGCATTGTCGTCACCCTACGCGGTCGTGTGGAACGCCTCGGCGGCGTCCGCGGGAACCCACACGCTTACCGCCGTGGCGCGTGATGCCGCCGGTAATACCAGGACGTCAGCCAGCGTCAGCGTCACAGTCGCTGCGAGCCCGCCGCCGGGCGGATCGGCATGGCCGAACGAACCAGCCGGACTTGTCGCCATGACCAATCAGCCGTGGAATGCGCTCATCGGTGGAGGCTGGAACCGGCGCAGCGGCGGCACCGACCAGATTGTGTCCGACCCGACCGCGCCGCTGTCTCCCTCGAACATTCTCGAATACATCTATCCGGTCGGCTTCGTCGACGGTTTTGCGCCAGCGACCCAGTACTATCCCGTGAACGGAAAGGAGATCTTTGTCGGTATGTGGTGGAAGCCCAGCAACCCGTGGCAAGGCAACAACAGCTTCGTCAACAAGATTCAGTTCTTTCAAGTCCAGAACTCCAGCGTGTACATGACGATGTACGGCTCGAACGGCGGGCCGCTTGCGCTGCGAGTCAACGCCCAGTGGCCCGAGATGGGTAGCCAGTGGCTCACGCCCAATGTCAGCAGTGGAGTCGTGGCGCTCGGCCAGTGGCACCGTCTCGAGTGGTATCTCAAGTACGACACCAGCTACGGCGCCGGAAACGGAATCATCCGCTGGTGGCTGGACGGTGTGCTCGTCGGCAACTACACGAATGTGCGCTTTCCGAATGACGGCGGCTTTGTCGAATACCAGATCAGTCCGACCTGGGGGGGAAATACCGGCCAGGCCAAGACCCAACGCGATTACTACCGCTTTGACCACAGCTACATCAGCAAGCGGTGATCTGCTCCGTACAAGATCCGACGCGGGTCAGTGGCGCGCTGTCCGAACCCAACGCGCGTCACCGACCATCTTCAGAGAGATCACCGCCGTTCCGAGCCGCCACGCCGCGTACACAGGGAGAAACGTGAACGCGAGGGCGGTACGGATCGGGTCCGGCTGCGTGGTCAAGCCGACCAGAGCGTACGCGGCGAGCCGGACGATGGGGATCCACAGCGCCAACAGCACCCACGCGGCACCCGGCGGCTTCAGCAGCCAGAGCAACACGGAGGCGGACGCGGCCAGCGCCAAATGAACGACTGGACCGGGCGCGCTCAATTCCGCCGCGGAATCGAGTTTCTGGCAGAGCCCAACGCGCCGGCTCCGGATCAGCGCGCCGATGTGACGGATCAGCACGGTGAGCTTGCCCGCAGTCCAACGCTGGCGCTGCGTGGAGCTCTGACGAAGCGAGCAGGCCTCCTGCGCGAAGAGACGTGCGTCCTCGACAGTCTCGATTGAAACGCCCTGCGCCGTGTAGAGCGCGTACAGCTCCCAATCCTCGGCGATCGTGAACGCCTTCCATCCGTGGGTGGCCAGGACGCCGCTGCCGATGCACATGCCGTTTCCCAGCAGCGGCGCATTGACGCCAACCCGCCGCTTGAGTGGATACGCAAAACGGAAGTTTGCCGCTGCGAGCACGGCAGCCATTCGGGTCAGCGAGCTGTCCCGGGGATTGGCGACGTCGAAATACGCCTGCAACACCTTGTGATTGAGCGGGGCCGCGCGCGCCACCGCGGCGCCGAAGCCGGGATCGACCACGGTGTCGGCGTCGATGATGATCGCCGTGTCGTGGCTTTCCAACGCCACGCGGGTCAACGCCCAGGCAATGGCTCGCGGCTTGCCGGGACAGGCCGGATCGTGGCGTTCGAGGCACAAGGCACCGGCGGCGCGCGCGCGTGCTGCGGTCCGGTCGGTGCAGTTGTCGGCGATCACGACAACGGTCGACCGATCGGCCGGATAGCGCAGCGTCCGGATCGAGCGCACGCACGATTCGATGAGAGGCTCCTCATCGTGGGCGGGGACCAGGAACAGCAACCGCGGCAACTCGGTCGAACCTCGACGGGTCCGCCGCCGGCCAAGCGAGCGGACGATGCACAGCGAATCCGACACCGCGGGCAGCATCAGGACGGCCGCAATGACTGCGACCATGATCGTCACGATCGTCATATCAGGTCTTCACAATCCCGGGGATGTGCCGCTACTCGGACCGGGTCGGGGGCGCGCTCCGCGACGGTTCGGCGAGCGGACCGATCGGACTCCGGCTGACGACTATCTGATCCCAACGCTGGGATTGGTCCAGGACGGACGGCCCGTTCGGCGGGCACGTATTTCGGCCGATGTCGCAGCGTTGGTCGTAGACCGTCAAGCGGACCACGCCGAATTGCGTGCCCGTCTGGTGGGCTTTCAGCCAGCGCATGTCGTCGTACTGCATCCGCAGCGTCTGCGTGGCGATCGGGTGCGTCGCGTCGTCGATCCAGAGCTTGCTCACGCCGTTCGATTGACCCGGGGTATTGAGCTTGATGTACCACTCGACGAGGTACCAGGTGCCAGGCTGCAGCGTGATGTTCCTGCGCTGATTCTGAAACCGGTTCACTTTGGTGTACACGCCGCCGGTTTCCACTCTGTCCACGTCTTGATAGTTCGCGATATAGGGCATCCCGGGGCCGCTGTCGCGGACGGTCGGGAGATCGTTTCTGCTGGAGCCGACGTATGCGGTGATGGTGTTCTCCCGATCGTGAAGCAGGACCGACTTGTCCTCGAGCGTGCCCCAGGCGTACGGATTCGACGTGTATTGGTACCATCGAACGTAGAATTCAGACTGCGGCGGAAACGCACGCCGTGCGTCGTGCCCATAAAAGCCCCACTCGTGATCGAAGATCAGACGGTTGCTCCACGCGGCGCAACGGTCGTTGAATCCGAATGTGTCGCCGGTGCACAGCCTGAACTGAGAAACGGACAACATGCCGTTATGGTCGCCGATATCCCACCTGGCCCGGACATCGTCGTCCTCGAAGTTCTCACACAGGAGGACATTCGGGTCGGGGCTGCTGCCGCCCGGACAGAAACGCTCGGGTGCGACCGCGGCGCCGCGTACGACGCAGCCTCCACACCATAGAGCCGCCGCGAGCAGCGGTCCGCTCACGACGGCAACCGCATACCTGCTCGATCTCATCGCGACAAATCCTTTCGCCCGCGACAGCCGGCGGTCCAGGCTTCGAATGCAGCATCGGAGATGCCCGCGGGCACGTTGATTCTGCGGAGCGCCCACAGATCCGCCTCCCGGCCATTCAGGCCGAAGTCGAGGGTCACACCAGCGCCGTACCCAGCCGATCGCACGGCGTCGCGGACGCGAGCGTTCCAATGGCCGTATGGGTAGGCGAAGCACTCGGGCCGCCAGCCTGTGGCCCGGTGAATGACCGCGCGGCTCGCCACGATTTCATCCTCGAGCTGCGAATCGGTGAGGCTCGGCAATGAAGGGTGATTGGCCGAGTGCGCGCCCAGCTCGATTCCCTCGCCGAGCGCGGCACGAATGCTCGCCCAGTCCGCAGCGCGATGTCCGGCGTCCTCGTCCCACGAGAACGGGGCCGAACGGCCGACGGCGTCGGCCACGATGAACACGGTGGCCGGCACTCGGAGCGAGTGGAGAATCGGAACGGCGTGCTCGAACACGCCGGCATATCCATCGTCGAACGTCAGCGCCGCCAACGACCGCATTGAGGCGCCACTCGCCAGCCTCGCGAGGAACTCGCTCAGACCGACGACGCGGTAGTGATCGATGAGCCAGCGCATCTGTTGTTCGAACCGTGCGCGCGGCTCGTGAAGGCCCGGGCAGCCGGCGCAGTCCTGCTCTGTCGCGACAACGTTGTGGTAACAGAGAATGACCCCGGCGTCGTTCAGCCGCCGCCGAAGAGCCGGGATACCTGCGGCTCGGAGGCCACGATAGTACGAATCCGCTATGAACCGCACGGCTCGTCCGTCACCGTATCGAGCCGGCGGGTTCGAGCACGACGATGACGCTGCTCGAGAGCCCACGCGCGACCCAGGATTGAGCGAGCGCCTTCAAGCCGCTGCGGGCCAGATCCGTCTGCATCTCGCCCACCGAAACCGGGCACCGCACCCGGCCGGGCGGCACACCGGTGATGCGCGCGCCCAGGCGCTGGAACAGGTCGACACAGCCGTACTGGACCACCAGCGGCCCGCGGCTGACGCGTGCGAGTTCCCGCAGAGCGCGAACGCGGACGTCCGCCTCGAGATGCATCAGCAGGCCAATGCAGGTCGCCGCATCGAACGACTGTTTGGGGTACGGCAGGCACTCGACGCTGCTTTCAACCAGCGGAACCTCGCAGCCAAGAGCCGTGAGGCGACGATGCGCCACCGCCAGCATCGCCGGTGACACATCACACCCTGTCGGCCGGAATCCGTTGCGCTGGAGCAGCGCGGTAATGCGGCCGGTGCCGCACGCGGCGTCGAGCACCGTGCTCCCGCGCCGGAACCTTTGCAGCGCCAGCTCGATCGCGCGCTCCTCGCGCCAGCGGTACAGGCGTCCCTTCAGATTGTCGAACCGGCCGGAGTCGTATGTCTGCGCGACGTCCGGCCGACGCCAATGTTCCCCGGGACGCTCCACGACCAGTTCGGTTTCTGCCTGCGCGTGTGCCATCACGATCTCCTGGCTCCTGAATGAATGAAAGGGTGCGCGACGCGGTCCGGGGGCGGCCGCTGTCTACGGCAAGGGAACACCGACGAAGTCAGCGGTCACGGACCGGTTCGCGCCCATCGCCACCGTGCACGACGAACCGTTGGACGTCGCGCATCCGGTCCACCCGACGAAGACCGAGCCGAGCGCCGGGGTCGCCGTCAGGCTCACGCTGGTATTGATCACGTAGTCGCTCGAGCAGCCGCTTCCGGTTCCAGAACAGTTGATGCCGGCAGGACTCGACGTCACGGTCCCTTTGCCGATGCCGGTCTTGGCGACCGTCAGCGTGAAGCGCTTCAACATGAAGATCGCCGTCACCGTGCGCGAAGCCGTCATCGACACGGTGCACGTCGCGCCCGAGACCGAATCGCAGCCGGTCCAACCGGTGAAGATCGAATCCGCACCGGGTGTCGCGGTCATCGTCACCGGCGAGTCGCTCACGAACGACGCGGAGCAGGCCGCACCGCAGTTGATGCCTGCCGGCGCAGACGTCACGGTGCCTGTGCCATCGCCCTGCCGGATGGCCGCGAGTGTCAGCAACTGCCTGACCGTCAGCGTCGTGCTGCCGGCGTTCCCGAACGGGTCGGTCGCGGTAATGGTCGCGGTTCCCCGGCCGACCGCTGTCACGAGCCCGGTCTCGCTGACGGTCGCGACGCTGGGGTTGCTGCTCGCCCACGTCATGCCGGTTCCGTGCATCTT
>Ga0105243_10002098_pt1 | contig 16854 bp, 18 predicted proteins | sample KBSM34metaG_FD_81525 | JGI IMG/M metagenome (GOLD analysis project Ga0105243, IMG submission 81525) | Miscanthus rhizosphere microbial communities from Kellogg Biological Station, Michigan, USA - KBS M3-4 metaG | ecosystem: Host-associated > Plants > Roots > Rhizosphere > Soil | place... | reverse complement strand
GTGCAGGTTCACTGCCACATCGACCACACCCGGAGGGATGGCCAAGGGGGCGTCGAGGCCCGGCGTCGGCAGGAGGTGGAGGCCGCCGACGAGCTCCACCGCCTCGGCCACCCAGGCAGGCGCGGCGTAGAGGATGCGGTGCCCGGGAAAGGCACGCTTCAGGCCGCGCAGCGCGGGAACGGCAACCAGAAGGTCGCCGAGTTTCAGCGCGCGAAGCACCAGCAGAACCGGTTGTCCGTGGTCTTCGACAGTTTCCAAGGGGGCCTCCCGGTAGGAGTCTAGCCCCACGGAATTTTCTCGCCGCCGCTGTGTTTAGCGCGCTGCGAAGTGGGGAACGTTGCGGGTATGGGAGGAACCGGAACGTTGAAAGCGGTGCTGTTCGACCGCGATGGGACGCTCGTCATTAACGTGCCGTATAACGGCGACCCGCGACTGGTGCGGCCCATGGGCAGTGCCCTCCCGGCTGTGGCGCGGGCACGCCGGGCCGGGCTGGCCACAGGTGTGGTCAGCAACCAGTCGGGCGTTGCCCGGGGCCTGTTGACGCTCGACCAAGTGCATGCCGTCAACCGGCGCGTGGATGAGATCTTGGGCCCGTTCGATGTGTGGCAGGTGTGCCCGCACGCCATGGAGGACCGCTGCGCGTGCCGCAAGCCTGCACCCGGGATGATCCTGGGCGCCTGCCGGGCTTTGGGCATCGAACCCTCGGAAGCGGCGGTGATCGGCGACATCGGGGCGGACCTTGGCGCCGCCAAGGCGGCCGGTGCCCGTGCCGTCATGGTCCCCACCGCGCTGACGCGCCAGGAGGAAATCGAGGCCGCGGACGTGGTGGCCAAGGATCTTTGGCACGCCGTAGGGCTGCTGCTGGGCGGCCTCGCATGAGCCGCGTCCTGGTGGCCCGGCTGGACAGCATGGGCGACGTGCTCGTTTCGGGGCCGGCCGTGCGCGCCGTCGCCAACGGAAGCAGGCCGGACGGCAGTCGTCCCAACGACGTCGTGCTGCTCTGCGGGCCGGAAGGAACAGCCGCCGCGGAGATGCTCCCCGGCGTCAAGGAAGTCCACACGTGGTCCTGCCCCTGGATCGTGAACCCGCCGCCGGAGGTCACCGCCGGGGTGGCGAACAGCCTGGTTGATTTCGTCCGCAGTTCCCGGATTGAGGAAGCCGTGATCCTCACCTCCTTCCACCAGTCGCCGCTCCCGCTGGCGATGCTCCTGCGCCTGGCCGATGTCCAACGGATCACGGGGGCCTCCACGGATTTCGCGGGGTCCTTGTTGGATGTCCGGCTCACGCCCGGCGAAGATTTTCCCGAAGATCAAGCCGAAACGGCCCGCGCCCTGGCCATCGCGCAGGCTGCCGGTTTCGAGCTTCCGGACCGCGACGACGGCAGGCTCCGCGTCACGCCGACGTCCGACGATCTTGCCAGGGAGCTGTCCGACGACGGCCCCTACGTCGTGGTCCACCCCGGCGCGGCCGCCCCGGCGAGGACCTGGCCGGCGTTCCATCACGCAGCCGCAGTGGAACTCCTCGAAGCCCACGGCCACCGCGTAGTCGTCACTGGAAGTCCGGCCGAAGCCTCCCTCACGGCGACAGTGGCAGGACCTTCCGCCCGCAACCTGGGCGGCAGAACCAGCCTGCGCACGCTCGCAGCGGTACTGGACGGGGCCGCCGTCGTGGTCACCGGCAATACGGGGCCCGCGCATCTCGCCGCAGCCGTCGGGACGCCCGTGGTGTGCCTCTTCGCACCGGTGGTCCCGGCCATCCGGTGGGCGCCATACGGGGTGCCGCTGGAATTGCTGGGTGACCAGGAAGCAGGCTGCAAGGACACCCGGGCACGGAAGTGTCCCGTCCCCGGGCACCCTTGCCTGAGTTCAGTGACTCCCGAACAGGTCCTGGAGGCCGTGACGCGCCTGCTGGGCGGCGTCTCCTCCCTGGCCACCCGACGGAAGGTGCGGAATCCATGAGAATCCTGGTGTGGCATGTCCATGGGGGATGGATGGAAGCATTCGTCAGGGGACAGCATGAATACCTGCTCCCGGTGGAGCCCGACGGCGGCCCCTGGGGTTTGGGGCGGGGCGGCCGTGAGTGGCCGGCCACCGCGCAGGAGATAGACCTCGCAACCATCGATCCGGACAGCGTGGACGTGGTGGTCCTGCAGCGGCCCGGGGAGATCACGGCCGTGGCCCGGGCCCTCGGGCGCCGGCCCGGACTCGACCTGCCGGCCGTCTACCTGGAGCACAACACCCCCAAGGTCGGCGTCCCGTGCACGCGGCACCCGATGGCGGAGCAGCACACCATTCCCGTGGTCCACGTGACCCATTTCAACCGGCTCCTCTGGGACACCGGCTCGGCCCGGACCAAGGTGATAGAGCACGGCATCCCCGACCCCGGACGGCTCTACACCGGCGAACGCGAAGAGATGGGCGTGGTGGTGAACGAGCCCCTGAGGCGCGGCCGGGTGACGGGCACGGACCTGCTGCCCGGTTTTGCCGGCGCGGGGCCGCTGCGCCTGTTCGGTATCGGGACGGAGGCTTTGCCCGCGGCCTTGGACCTCAGGGGCCACGCGCCCGGCGAGGATCGACTCCGCGTCGTAGGGGACGTTCCGGCCCCGCAGCTCCACCGTGAACTTGCCCGCTGCCGGCTCTACCTGCACCCCTTCCGCTGGACATCCTTGGGGCTTGCCCTCCTGGAGGCGATGCACCTGGGCATGCCCGTCGTGGCGCTTGGCACCACGGAGGCGCACCGTGCGGTGCCACGGGGCGCCGGACTGGTTTCCAACGACGTCGACGAACTGCAGGCTTTCGCGCGCCGGCTCCTCGCCGACCCGGACGATGCCTACGCCATGGGGCTGGTGGCCCGGGAGGCGGCGCTGGACCGCTATGGCCTGGGGAGGTTCCTCAACGCCTGGGACGAACTCCTGGCCGAGCTCGGCACGGGCCGCAGGCAACACCGCCAGCCTTCAGAGAGGACACACCGATGAAGATCTCCATGGTTTCCGAACATGCCAGCCCCTTGGCTGCGCTGGGCGGCGTGGACGCGGGCGGCCAGAACGTCCATGTCGCAGCACTCTCTTCGAGCCTCGCCAACCGCGGCCACCACGTCACCGTATACACGCGTCGCGACGATCCGGACCTTCCTGCAAAGGTGCACGTGGCTCCAGGACTCACGGTTGTCCACGTGGACGCCGGCCCCGCACGCCACATCCCCAAGGACAGCCTGCTGCCCTTCATGGGTGCGCTCGCGGAAGGCATCGGCGCGGACTGGGCGGGCAATGTTCCGGACCTTGTCCACGCGCACTTCTGGATGTCCGGCCTCGCTGCCATCCAGGCCGCCCGGAGGGTCCGTGCGGCGGACCCGGTTCCGGTGGTCCAAACCTTCCACGCCCTGGGGTCCGTCAAGCGCAAGCACCAAGGCGCGGCCGACACCAGCCCGGCGGCGAGGGCCTGGCTGGAACCCTGGGTCGGTCGCACGGCAGATTGGGTCATCGCCACCTGCCCTGACGAGGTCTTCGAACTCAAGGCGCTGGGAATCGGCAAGTCCAAGGTGTCAATCGCCCCGTGCGGCGTGGACCTGGCACTCTTTGCCGCCGCGGCCGACGCCGAGGCGAAACCCCGGCGCCACCGCATCCGGAGCGACGGGCGCCTGGGGCCGCGCAAGGGCGTGGACCTGGTGATCCAAGCGGTCCCGCTGCTCGCACAGGCCGGTTTCCACGACGTCGAACTCCTGATCGTCGGCGGTTCAGGCGACGCGCTGTCCCTCGAGGACGACCCGGAAGCCCGGCGGCTCCGCTTGCTGGCCAAGGAGCTCGGCGTGGAAGACCAGGTGACCATGCGCGGCCAGGTTCCCCGTAATGCCATGCCAGGCATCTTCCGCAGCGCCGACGCCGTGGTTTGTGCCCCCTGGTATGAACCGTTCGGCATCGTCCCCCTGGAGGCCATGGCCTGCGGCGTGCCGGTGGTGGCGGCCGCCGTCGGAGGGCTGCGGGAGACCGTCGTCGACCAGAAGACGGGCCTGCACGTCCCGCCCCGCGATCCGCAAGCGATCGCCGACGCCGTGGCGCGGCTCCTCGCCGATCCTGCGCTCCGCGCCGACATGGGGCGCGCCGGAACCCGGCGCGCCCGCTCCCGCTACTCATGGGACCGCGTCGCGGCCGACACCGAGAAGGCGTACTGGTCCGTCCTCGCCGCCGGACTGCCGCGGCAGGCGGCCGAACGCCTCGAACCCCTGGAAGGAACGGCAAGATGACCATCATCAAGGCCCCCGCCACCCCCGCCGCGCCCGGCGCCGTCCCGGATGCCGAGGTGTCCACCCACTTGGACAACGTCATCCCGGCCCTCGAATCCCTGCGTTCGCAGGCTGGCCGTTTGTCGGGGTGGGGAACCGAACTCGCGGTCCGGCTCCTGGCCGGGCAACGGCTGCTGGCCGCCGGCAACGGCGGCTCGGCGGCAGAAGCCCAGCACCTGACGGCCGAACTCGTCGGCCGGTTCGACGCCGAGAGGGCGCCCTTTTCGGCCATTTCACTCCACGCCGAGACCTCCGCGCTGACCGCAGTCTCCAATGATTACGGATACGAGGAAGTGTTCGCGCGCCAGGTCAGGGCGCACGGCCGGGCCGGGGACGTCCTCATCCTGCTGTCCACGAGCGGGCGGAGCCCCAACCTCCTTAAAGCCGTCCGCGCTGCCAATGAAGGCGGCATCGCCACGTGGGCACTCACCGGCCCGGGACCCAACCCGCTGTCCGAGGCCTGCGAGGAGGCCGTGACGATCGACGCTATCGCCGCCAATGCCCAGGAAGGGCACCTGATCGCCGTCCATGCGGTGTGCCGCGCCTTTGATGCGGAGGTCGCCCGGCGGTCCGGCGCGCTACCCGGCACAGCCCGGTGGGTCCGGCCATGAAAGTGACGGTGGTAGGTGACCTTCTCCTGGACGTCGACATCAACGGCACCGCCACCCGGCTCAGCCCGGACGCGCCGGTTCCGGTGGTCGACGTCGCCGGGATCCGGCGTCGGGCCGGCGGCGCGGGGCTCGTCGCCACGCTCCTGATGCGGGATGGCCACGACGTCGCCCTGGTCACCGCGCTGTCGGACGACGACGGCGCGCGCCACCTGAGGCGGGCGCTGGCCGGTGTGGAGCTGCTCGCCGGACCCCCGCTCGCCCCCACGCCCACCAAGACCAGGGTCCGGATCGGGTCCCACCCGATGGTCCGCTTCGATGAAGGGTGCGCGCCCGCCCCCGCACCGGCTGCCACCGCCCAAATGCTTGCCGCTGTTGATTCGGCGGAAGCCATTGTGGTGGCCGACTACGGGCGGGGCATCACCTTCAACGCGGACATCCGGGCGGCGCTGGGTGGCGCGGCCCGCCGGGTCCCGGTGGTGTGGGACCCCCACCCGGCCGGTTCGGAGCCGGTGCCGGGGACCGCCGTCGCGACGCCCAACCTCGCCGAGGCGATCGGCTTGGTGAAAACGGCCGGAGCGGATCCTGCCGGGGCCGATGCCGCGAAGGCCGGGAAGCGGCTGCTGGAACGCTGGGGGTGCGACGCCGTCCTGGTCACCCGGGGCGAAGCGGGGGCAGTGCTCGTCGATGGGAAACGGGATGCCGTCAGCATCCCTGCGCCGGCGACTCCGGTAAGCGATCCCTGCGGGGCCGGTGACCGCTTGGCGGGCAGCCTGGCCGTGTACCTGGGGCTCGGAATGGACCTTCCGGACGCGGCCGCCCGGGCCGTGGGGGACGCCTCCCTGTTCCTGGCTGAGGGGGGAGCGGCGTCCCTCGTGATGGAGGCAGGCGGGACGGGTACCGGGCCGGAGGGCGCTGCTCCCGACCGCGTCGCTGCCGACGGCGCCGCTGCCGACGGCGTCCGGCTCGCCAGGGCGGTTCGCGCCGCCGGCGGAACGGTCGTCGCGACCGGCGGCTGCTTCGACCTCCTGCACGCCGGCCACGCCCGGACCCTGGCCATCGCCCGGAGCATGGGCGATTGCCTCATCATTTGCCTGAATTCCGACCGATCCGTCCGCCGGCTCAAGGGGCCGCACCGGCCGATCGTGAGCATGGAGGACCGCGCCGAACTGCTGCTTGCGTTGTCCTGCGTGGACGCCGTCGTCGTCTTCGACGAGGACACCCCGGAAGCCTGCCTGGAAAAGCTCCGGCCCCACATCTGGGTCAAGGGCGGCGACTACGGACCCGAAGAACTGCCGGAGACCCGCCTTTTGGCCGGCTGGGGAGGACGATGCCTCACCGTGCCGTTCCACCCCGCGCGATCCACCAGTGGCTTGGCTGAAGCACTCGCCAAAGTCGGCTGAATCCACCCTTCCGGAATGAAGGACCAAGCAAGGAAAGGAACGGCATGAAAAAGCAAGCACCCGGCCGCGTCATCGTGACCGGAGGTGGCTCCGGCCTGGGCGCCGCGATCGTCGAAGTCATCCTCGACGCCGGAGGGACGCCCTTCGTCTTCGACCGCGACATTAGCAACGTGGGCGGCGCGAAGGCATTGCAGGTGGACGTTTCCGACCGGGACGCCGTGGAAGGAGCAGTCAAGGAGGCAGCCGAAATCCTCGGAGGCCTCGATGGCGTGGTGACGGCAGCCGGCATCGACCGCTGCGGCAAACTGGGCGACGTTCCCGCGGAGGACTGGGAAAAAGTCATCTCAGTAAATCTGCTGGGCACCGTCTCCGTAGTGCGCGCCGCGCTGCCGTACCTCAAGGAATCCCGCGGCCGTGCCATCACCATCGCGTCCACGCTCGGCCTCCGTGCATTTCCGGACGCCACGGCGTACTGCGCCTCGAAGTTCGGCGTGATCGGGTTCAGCCGGGCGCTGGCTGCGGAAAGCGGGGGAGTCATCGGCGTCACCACCATCATCCCGGGAGGCATGAAGACGCACTTCTTCGACGAACGCGATGACCAGTACAAGCCGCAGGACGACTCCAAGCTCAACGATCCCGTCAATGTGGCACACGCGGTGGTGTTCGCGCTGTCCCAGCCCATAGGCAGCGAGGTCCGCGAACTGCTGATCTGCCCGGCGGAAGAAGGATCGTGGCCATAAAGTCCCCGAAGTGCGGTTGAAGCCACGACGAAGGGGTACAAACCCATTGATAGTAATCATGCTTACTATCCCGGCTGCTGTCCGCAGCCTGCCAACTGTGGAAAGAGAGCGACAATGACTGAGAGCCAATCGCCGCAGGACGGAAGCTTCGCGGCGCCACAGACAGGTGTCCCCGCTGGGACCGGACCTTACTCCGGAAGCTACGTGGACACGCCAATTGAAATGGAGACGGACTCTGCCGCCCGCGGTTACCAAGCCGGAGCAGACTCCCCTGCCCGCCCTGTGGAAACCGCCAAACAGGAAGCTGCCGGCGTCGCGGAGGCGGCCAAGGATGCCGCCGGCGGCGTGGTTGACGTTGCGAAGACCGAGGCCTCGCATGTGGCCCAGGATGTCAGGATGAATGCCCGGCAGCTGCTCACGCAGACCAAAGGCGAACTGGCGGAACAAGCTGCAATCCAGCAGCAGCGCGTGGCCGAAGGCCTGTGGTCCATCTCCGACGAGCTGTCCACCATGGCCAACGCCTCCCAGGACGGCGGCGTGGCCACGGACCTGGTCCGGCAGGCAGCCCAGCGTTCTTCCTCCGTGGCCGCATGGCTGGAAAACCGGGATCCGGGATCACTCCTGGACGAGGTGAAGAGCTTTGCACGCCGCAGGCCCGGCGCGTTCCTCCTGCTGGCTGCAGGCGCGGGCGTGCTCGCAGGACGGCTCGGCCGTGGCATGGCGGAGAACGCATCGGCTGATTCCGTGGACACCATGGCTGCCAACCCGGATGCCGGCTATTACCCAAGCGCAGGCGGCGCCGTGCCGCCGCCCCCTGTGGATCTGCCGGGGCCCGAAACCACCACTGCCGGGTACGGAACTCCGTACGGCACAGCGGACGCCGGCAGGGTCAAGGCCCATGGTGACCCGCTCGCGGGATCCCTTGACCCGGACAGCCCGGAATACGGAGGTCCCCGATGAGCAGTCCCGCGGACCTGCCTCCCACCGAAGCCCACATCAAGGCGGAAACCATGCCGCTTGGAGAGCTGCTGAGTGACCTGACGCGTGACGTCTCCGTGCTGATGCGCCAGGAAGTGGAGCTGGCCAAGGCGGAGCTCAAGGAATCAGCCACCAAGGCCGGAAGGGGCGCCGGGATGCTTGCGGGGGCCGCCTGGGCCGGGCACCTCGCCGTGCTGTTCCTTTCCCTCGCCGTGTGGTGGGCCCTTGGCCAGCTCATCCCGCCGGGCTGGTCCGCCGTCGTGGTGGCAGTCGTTTGGGGCATCGTTGCGGCCGTGCTCGCCAGCATGGGCCGCAGGGAACTGAAGACCATTAACGGCATGCCGCGCACCACGGAGACAGTCAAGGAAATACCTCCAACCTTCAAACCGAATACCGAGGAGACACGATGACCCAGAACCCGGACGCCCTGCGCGCCGACATCGAAGAAACTCGCAGGCGGCTCAGTACGAACGTCGATGCCGTGGCGGACAAGGTCACGCCGTCGCACATCGTCAACAGGCGCGTGGACAGGATCAGGACCGCCGTCTTCGGTGCCCGCGACGACGTCCAGCATGCAGCGGCCGACGCCGCCCATCACGCCCAAGACGCCGTTTCCGGGGTCGTCTCCGAAATCGGCGACGCGCCCCGGATGATTACGCGGAAGGCTCAGGGCAGCCCCGTTGCCGCGGGCCTGATCGCTTTCGGCGCCGGCCTGCTGGTGTCAGCCCTGATCCCGCCGTCGGAGAAGGAACGCGAGGCAGCCCAAGCGGTAAAGGCAGCGGCACAACCGCTGACCGAAGAGCTGGGCCGTGCCGCACAGGACGTCGCCGAGCACCTCAAGGAACCGGCACAGGACGCTGTGCAGAACGTCAAGGACAGTGCCATGGAGGCTGCCGCCAACGTCAAGGACGAGGGCCAGGCCGCAGCTGCCGATGTCCAGGACCGCGCTTCCGCCGCCAAGGACAACCTCGGCGATCAATGAGACCCTGCCCCTGAGTCGCAGCCGCCGTTAGCCCTCCCGACGGCAAGGCTGCGACTCAGCCGCGGGAGCGTGCGGGAGCATAGCGCGGGGCGCCTCAGCGCACCTCGAGGATGAGCGAGAGCAACCTCGCCGCGGCCGGGCGGGCAGCGTGTTCCTCGATCCATTGGGCCCGGGCCAGGGCCTTGCTGACGGCCTGCGTGGTGATGCCAAGTTCCTCGGCCACGGCTTTCTGCTGGCCCCGGACTCCAGGCGTCAGGAGATCCAGTACCCGCCATTCGGCGGCGGTGCGGTGCTGCACAACGTGTCCCAGCAGGCGCAGCACGGCCTCGGATTCGGCCGCCAGCGCGGCCACTGGCCCCTCGACCGCCACGGTCACCCGGTCCTTGCCGCTGCGCAGCCGGTCAACGGCGCGCCGCGCATAGACCAGCCCGTGCCCGGAGGCGTCCTTGATCTGGTTGGGCAGCGGCTCGTTCACCGGTCCGACGCCGATCCCCACGTACCAGTGTCCGCCGCGGAGGGCGATCAACGCGACCTCTACCGCCTGGTGCGGGCAGTCCACGATTCCCTGGACCTCGTCCTCTACGGAGCGATCGAAGTCCAGCCGCGCCGGAATGTGCCGCAGCTCCTTCAGTAGCTGCGGCACGAGGTCGCCGTCGTTGCGACTGTCGCGTTGATTGATGGTCAGCGTGAACATGTGGATCACAGCCTACCGGCAGGTAGTTGCGCGGCAAACGCGGGGAAACACAGCGTCACCGGGCTGGATCGGGCGAGTGTCAGTCCAGGCTCGTGCGGGTACTCACGACGGCAGGCGGCAGCGCCCGGGACGCGACGCGGGCGGCGTCGGGCACGCCGGCGTCCAGCATCGCCCGCTGCATTGCCAGCACGAGAGGGGCGGTTTCGCCCTTGCTTTCAAAGAGCCAGAACCCGCCGGAAGCGCGGAAGACCAGGGCGTTCCTTCCGGAAACGCCGAGAGACGCTTTCCTGCCCGCTGCGAGCATCCGGGAGGGGGTGGTGCCTTCCGCGGTGGTCACGGCCTTGATTGTTGTGGCGTCGATGTCCGCCCAGCGGAAGACCCGGGTGGTGTGTTTCTGCGCAAAACGCGCCGCGAGGCCGCCCTCGAAAACGAGCAGCTTGCGGAAACTCATCAGCAGCGTCAGTGACCACAGCACCAGGCCCGTGAGCGCGCTGACCAGCACGTACATCGGAAGATCGGTGAAGAGGCCCGGCTCGCGGCTGGACCGGGGAGTCACGAACTCGCCGACGGTGCCATAGGCAAATCCGACGGCCAAGCAGGGCAGCAGCGCCTTCCAATACACCTTGCTGGAAATGGCCACAAAGCGCAGCGGGCCGAGCTCGTGGCCAAGCCTGCGCTCGGCGCGCCGGACCAGCCAGCTACGGCCGTGCATCGGGCTGCCGGCCGTAAAGCTTGGGCAGGCCCTGCCGTTCGGCCTCGGCCGCGCCGGCTGCCTCGGACTCGGCGGAGGCTTCCGCTGCGGCCTTCGGATCCGGGACAGGGGACTGGCCGCGGGCCAGTCCGGAGCGCAGGTCGATGGCCGTGAACTTGGCTTCGAAGCTGTCGCCGCCGCTGCCGCTGAACGCCGCGGCGATCGTCAGGACAACGTAGAGCGGGGCGAAGGACCAGCAAACAGCCCGCCAGCCGCCCAGCCAGGCGCCGGAAGTGGTGCCGTCGGTGATGCGGACACCCCGCATGCCGGAGGCAGCATCGCCCAGCCCGCCGAAGGCTCCGCAGACCATGCCGTAACCGAAGAGCACCAGGAACCAGATCGCCGCTACCACCCCGTAGAACGCGCCCGTGCTGGAGGCGAGCGTGTAGGAGAGCGAGCCCAGGGCGTAGTTCTGTACCAGGCTGTTGAAGACAACTATCAGGAGTCCGGCCACGGCGAAGACCACCAAGGCATCGAGGACCCTTCCCCAAAAGTGGGGCCAGCCCGCCTTGCGCACGTAGTAGCTGCCGGTCTCGGTGTGGCGCCGCACGGGCAGGCCGTTGGAAGCGTCGACAAGGCCGGTGGACTGCGGGTGTTTCTTGGTGCTCATGAGGGACTTTCGGGACGTCGGAAACGGGCGGGTGGCTAGGACAGGCCTGCGAGGCCGCCGAGGATCCCGGCCAGTGTCTGCCGTGAGGCTTCCCGCAGTTCCAAGGAGACAGAGTCGCCATGGGTGGTGGGTGTCAGCAGGTGGACGGAGTCCGGGCCCGTGTAGACGGTGACGGTGGGGAAGTCCTCGGTGTCGGAGCTGAAGGCAACCACGTTGCTCGCGGCGCGCGTGTCGGCCAGGGCCGTCGGCGCGCTGGCCTCGAATTCTGCCTCGCTGTAGGAGACGGCTTCGGTGTCGCGGGCAGCGGATCCCTCGGGATCGACGAACTCCGCCAGACGGTCCGCCAGCGACCGGCGGGCGACTACGGTGAAACCGTGGAGGCCGCCGTCGTCCACTTCCTCCACCAGGACGCCCTCGGCGTGAACGTAGGCGTAAAGCCAGCGCCGGCCGGTGGAGACGGTGCGTTCAATGGAGACGACGGTGCTCCCGCTGCGGCGCAAGGTGAGCGCCCCGGTGATGTCCTCGGTGGCGTGCAGCCGTGTGGGCTCGGTTTCGCCTTCAAAGATCACAGGGTAGACAAGCTCCTTGGCCAGGAGTCCACGCAGCGCCACCGCGCACATGACATCCTTGCTGGCCTCCTGGGCGGTTAGCCACGGCAGGGCGACGATCTGCTCGCGCTGGACGCCGTCCAGGGCCACGACTTCCTCGTCCGTCAGCGTGGGCAGGGCAAAGCCGTCGTCGGACGCCTTGCCCAGGACAGCAGCCGCGCAGCGGACGTCGCGCTCGGTCCAATTGATCGTGTTTGTAGTCATCCGAAAATCCCTCCGACGAACTTACCGACTGATTTGGCCGCGTTACTGACCCCGTCTGCAACCTTAGTGCCAACGTCTTTGGCGAACCCCGCCACCTCCCGGGCCCCGTCGGCGATATAGCTGCCGGGGTTCCTGGCGAAGTTGCTGATGGAATCCCAGTTGTCCGCCACGAGGTTGCCGAGTGCCCAGGCGCCGGCAACGAGTCCCGCCCCGACCACGATCGGGGCGCCGATCGGTCCCAGCATTGCCGCGCCGCCGGCGGTCATGAGCATGATGCTGCCGACGCCACCCACGACGGAGAGGCCGCCGGCAACCCGGTCTCCGGTGCCGCGCCAGCCGTCATGCTCGGGGCTGATCATGTCGCTGATGCCGCCCACGATGTTCAGGGGCGCCGCGAACGCTCCGGCCATGCGCAGGCCCTTGGAGAACTTGGACGCATCCTGGAAGGCCTGGCTATAGGGGATGTTCGCTTTGAGGTCGGAGATGACGTCCGTGATTTTGCCGCCGCTGCGCAGCGAATCGAGGGCCTCGCGGAGCACGGTGCCGCCGGCGCGCCAATCGGTGAGGATTTCCTTCGTCTTGGCGAACTCCTGCCACCCCAGTTTCCCCAGCTTGTACGCCTGCCACAGCTGGGCGCCGACCTCCTTGGCGCCGGAGGCGGTGTCATACACGTCCATGAGGACTCCCACGGAGCTTTCGCCGCTCTTGTGGCTGGCGAACTCCTGCTGGTTGGCGTTCTTTTTCAGTTCGCTCGCGCCCGAGCGCAGCATTGACGCGGCCTTGATGAGGCTTTGGCGGTGCCTGCCGTTCCAGTCGCTCTTGAAGTGGGCGGCGTCCTGGCCTTTCCAGGCCGTGCTGGAGTTGATGAGCTGGGTCAGCTGCGAGCCCTGCAAGGCAATTGTGTCTGCAGCCTTGCCCATGATTCCGGCCAGCGACCGCAGCTGCGCGACGTCGGCTCCATAGAATCCCGCCATCCGGATTCCCCCGTTCTCCGTGGTTTTTGGTCAGTTCCAACCCAGCCTATGGACCGTCCCTTCGCCGCGTCGATGGGGATCCCTCCCCATATGGACAGCGCTTAAACAGCGACGGCGGCAGCCCAGGTCCCATGGAACCCGGCCTGCCGCCGTCGTGCAAGTCAAAGCGGCGGGAGGGAGGCGTCAGTGGCCTTCGGCCTCGAAGCGCTTGATGGACGCTTCCAGCTCGGCTTCGGCTGCTGCGCGGTCGGCCCAGCCTTCGGCCTTGACCCATTTGCCGGGCTCGAGGTCCTTGTAGCGGGTGAAGAAGTGCTCGATTTCCTTGATGAGGAATTCGCTGACGTCCGAGACTTCCTGGATGTGGTCGAAGCGCGGGTCCGCGGGAACGCAGAGGACCTTGGCGTCTCCGCCGCCGTCGTCGGTCATGTTGAAGACGCCGATCGGGCGGGCCTCGACGATCACGCCGGGGTGCAGGTCGAAGTCCTGCAGGAGCACCAGGGCGTCCAGCGGGTCGCCGTCCTCGCCCAGGGTGTTCTCGAAGAAACCGTAGTGGGTGGGGTACTGCATGGACGTGAACAGGATGCGGTCCAGGCGGACGCGGCCGGTCTCGTGGTCAACTTCGTACTTGACGCGCGATCCCTTCGGGATCTCGATGGTGACGTCATGCTTCATGGAATGCTCCTTGACGGTATTGGCGTGGGCGCGGCAAAAGAACGGCCGGCGCCGCCGACTACTATTGAGGATATAGCGAGAGGTCCACGTTTCTTGAACCGGGGGACATCCAGGACGTTAAGGACCACAGCGACATGAAGGCCCAAATGCAGGCTGCCGTGCCGGAACCCGAAGGAAATGACCAGGGGAAGCCGGCCGCCCCGGCCCCGGACAAACCGCGCAAGCCCCGCCCCTCCATCCGCCGCCTGATCCGCGCGGTGCAATGGCTGGCCCTTGCTGCGGCGATTGCCGCGCTCGCCGTCCCGATGGGCGTCAACGTAGCGCCCGGGTTCTTCGCGCCACAGGAGACACCCGCTGCCCCGCTTCCCCCGTGGCAGCGCGCGCCGGAGCAGCTTTCGGCCACCCGCGGCGTCGAACCGCTGGATCCTGCCGCGCCCCTTCCCTTGCCCGGCAAGCTTGCCGCGCAGCTGGACGCTGCCCTGAAGCCGGACGGGGGCGGCAACTTCACCGCGGTGGTCCAGGACGCGCTGAGCGGCGACGTCCTTTACGAGCGCGACGGCGGCAAGAACCGGGTGCCCGCGTCCAACATGAAGCTGCTCACCGCCGTCGCGGCCCTGCGGTCCGTCGGCCCCGAGACCCGCTTCAGCACCCAGGTGCTGGCGGGCGCGAAGCCTTCCATCGTTGTGCTGCGCGGCGGCGGGGACGTGCTGCTGGCCGCCGGCCGGTCAGCCCCGGAAGAGGTGATGGGCCGGGCCGGGCTGGCGACCCTCGCCGCGGACACGATTGCGGCACTGGCGAAGCAGGGGGTCAAGGGTCCGCTGTCCGTGCAACTGGACGACTCCTTGTTCACGGGACCGGCGCTCAACCCGGCCTGGAGCCTTGAGGACGTCGACGCCGGGGAAACCGCCCCGCTGTTCCCGCTGGCGATGAACGGCGGCCGCGATGTCCCCGGAACGGTGGGCGGGCCGCGGCCGAAGGACGCCGCGCTCGACGCGGCGCAGGCGTTCACGGCCAGGCTGAAAGCCGCAGGTGCAGCTGCGGGCATTACCGTCAGGACCGCCGTCGTGCGGGCCAAGGCGCCCGCCGACGCCGAGGTGCTGGCCGCCGTCGAGTCCGCCACCGTCCGCCAGCAGGTGGACCTCATGCTCGAGACGTCCGATAACTACCTCGCCGAGTTGCTGGGCCGCATGGCGGCGCTCGCGTCCGGTGGCGCCGGGTCCAACGACGGCGCCACTGCGGCCGTGCGGACGCAGCTTGGCCAGCTGGGAATCGACACCGCCTCGATGCGGCTCTCCGACGTGTCCGGGCTGTCGCTGGCGAACCGGGTGACCACTCGGCAGTTCGCCGAGGTGGTCCGGGCGATCACCTCGGGTCCGGATACCCGGCTCCGGGCCGCGCTCGCGGGATTCCCGGTGGCCGGCCTGACTGGAACCCTGGACGACCGCTACGTCGACGCCAGCACGGCAAGCGGGGCCGGACTTGTGCGAGCCAAGACGGGCACCCTGAACTCCGTCATCGCGCTGAGCGGCTATGTGGTGGACGCGGACGGCAGGCTCCTGGTGTTCTCCTTCATCGGCAACGGACTCACCCCGGGCGCGGCGGGGAACAAGGTGGCCCTGGACCGCGCGGCGTCCGCGCTGGCATCCTGCGGCTGCCGCTGATGCCCTGCGGCTGCCGCTGACGCCCTGCGGCTGCTCCGGGGCCCGGGCCAAACCTCCGCGTGCAGCGAACTTAAGGGACTGTTGTCAGGGGACTGTGTTCGAATGGGAAACATGGAGTCCCAGCAGCACGCCAATCCATCAAGCCCTGGTTCATCAAGCAAGGCGCAGTCACTGATCAACTGGGAGCTCGCCGCGTCCACGGCGGCCCGGCTCGCTCCGCCGGGCCCGGCCATGAGCCCGTCGGAGATCGGGCGCGCGGTGAACAGCCTGCGCCGCAGCGCTGACGTTTCCGTGCCGTATGTCCATGAGATCACCGGGCTGGAAGCCGCCCGGGACCTCCGCGACTCCCATGTCCTTGTGGTGGACCGTGCCTCCTGGTCCAAGGCAAACACGCAGAGCTTCGCCGTGATGCTGCAGCCCGCGCTGCAGCAGATGCTCGACTCCCGCCACGGCGTCACCCTGACTCCCGCGGCCGCGGCAACCAGCGGGGCGATCACCGGAAGCCAGCTCGGCGCCGTCCTCGCCTTCCTGTCCAGCAAGGTCCTGGGCCAGTACGATCCGTTCGCCGCGCTGGCCCCGGAGTCCAAGGCACCGCCCGGCGGCCGCCTGCTGCTGGTGGCGCCGAACATCATCTCCGTGGAACGCGAGCTCAACGTCGACCCCGACGATTTCCGCTTGTGGGTCTGCCTGCACGAACAGACGCACCGCGTGCAGTTCGCGGCCGCGCCGTGGCTTCGCGGCCACATGCTCGAGGAAATCGAGAAACTGAGCACCAACCTGCTGGGCAACGTCGATTCGCTCATGGAGCGTGCAAGCGCGGCGGCCCGGTCCCTGCGGGACCGCTCCGGCCCCGGGGACATCCCGCGCCGTGGAGCCATCCTGGACCTGCTGCAGAACCCCGAGGAGAAGGCCTCCCTTTCCCACCTCACGGCCGTCATGAGCCTGCTGGAGGGCCACGCCAATGTGGTGATGGACGCCGTCGACTCCTCCCTGATTCCTTCCGTGAAGACCATCCGGCAGCGCTTCAACGACCGCGGCAAGGACCGTGGCGTGATCGAGAAGTTCATCCGGAGCCTGCTGGGCCTGGACGCCAAGATGCGCCAGTACAGCGACGGCGCCAAGTTCGTCCGCGCGGTCGTGGCCGTCGTGGGGATGGAGGGCCTCAACAGGGTCTGGGAATCCGCCGAACACCTGCCCACCGAAGAGGAAATCCACGACGCCAAGCTGTGGCTTGAGCGGATGGGGCTGTGAACAGCGGGCCCGAGAATAACTGGCCCGCGAGCCCGGAAGGCCGGACACAAAGCGGTCGACGGCGGCCCGGCCGTCTCGCGCCGCTCGTCGGCAAGGCGCGCAAGCACCTGCGGGACGCACTGGCGGCAGCGGGCTACCCGGAGCGGGTCCTCGTCGCCTGCAGCGGCGGCCCTGATTCCCTCGCGCTGGCCTCGGTGGCGGCGTACTTTGCCCGCCGCGGCAACGTGGACGGGCACCCGGTGTCCGTGGCCGCCGTCGTGGTGGACCATCAGCTCCAGGCAGGGTCCGCCGAGGTCGCCGCGGAAACCGTCGCTGCCCTGGAGGAATTGGGCCTCTCGCCGGTCCAACTGCGCAGTGTCGAGGTGGCTGCCACCGGTTTCGGACCCGAAGCCGCGGCACGCGATGCCCGGCATGCCGCCCTTGAGGCCGCGGCCGAAGAC